>Ga0209101_1000244_pt1 | contig 46100 bp, 29 predicted proteins | sample ConPoolayeCmetaG_FD_185481 | JGI IMG/M metagenome (GOLD analysis project Ga0209101, IMG submission 185481) | Hot spring microbial mat communities from California, USA to study Microbial Dark Matter (Phase II) - Cone Pool mat layer C metaG... ... | reverse complement strand
AACATGGCTTGTCGGCGGCCTTGCGGCCGCGGCTCGGTTTTGGCGCCCGCGGTTCCGGCGGACCGGAAAATGAGTAAGCTTCCTCCGCGAAGCCGACCCAAACAAATTTTCCACCTACAATCGAGATTCACACACGGTGTTCTACAGGCACGCTGCTATAAGTGACGTCCGACCCGGCGGCAACCAGTGTTGCTACAAGTGCTTGCTAAGAAGGGTTTTCGGAATCGGCCGGCGCCGCATGGCACAATTGAGGCTGTCGGGACTCGAACCCGAGACCTACGGATTAAAAGTCCGTTGCTCTACCTACTGAGCTACAGCCCCGGCGTGTTTGATTATTTGAGGGCGTTCGGGAATTCGCATGTCGCAAATCATTGTTAAGCAAGAGATTACAAGTCGTGTTTGGTCCCGCGGTGCCCTGTCGTTACTTCCATGTCCCGCCAGTCGCTAAATCCCCGGGTGTTTGAAGGAATGATGCGGTACCGATTCCCGGACACACTCGTATGTGATTATTGGCAACAGTTGAATCGAATGAGGTGATTTTGACTTAACCCCTGTCAGTAAAGGAACTTGCGATGACCTGGGAGCACTGAAGCGAATACTATGCTTTCGGATAGCAGTAAGGTATTTCCGTATCGAGATTTACTACGAATATAACTTGGCTTCGTTTACTTCAGACTGCTGAGCTGCTACGATTTTTGACTTTCGCAACACGTGGCGAACCAGGCCGCAAGAAAAAACTTATATTGCCCGGCCACCCCCTTTTGCGAAAATCGGCAGCGAGGGCTTGCACACCAACTGTTGACCTTCGCAATACGTGGACACGAAACGCCTGGGGAGCGATATATCAAGCGCTCGCTAGGTTTTGCCAAGATCAACAAGTTTTGGTGCAAGTCGTTAATGCTATCTTGCTATTTATGGTTCGCACACGAACGTACTACGCAAGTCGGCCCCCGCCGGCGCTGGCCGACGAGGGCCGAATGACCCCCTAACGACAAAGCAAAGCACACGACGTATTTCCGAGTATTCTAGCAAACCTGGCGGCGGGCGTAAACCGGCGAAGGCTAGGGCCAGCCGAGGATTCACCAGCAAGACACCAATGATTCACCGCCAATACACGGATACACCAAGGGGGCTTAAATACGAAGAGGAGAGAAATGCTACGCGCAAGAGTACAGAAGAGGAGGGAAATACTACGCGCAATAGAGCTAAATGGTACGGTACTGAAACTGTAAATGAACTGCTCAACCGCGGCAACCAGCGGAAAAACGACGATTCGGCCTTCTGCAACCGAACGGATCGATCGACCGGGAGAACGCAAATATCCTCTTATTGTGCAATAACTTATGGCCAACATCGGCTTTTGCGTTTACAGTTTCAATACCGTACGAAGTCTGTTGGATAGCATTTTGGGACCATCTTTTCGGACTGTCCGGCTGGCCCGGCGGCCGTGGCGGCTGTGGAGCCACAAGCAACGGACTCGATCCAGCTTGCAGCGCCAGAGTTGAAAGTGACTGCAAAGGACTGCAAACTGGCTGCAAACACGGCACGAATTGCGGCGACCCACTGCCGGCCGCGGGGAGTGCAATCCGGGCGCAATTCTTCCGCCAATAACGATACTGCCGTTTGCAAGACCGGTTGTGCCGGCGACAGCGCAAGCGGTGTTTTCTGCGCCGCTCCGCTACCGATGACAGTAACGGAGCGCAGCGGTCCGCGCGGCTTCAGTCGGTTTAGCTGCGCAACTGGCCATTCGGCCGCACAGGCGGTTGATTTACCAGGAGGAATCAGGCTAGCGGGGGGTGCTCGGTTGTCGCGCTCTGTAGGCAAGCACAAGACGCAAGCGTTGTTTGGACAGCTTGGCCGCTGGATGGGCGTTGCCACCGGTCCAGCGCAACCGCTGCTATGCGCGGCACTGGTGCTGGCGATTTTTTGCGGTAGCTGGTACGTGGTTTGGCGGCAGGTGCGCGGCCGGGTGATGTCATCGGCGGAATATTTTGTGACTGCCGAATCGTTGGAAATCCCCCCTCTGCCGGAGTGGATACCCAGCGACATCCGGGCCGAGGTACTCCGCAACGCCAGCTTGGAAGGCCGCATCAGCGCGTTGGAGGAAGACGCCTTGCCGCGGATTGCCGCTGCGTTTTCGTTGCATCCGTGGGTAGAGAAAGTACGCCGGCTGGCCAAACGTGCGCCGGCGCGCGTCGTGGTGGAACTGGAATATCGCCGTCCGGTGCTGATGGTGGAAACGCCAGCCGGATTGCTGCCGGTGGACGCTCGGGGGATATTGTTGCCTTCCGACGATTTTTCGCCGGTGGAGCGAGCTGGTTATCCTCGGCTCGTCGGGGTGAACAGCGTGCCGCCAGTCATGCCCGGCGAACCGTGGGGCGATGCCCGTGTGGTTGGTGCCGCGGAAATCGCCGCAGCCATAGGTTCCGCCTGGCAAGAGCTGCGGCTGAGCTGCATAGCCCCTTCGATTCTTGCCGGGTCAGCAGCGCCGCCGGGAGAGCCGGTGTACACGCTTGTTACCGCCGAGGGGGTAAAGGCCGTGTGGGGATGTGCACCAGGGGTCAACGCACCTGGCGAGCCTCCGCCGGCAGAAAAGATCGCCCGGCTGAGGCAGTACTTGAGAGCGAGTTCTGTGCTGGATTCTCCAGGCGCGATATTGGATTTGCGCAGGCCGTAGATGGGGCGAAGCGCAATCGGGCACAGCGGCGGCTGTCAGCTCGGGCCGAATAGCCCAAGCGGTGTGCCGCTGTCCTAGGGGCCCACATCCGGCTTGGCGTCAGCGGCGGCGGGGGCTTGCCTGTCGCGCACGGCGTGCTTGAGTTCTTCGCGGACGATAGGGGTTTCTGGCGGGGCTTCGATTCCCACGCGTACCACTCCGTGGGATATCCGCACGATGGTCACGGCGATGTTGTCGCCGATGAGGATCCGCTCGCCGACTTTGCGCGACAGTACCAACATGGCCGTCGCTCCCGTTTTACGATTGCGGTGCTTCCTGCCGTAGTTCAGCCCAGGCGACGGTTATGATAGCACTGCTGGCGGCCGATTACAATAAGCTGTGTTCTGCATTGAACGGGAAAGGTTGGTCGGAACGTAATATTACGCCGCGACTTGCGTTCAGCGCCGAGGATCCTTTCCCCACCCAGAGGCACCGACCCCACCACTGCGGCTTCGGGCAGTCGAGCGAAGCTTTTCAGAGGCGGTTGCGTTGTAGAAGTGCGCAGGGGACTTGGGGACTTGGCGTCTTCATGTTGGGGGAGAGGGTAGATCGAGCGCTTGAAGGGGGCGTGTAGTTGCTGTAAACTACGAGATTCTGCTGGTGTCGTCGTTGATGTGGCGGGCAGGCTGACGATTATCGAGTCTCCAAGGAGATCGACTGTGGAAAAACGACCTTATGTGACTGTCGATGGCAATGAGGCGACCGCGAACATCGCCCATATGGTTAGCGAGGTAATGGCCATTTACCCGATCACGCCCTCTTCAGGACTGGGCGAGATGCCTGACGCTTGGGCGGCGGCGGGTCGGAGGAACATCTTCGGCACGATTCCAGACGTGGTGGAGATGCAGAGCGAGGCCGGCGCGGCCGGGGCGGTGCACGGTTCGTTGCAGGCCGGGGCACTGACGACCACTTTCACCGCCTCGCAAGGCCTGTTGCTGATGATCCCCAATATGTTCAAGATCGCCGGCGAGCTTACGCCTACGGTCTTTCACGTAACTGCCCGCACTGTGGCCACCCACGCTTTGTCGATCTTCGGCGATCACAGCGATGTGATGGCCTGCCGGACGACTGGCTGGGCGTTGTTCTGTTCCTCCTCGGTGCAAGAGGCACAGGACTTTGCCTTGATCGCCCATTCTGCCACGCTGGAGGCGCGGGTGCCCATCTTACACTTCTACGACGGTTTTCGCATATCGCACGAGGTAAACAAGATTCAACTGCTTACCGAGGACGATGCCCGGGCGATGATCGACATGGATTTGGTGGCGGCCTTCCGCCGCCGAGCGATGTCGCCCGAACGGCCCGTATTGCGCGGCACCGCCCAAAACCCCGACGTATTCTTTCAGTCCCGCGAAGCGTGCAATCCGTTCTACCAGGCTTGCCCGGGCATCATACAGAAGTACATGGATAAGTTCGCGGCACTTACCGGTCGGCAGTATCACTTGTTCGACTATTTCGGGCCGGCCGACGCGGAGCGGGTGATAGTGATCATGGGTTCTGGGGCCGGGGTGGTGGAAGAAACGGTTGACTATCTGGCCGCCCGGGGCGAAAAAGTCGGCCTGGTAAAAGTGCGGCTGTACCGCCCGTTCGACGCGCAGGCCTTTGTGGCTGTACTGCCGAAGACAGTCAGGGCCATCGCGGTGCTGGATCGCACGAAGGAGCCGGGGGCCTTAGGCGAGCCTCTGTTCTTGGATGTGGTGGCGGCGCTGGCCGAGCATTGGGCCGCCCACGCGGGCAACGGCGCGATGCCCAAGGTAATCGGCGGGCGCTACGGGTTGTCCTCCAAGGAGTTCACCCCGGCGATGGCCGCCGGCGTATTTGCCGAACTGCGCAAAGCCAATCCCAAACCGCGGTTCACCGTGGGCATCAAAGACGATGTTACCCACCTGAGCCTCGAATATGACGAGGACTTTTCCACCGAGCCGGAAGACGTTACCCGGGCGGTTTTCTTCGGGCTGGGGGCAGATGGCACCGTCAGCGCCAACCGCAACTCGGCCAAGATCGTCGGCGAGAACACGCCCTATTACGCCCAGGCCTATTTCGTGTACGATTCGCGCAAGGCAGGGTCGGTAACGGTTTCTCACGTGCGATTTGGGCCGCGGCCGATCAAAGGCTCGTATCTGATCCACAAAGCCAATTTTGTGGCCTGTCACCAGTTCCACTTCCTGGAACGCATCGACGTGCTCTCGGTGGCCGTGCCCGGCGCCGTTTTCTTGCTGAACAGCCCCTACGGACCGGAGGAAGTGTGGGACCACCTGCCTGCCGAAGTCCAGGAGGAAATCATCCGCAAGAAGTTGAAGTTCTACGTGGTGGATGCCTACCGCGTGGCGCGCGAAACAGGCATGGGAGTACGGATCAATACGATCATGCAGACCTGTTTCTTCAAACTAGCCAATGTGATTCCTCCGGAGCAGGCCATCGCCGAGATCAAAGAGGCCATCAAGCAAACATACGGCAAGAAGGGTGGCGGTAAGGTGGTGGAACAGAACTTCGCCGCCGTCGATGGCGCGCTGGCCGCCTTGCACGAAGTGAGGGTGCCCGACAAAGTCACCTCCAAACTGCGCCGCTTGCCCCCGGTGCCCGAGGATGCCCCCGAGTTCGTCAAGAACGTGCTGGGAATGATGATCGCCAACCGGGGCGACGAACTGCCCGTCAGCGCGCTGCCCAAAGATGGCACCTTCCCCACCGGCACCACCAAGTACGAAAAGCGGAGCATCGCCCAGGACATTCCTATTTGGGACGCGAATCTTTGCATCCAGTGCGGGTTGTGTTCGCTGGCTTGCCCGCACGCCAGCATCCGCATGAAGGTTTACGACCCGGCACTGCTGGCCAAAGCGCCAGAGGGCTTCAAGTCGGCCGATGCCAAGGGGAAGGAGTTCCCCGGCTGGAAGTTTACCGTACAGGTGTTTCCCGACGACTGTACCGGCTGCGGCCTGTGCGTCGATGCGTGCCCGGCCAAAGACAAAGTCAGGCCCAAACACAAGGCCATCGACATGGAGCCGAAGCTTACGCATTTGGAACGCGAGCGGAAGCATTTGGACTTCTTCCTCAGCATTCCCGACGTGGACCGCCGCCTGGTTAAGCACGATACCATCAAGGGTTCGCAACTGCTGTTGCCGCTGTTCGAGTTCTCCGGCGCCTGTGCCGGCTGTGGCGAGACGCCGTATGTGAAACTGATCACACAGCTTTTCGGCGACCGGATGCTCATTGCCAACGCCACCGGCTGTTCGTCGATTTACGGAGGCAACCTGCCTTGCACTCCGTACACCACTAACGCCGAAGGGCACGGGCCGACGTGGTCTAACTCGCTTTTCGAGGATGCAGCCGAGTTCGGGCTGGGGTTCCGGCTGGCCATCGATCTTCAGGTGCAGTACTGCCACGAGTTGCTGCGTCGGCTGGCCGGCCAGTTGGGCGACGAGTTGGTAGGACGGCTGATCAACAACACGCAGGAAAGCGAAGAACAAATCCAGGAGCAGCGCCGGCTGGTGGCGGAGCTGAACAAGCGCTTGGCGCAGCTCGACAACCCAGACGCCAAGAACCTGCTCGTCTCGTCACAGTATCTGATTCGCAAGAGCGTGTGGAGCTTCGGCGGCGACGGCTGGGCATACGACATCGGCTTCGGCGGCCTGGACCACGTGATCGCCCTGGGGCGCGACGTGAACATCCTGGTGCTGGATACCGAGGTGTACTCGAACACCGGCGGGCAGGCCTCCAAGTCCACCCCGCGCGGGGCCGTAGCCAAGTTCGCCGCCGGCGGCAAGCCGGGACGCAAGAAAGACCTGGGGCTGATTGCCATGTCGTATGGCAACGTGTTCGTGGGCCAGATTTCCCTGGGCGCTAATCCGCTGCACGCTTTGCGGACGATAATTGCCGCCGAGTCTTATCGCGGGCCTTCGGTGCTGATCGCCTTGAGCCACTGCATCGGCTGGGGGATCGACATGTCGCAGGGAATGACTGTACAAAAAGAAGCCGTGGCTTGCGGCTATTGGCTGCTGTACAGCTTCGACCCGCGCAACGAAGAACGGCCCTTGCAACTGGCAAGCAAGAAGCCGGTGGGCAGTTTTAAGGACTTCGCCTTGAAGGAAGCGCGGTGGGCGATGCTCGCCCGCTCCAAGCCCGCCGAAGCCGAACGCCTTTTCGCCCTGGGACAGCGCGACATCGAAGAGCGCTGGACGCTTTACGAGCATCTGGCGAATATGACGCGGGCAGGCGTGGCCGCCGCCGTCGGCGGCGACGGACACGGCCAGGGTGAATGAGCCGGGCGCAGAGTCCGATCGGCGAACCCGTTGCAGTTAGTTGCGTGAGCAAGTCCGTGGCGGCAACATGGCCTGTTGAACGTGCTTTCGGGACAGAGCTTGCCGCCAATTAAAGGAGAGTAATGAATGAGCGTCGATCTTAGCACACAATACCTGGGGCTTAAGCTGGCCAATCCGCTGGTAGTGGCTGCCTGCCCGCTTACCGGCAGTATGGAATTCCTGCGCCGTGTCGAGGAGGCCGGCGCGGCGGCAGCCGTGCTGCCTTCGCTGTTCGAGGAGCAAATAGTCCACGAAGAGGAGGAACTGGTGAAGGTTCACGAGTTCGGCACGGACAGCTTCGCCGAAGCACTGACCTATTTCCCCCAGCCCCAAGACTACCGCACGGCCCCAGAAGAGTATCTGGAACTGATAGCCGAGGCCAAACGTACGTTGAAGATTCCCATCATCGCCAGCCTCAACGGGGTGAGCAAAGGCGGCTGGACTCGCTACGCACGGATGATCGAAGACGCCGGCGCCGACGCCCTGGAACTGAACATCTATTATGTGGCCACTGACCTGAATCAATCGGGTCACAGCGTCGAGTCGCAATATCTCGAGTTGGTCGAGGCCGTCAAACAGTCGGTTTCCATTCCCTTGGCGGTGAAGATCGGCCCGTACTTCAGCGCCATGGCCAACATGGCCAAACGGCTGGTCGATGCGGGTGCGGACGGCCTGGTGCTGTTCAACCGGTTCCTCCAGCCCGACATCGATCTGGAGAACATGGAAACCACGCCCAAGCTGGTGCTGAGCGATCCATCCGAGCTGTTGGTGCCGCTGCGCTGGATAGCGATCCTATACGGACGGCTGAAGGCTTCGCTGGCGCTGACCCGCGGCGTACACGACAGCCAGGCTGTGCTGAAGGCACTGGCCGCCGGCGCTGACGTGGTCATGGTCGCTTCGGTGATCTACCGCAAGGGATTTGGGGAAATCGGCAAGATGCTCTCCGAGACGCGCGATTGGCTGGCGGAAAAACAGTACAGTTCGGTAGAAGAGTTCAAAGGCTGCATGAGCCAGGAGAATTGCCCCGATCCGGCGGCGTTCGAACGCGGCAATTACATGAAGGCCCTCACCTCCTTCACCGGCAAGCCGATCTAATACGACAACGCTAAGTTACAAGAAAACCACAATATCTTGCGGCGAAAGCCCCAACAGCATCACAACTGGTAGTTGCGAAACGGCAACTTCGCGCTGTAGTACTAAGTCGCTTCCGCAGTGACCGCTACCGGCTGGTGTAAAGTATTCGGCGGAACTATCATTTCGCCTGGGTGTCACCGCCACTTGCCAAGCATCGGCCCCCCAACGATTTGGGCTTGAACCGCACACCAGTCCCTCGAACACCACCAAGACACAACGACACCAAGAAAGAGATCAAGAACATCTCAAAGAAGTCGACCGGTGTGCAGCCGGCTTCCGCCAAAGCGCCGAAGCGCCGATCACTGCTGGCCGGCTGCAAGCGACTGCTGCACCCACTGTTCGCTATTTCTTCGTGTCTTGGCGGTCAATATCTAGTGCCGCCGGTGGGCCTCTGCGATCTGCTGTGCGCTGGCATTGATCAATCTCATCGCTTGCCCAATGACTGGCCACCATACTGATCTCATCGCTTGCCCAATGATCGGCTGCCGTACTGACGCCCACAAGCCTGCCGCTGGCTAGTGTACAATCTTGGCGACACTGTTTCTGCTATCCGGTATCGTAACCGTAATCGCTGCGGCTTTGGTTGGCGACCGGACAGTGCTTCGCCAAAAACCGAAGGTGACTGCCATGTTTTCCGGGTTCTTTAGCTGCTCTGGTTGCTGTGCGGGTATTGCGCTGATTTTCGCCTGGGCTTGCCTGATGGGTGCAGAAGATGTACCGGGCCACCGAGGCGTTGACAGTAGCACACCGCGGGCAGAAGATGCCGCCGGCGAAGCACGCGTTTAAATCAGCTCGCCGCTGAAGGCGCTATGCAAACAACTCGCGCGGTTGGACAGTAACGTCTTGTCGGAGCAGCAGCGCCGTGAGCTGGGCATCGACCAGATGCTGTGGCGCGACGTGCGACTGCGGATGCGGGCAGCCGCGGCACGCGAGAACCAGGCTTGGAAGGCCGTCGCCACCCGCAACGACTGGGAGCAGTTCCGCGATCGCCGTATTGCGGCATTGCGGGAGTCGCTGGGGTCGTTTCCGCCCGTAGCAGAAACGCCCACCGTTCACGTCGCCGCCACCTTGCCCGGCGAAGGTTACGCGATCAAGAACATCGCTTATCTCAGCCGGCCGGGCGTGGTGGTAACAGCCAATCTGTACGTGCCCGAGCCGGCTGCCAAAGCCATGCCCGCCATCCTGATCTCCCATAGCCATCACAACCCGAAGACCCAGGGCGAATTGCAGGACATGGGCATGACCTGGGCGCGGCAAGGGTGTGTGGTGCTGGTGCCCGATCACATCGGCCACGGCGAGCGGCGGCAGCATCCGTTCGATTCCGCCGAGAAGTTCCCCAAACCTTTTCGCGCGGGACGGCAGGATTACTATTTCCGTTACGTGATGGGGTTGCAACTGTACGTCCTGGGCGACAGCCTGATAGGCTGGATGGTGTGGGACCTGATGCGCGCGGTGGACGTGCTGTTGGCCCAGCCGGGCGTGGACCCCCAGCAGGTGATCTTGCTGGGTGCAGTAGCTGGCGGTGGCGATCCGGCGGCGGTGGCAGCGGCGCTAGACCGGCGCATCACGGCCGTGGTGCCGTTCAACTTTGGCGGGCCGCAACCCGACTACCCCATTCCAGCCGACGCCGAGAACGATTTCTACTGGTTTGGCGTGCCCTACTGGGAGACTACGCGCGCGCTGCGCTGCGGCGCCCGCGATGGCTTCGCACATTGGGTGATCGTTAGCGCGGTCGCTCCGCGGCGGCTGATCTACGCCCACGAATTCTCGTGGGACCAGCAGCGCGACCCGGCATGGCCGCGGATATGCCGGGCCTTCGAGCTTACCGGCGCCAGCGAGCATTTGCAGTACGTGCACGGCACGGGCACGTTGCGCGGCCAGCCGCCAGAAAGCAGTCACTGCAACAACATAGGACCGCTGCACCGCAGCCGCATCTATCCGATCTTGCAGCGCTGGTTCGATATGCAGCCGCCGGTCGAATATCAAACTCGCCAAGACGAGAAGCAACTGCGATGTCTGACTCCGCAGATCGCCCAGCGACTACAGCCCCAACCGCTGCACACGTTACTGGCACGTCTGGCGGCCCAGCGCATCGAAGCGGCCCAGCAGCGGCTCGAAGCGCTGGCGCCCGACGAGCGCCGGCCGGCGCTGCGCCACGAGTGGAAGAAGCTGCTGGGAGAGATCGATCCGACAGCCGAGCCGAAGCTCCTCCAGCGGCGTGCGCAATCGCTGAAGCAGGCCAACAGCGAGTGGCTGGCCCTGGAAGTCCAAGACGGCATCATCGTGCCGCTGATACTGCTGACGCCTGCCGGGCAGCACAAGCCGCCGTTTCCCGCGGTGATTTGCCTTTCGCGGGCCGGCAAACGAGAGTTCCTTCGCCAGCGCGGTGAAGAAATCGGCGGGCTGCTCCAGCGCGGCGTGGCGGTGTGCCTGCCAGATTTGCGTGGGACGGGAGAGACTTCCATCGGCGACGCACGCGATTTCCGCAGCGATGCCACCTCGATAGCGCAGGCCGAGTTGGTGCTCGGGCAAACATTGCTGGGATCGCAATTGCGCGATTTGCGCGCCGTGATACGCTACCTGATCCAGCGCAGCCAGTTTGACGCTCGCCGGATCGCCATCTGGGGCGAAAGTTTTGCAGCATCCAATCCTGCCGGTGCCGATCCGGCCGCTCCCTTGGAGCTTGCCGGCGGCATCCCCCATGCGGAACCTTCTGGCGCGCTGCTGGCGTTGCTCGGCGCGCTGTACGAGGATGGCGGCCGTGCTGTGCTGGCCCGCGGAGGATTGGCCAGCTACCAGTCGCTGCTACGAAGCTATTGCTGCTATGTTCCCCATCATGCTGTCGTGCCCGGCGCGTTGACCACCGGGGACCTGGCAGGCATAATAGCGGCGCTTGCTCCGCGTCCGGTACGGCTGGAAAGCTGCGTTGACGGACTTAACCGGCCCATGCCTGCTTCGGAAGCGGAAGCAGCGCTGCTTCGCGCCCGAAATGCTTACCAGCGCCTCGACAGCCGGCGGTGGTTGCAAATCCATGATGCCAACTGCTCGCCTGCCGAAACGGTGCAATGGTTGCTCGACGCGCTGCGACGCGCCGAGCGCTGAGCGCCGGTCGGCAGAAACATTCCGGGCTGGCAGATACTGAGCGCTGTTTTCCTCAAGACACAAGGGCTGTGCCATGTGGGGATGGACATACGCAGCATTGCTGAGCCTGGCGCTGGCCGCGTCCGAAGATGGCAGCAGCCGCTCCTCGCTGGCCATCATTCCGCAACCGGCGACGGTTCGCGTTGCCGCTGGCACCTTCGTCATCGACTCCGGCACGCGGGTAATCGTGGGTGTCGATCGGCCCGAACTTGCCGCAATCGGCACAATGCTTGCCCAGAGCTTGGCTCTGCCGGCGCCCAGGGTGCAGCCCAGGTCCAAAGCCATTTTCGATCCTCGCGACGTGGGAACGATTCTGTTGACCATATCTGAGGACAACCAATCTGAGGGCAAGCAATCTGAGGATAAGCAACAGTCTGAGGCAGATGCGCAAGACTGGCAGCGACAACTTTTGCAGGAAAGCTACACGCTGGAAGTGTCTGCCCAGCAAGTGGTCATCCGCGGCGGCGGAGTCGCCGGCGTGTTCTACGGCGTGCAGACGCTCCGCCAGTTGCTCCCGGCCGATGTGCCCTCCTCCCGGCCGCCTCAGCTTCCGGTGAAGATTCCCTGCCTGTTTGTTGCCGACCAGCCGCGTTTTGCGTGGCGGGGCATGCATCTGGATATCGCCCGGCACTTCTTCGACAAGCAGTTCATCGAGCGGTACATCGATTTTCTGGCCGCTTACAAAATCAACGTGTTCCATCTTTATCTGACCGACGACCAGGGCTGGCGCATCCAGATCAAGCGGTATCCCAAGCTCACCGAGGTCGGCGCCTGGCGCAACGGCACGGTGCGCCATAGGCTCGACGGCCAGCGCGACCCGCAGCGCTACGGCGGATTCCTTACGCAGCAAGACGTGCGCGAGATAGTCCAATACGCCGCCCAGCGGCAGATTATGGTGGTGCCGGGCGTCAGCATGCCGGGTCACAGTCAGGCGGCCCTGGCATCCTATCCGGAACTGGCCACGCCCCCGATCGACGAACCCATAGAAGTATGGACCGACTGGGGCATCGGCGCACACATGATGGATGTGGGCAAAGAGGAAGTGTACCGGTTCGTCGAGGGCGTTCTTACCGAGGTGATGGAGCTGTTCCCCGGCCCGTACATCCATACCGGCGGCGACGAAGTGCCGCGCCAGCGCTGGCTGCACAGCCCTTTCTGCCAGGAGCTGATGAAGCGCGAGAAGTTGCTCACGGTCGAGGAGCTGCAAAGCTACTTCACCAGACGTGTGGAGCAATTCCTGTACTCCAAAGGACGCAAGCTGGTGGGCTGGGATGAGATCGTCGAGGGCGGACTTCCGCCCAGGGCTGTGGTCATGTCCTGGCGCGGAACCGCCGGGGGAATCGCCGCAGTCCGGGCAGGACATCACGTGGTGATGACTCCCAACGCCGAAACTTACTTCAACTACATGCAGCACAAGCAGCGCAAAGGGCCGGGACACGCAGCCTTCCTGCCGCTGCTGAAAGTTTACCGCTTCGATCCCTGCGCGGGCCTATCGGCCGAGGAAAGCCGGCTGGTTCTGGGTGGCCAGGCCTGCCTGTGGACCGAGTACGTTCCCACACCGCCCGATGTGGAATACCTGCTGTTTCCGCGCCTGCTGGCGATGGCCGAGGTGCTCTGGTCGCCACGCCAAGCGCGCAACGAAGAAGACTTCCTCCGGCGCGTGCGCGAACATGTGGGGCGGCTCAAGCGCGCCGGAGTAAATTGCTACCAGGGTGATGAATATCAGTAGCAGTCGAAGGTCGATAGCTTTATCTTTTGCGTTAACCTCACTTGCGAAACCGCAAAGAAGCAAGCGGTAACGCGATTTCCGGCGATAGCGGCAACCGCGTACATCAATAGGCTGGGCAACTACTGATCGGGTTATTGGTTTTCCGTTTTTACCTACAGGAGGCAATATGTCTGACAACAAATCTGACGGCGTGTTTGGAAACTGCGGCCCCACAGCCGCCGGCAACCACTTAGCGGCTGCTCCGCCGGAGGACCGCGCTATCGGGCGGAGGCGGTTTCTGGCCACCGCAGCGATCGGCGGCGGCGCGCTGGCGGCGCCCTGGGTAATCCCGGCCAAGGCGCTGGGGCTGGCAGGCGAAGTTGCACCCAGCGAGCGGATCGTCCTGGGCGGCATAGGCATCGGCGGCCGCGGCTCGGGTGTGCTCGACTGGATGATGGCCGAGAAGGACGTACAGATGGTCGCCGTCTGCGACGCCAAGCGCACGGCTCGCGAGCGCGTCAAACAAACCGTCGATAAGCGCTACGGGAACAACGACTGCAAAACCTACCGCGACATCCGTGAGTTCCTGGCCGAACGCACCGATATCGACGCAGTGCTGATCGCCACCGGCGATCGCTGGCACGCACTGGCCTCGATCATGGCCATGCGCGCAGGCAAAGACGTGTATTCCGAGAAACCATCGAGCATGACCATCGCCGAGGGCCGGGCAGTGGTGGAGACGGCCAAGCGCTACCGGCGTATCTACCAGACCGGTACGCAGCGGCTCAGCGAAGCCAACTTCATCTTCTGCATCGAGATGGCCCGCAGCGGCCGGCTCGGAAAAATCCACACCGCCTACGCCCACATCGCCCCGTGGGATGCCGCCGAAATGCGCCACGACTGGCTGCCGGCCGAGCCGGAACCGCCAAAGGACGAAGTCGATTGGGACCAGTGGCTCGGCCCCTGCCCGTGGCGACCATACAACCGCACCTATGTTGGCGGTGGATGGCGTGGGCATTACGACTTCCACACCAGTTGCATCGGCGAATGGGGAGCGCACACCTTCGCCCAGGCGCAGATGGGTTTCGGCGCCGAACACACTTCGGCCGTGGTTTATCATTATGTCAACAACAACACCGGCGACGGCATGGTTACCGAGTTCGCCAACGGCGTGAAGATGATCCTTTCCCGGGGCGACAAGTACTGGCGCGGCTCGTGCGGCATGCGCTTCGACGGTACGGAAGGCTGGGTCTCGGCCGCCGATGGCTATAACAGACCCGAAGTCTCTCGACCCGAACTGCTGGCCGATTTCGACAAGATCGTCCGGCAGTACACGGAGCGGACCGGGCACGTGATGAACCACGTCCGCGACTTCTTCAATTCGGTAAAATCCCGGCGTCCTACGGTGGCCAATCCCGAGGTGATGCACTACTCGATGTGCACCGTGCACGCCGCCAACATCTGCATGTGGCTGAAGCGCGACGTGCGCTACGACCCGGTCAAAGAAGTGTTTATCGGCGACGACGAGGCGAATCGTTTCCGCTCCCGCGCGATGCGCGAACCGTGGACGTATTGAGGCATCGGGGAATGTACGCTGGGGCGCCTTACGGCGGCTTCCCAGTCGGCGATTGGCTGGAGCGGCGGTCGGCTGCTTCGCCCGCCGACCGCCAGCCGCCAGCGGCGTCGCTGGTATTTACACTGGGCGCAGTTTCCGCCGAAGGCGGGCCGCGAAGGGCAGAACCAGAAGCGCTGCCGGTTATTCAACGGATACAGTGTATCGACTCGCTACAGTACGACTGGACATCAACGCTAAATCATTCACATCAAGGGGGTTTATCCATGTTACAATCGTTTGTTTCTGTGTTGACTATCGGGGTTTTGTGGCTTGCTGACGAAAAGCTGATTCACGTGACTGTTCCGCCGGACGGCAAGGCAGCCGAGTCGCGGCTGATCAACGTTGTCGAGTCCGAGCGGACCACAGCGGAGTACAGAGCCGACGCAATGCGGAACCTGGCGATCGTCGGCACCAAGCAGGCGGTGCCTGCGCTGGCCATGTGGCTTTACGACGAGCGCACCTCGCACATGGCCCGTTACGCCCTCGAACCGATACCCGATCCATCGGTCGACGACGCCCTGCGCGAGGCGCTAGGCAAAGCCAAGGGGAAAGTGCGTATTGGGCTGATGAGCAGCATCGGCGTGCGGCGCGATGCGAAGGCCGTGCCCCTGTTGGCCAAATTCCTCTCCGACGCCGATGCGGAGGTGGCCGGAGCGGCCGCTCGCGCACTGGGCAGCATCGGCACTGCCGAGGCCGCCAAGGCGCTCCAAAGCGCTCTGGACAACGTCGCGCCGGAAAACAACGTCCTATTGCTCAATTTGTGCGAAGGCATATTGCGGGCCGCAGAACACCTGGCCGCCGCCGGCGATCAGAAATCCGCCCGGGCGTTGTACGACCGACTGCTGAAAGTTCCCAAACTGCCACGGCACGTCCGCACCGCGGCCATGCAGGGACTGGTTTCGCTCAGCGGCGAGAAACAATAGGTCCAAGTAGGAAAAGCAGCAGGTCCAAGTAGTGGTTTCGCGCAGCGGCCGGAATCAGTAAACCGCTGCCTGCTGAAGCTCACACGCGGTATCGCCGCACTAGTTCCATAGTCCGATTGGCCGTTGCCACGTCGGGCACGTTGTTTACCCGATAGAGCACCCCGCCGGGCAGACGACCGCGGCGCAACCGCTCGGCGAACGCCTCGTACTCGGCGTTCACACCCACCGGTACTTCGCCAAGCTGGGCCTTCAGGTGCTCCAGCACATCGAAGGCGCGCGGGTAGCCGCGGTCGTCCAGCAGCAATACTGCTTTCAGGCCCTTCAGCGATGCCACCGCTGGCAGCAGATGCCGGCCGTTGCCGTGGATGTGTATCACGCCGCCGTCGAAGTGCGTCATGATCCGCTCGGCCGGCGCGCGCCCCCATTGCTCGAAGTACGCAACGGAAGTCATGTGAAACGGGTCGATGCTCTCGGAGACCACTCGGCCGGGCAACCACTGGCAAAAATTGCTCAGCGTGCCGCCGGCCGTAAGCGGCACGTGATCGAAAAACGCCTCCTGCACCGCCACATTAAGCTTAAAGCCAAGCTCGAATGCTTGACGCACACGCTCGGGACAGTCGTGCAGGCACATGTAAGCCTTGGTAGCGCCGACCAGCTCGAAGACGAAGTTCAGCCCGTCGATGAGAATGAAGTGGCTGACGCCCCAGCGGCCCCGGCTTTCTGCGACAAATATCTCCAATTGCCGCAAGTAGCGCTGCCACCACAGCCGGCCAGACCGCTGCCTGTCCGCCGGGCCGTCTGAATCTGCGGCAGCAGGCTGGCCGTGGAGTTTCGCATTGCCGGTGGGCATGGTTAGGTACGGGGCGTCGGCCATTTGCGCCTGGAGCGTATCGAGTTCCGCCAGATCGGCCAGCAGCCGGGGCACCATCGAGGAAATCCAGCCGCTGTCGTGATGCACCATGAAGCGCACTTGCCCGCCCAGCAGCCCGCCGTAAAGTCCCTGGTCTAACTCGCTCAAATAGGCCGCCGGCAGCGAGTCGTCCTCTACTGCCGCCCGTTCTCGGAACAACTCGTCCCAGAACCGGGCGCGCCGCAGCGGGTCGGGATAGTCGCACTCGGCCTGCGGATGATCGGCGGCGAATCGCGCCAGCGCAGCGCTGGGAACCATCATCACGGCGAAAATGCGATCTGCTGCCTGCCGCGAGTACAGCCGCCGCAGTCGCTCGATCACCTCCGTGGCTGTGGGCTTGTATGCAAACGGAACCATCGGCCCGCGCCCCACTCAATTGTTGGCGATCAGCCACCGGGCGGCGTCGGGTCGTTGAGCTTCATCAGCACCTTATCCACGGCGAAGTTCGCGCTGCGATGTTTTATCTCGAGGACATAACGGCCTGGCGCGGGGACGCGAAAATAGACCGGGCGGTTTCGGATGGCCTCCGGGGTGTGCCCGCCCGGACCCTTGGGCAGGAACGTCCATTGCCAGTCGCCGTGAACGCGCATACCTTCGGGGCGGGTGGTGTGGTCGCTGCCGTAGAGCCGCTCGCCGTTGAGGGTCAGTGCGGCGTCGTTTTCGGCCCCTCCTCCCGCAGGCCCTTGTTTAGCGAAAAGAAAGACATAGTAATTGCCGGGCAGCGTGAATTCGATTTCATAGCGCATTGCCCCCTTGCCCGGGTCTTGCACGGCTGCGCCGCCGGGGGCGGGAATCACGCGCCAGTCGCCTTGTCCGTCTTCGGCTTCGAAGGCCACGCGCCCCTGGCGCTCGCGTATGACCTGGCCGCGCGGGCGCGTCAGTTGCAGAATCCAATCGTCGCCTCCAGTGGGTGGAGAAAGTTTCTGGCCGTCGGAAGTGAGGCCGCCGTCGTGCTTGGCGTACGGCCGTCGGGTGTCGTGCCAAGTGACGCGATACGGTCCATGTTTTATCTTTACGGAAACCGGCTCGCTTTTTTCCAGATATACCAGATACTCGTAACCTTCCAGGGCAAGGCAGTGTGCATGGTTGCCTTGGACAAGGTCGGGTCGGGGCTTAAGGTGGCCGAAGGGCAGCGCAGCGCACAAGTCCCAGGCGCGTTTGACCGCTTCGTGCCGGGCCGGTCGGGCATCCTTCGGATCAAGGCTCCCGCTAAAGCCGCTAGAGGAGTCGCCGTCGTTATCGGCAAACACCAGCGCGGCGGCCGAGAAGTGAATGACAAACGTGTTCTTCCGCAGGTCGTCGTCGCTGTAGTCGCGGCCGATGGCACGAATGTGATACGTGTTGCCGGCCCAAAGGGTCTCCTGAGCCAGCAGGGGCTTCTCCGCATGATGGCTCGCCAGCAGTTCCCGGCCCAGCCAGGCGCGATTGACCGTCTTGGGGCCTTGAAGTGTGCCGTAGGTCAACCAGGGTTCGTCGCGGAACTCGTCGTTGCCGGTGCGATTGTGGACCGAAAGCGGCTTGCCGAAGACGTTCACCGCCTGGATGGCAGCGCCGAGCCGGTTGACTTCCTCACGCTTCAAGAATGGCGCCTCCGGCAGCAACGGTTCAGGGCCGGCGACGTTGAGCAACAGATTCGGGTAAGCGCCCAGCCGGGCGTAGGTGTAACGGATGAAGAGCAACTGGTCGGCTGAATCGCGCGGGAAGTTCGAATCTCGCCCGAAGAATCCCGCAAATGGATAGACGATCAGATTGCGCCGGGCCAGTTCGTCGAGCATCCCTTCCAGGCGGGCGAACTCGGCGGCATCGAGCGGCCAGAGCTTGGGCGTGTCCCAGCCTCGCCCGCGCCCCTTGGCATTGCGATTCAGATAGTGGCTGGCACAGGAGAGCATGTTGTAGCCGTGTGCCTGCGCCCAGTCGAGAAAGGATGTGCGTGCTGCTGCACTCCAGTTGGCGGCAAAGAAACGATCGCCCACGTGCAGCCCGCGGACAAGCACGGCATCGCCATCCCGCCGGCCGAACCACACGGGATTGGGCCGATGCACGACGATGGGGCCGGGCAGATCGGCTTTGACACAATTGAACCGCCCGCTGCCGCCAGGGGTGCCATCGGAAAAGGCGGCCTGGTAGCGCCAGACCCCGGGCTGGTCGGGCATGAAACGCAGCCGCCAAGTTTGCCGTCCATCATAGAAACCCCAGAACTTTACACTGCTGCCGTCAGGCCGGGTGAAGGTCGCCTCCAGCGACACGTCGCGATAGGGATCGGCGTAGCTCTTCGTGTTAGTAAATGCCACTTCAAAGCGGCCCCACTGCGGGCAGTCCTCAGCCAGGGCGGCTTGGAGTGCGACAGCCACAGTCAGGACGGCGAAGCCAGATAAGCATTTCATTGCCATAAGCCTTTGGACAAGATGTCGCATGAATTGTCAGTCGAAGTTTTCAAAGCAAGCGCCCGTTTACGTGGACTTCACTTTACTCTGCATTTTCCCAAAAAATGATGTACCTACATCGAGAATTCTATTCTTAGGAAACTCGAGGGTCGATCGCAATAATGCCCTTTTCCAACCTGGTTTTGAGCGTCACTGGCCCAAGAAGCTCAAAAAACCGCAGAAAAAAGGATGTTCTCAGCCTCCGGTTTTCCGACAAAGTGCATTTTACTGTCTTAAGGCGTAACTTGTGCGCGTTTTGCGCGCATCTTTTTCAATTGATTTGGAGGGCCGCGGTCCGTCGTGGCCGTATGCCCGGTGCCAGCGGACGCGACCGCAGCGCGTCCTTCCAGTAACACAGTTTGGTTGCGGCCGTAGGCCGCGTTGGGAAAAACTACATTTCAGCCAGTCAACATCTTTCGCCACAGTCAATGCAGGCCGGCTTGTGTTCCACAGGGCGGATGTGTTCCACAGGGCGGACCTGCTGGATCATTTTCGAAATATCGCTTATACGAACAATCCGATTGGCCGGCAGACTCGCAATGTTTGACCTCGAACCGGGCAGCTTATCGCGGTTCTATTCCTAAAACGGCGGCCAGGAAGGCCAACTGGTCGGTCGTCTCTTCGATGAGTTTGGTGGTGGGCTTGCCTGCGCCGTGGCCAGCGCGGGTTTCGATGCGGATCAGCACCGGCGCGTCGCCCGCCTGGCAGTTCTGCAAGGCGGCGGCGAACTTGAAGCTGTGGGCAGGCACTACCCGGTCGTCGGTGTCGGCGGTGGTCACCAGCGTGGCCGGATACTTTACGCCCGGCTTGAGATTGTGATAGGGCGAGTAGGCGTACAGGGTCTTGAAATCCTCAGGGTTATCGGCCGAGCCATACTCATCGACCCAGAACCGTCCGGCCGTGAACCGGTGGAAGCGGAGCATGTCCATTACACCGACCGCCGGCAGGCAAGCGCCGAACAGTTCGGGTCGCTGGGTCATGACGGCCCCGACCAGCAGTCCGCCGTTGCTTCCGCCTTGGATGGCCAGTTTTTGGCTGCGGGTGTACTTGTTGGCGATCAGCCACTCGGCGGCGGCGATGAAGTCGTCGAAGACGTTTTGTTTGTTGTGTCTTTTGCCGGCCAGATGCCACGGCTCGCCGTATTCCCCGCCACCGCGGAGGTTGGCCACTGCGAACACGCCGCCCATCTCCATCCAGGCGGCGATGCGCACAGCGAAGTTCGGCTGCAAGGAGATATTGAAGCCTCCGTAGCCGTAAAGCAGCGTGGGATTGTTGCCGTCCAGCGCAAGACCCTTTTTATGCGCGATGAACATCGGCACGCGAGTACCGTCTTTGCTTCGGTAGAAGACCTGTTTGGTCTCGTACTGTTGGAAGTCGAACTTAACCTCGGCCCTGCGCAGCAATCGGGTTTCCCCGGTCAGCAGGTCGTGGCGGTAGATGCTCGGCGGGGTGGTGAAGCTGGAGAACTCGAAGAACAACTCGGTATCGGCCCTGCGGCCGCCGAAGCCCAAGGCGGCCCCCACGCCCGGCATTTCCAACTCGCGCACAAACCGGCCATTCAGATCGAATAGTTTCACCAGCGGGCGCACATCCTTCAGATACACTGCCACCAGCATGTTGCCCACCAGCGAGACCTGTTGAAGCGCCTCTTCGGCTTGCGGAATGACCTGGCGGAAGTTTTCGCGACGCGGATTGCGCAAGTCGATGGCGATCACCCGTTTGCGCGGCGCGTCCAGATCGGTCTTGAAGTACAGCAGCGCTCCGTCGTTGCCGACAAAGTCGTACTCGTTGTCGAAGTGGTCTATCAGCTCCAGGGGCATCGCATACGGTTCGCGCAGGTCGCGGACGATAATGCGATGCTTGCGGTCGGTGCCCTTGGTCACGGCGATCACCAGATAGCGGCCGTCTTCGGTAACCATGGGGTTGAAGGTCCACTGCGGCTGGTCGGGGCGTGCGTAAACCAGCACATCCTGCGACTGCGGCGTGCCCACGCGATGGTAATACAACTTGTGGTTGAGATTCAGGGACAGGAACTCTTCGCCCGGCTTGGGCTGGTCGTAGCGGCCGTAGAAGAAGCCGCGGCCGTCGGGCGTCCAGGCGGCGTCGGTGAACTTGGTCCACTTCAGTTCGTCTTCCAGGGTGGCGCCTGAATTGAGGTCCATCACGCGCCACGTCTGCCAGTCGGAGCCGGCCGCTGCCTGCCGGTACGCCATGTAGCGTCCGTCATCGCTGAAGGCCATACCAACAAGGGCGATTGTGCCTGCCATGGACCAGGTATTCGGGTCAAGCAACATCCGCGGTTCGGCGTCCAGCGCATCTTGCACGTATAGCACTGGCTGGTTTTGCAAACCGTCGTTCTTGAGGAAGTAATAGCGGCCGCCGTGTTTACTGGGCACTGAATATCGGGGATAGTTCCACAGCTCGGTCAGCCGCTTGCGGATCGCCTCGCGCTGGGGGATGCCCTCCAGAAACGCAAACGTTACTCGGTTCTGGGCCTCGACCCAGTCGGCTACTTCTTTCGACTGCCGTACGTCCTGCTCGAGCCAGCGGTACGGGTCGGGGACTTTGACGCCATGGTAATCGTCCACGACGTTTTCGCGCCGGGTTTCGGGATATGCCAGCCGCTTGCCCTCCCCGGCAAACACTAGCAACTGGGGCGACAAAATCGCTGCCAACATGCAAGTCACCGGCACAGCTAAAGCTTTATTAAACTTCTTAGACATGGCGACCATCTCTAAATCGGCCTGCAAAGTTGGTATAACCGCGACATTTTGACCGGTAGCGCAAGATTTGAACATTTGACGCAATCTAGCGGCGCCGTTGGCCGTGGTCAACAACAGCCCCGCGCCACGGACAGGGCCGCTGCCACTCTCCGGCAAAACAGGCTGATTGCTGCGTGCTATGCGGTCTTTAGCCCCTTATGGCGCGACTTTTGCGCGCCGGTGCGCGCATGTTTTTGGGTGATCTGGCGGGCCACGCTCCGTCGTGGCCGTCCACCCTGCGCTAACGGACGCGACCGAGCGCGTCCCTCCAATTTGGTTGCGGTTGTAGGCCGCGTTAGGACTGCTGGGACGGTCAAGCGGGAGCGGTTCATGCCACCAGAGAAGGTCAGCTACGTAACACGTATTCAGGGGTGACGCGCGCTCCCCTTGACATTTTCTGCTTTCGCGCGGCAATATTGTAGATTCTTTTGTGCTGCCGGTAGGCCAATTTCGCTTGCCGGTAGGCTTGCGCACAGATAATCAACAACACTCCAGGAGCGGTACATGAGAAGCATTGAACCGAGCGGCAGTACGGCGCTATCGGGTCGGCGGCGATGGCGAGTGCCGACCAGCGTCTTGGTTTTGGTGGCTTTTGGATGTCTTTCTGCAGCGGGCTGGATGGCAACTTCTCCGCCAGAGGGCAGCGCGGCAAGAGCCACGCCCGCCGCCAGCGAGCATTCGACCGGGATTAAGGTCACTTTGTTCGAGCCGCTGGTCAGCGACGAGTATCCGATGTACGAGAAAGTCGCCCTGGTGGCCAACGTGTTCGTGGCCCTGGCCGGACTGGCTTACGCGTTGCTGCTGGCATATCAAATCCGCGGTGCCGATGAGGGTACGCCGCGCATGCAAGAGGTCGCCCGGGCAGTACGCGAAGGCGCCAATGCCTATCTTTTCCGACAGTTTCGCGTTGTTGCGGTGCTGATCGTGTTGATCACGGTGCTGCTGTACCTGGGCGCATCGTACACGCCGGGGACGCCCAAGGAGATCGCCATCGGTCGGGCAATCGCCTTCCTGATGGGATCGACCTTTTCGGCCACGGTGGGTTTTGTGGGCATGAGGCTGGCCACGGTGGGCAACCTGCGGGTGGCCGCAGCAGCCCAACATAGCTTCGGCCGCGCACTACAGCTGGGTTACCGCACCGGCACGATCACCGGAATGCTTACCGACGGCTTGGGGCTGCTGGGTGGTTCGTTGATCTTTCTGGTGTACGGCGAGCACGCCTACGAGGCCCTGCTGGGATTCGGCTTCGGCGGTACGCTGCTGGCGCTGTTCATGCGCGTCGGCGGGGGCATCTACACCAAAGCGGCCGACGTGGGCGCCGACCTGGTCGGAAAGCTCGAGGCCGGCATCCCCGAAGACGATCCCCGTAATGCGGCAACAATCGCCGATAACGTGGGCGACAACGTGGGCGACTGCGCCGGCATGGCGGCCGACATCTTCGAAAGCTACGAAGTAACCATCGTGGCCGCCATGATCCTCGGCTGGGCCAGCTTCGGCCACAAAGGCGTGATCTTCCCCCTGCTGGTCCGCGCCATCGGCGTCATCGGCAGCATCATCAGTACTTACACGGTCAACGCCGGAGAAACCGGCGACGTGGGCGATGCCATGCGGGGCGTCAACCGCGGCTTCGTGATCGGCTCGATCATCAGCATCGTCGGCTTCCTGGTGTTGGGCTTCTTTTACATGCGGTTCGATCCCAGCTATCCCAACTTCGAGGCCATCAAGGCGTACGTGACGAACACCCCAGTGTGGATCAACCTGGGCATCGAAGGGCTGGACATGCGTCCGGCATGGACGTGCCTGGTGGGCATCCTGCTGGCCATCTCGCTTAACAAATGCACCGAGTTCTACACCGGCACCGAATACTCGCCCGTCAAAAGCCTGGTCAAGGCGTGCAACACCGGCCATGCCACCAACATCATCCAGGGCATTGCTGTGGGCTACGAAAGCACGGTGGCGGCCGTGATGATCATCGTGGTATCGATCTTGGTAAGCGTTCTACTGTACGCGGGTACCAATCCCACTTTCATAGCCTTCGGTGTGGCCATGTGCGGCATCGGCATGTTGACGCTGACGGGCAACACCATCTCGATGGACGTCTTCGGGCCAGTGGCCGACAACGCCAACGGCATCGGCGAAATGGGATACGACAAAGACCAGATGGGCGAAGAGCGCTACAAGACCGCCCGGCAAACCCTGGCCGACCTGGACGCGGTGGGCAATACCACCAAGGCGATCACCAAGGGGATTGCCATCGGCTCGGCGGTGATCGCTGCTGTGTCGCTGTTCAACAGCTTCATCGTTTCGGTCGGCTCGGGCGGCGGGGGCGAAGCAGCCCGCATAGGTCAAGACGTGTACAAGGCCGTGGCCTCGATGATCACCATTTCCGATCCGAAACTGTTCATCGGCATGCTCATCGGGGCTGCTGTGCCGTTCCTGTTCAGTTCTATGACGCTCCGCGCCGTTGGCCGGGCGGCATATCTGATCGTCAACGAGTGCCGCGTCCAGTTCCGCGACAAGGAAATTTGGGAAGGCAAGAAGCGGCCGAACTACGGTCGGGTAGTGGACATCTGCACCGCTGCGGCCCAGAAGGAATTGATAGGCCCCGGTCTGCTGGCCATCCTGGTGCCCATGCTGGTGGGCTTCGCCCTGGGAACGGTGGCGCTGGCCGGCTTCCTGGGCGGAATGATCGTCTCCGGCCAGTTGCTGGCCGTGTTCATGGCCAACACCGGCGGCGCCTGGGACAACGCCAAGAAGACCATCGAAGACGAGCCGCGCGATCCCGATCGCAACCTGGGCAAAGGCTCCGAACGCCACAAGGCTTCGATTACCGGCGATACCGTCGGCGACCCGTTGAAGGACACCGCCGGCCCGGCCATCAACCCGCTGATCAAGGTGATGAACATGGTCAGCCTGCTGATCATCGGCTTGATCCTGCCCTACGACCGTCAGGCGCTAGGGGTGCTGGAAAGCGTAGGCGTGAAGCTGGCCCCCAAGCAGTTGGACGCCATGTTCTGGGGCGTGATTGCTGCTTGCGTGCTAGGTCTGCTGTGGTCGCTGTGGCAATCGAAGCGCGAAACGCCCGAGGCCGGCTGATAGGCCAGCATCAAACAAAACGGAACATAAGGGCTTTGTAAATCAGCGCGAATCAGCGGCGATTGCCGTAGCGACGGCTCGGCTATCGGTGCGCCTTGGGCAAGCCGATGCCTTGTGCGCGCCTTTGCGGGGCGCGCGTCGGGCCGAAGGCATCGATCAATCGAACAGGCCGTGTACAAACCAGCGGCCGTCGCCAAGCTGCCGGAATATCCACAAGCGGCAGCCGGTGGTAGTTTCTATCTGGTAATAGTCGCGGCCGATGGCCTGGCCGCGCCACCAGCCGGTCTCGATGCGCTCTGGCCCCCAGGCGTAGAGGACGGAGTGCACCCGGCCTCGCCAGCGGAACTGCGGCAGCAGTGCGCCTTCGGCCGCACGGGGCGTCGCCGGGGCCGCCAGCCCGCAAGCTCGATGCGACGCAAAGCACAACTCCACAGCCACAGGCTGCCGCAGCAGTCGCAGCGGCCGGATCGACGGCTCGTTCCCCAGCGCACTGCTTTGCGCGTCAGCGCCTGAGGCGGCACGATGCGCATCTACAGGAAAGACTGTTCCGTCTACAGGAAAGACCGCTCCGCCAGATGCTCGGCGGCGGATAGCCCCTGGCGAATGCCGCCTTTGGGCAGTACCTTTGGGGTCTTCCAGCGATGGGACTACCAGCGGCACATAACGGAAGGCCAGTTCCGGTTGGGCTTCGGGCCGCAAGCGCACGCCCAGCACAGCTTGCCATCCCAGCCGGGCGCAAAGCCGGTTGACCAGCGCCGCCAGTTCCCGGCGGTCGCCGCCGGACGGCTCGGCAGCAAACAGCCGCGTCTGCTGGTTGGCAAGCCGAGCAGTCGTCGCGGCTTCCAGATGCACGGCGGCAACCATTCCGGGCAGACGCAATCGTTCCAGTTGCAACTGCAACAGTTGCAACAACTGTGCGGCGTCGCAAGTCGGCTCGAACAGGCCCAGCTCCAGCCGAAGCGTTTGCGTATCGGCTGCGTTGCCTGAAGCCATTGGAGAAGCCACTGTGGGAGCCACTGTAGAAGCCACTGTGGGAGTAACCGCGGCAGCCACTGCGGGACTCACGGCGGGAGCAATTGTGGGAGCAATTTTAGGAGCAATTTTAGGAGCAGTTAGGGGAGCCATTGTGTCGCTGTGGATGATCGCGCGGTGCAGGCTGGTGCATCGCAGATGACACCGAAGCTGCATGGCCCCGCAGCCGGCCTCGCGCAATTGCCCGACCAACTGGCACAGCAGCCGTTCCAGTATCGCTTCCAGATGTTCCCGGCTGCTTGTGGGATAACACAGTGCCATCTCGGCGGCGAAGCGCACCATCGGCCTGAGCGGCAGGATCGGTTCCTCCAGGCGGCCCAGTGCCTGATCGAGCCGATCGAGCAACTGCTGTCCAAAACGCGCGGCCAGCTCGCCGCGCGGCAAGACCTCGAGCTGCCCGATCCATCTGACCCCAAGCGAACTGAGCGTCTCGATGGTTTGCGCCTCTAGCCGCAGCGCCTGGATAGGCAGCCGCCGCAGCGCCGCCGGGGTGCGGCCTGGCGGGACGATCACAAATCGCCCCGGGCCGCAAAGCCACTCCGCCGGCCAGCCGCCATCGATGCACCAGTGGGCAACGGCCCATGCGCCGCCAGGCGTGTCGGCAATCGCGCCATGTACAATCGCACCGTGGGCAATCGCATCGTGTACTTGTGGTGCGCTGCGTGCCAGTGCGCACCGTGTGGACTGGTTTGTCGGATTCCCTGCTACGCGATTGCCGGCAACGAACCGGGCGATCTGTTCGGCAAGCCGACTGACCAGCCCCCTTTCGCTGCCGAACAGATGGCTACTGCCGGTTACGTCCAGCAGCAGGCTGTCGGGAAGCTCGGCGGCGATGACGCCTACGGTAGGGCTGAACTGCCTGCACAACTCGGCAAGCTGTTGAAGCGTTTCCGGCCACGATTGCTGGTCTGATCCCTGCGGATTTGTAGCGAGGCGACCATCTCCACAGCCAACGCCGAAGCTGGCGGCATGTTGAATGTTTGTGTGGACACCGAGGCCAATTGTGCGTGCGTCACAAACTTCGGGCAGCCACAAACACAGGATGCGTTTCATCACTTCGGCTCCACCTGAGAGCTTCAGCAAGCCTTGAGAGCTTCAGCAAGCCATCCGGCAAAGATGCGAATATCGGCCTGTGCCGTAGCGGAGAAGTCTGCCGCTGTGGTTTGCCGACTGCAAACGCCTTTCAATCACGACCAATGGGAACTCGGCAAGTCAATCACGAACACCAAGTCGATCACGACCAATTGGAACTCCGGAGGCGGCTATCGACTTTCTAATCACCCAGTTCTAGTTCCAGCGTGCCATTGCCGGCTGCGCCGCGGCAACGGAGCAATTCGATCCGCAGCCGCCGTTTGCGCGACGTACCGCCCGGCAAAGGTTCCACCGCCAACCGCACCTGTGCCCAGGACGGTTCGCGGCGGGTCGATGGCGGCCGGATCAGCAATCCCAGTCCGCCGCCGTGCTCCGCGGCAAGCTGTAACCGGCGGAAGCTGCGGTGGTCGATTGTAGCGGGCCAGGCCAGCACGGCACCCACGCCCGTACAACGAAGCGCCTGATGGATCGTCCAGTGCTCGTCTGCGTGGTTGCGGGGTTGGACGATCAGCAACTGCTGGGGTGATATTCCCAGGCAGGCGGCGGCAGGGGGATAGAACTGGCCAGTCCGATCCACAACCACCAGCGGCTTGCCTTGTCGGCAGAGCTGGCCGGCCGACAGCAACGCCAACCCCACCGCTCCGCTGCCGTCGTCCGACGTCAGAAACTCTATCAACGACCCGCAGGGAAACCCCCCGGCGGGCAGAAACCGATCCAAAGCGGCACAGCCGGTTGATACGACCGTGTTGCTGTTGCGGCTGTAGAGTTTTTCCAGGCGGGCCAGTCGCCGCCGGAGCGTTTCCAGCACGGCCTCCGGCGGTGCGTGCGGCGGGTGCCGATCGTGCGCAGGCAGCGTTTGATCCTGCGGCATTCGGGCCAATAGCGGTGAGTTGATCGCCGACGGTTGCATCTTTGGCCGGAGAGCAAGACCGACATAAATGTACACCTGTATACATCACAGTATAGTGTACATCCGTATCGTAGTATCGTCAAGCGGGAAGCAGGAAGAAAAGAAAGAAAGAAAGAATTTAACGGCTCGCCGCTTTTCCCGTCCGGCGCAGCAGAAACGGCGAACCCGGCAATAGCGCATCTAAACCATCAGATAACTACAGTGCGCCAAAGGCGGCCTACAGCCGCAACCAGATAGTGTTGCTCGACAGCGATGCGCTGCCGTCGCGCCCGGTAACACCCAACGCCCGGCCACGACGGAGCGCGGCCCTGTACACGACAGCCAACACAGTCGCTCCAGATTGCTCCCGATCGCTTGAAAACATGCGCGCACAAGGCGCACAAGTTACTTGGCAAGAGACTAGACAATGCCGAGCCGGCAGATGTCGCCGCCCAAAGGCGGCTAAGACGGAGCGTGGCCTTCAGAATCACCCGACAACACGCGCCCAAAACGCTCACGTGTTACGCCGTAGGGGGCTGAACTTGCCGATCTGGCAGATGCCGTGGCCAACAGCGAACGCCGCACAGCACCACCACCGCACTGCGCAGTTCGATTATCCCGGTTGCAACAGATCGCGTGCAGTTCTCAAGGCTGGGCCAGCAGTTTTTCGATTTGCTGTTCCAGTTCTGCTGTGTTTATCCCGGCCCCCGAGAACACTTCCACCAACTGCCCACTGCGGTCGTAAAGCTTGTAAGTCGGCAGCACTTGCACCTCGAACGCCTCGGCACCCTGGCTGTTCACGCCGTAGCGGCTCAGATAATTGGGGAAAGTGGCGTCTTGGCTGGCCAGGAACTGTTCCACTTGCTGCTTGTTCTCAGGTTCATCCATGCTCACGCCCAGTACTACCAGTCCGCGGTCGGAAAATCGCCGGTGCAGGTCAACCGTCTTGGGGAACATCTGCACGCACGGCCCGCACCAGGTCGCCCAAAAATCTACCAGCACCACCTTTCCTTCGTATTTCTTCAAGGCGCGCTTGAAGGCCGGCCCGCCGATGATCTCCACCTTGATTGCGGGTTTCTGTTCAGCGGAGCCCGATTGCTGGCTTCGAGTTTCCTGTTGACCAGTTGCGGACTGGCCAGCGACATTCTCGCCGCCCGAAGCGGCCTCCGAGGTGATGATTTTCCCGTCGGCCGTGGAAGATGACTGGCCACCCGGCTGACAGCATGGGAGAGTAGCTCCCTCGGGCGAACAACACGGCTTTCCGCAGCCGCCAACGGCCAACAAGGGAAACGCCATCCAAAACAATGATACCAGTCGCCAGTGCATGGTAACTCCTAACGCAATCCGCAGCCGCGAGAAGATGTAGATTGTAAAAACTTGCTACATTCCAACCCCTTAGCACCAGGCACACGGACACAACGGAACGTGGCCCTGCATATTCATATCTCAATAGATGCGCAAAACGCGCACAGGTTACGTCGAAAAAGACAGTCGATTGTCCGTTAAATTGCGGCGGCAATTGTACTAAGCTGCGGCGCAGCAAAAAGCGCCCACCGGCCGGGTTCAACCCGGCGGCGGGCGCTGTGATTACAATCGCCCTTTGCTGCGCTCAACAAAGTGCAGCATAACTGGCCGTACTACGACTGCTGTTAATTACTTCTTCTCGTACTTGATCGAGCAACCAAAGTGTTTGGTTACCGTCCTGGGCGGCTCTTTACCCGCAAGCAGCGCATCAAGTGCATCGCGGAGGTAGTGGGTCTTTACTTTCTCGGGGTTTTGGCTGTCGTCGATTGCGCCCATGTAAGCGATCTTCCGCTGCTGATCGAGCACAAACACGTGCGGCGTGACCTCTGCTCCGTAGTCGTGGCCGATCTTTTGCGTCTCGTCGTACAGGTACGGGAAGTTGAATCCTTTATTCTCGGCACGGATTTTCATCTGATCCAACCGGTCGGCCGGTATGTTGTTGACGTTCACCGCGATCACTTGCACGCCCTTGTCCTTGTAGTCCTTCTGTAGGGCGATGATGCGATCTTCGTAGGCCACCGCCACCGGGCAGTGATTGCAGGTGAAGATCAGCACAATGAGCTTGGCGTCCTTGTAATCCGACAGACAATGCTTCTTGTCGTCAACACCGATCAGCTCCGAGAAAGTGGGGGCCGGATCGCCAATTTTCAGCTTTGCCGCTTCGGCCCTCGCCACAACAAACGCCACTACCGCTGCCAGCAATCCCAGCACAAGCAACTTCTTCGTCATCTTCGCAACTCCTCAAAAAGAAACCCCACGAACCACGTTCGACCAACAATATTCTATTTAAGTACGTTTTCTCTGGCAAAAATGTTTTTCACTTAGCCCGGCACAGTCAAGCAATCAGACCCTTGCAGGTTGTTAGATGACAATCTGCCCGACGCGGTAAGTGTTGTCAAGCAACATCTTACGCTTATTCGGTTTTTCGGTTTTCTGTGCGTTGGGGTAGGGGGAAAGGGCGAAAAAAAATTCTGGACACTTGCGCGGGCACCTCCAGGTTGATGGCTTCCGCCGCCAACTGCTTCGCCCTCTGTCGGTATTTGCGCAGTCGATGCACCGCGCCGGCCGGGGCCATGGCGCTGCCTTCGCCGCGGACCTGGGCAGGACTGCTAGCAGTGCTCACCCGCAGCGGCGTTCAGGAACGCTGGCGTCCTCCACGCCGTCGATGTACCGCCGGATGCGCTCCAGCTCGTCGGTAACATGCCGCAGCTTGAGCATGTTCTCCACCCGCTTGACCAGCGCGTACTTGTTGATCGGCTTGCTGAGGAAGTCGTCGCAGCCGGCCGCCACTGCCCGCTCGATGTCGCCCAACTCGCCCAACGCCGTGACCATCAGGACCATGATGTGCCGGGTGGCGGGGTCTTCCTTGATTTTCTTGCACACCTCGAAGCCGCTGAGCTTGGGCATCATGATGTCCAGCAGAATCAAGTCCGGCTGGAACTCGGCCACTTTTTCCAGCGTCTGACGGCCGTCGGCGGCCACTGCAATCTCGCAGTCCATCTCGGCCAGATACGCTTCCAGCAGTTCCACGTTGGTGGGATTATCGTCGGCAATCAGAATGCGGCTTTTCGGCATGGTCGCTTCTTGCCTGTGCGATTGGCACTAAGCTCGATTTCCAGCTCGATGCTTCGCGCGGGACGGAAATTCCTGTCTTTGCACCAAGCGCGCTGCGTTCCTGCCCGCGCGCCCGACAATGCATACCCTGCGCGCCGCCAGATCGCATCAACCTGCGCAGCGGTTTAGCCGTCATTGTTGGCCGCCGCCGGAGTATTGTCAATCGGCGCATGCAAGGCCGGTGGTCCCGTGTACCGGCGATCGGCGGGTTCTGCGCCATTAAGGCTGGAACTCACGCCCGCGCTGGGCGACGCTGCTGCACCAGCCAGCGACCGGTCGGCCGCGGCAACTATGCGGTATTGCGTGGACAGTAGGAATACATTCCGGGCACCATACTCCGCACATGGGCTGACTGCGCATATCCCAATCGCCGCCGGATGCAACTTGGCCGCCTAGTACTCGGCGGAATGGCTCTCGGCTGTAGCGTGCTCAGGCCAGTTCGTCCAGCAGCCGCGAGATGGCGATCTCGAGTTTCTCCGGCGTCTCATAGGTGCCGGCGGCTATTTGTGCCCGAATCGCCTGCACGCGCTCGTGGCGTATTTCGGGCAGTTGCTGGGCCTGCTGGACAAGCTGTGCAACATCGGAGATTTGCAATTCGTCGACTATTGCCGACGGTTGCGGGGGCTTTGCGGGCCCGAACAATTTAGAGCTGTGCGGCGCCCCGATTGGCTGTGCGCCGTGTAGATGAGCTGGACCATGAATGTGCATTGCTGCGCTCCCCGAAGCCAGACCGAGTCCCATCCGTGCAAGTATACCTTAAGTCGCGCCGGCTCCGCCGCTAGCATTGCTGTTATCGGCTCCGGCGGCGACCGCCAATCACCCGCCGCGCAAACGCCCGGATAGTAACGAAGCGCGACGCTTCGACGCCTTTAACACCTGTGCCGAACCGGTTGGCTGCTCCACGTTGCGGCCAGTCAACGGTGAACCGTCACGGCAACAAGGGCCGTGCGAACTGCAACACTGGCCGCGGCCACTACGGATGCGAGGGCCTGTGTGTGCTCGATCGCCTCCCGTGCTAGCAGTCGCCTTTGGCACCTGCGGCATGTACCAACTATCTATTATCCAAAGCACCGGCGCGCCGTCCAGCCCGAATTGAGTAATTACTCGATCTTGCCCACTGCGTCGAACAGGCTTTGCCGCTATCGGCTACGCACGATAGAGCCACGCTGCTGCGTGCAGCACCGTAGTATCCGGGCATTGCGCTTAAACATCTATACGGATTTACACTGCTGGCGGTTCTATTACTCAGGCTCAGTCTGCTGGGCAGAGGATGCAGTCCGTCCAGCAGATGATGGAGCAATTGGGATAAATACGCAACCGACTGTTGGAGCATATCAGTTTGGCCAAGCTGCGCGCGTTGCCCACTTTTGCCAGTATTCCAGCCACCCGCCAGAGCAATACCGGCCCCAATGCTGGCAAGGCCCTTTCCCGCCAAGCCGTTTTCCACAAAGCAACTTCGCACAAAATAAAAAAACGAAACTTCATGCTGCGGCTGCGGTTTAAGAGGTTGGGTCGGTCAACTAAGTCAAGTCCTGGCAAAGGAGGATGGTGGTATGAATCCGGCGAAGTGGTGCGTATTGGCGGCATTGGCTGCCGCATTGCTGCCGCTGGCAGCATGGGGAGCTTATCCCCCAAATCCGCCGTCGCCGCCGCAGCGCGCGGAAGTGATGTTGCAGCGTCTGGATGTGAACCGCGATGGGGCGATCACAGCCGACGAACTTCCCCCCGGCGCTGCCGAGCGACTCAAACAGTGGCTCAAGCAAGCCGACAAAAACAACGACCAGAAGGTAACGCTGGACGAGCTGCGCCAGGCAGCCGCACAGTTGCCGCCAGGTCCGCCCGATTGGGCACGAGGCCCGGCTGCTGGTGGCTGGGGTGGGCCCGGCGCTGCTTTCGGCCCGGGCCGTCCTGGTGCTGCCCCCGGTCGTGGCCCTCAAGCTGGCCCGGGACCCGGTGCGCCTGGCAAGCCGTCTGCTCCGGCAGCACGGTCGGGGCGCGGTATGGGTGGGCCTGGTGGGCCGCCGGCTGGCGCAGATGCCGCGCCGCCACCGGGACAACGTGGCCAGCGTGGGCCGGCAGCACAGCGTCCCCCACAACCCGAACCGCCTCGACCAGCTCAGCCCCCAGCGCCGCCTGCTGCTCCTGGTCGAGGTCCCGCGGCGGGCAGACAGCCCGGCGCAGCCAATCTGAAGGCCATCTTCGATCGGCTCGACCGCGACAAAGATGGCAAGCTCGACTTCGCCGAGTTAAGCGCCGGCATCGGTGCGCTGCGCGGAGTGCTTTCGGCCCGGCTTGAACCCTGGGCAAGACTGCCGCAGGCCGTAATGGGGCGCGCCGGTCGCGGGTTCGGCCCCGGGTTGGGTCCGGCTGCTTGCCCGTTTTGCATCGCCCGCAGGCTCGGTTTCCAAACCTGCCCGCTGTGCGCACGGTTAGGCATGGGCTTAGGCTATGGTCCCCGGGCTGGCATGGGAGCAGGTTTCGGACCAGCCAGGGGGCCGGGTTATGGTCCTGGCCTCGGTTTTGGTCCCGGAGCCGGTATGGGCGCCGGCTTTGGTCGTGGGCCGGGTGGAGTCGGTGTCCATGCCCGAGCTTATCCCTTGATGCGCCACTGGCTAGATGCGGGCAGGCAAGGCTGGCGGAGCTTCCAACAGCGCGGTCTCCGCGGACTGTGGCAGCAGATGCCCGTGCCTCCCAAGATGCCCCAATGGTTCGACATGCCAAAGCGGATGATGGGCCAGAAGCTGCAGCCTTTCGGTCCGCTGCCGAAGGGGCCGGCGCCAGAGCTGACAAAAGGCTCCAAAGCAGGTCCGCCGCCGCACGTCCAACCGCCTGCTAAAGCCAAACCCATCAAGGGCGAGCCGAAAGCGCCAAAGGAAATCAAGACGCCAAAAGGCCCGCCGCCAAAGCCGGACGTCAAAGCCCCCAAGCCCGATCCAAAAGCCCCCAAGCCCGAGCTGAAAGGTCCTCCTCCGCTCGATAAAGCCCCACGGCCAGAGGCTAAAGGCCCCAAAAAACCAGCAGTCAAAGAGGCGAACGGGCCGGATGCCAAAGGAGCTAAAGGGCCAGAGGTCAAGGGGCCCAAGTCATTCAAGCCCGATGAGCAGCGAATGGCCGACTTCGAGGCGAGGCTGAAGGCCCTCGAGATCAAGCTCGATCGGCTGCTTGACCAGCCGCCCGGTCCGCCGGTCGATCGTCGCGGGCCAGACGGTCGCGGCCCGGCTCGTGGCGGTCCGCCTGGCCGCCGGTAAACCACTCCCACGGAAGTGCTGCCCATAGCGGCGCGCCAAGCGCGCACGATTGGCAATCGCACGGTTGGCCACACGCCCCGGGACGCATAGTCCCGGGGCGATTGTTTTTGCGCCAACACCCGATCGTGTCGGCAACACTGGGCCGCGTACGTGATACGAGCGATTGGCCCTTTCGCTAGCCCATTGCCATCACAGGCCTCAAGCCGCCGACAGGCAGGACCGGCGCGTGCTTCCTGCCCGGTCGCGTGATTGACGGACTGATGTCTTGCAGATTACGGTTAAGGTATGCGATGGCCGATCCGTGCGCAGTTACTCCTGCCGATGCTGCTGGTGGTGTTGCTGACTATAGCTTTGGCCAGCGGCGCAGTAGCGTACTGGCGTTTCGTGCAAGTGCGTCAGCGAGAGTTGGACGATCTGCGGCGGGTGACCGCCACACTGGCCGACGCCAGTTTTCCTCTCAGCCACCGGGTATTGCAGCAGATAAGCGGTCTGTCGGGCGCGGAGTTCGTGGTCCTCGATGCAGCCGGCCAGGTACAGTATGCCACCTTGCAGCCGAGCGGCGACGAACTTCACACCGCCAGGCGCGCAGCGCAGCAAACTGCTCACCCGAGCGGTACAGTCACATTGGGAAGCAAGGTGCAAGTGGGCCAGCGCAGTTTTCTGGTGCACGAGGTGCCGCTTGTGCGGCCACTTGCCGACGGAAGGCGCGGCACGTTGCTGGTTTTCTATCCCGAAGACCGCTGGTCGGCGGCCGTGCGGCAAGCCGTTGTTCCCTCGCTGCTAGCTGCATTGGTGATGGCAACAGTAGTGGCGGTGATGACGGCCTTGCTGGCCCGACGCCTGGTGGAACCGATCAAGCGCTTGGGCGCCCAGGCGGCGGCGATTGCCGCTGGCGACTTTCGGCCGCTTCCTGTGCCGGCCCGCAACGACGAAATCCGCGACCTTGCCGTTTCCATCAACAGCATGGCCGAGAAGCTCAGTCGTTACGGTCAGCAAGTGCGCGACAACGAGCGCACTCGGCTGCTGGGACAGCTTGGCGTGGGGATGGCCCATCAGTTGCGCAACGCGGTTACCGGGGCGGCGATGGCCATCGAGCTGCACAAACAAGATTGTCCAGCCCCAGACAGCGAAGCCCTGCAAGTCGCCATCCGTCAGTTGCGGTTGATCGAGTCCTACTTGCAGCGCTTTATGGGTTTTGGCCGCGCGCAGCCGCTGCTGCACCAGTCGATTGCCTTGCCTGCACTGGTCGAAGAAGTGTTTTGGCTTCTACGTCCGGCTGCGGCGCACGCCGCAGTGCAACTGGTTTTTACGCCAAAAGACGAAAAGCTGAGCGTTCGGGGCGACGCCGAGTCGCTGCGCCACTTGCTGATGAATCTGGTTCTCAACGGCGTGGAAGCCGCCAAGTCGTCGCAAGACGGCGCCCAGGTGGTGGTCGAATTGCAACGTGTTTCGCCCTGGCGGGCAATGTTGCTGGTCAAAGACAATGGTCCCGGCCCAGCGCCCGAGATAGCCGATAAACTGTTCGAACCGTTCGTTACCAACAAAGCCGGCGGCGTCGGATTGGGTCTTTCCGTGGCCCGGCACATCGCCGAAGCACATGGCGGCTCGATCAGCTTCCAGAGAACCGGAAACTGGACGTGCTTCGCAGTGGAATTGCCTTTGGAGGATAGTTGACACTTCAGTCGCCTTGAGCAGCAAGGGCCGGAGCGCCTGCCCCGATGGCGGTCTGCCAGCCCCGCACGGCAAACTGACACCTGTGTCGGCGAAGTTCCAACATCTGTGCGCTGATGAGTAACTCCACTTGCCAGCCCCAACCACAGTACGAGGTACAACCGGGAACATGGCACACCTGCTGGTCATCGACGACGAACAGAGCATCTGCTGGGGGTTGCTGAAGCTGGCCGAGCGGATGGGCCATACGGCCAGCAGCGCGGCCAGCGCCGAACAAGGGCTAAACCTGGCACGCCAGCAGCAGCCCGACATGGTGTTCCTCGACATTCGCCTGCCAGGAATGGACGGCCTGGAGGCCCTGGCCCGTTTTCGCAATGATTTTCCCCGGACTCCGGTGGTGATCATCACCGCCTACGGCGACCTGGGCACAGCCGTGGCCGCCGTGCGCAACGGGGCTTTCGATTATCTGACCAAGCCCTTCGACTTGCAGGTGGCGCAGCGGGCGATCCAGCGCGCGTTGCAGGCGCGGCAAGAGCCAGCCGCAGGGCCGCCGGGCACAACCCCGCTGGCCGAAGGCCGCATGGTCGGGCGCTGCCCGGCCATGCAGGAAGTTTTCAAACGCATCGCCCTGGTAGCCCCGGTCGACGCCTGCGTACATATCCGCGGCGAAAGCGGCACGGGCAAGGAACTGGTGGCCCGGGCCATCCATCGCTACAGCCGCCGTGCCAGCGGCCCGTTCGTGGCGGTAAACGTGGCTTCGCTCAGCCCCACTTTGGCCGAGAGCGAACTGTTCGGGCACGTCCGCGGGGCGTTCACCGGGGCCGATCAAGCTCGCAAGGGACTGCTCGAACAGGCCAGCGGCGGCACGCTCTTCCTGGATGAAGTGGCCGAGATTCCCATCTCGGTCCAAGTGAAGTTGTTGCGAGCTTTGGAGCACGGCGAGGTGCTGCCCGTCGGCGCCAGCCAGCCCGTCGCGGTCGATTTGCGCATCATCTCGGCGACGCATCAGAACCTGGCCGAGCTGGCGGCCGAGGGACGGTTCCGGCACGACTTGTATTATCGACTGGTAACTTTCGAGATCGAGATTCCGCCGTTGCGCCAGCGCCGCGAAGACATACCGGAGCTGACCGAATACTTCCTCGACCTCCTGGCCGCCAAGAACGGTGCGGTGCGCCCCAGTGTTTCGCCCCAGGCGATGGCAGAGTTGAGCCGCCGACCATGGTATGGCAATGTCCGCGAACTTCGCAACGCCATCGAGCACGCGCTGATAATGGCTCGCGGCGGATCGATCAACCCAGAACACCTGCCGCCGCCGGCCTTGCCGATGCCCAGCGGCCAGGAAGCGGGCGAGGAAAAGCTGCGAACGCTCATCCGCCGCTGGACTAAACATCAACTGGAGCAAAACGACCAAGCCAGCGACCTATATCAGCGATTCCTGCGCCTGGTCGAGCCGCCGATGTTGCAGACGGCCCTGGAACATTATCACGGCCAGTGCGCTGCCGCTGCACGTCGGCTGGGACTGCACCGCAGCACGCTACGCAAACGACTGGATGAAATCGCCAAAGACCAATAATGGCGCCGCTGCCAGCAGGCGCCGTCGCCCGGACTTTCGCCCCACACGGCCGGCGCCTCTCATGCGGCCTGGCGCGCCGGGCTTGCAGTGGAATCCTGTACATACGCCTCTATCACTTGCCTGGGTGGGCCATCGGCTTTAACTCTGCCATGTTCCATCCATAGTGCCCGATTGCACAGCGTCTGCACCGCCGACAGGTCGTGGCTGACCAGCACCACGGCGTTGGCAGCCGAAATCAGCGACTCTATGCGCTGACGGGCCTTGGCCTGAAAAGCCAGATCGCCGGCCGCCAGCACTTCGTCGATTATCAGAATGTCTGGCTCGATAGCCGTGGCGATGGAGAATCCCAGCCGCACAATCATTCCGGTGGAGTAATATCGAACCGGCATGTTCAGAAAATCGCCCAGTTCGCTGAACTCGGCGATGGCGGCCATCCGCTGGCGCACTGTTCGCGGCGTTTCGCCCTGTAAGTAACTGCGGAAAGCGATGTTCTCCCATCCCGACGCATCAAGCTCGAACCCCAACGTGATGTCGAACAGCGAACTGATCCGTCCATAAACTCGGCGCTGACCACTGGTGGGCGGATACACGCCGGCCAGCAGTTTCAGCAGCGTGCTCTTGCCAGCCCCATTGCGGCCGATGATGCCCAGCCGATCTCCGGCACACAGGCGCAGGTTTATGTCTTCTAAAGCCCGGACTTCCATCCGATGGCGTCTTGCACGGCCCAGCAAGCCGCGAATGACGTACTCCTTCAGACTGATTCGCCCCTGACAGCGAACGCTGAAGACCAAACCGACATTTTCCAGCTCTAATAAAGTCATGGCAGGCGTACGGCCGGTTGTTTGGGCAAGGCGGCGCGATCTTCAATGCCTGACGGGCCGACTTGTGCCTCTTTTGGGCGGCCAACTTGTCCGCTTTTTGGGCGCAAGTTCTCGGGCCACCTGTAAGGCCACAGTCCGTCGCGCCCCGCATCGGGGGACAACGGACACGCCACAGCGCGTACATTCATTTGGTTGCAACGGAGGCCCGTGTTAGACCAAGTCATCTGAACTTCAGTGTTTCGGCACACGGTCAAAGCAATGCAGCTCTACACACCGTTGGCTACAGATAGAAGATCAATCGCTGCTGAGCGCGGGCCAGCAGCGCTGCGGCACAGGTGACGGCCAAAGCCGTAGCCGCCGCAGCGAAAGAAAAGGTCTCCAGCGGTGCTATGCGTGCTTCACAAATCGGCAACCGGAGCAAATCGAGCATGGCGGCAACCGGGTTGAAATCGACCAGCCAGGCAAGCCTTCGCATACGCAACATCTCTGGGGGATAGATGATTGGCGTCAGATAGAAAAGAATTTGCAAGCCAACTTCCGTCAGGTGCTGCGTGTCCTGAAACATCACATTCACCAGACCGGCGCAAGTGGCCACCGCCCAGGCAAACATGAACAACAACGGCAGTGTCAACAACAAACTGGGCAAAGCCGGCAAATTGGAAAACCCCTTGAACAGCCACACCATCGCCAACAGTACCGAAAGTCCCAGGCAGAAGTGTACCGCTGCGCCCAGGACGGTCCGCAAAGGGTAAATGGCCAAAGGCGTTGGGCACTGCTTTATGTACGTTTCGCCCAGGAAGAAACACTGGCAGCCCTGCACTGCCGCCGATGTGATGAAGTTCCACGCAAGCAGACCGGCCAGCAGGAATGGGGCGTAAAAATACACATCGGCCCTGAACAATTGGCTGAAAACCGTACATAGCACGGCCGTCATGGCAATCGGATGCAGCAAAGACCAGCCGATGCCTATGACCGACCGACGATACCGGCTACGCAAATCGTTGCGCACAAGCGATAGCCAGAAGTAGCGCAACCGCCAGATGTCGCTCAAGTAACTGCTCAATGGCTATGCTCCATTTGACCCGGATGTCCCAGCTTGTGCAGCTTCACCATGTGGGCTTCATGTGACCGCCGGTTATCAGGCCATCGACGGCAGCTATAGTGCGCACGGACAGCAATGAAGCGTTCTCGGTGCAAAAACGTATCACTTCGCACCGCGCTAAACATAAAACGACTGCACTAACTTGCGCCGATACCGCAATTACCCTGGGGCCAAAGCCCCAACAGCACCACAACGTTTCCCTGCACATTGGCAGCGTTGCACTGTCGTACCAAGCCCATCCTGCTTGCCGACGCACAAGGGCGGGGAGTATAGCAACGCTGCTGTGCACCGGGCAACATCAGTTGCCCCGATCCAATTGGTTAATTGGGCAATTGGGTGTCAGAAGAGCAATTTTTTGCGGTCAGAAAAGCGGCACGAATTGTAGCACAGAAATGGCACGCCACTGGCCCAAAGCAACCCTCGGCGGTGATTGGCAGACTTGTGAACCGCGCAGCCAAACCGCTTGTGGACTTCACTCATCCCCACTACTGCTGAACGTAAGCGTTGGCTGCATAGCAACTTAGCGGAGAGGACAGGATTCGAACCTGCGGAGGACTTATCACCCTCACGGGTTTAGCAAACCCGCGCCTTAAACCACTCGGCCACCTCTCCAAGGTATTGTGTTGGGAACCTTGTTGCCCAACCGATTTATTGATTCTGCCACAACCAATTGATAGCTTTTTTGACAACTATTTGCCAGCTTAACCAATGATAGATTTGCGCCGGCCGATGCCCTTTGTCGGGCCGCAACGGATAGATACGACGACTGGTTGGTTGTGGTCATCCGCTGCGAGAACCCTCCTCTGGGCAAGCCCCTGCCCCGGCATTGTAGCACCCCGCGAAGGCCAACGTCGCCTCACCGACCTATCGCATTGCCGATTATGTCAGCAAGTCGGAATTCTATCAGCAACTCCGATACCGGTAAAGTAGCCGCGCTGCCCGGGCGCCGCCTTTGTTTGCCCAACGCGACCTGGCGCCAGGCCAACGTCCGATCTCCCCTATCGCCAGGTCCCCTCGCAATTCTGCAGCGCAACCGCCTCTGCGTCCGCCTGCCATGTGCGCTGGGCGGTGTTGGATGGGAGCCCGCTGGGAGATAGTAGCGGCGGCACCGTGGGCCAGCCGGAGCGCAAGCGTTAAGGGCTTATCGCTATCGCGCTGTTGGGCGAGCCAACAATTGCACCCATGTGTCCCTAACGGGCTTCCAGGATGTTTTGGGGCGTAGTATCTGCGGGGCGGCCGCCAGTTTGGCGTGCGGCGGCGTCTGGTTGGGGACCGCACAGGCCAGCAGTGCGGCAGCGGTGTAGCGGCCTCCCGACCGCCTGCGTGCGTGCTTATGTCTGACTGAGATTACAGCGTCCAACCGGCCCGATACGGCGGATTGATGTACTGGTTGGCCTCGGGCAGGTTTGTGAACTTCATGGCTTGGGCGTCCCAGTGGAGTTTGACGCCGGGGAACTTGATGGCGATCACGCCCAGCATGGCGATTTCCGTCAGCGGGGCGCCGTAAGAGAAGTCCGATCCGGCCTTCTTTCCCTGGCGGATGGCGTCCAGCCAGTCTTGGTGATGGCCGCGGGTGCGGGGGATTTTCTTTTCCGGCAGCTTGTACTGGCGCATCTTGGATTCAGGAATGATGCGCACTCCGCCGGCACCGTGCGAGCCGTACATTATGGTGCCTTTGTCGCCCAGCACGATCGCTCCGGTTTCCACCGGTCGGCGGTCAGGTTCCAGGTCTGCCGGGCGCGGGATGCGTTCGGTGCCGCTGTACCAGAACATGGTGATCGGGCCGCGGTCGCCTTTGGCCGGGAACTCGTAAGTGATGATCTCGCCTTTCGGGAAGGCATCGCCCTGGGTCTTGGGATCGTAGTCCTTCACGTCGGCCTTTACGGTGGCCGGTGCGCCCAGGTCCAGCGCCCAGAAGACCGGATCGACCACGTGGCAAACCCAGTCGCCGACGGTGCCGTTGCCGAAGGGGACCCAGCCGCGCCACGACCCGGGAAGGTAAGCCGGGTGATAGGGCCGCTCCAGTGCTGGTCCGAGCCACAGGTCCCAGTTCAAGCCGGCGGGAACCTCGTGGTGTTCTTTCAGCCGCGGCAGGGCGTCCAGGCCCGAATTGACTGCCGCGCAGCCGGCGTGGATGGTATGCACCTTGCCGATCGCCCCGTCCCAAATCCATTCGCAAAAGGTGCGGATGGAATCGGAGGAATGGCCCTGGTTGCCCAACTGGGTGACCACATTGTACTGCGCGGCCGCTTTGGCCAGCTCGCGACATTCGTACACCGAGTGGGCCAGCGGTTTTTCGCAGTACACGTGCTTGCGGCGCTTGATGGCGGCCATAGCGGCGACGGCATGGGTATGATCGGGCGTGGCCACCACCACTGCGTCGATCTGTTTTTCCATCTCGTCGAACATCTTGCGGAAGTCTTCGAAGCGCTTGGCGTCGGGGAAGCGTTTGAAGGTTTCGCCTGCCCGGCGGGCGTCCACATCGCACAGGGCAACGATGTTGTTGCCGCCGCTGACGGCCCCGATGTCGCCGGCGCCCATTCCGCCGACGCCAATGCCTGCGATGTTCAGCCGCTCGCTGGGCGGATTGTCGGCCGCACCGGCGACGGTATGACGCGGTACCACCATAGCCGCAGCCACCGTGGCCCCGGCCGCCTTGACGAACCTCCTTCGATCGAAACGTGCCGATCTGTTCACAGCTTGGCTCCTTTGCGAGTAAAACCGTTGACTAACTATGGGGGTGAAAATGTTGACGAACTTTTAACAGCGAAACTGGCGAACAATCGAAAAGCAAAAAGCAGCGGTCCGACTTGTGCCGGGCCTGCCGCCACGCGCTGGAGGCACTCGGGCAACGCAGTTGCGGCCGCAGGCCGATGCGCGATTCTCGACCGAGTCTGCCCAAGCCGGGCAAACGGCCGAGGGATGCTGGGCGCCGAGTTTTCGACTGCCAGAGGCGTGCTATTTCAATTCTTTAATGAAGATGTTCTTGAACTCCACCGGATCGCCATGGCGCTGGAGTGCGATTTCGCCTTCCGGCGGGATTTTGGGCAACTGGGCGTCTTTGATCACCACTTCGCCGTTAAGCTCCACGGTTAGCCGATCGCCTTTCAGGGTGATGACGAAGCGGTTCCACTGGCCCACCGGCTTGTCGGCGTTTTTCAGCGGTGTGCAGGCTTTGCGGACTTCCTCGGGCATGTTGTTGTCGGTTCGATAGCCCCAGACTTCGCCCGAGCCTAACGGGTTGACCCAAATGTTCACCTGGCTTTTCGAGTTGCCGCGCAGATAGATGCCGCTGTCGCCCGGCTTGGGCAGACGCCAATCGACCATCAGCACGAAGTCTTTGTACTTTTTGCTGGTCCACAGGTCGGGGCCTTTGCCGTCGAACTTTATCACGCCGTCTTCCACCTTCCAATGTTCTTGCCATTTGGCCCGCTCGGCATCGGTCTCTTGTCTGCCGCGGGCGGCCTGCCAGCCGGAAAGGTCTTTGCCGTTGAACAAGGCGGTGAAGCCTTCGGGCGGGACATTGTCGGCGGCCATTGAAACAGCGGCCAGCACCAGCAACAAACTGGTTGCCATCAGCAGAGCATTGCGCATAGCAGCCCCTTTCGTAAAAAAACAACTTCAAGAAAACCAGACTGAAACAAACACTTCCATTCGATCAACTGTCAAGTGAATAACAGACCGTCGTGACGAAAGCGATTAGCCCACCTGCTCAGGCCGCCGCCAACAGGACTGGTTGCCGAAGGTGAACAACACTGTTCCCCAAACGCAAGCAAGACCATTTCCCAAGCGGAATCAAGACCGTTTTTCAAACGCTAGCGCCGTCGGCGCAAGACCGGCCTTTGTAGCTGTTGAGGGTCTGTCGGACAGTGTTTTCTTTTGCAGGCCGATCAACAGATCCAGTTCAACGTATACAGCCGAAGCAGGGCGCCTGCACCGCGGCTAAAGTAGGAGGGTTGTCACCTGGCGAGTCTAATTTGCCATTGGCTTGGCGTGAAGTTTGTACCGCAAGCCATGTATTAGATTACTTCAACAGCAGAACAATCGCAAGTTGTCTGGGAAGTGTTGTCGCACCGGCCGGAGGCGCCCAGTAGTTCACGACTGGCCCAGCATGACCGCGAAGTAGATGGCCACGGCTCGATCGAGATGTTCTTCTGTCATTTCGGGGTTTCGGCCATGGTAGCGGCAGAAGTTTCGCACCTGCAACAGCAGGTCGCGGGGATGGCAGAACCGGAACGGTCGGCCAGCCCGCTTGTAGTGTTTCTGGATGAGATAATCGAGGGCCTGCTCGTTGAAGGCCACGCCCAGTTTGTCGGCCATAATCTGGAACAGGCGGCGGAACTCTTCTTCGCTGGGATCAACGATCTCGATCTTGTACGGGATGCGGCGCAGGAAGGCTTCGTCGACCAGATCGCGCGGCTCCAGGTTGGTGGAGAAGATGACCAGTTCGTCGAAGGGGACTTTGACCTTCTTTCCGTTGGGCAGGTTTAGGAAATCGAATCGCCGTTCCAGCGGCACGATCCAGCGATTGAGCAGCTCGTTGATGGGCATCCGCTGGCGGCCGAAGTCGTCGATGACCAGCGTGCCACAGTTGGCTTTCAGTTGCAACGGGGCTTCGCAAATCCCGGTGGCAGTGTTCAGCGTAACTTCCAACTGCGACATGGTTAGTTCGCCGCCGGCGATGATCGTGGGCCGGCGGATGCGCACCCAGCGGCGGTCGATCTTCCGCTGGTCCAACAAGCCGCTGCTGGACTCCAACGGCAATTCCTCGTGGTTGACCGGGTCGAACAAGCGGATGATCTCGCCGTCGATGCCGATCGCCCGGGGAATCCATACCTGCTCGCCAAAGGCGGCGGTGACACGTTCGGCGATGCTGGTTTTGCCGTTGCCGGGCGGACCGAACAGGAACAAGCCCCTGCCCGAGTTGATCGCCGGTCCCAGGCGGTCCAACAGCTCGTCGTTCAACAGCAGGTCGGCAAAGGCGCGGCGCAGGTCTTCGGCCGTGGGATGCTGCCGGGTCAGCGATTGCGCCTCGACGCTGGCGATGTAGTCTTTCAGCGACACCGGGGCAGAGCCGAAGTAGGTACATTGCTGGGCGTATCGCCGGGCGCGCTCCCGCCCCAGGTCGGTCAACTGGTATACGAAGTCGTTCATCGGGGCCGCGCCGCGATGACACACCAGTTGCTGGTTCTTAAGCTCGCGCAACAGCGCGTCGACCAACACGAACGGGAGCCGAATCTGGTTGGCGATGTCGCGGCCGGCGGCGTCGCCCCGGGCCAGGAGGAACTTCATCGCCAGGGCTTCTACTTCGGTTTCTGTCAGACCGGCTTGCGAGAAGCTCTCTGGCTCGATGGGCACGAAATCGTTGGCCAGATGGTCTTCGGCTGGCTCGCCGCAAGCGGCGTGGCGCGGCTCGGCCGCGGCCGCCTTGTTTGCCGTCAACTTGTTGATCCGCTGGAGCAGTGCCTCCAGCTGCGGGTCTTCCTGGGGAGTGTCGGCTTCCGATGCCTCATGGTCGGGAACCGTGGCCGCCAGGGCCGACCAGGGATCGGGGCCATCCTGCGGCGCGCCGTGTCCGGCGAGCCGGGCAAGCAAATCCTTGTCGAAGTAGTTGCTAGTGGACATCGTGTTGATGTTTTCGCCCTGACCGGGACGATACCTTGGTACTTGCAGATTCTTCGGGGCCGGCATGGCGGTTGGCCGTGGGTTGCGCGATTGTTGCTAACGGCGCCCCCACAGCGCACGCCGCCGACCGTAGATCCGCAGCGAATCAGAAGTTGATGGCCTTAAGCTCGGGATGATCGCCCACATAGACCAGTCGGTCCAATTGAAAGCCCATTTGATAAAAGCCGCCGCCCATCGGATTCAGGTGCTTGACCGTACCGTGGATGAACGACATTTCGCCATCGAAACGAAAGCCCAGCACTGCTTCCTCCAGCGGCAGCGGTTCGTCCAGTACGATCGCCACGCCGGTGTTGGAGAACTCTTTGGTCACGGCGGTGAATGCCTGGCCCAGACACATCTTTTTGTTCACCACCGGTATGACCAGAACAACCACGGTCAGGTTGACGCGGTTGTCCAGCCGGGGGCCGTCGGCGAGGGCTTTCAGTTCCGGGCAGTTGTTGTTGACGATTTTCAACACCAGCCCTTGCACTTCGAGCCGTCTTTTTCGCGCAAGAAATGGCATGACAATCTCCTCGGCCAGCCGAGATCGATGCCGTCATCGAGCGAGCTGTTACAGTGCCGATCGCCCAAGACATGGGCGCCGTGCAGCAACCAATTGCCTTATTAGAAGTATAGGTCGCCGAAGACCGGGCGCTGGAGCGAAAAATCGGCACAACCCGACGGCTCACAGAGCGCGTGTGGACTGCTCGAATGCCGGACTGCCGGCGGTGCTGTCGAGGCGGTTGCGATGTAAAACGATTGTGGAAACAATCGCACAAAAGTAGCGTTGCTGAAAAAAAGGTAGGGCAAGACGGGGGTCCACTGCGGCCAGTCATCAGTCAGCCCTTTGCCCAATCGCTGCTTCACCAGCGTGTTGGGCACACCACAATTTGCCCCGAAAGGGCAGCCGTCAATAACCAGCGGTGAAAACACCTGGTAGTCAATAGCCAGGGGTGTAAACACCTGGAAGCGAAGCCCCCGCAGCAACCAAGCCCCACAGGGGCGGCCGTCAATAACCAGCGGTGAAAACCCCTGGCAGCGCAGTCCCGCCCAGCAAACAAGCCCCACAGGGGCGGCCGTCGCGCCAGCGCCCCCAGCGGTACCTCCGCCCGTATCTGTGCCCGTATCTGTGCCCGTATCTGTGCCCGTC
>Ga0209101_1000243_pt1 | contig 46220 bp, 43 predicted proteins | sample ConPoolayeCmetaG_FD_185481 | JGI IMG/M metagenome (GOLD analysis project Ga0209101, IMG submission 185481) | Hot spring microbial mat communities from California, USA to study Microbial Dark Matter (Phase II) - Cone Pool mat layer C metaG... ... | reverse complement strand
ACAGCACGGGCAGGCTGAATAGATGGCACCTGAGCCAGCTGGGGGCGTCTCAGTGTAGCCAGTGTCTGCAAAGTCTGGTCCGGGCGGACTGTGGTCCGCCCGGCACAGCACGGGCAGGCTGAATAGTTATGGTTAAACTATCTCTTCGGGCGCTTCGCGCCTGGCATAACGCAGGCCTGCTCAGGGCTGGTGAAGGCCCAAGAGAGTGCAGGCGAGCCACCGGTCGCCCTGAAACATGCACAGGTGAGGGGTCGCTATGGCAACTGTCAGACTGACTATCCCCATTGCAGAGGAAGCCGTCCGCACGCTCCACACAGGTGATACGGTTTACATCTCTGGCATCCTGGTCACCGGGCGGGATGCAGCACATAAATATATGGTCGAGCATTTCACCCGTGCTCCGGAGATCCCCGCTCATGAGCGGCAGTGGTATGAGGAGCTTAGGCGCACTCTGAGCGGAGGGGCGATCTATCACTGCGGACCGGTCGTGCGCAGGGTAGCGGGTGGAGGATGGGAGTTTGTCGCTGCCGGCCCCACCACCTCCATGCGCGAGGAACCCTACCAGGCTGAGGTGATCGCCCATTTTGGGCTACGGGGGGTCATCGGCAAGGGAGGAATGGGGCAGAACACATTGCGGGCGTGTCAGGAGCACGGTGCAGCCTATTTCCACGCAGTGGGCGGCGCAGCCACCCTCATCGCCAACACAGTTAAAGAAGTGCTGGCAGTATACAAACTGGAGGAGTTCGGTGTGCCGGAAGCTCTGTGGGTCATCCGTGTCGAGGATTTCCCGACGGTAGTCACTATGGACAGCCATGGTCAGAGCATCCACGAACAGGTCGAAAGGCTGTCCAGAGCGGTTTTGGAGAGATTGACTTGTCAGGCAACAGGAAGCTGATCCTGGTCACCAATGACGACGGGATCACATCACCCGGGCTGCGGGCCGCAGTGCGGGCTGCGGCATCGCTGGGGGAGCCGTTTGTCGTCGCTCCTCAACGCCAGTGGTCAGGCGCAGGACGGAGCATCCCCTCTGGCAGCGGCAGGGAAGTGCACCCTTATCCATTTGAGCTGGACGGGCGGGAGGTTACCGCTTATCAGGTGGATGGCACGCCTGCTATGGCGGTAACGCGCGCGCTGCTTGAACTCGTCCCACGCCTGCCCGCACTCCTGATCTCAGGCATCAACTACGGTGAGAATCTGGGGAGTGATGTGACCATCTCCGGCACCATCGGGGCGGCGCTTCAGGGCGCGGTCCTGGGCGTCCCGGCCCTGGCTGTCTCCCTGCAGACTCCCAAGGAGATGCATAACTCTCCCTCGGATGATGTTGATTTCACCGCTGCCATCTACTTCACCTGCCTGTTCGGCCGGCGGATGTTGGGCAGGCCGCTCCCGTTTGATGTAGATGTACTTAAGGTGGACATCCCCGCCAGTGCCACTTCAGAGACGCCCTGGCGACTGACACGGCTTTCACGCTGCCCTTACTTCGTGCCTGTGCTGGTAAGGGCAGAAACAGGAGAGCAGGCGATCATAGTGGATTACGCGCCTCTCGTGCAGATCATGCATACCGGGCCGGACTCCGATATCTATGCTGTGGCAGTTGACCACGTGGTTTCTGTAACCCCACTGAGCTTCGACCTGACCTCGCGTGCTGACTGGGGGGAGCTGGAATCGGCACTCCGTGGAGCAGGCCCTTTGTAGGACTGGTAGGGTATCCGCTTCTACCGGACCAACAGTTGCCTCAGAAACTGGGCGGTGTAACTGGCCTCTACCTGGGCTACCTGCTCCGGGGTGCCTTCGGCCACGATCTCGCCACCGGCGTCACCGCCTTCCGGCCCCAGGTCTATGATCCAGTCCGCCACCTTGATGATGTCGGGGTGGTGCTCGATGATCACCACCGTGTTGCCCGCGTCCACAAGCCTGTTCAGCACGGCGATCAGCCTGTCCACGTCTGCGGCGTGCAGACCGACACTGGGTTCATCGAGCACATAGAGCGTACGGCCGGTTGCCCGTTTGCTCAGTTCCCGCGACAGCTTGACCCGCTGAGCCTCGCCGCCTGAGAGGGTCGGCGCGGGCTGTCCCAGCCTGATATATCCCAGCCCCACCTCGTTTAGCGTCTCCAGCCTGGAAAGAATGGCGGGGATGTTGGCGAAGAACTCCATCGCCTCACTCACTGTCATGTCCAGTACCTCGGCGATGTTCTTGCCCTTGTAACGCAACTGGAGCGTCTCCCGGTTGTAACGCCGTCCGCGGCAGACATCACATGGGACGTAGATGTCGGGCAGGAATTGCATCTCGATCCGCAGAGTGCCATGCCCCTGGCAGGCCTCACAGCGCCCACCTTTGACGTTGAACGAGAAGCGGCCCGCCTTGTAGCCGCGCATCCTGGCCTCCGGCAGCGAGGCGAACAGGTCGCGGATATGCGCGAACAGGTTTGTATAAGTGGCGGGGTTGGAGCGTGGTGTGCGTCCTATGGGGGACTGGTCAATGTTGATGACCTTGTCTATATGTTCTACCCCTTCGATGGCAGTATGGTCTCCGGCAGGCTCACGGGAGCCGTGGAGTATTTGGGCCAGCCGACGGTACAGCACTTCGACAATCAGGGTGGATTTGCCGGAGCCGGAGACGCCGGTGACGCAGACGAATTTGCCCAACGGGATACGGACATCAATGTTCTTCAGGTTATGCGCCCGTGCTCCCCGCACCACAATTTCGGCCCCGTTTCCCGGGCGACGTTGAGCCGGCACCGGGATCCTGCGGCGGCCCGAGAGGTATGCCCCGGTCAGGCTCTCCGGGCAGGCCATCACATCCTCGACTGTGCCGGCGACCACAACCTCCCCGCCATGTTCCCCGGCTCCGGGCCCCAGGTCAATAATCCAATCAGCCGCCCTGATGGTCTCCTCGTCGTGCTCGACGACGATCAATGTGTTGCCCAGATCGCGCATATCCACCAGCGTGCGGATCAGGCGTGCGTTATCCCGCTGGTGCAGACCGATGCTTGGCTCATCCAGCACATAGAGCACTCCCGTAAGTTGCGAGCCAATCTGAGTCGCCAGCCTGATGCGTTGGGCCTCGCCACCGGCAAGCGTCACTGCTGTCCGATCCAGCGTCAGGTAATCCAGGCCAACGTTGACCATGAATCTGAGCCTGGCGCGCACTTCTTTGAGGATACGCCGCGCGATCTGCCATTCCCTATCGGTGAGCGGAGAACCGGGGGGAGCAGGCTCGAAGCTTTCCGCATCTTCCCGCTCCGACCTGGCTGTCTGCCCGGCGGCCTGAAAGCTGAAGCCCGATAACTCATCAACCCACTCCAACAGGCGTTTTACAGGCCACCTGACGATCTCATTGATCGAGCGACCGGCCACGGTGACCGCCAATGCCTCCGGGCGCAGGCGTGCGCCTCCGCAGGCCGGGCAGGGCCGGTGGGTCATAAACTCCTCGATCTTGCTGCGGACATAATCGGAGTCCGTCTCCTGGTAGCGGCGTTGCAGGTTCGGTATCACTCCTTCGAAGCTGGTAAGTTGAGAATAATGGCGGCCATCCCTGCCGATGTAGCGAACGCGGATTAACTCGTTCCCACTCCCGTAGAGGATAATATTCTGCTGGGCATGGTTCAGGCGGTGCCAGGGGACGTCGGTCGGGATGCCGAAGTGTTCGCATACGGCCTTCAGCAGGTGCCAGTAATAATTATCACGGGTGTGGTCGCTCCAGGCGTAGATGGCGCCGTCCTCGATACTCTCATCGGGGTTGGGCACGATCAGCTCCGGGTCCAACTCGAGGCGCGAACCCAAACCCTGACACTCGGGACAGGCTCCGTGAGGGGTATTGAATGAGAAAGTGCGCGGCTCAATCTCTGGCAGGCTGATGCCACAGACCGGACAGGCCAGATGCTCTGAGTATAGAACGTCCCTGGGTGGCTCTGCCGAGACGTCATTGATAATCACCACCCCATCACCCAGTTGAAGCGCGGTCTCGATGGAATCGGTGAGGCGGGAGCGGAAGCCGTTTTCCTGCCCCGCCGCTGGCTCAGGGATGATCAGGCGGTCCACCACTGCTTCGATGGTATGCATCTTGTAGCGGTCGAGTTCGATCTCCTCATCCACATCGTAAACGCGGCCATCTACCCGCACGCGCACGAAGCCAGCCTTGCGCACATCCTCGAAGACAGCCTGATGATGGCCCTTGCGCTCCTTTACCAGGGGGGCGAGCACCTGGAAACGGGTGCCGGCAGGCATATTCATCACCGTATCCACGATCTGCTGGGCAGACTGTCTGGTGACCTCTCGCCCGCAGCGGGGGCAATGGGGAATGCCTATGCGCGCGTACAACAGGCGCAGGTAGTCGTAAATCTCGGTTACGGTGCCAACAGTCGAACGCGGGTTATGAGATACCCCACGCTGGTCAATCGAGATAGCCGGAGACAGTCCTTCGATCTGGTCAACATCCGGTTTTTCCATCTGGCCCAGGAACTGGCGCGCATAAGCCGACAGGCTCTCGACGTAGCGCCGCTGCCCCTCGGCGTAGATGGTATCGAAGGCCAGTGAGGACTTGCCCGATCCCGAGATACCGGTGATCACAACCAGCTTATAGCGCGGTATTTCGACGGTAATATTTTTGAGGTTGTGCTCTCGTGCTCCCCGCACGATAATATTGCCCTGACTCAATCCCTATCACCTGCCTGTGTCTTGATGTACCCCCAGCCGGATGGGAAATACGATTTTAACATATTTCTTGAATTATACAAAGGTAGCGTGTTATGGGTGACTGTTCAACTGTCGATAAAACTGGTGTATAATCGGGGGTAAGTCAATGAGTTTTCAAATAAGGGGTCAAATCAGGGATTTCAGGTAATTACCTGCCCGGCTGCCTGCCGCCGTGTGCCGATTGGAAATCGACTTTTACAGGCGCCTGCGCCGACGCGGAAACAGCGGTCGGTGCAGGCCGACAGAAAGCCTGCGGCCCAAAGTGGGCGACTTCAGCCGGCATGGGTAGGCAGTTACGACTTTGCAAACGAAATCTCAACCCATTGGAAAACGCGCATTGAGATATCCCCGACAATTGGAGGATAAGTCGGATAGATTTACCACATCTGGCGTTCGTGTGGCCTCGCATAGTTCTAATTACTGCGGAATCCCTCGCACACGGAGGGTTGACTTACCAGCCTTTTAGGGTATAATGGCGCGGCATTGACGATATTCTGGAGGACCGAATGCCTAAGAGGACGTATCAACCGAAGAAACGCAAAAGGATGCGCACGCATGGCTTTCGCGCTCTGATGTCAACGGCCGGGGGCAGGCGCGTGCTCAAGGCCAGGCGGCTGAAGGGCCGCAGGCAGTTGACCGTGCAGAGGGACTGGGCTAAAAAGCTGAACTGGAAGGAAAGTGCCCAGCGTCCACGCCGTCGTGCCTGAGATTGCTGAGGGATGGAACGGCGCCTCAGGCTGCGGAACACAAATGATGTGCGTAAAGTGTATAGCGAGGGGCGATCGTGGGCACACGCTTTGCTCGTCTTAATCGCCAGGCCGAATGGCCTGAGCCTTACTCGCGTGGGCGTGGCGGCGAGTCGCAAACTGGGCGGTGCAGTCGTGCGCAACCGCGCCAAGAGGATGCTGCGCGAGGCAGCGCGTCACCTCTATCCACATATGGCGCCCGGGTGGGACATAATGCTTGTTGCCCGCCCCCCGATCACCAGGGTACAGGAACCGCAGGTGGAAGAAGCTTTGATCTTACTGCTGAAACAGAGCCGGCTGGGCATAGAGCAGAGCACAGGCCCCGAGGGCTGAGCATCCTCCTGCTGGCCCTTATCCGCATTTATCAACAAACCCTGTCGCGTGTCTTACCGCCTTCATGCCGTTTTGTCCCTTCCTGCTCACAATATGGCTACGAGGCCATTTACCGTTATGGTGTCTGGCGTGGAGGATGGTTGACCATCAAGCGAATTGCCCGCTGCCATCCCCTAAACCCGGGAGGATACGACCCGGTACCGGATTTAAGGAGTAAATAGTTGAACCTGCCGTGGAGTAGTTATCGCTTTGTCGCTCTGGCAGCGCTGGCCCTGCTTGTGCTTACTGCGAATGGCTGTGCCAGTGGAGTGCATGCCACAAGCTGGACCGGCCTGACGGTCAGCGACGATCTGTTGTATCTGGCAGATCTGACACAAGTCAAGACATTGAACAGCGCCGATGCCAGCGTCGTATGGTCATTTCCTGCCGATCCCAGAAAGGACCCACGGGGTGTTTTCTACATCACTCCGATAGTTTACGAGGACCGCGTGTTCGTGGCCTCGGAGGTACCACCCACTGGAATGTTTAGCCGGTACAAACATGTCCTGTGGGCCGTGAGGCGTGAGGATGGCATCCCGGTGTGGAGTTTTGATGTTGCCGCAGGCCCCTACGTCGAGAGCGGGGCCCCTGGTGGCAACCTCTTTGTCATCGGTAATAGTGATGGCAGTGTTTACGCACTGGATGTGGACAGTGGCACCCTGCGCTGGAGTTTCTCCACCGGCCATCGTGTCTGGGCGTCCCCACTGATTATCTCGGATACGGTTTACATCGGTTCGATGGACCGCAATCTCTACGCGCTAAACTTGAGAGACGGAAAGGAACGCTGGCGCTTCCACGCAGGTGGCGCTTTCGCTGCCACGCCGGCACTGTGGAACGACACCCTCTACATTGGCGCTTTTGACGATCGGTTCTATGCAATAGACATGCACACAGGAAAAGAGCGCTGGAGCTTCGCTGGCGAGAACTGGTTTTGGGGTAACCCTGTCGTGCACAACGGGATAGTCTACGCTGTAGATGTCAACGGTAACGTCTATGCGCTGGATGCCGCAAGTGGTGCACAGAAATGGAAACGTGCACTCGACGTGCCGGTGCGAGCCGGCCCGGCCATCAGCAGCGATGGCTCCCGGCTCTTCCTGGGTGGCCGTGATGGCGTCCTTTACGCCCTGGATGCGGCTGATGGCATTACCCTCTGGTCGCAGAAAGGGGAAGGACAGATCCTGTCCACGCCTGTGGTGAGCGGAAACGTGGTATACGCATTGTGGTTGTACGGCCCACACCGCCTGCGGGCATTTCACACAGATAACGGGCGCGAGATATGGGCCTATCCCCCTGTCCAGGAAAAGTAGAAAGGATTTACTGTGTTCGACTTTCTCGCTTACCCTATGGCGAACATTATCCTCCTGCTGTATAAACTTCTGGGCCATAGCACTATAGCTGCCATCACCGCGCTCACCATTCTCATTAACCTGCTTATTCTGCCTCTGAATCTCAGTCAGCAGAAATCCGTTCAGAAGATGCAGGAGCTGCAGCCGGAGCTTCAGAGGCTGCAGAAGAAATACGGTAAGGACAAAGAAAAACTGGCTCAGGAACAGATGAGGCTGTACCGCGAGGCCGGCATCAATCCCATGGGTGGGTGCTTACCACTCCTCATCCAGATGCCAATCTGGTTCGGCCTGATCGGGGCGATTCGCTACTGCATCCCTTCCACGCCTGTAGAGGTCTTCCAATTTTCCCAGCATATATACAAGTGGCTGCCTGGCGTGGTGGGGCTGGTACCCCTCCAGAGCACCTTTCTGGGTATGGACCTTGGGCAGCCTCCCAGTCCCGCCCAATGGTGGTCGTACTCGCTGCCGCTTCTGGTACTGGTCACCACCTGGCTGCAACAGAAGCTACTGACGCCTCCTACGGTTGGTGATGAACAGTCACAGGCGGCGATTATGAACCGACAGATGCAGATCATGATGCCGCTGATGTTCATGTTCTTCACGCTGCAGTACTCGACAGGCCTCTCCATCTATTTCATCATTTCCAGCCTCATCCGCATCGCGCAGTACTACCTTATACCGGCCAGTCGGAACGGGGGCCAGGCTGGCGCAGGTGGCAAACGCTGAGAAACTCCCACCTGCGTTCAGCCGACGTGGACCAGTTTCTGCACTGCTTATAACCTTAAAAGACCTTGCGCCAGGGAAGGCAGGGCTGTGATTTGGTGCAAAGCATCTGACCGCACAGGCAGAAAAATTCCACATGTGCAGTTGGTAGAAGCACTTGTGAAAAACCGAAAAAGGGCACAAAGAATAGAGAAGCCTTTGGTCCTTCGCGGTGGATTCAATCCAGCCGCACAGCCCGGAAAAATTCCCTGGGCAGGTAAACACGGAGGGTAGGGTAAATATGGATACAGAGCGGGTATTGGAGGTAACCGGTGCGGACGTCGAGATCGCTATTGCGAAAGGGTTAATACGCCTGGGGGCAAATCGGGATGAGGTGGATGTCGAAATACTTGACGATGGCAGACGTGGGTTGTTCGGAGCAGGCGCGCGCGAGGCCAGGGTGCGGCTCCGGGTGAGAGGCAAATCCTCTCAGCCAGCCTCGCCGGTTGCCTCACCGCTATCAGCGCCTGCAAGGATAGAAAAGGCCAGGGACAGGGTGGGCGTGAAAGATGAAGTCGAAACTGCCCGAAGCGTGCTGCTTGAGTTGCTGGACCTGCTGGGCGTAGAGAAAGCCCGGGTCGAGGTGCGGCGGGCTGAGCTGGCCGCTGGAGAGGAAAGTGCGCCACTTATCCTCAATGCACGCGGGATAGGTGTGGAGATGCTGATCGGGCGTCGCGGAGAGACGCTGGCTGCACTGCAACATATCACGCGACTCATCACGAGCCGGGAACTGGAGAGCTCTTCTAACCTGGTGGTGGACATAGACGGTTTTAAAGCGCGGCGCGAGCAGTCACTGCGGCGTCTGGCCCAGCGCATGGCTGAGCAGGTGCTCCGCACCGGCCGTACGGTGGCACTGGAGCCGATGCCTCCTCACGAGCGCCGGATTATTCATCTTGCCCTGCGCGACCATCCCCAGGTAACCACACAAAGCGTAGGAGAGGGGGAACGGCGCAAAGTCACCATCATCCCGCGCCGTGAGCCAACCGGGTGAGCCTGCACAACAGAGTCCCAGATGTCACGGCCTGTCTCTCCTGTCGAGCTGGATTACTTAGTCATCGGCCACATGACCCGTGACCTGGTCCAGGGAGGCGAGGCTATTGCCGGTGGGACGGCTTCCTACGCTGCCCGTACTGCGCTTGCCCTTGGCTGTCGCGTGGGCGTTATCACGAGCACCGGCCCTGATCTCGATCCTGCCCGGGTGCTTGATGGAGTATACATCGTCCGCTCCCCTGCCATGGCGACCACTACCTTCGAGAACATTTACTCACCGGCAGGCCGCCGGCAGCAATTGCTCCACAGTGTCGCCAACCCCCTTACCCCGGAGCTATTTCCTCCTGATTGGATCGTCTCCCGCACTCACGGCATTGTGCACCTGGGGCCCGTGGCACGCGAATGTGCCACCGCGTTCATACACACCTTTGGAGACGCATTTATCGGCGTGACCCCCCAGGGCTGGATGCGCGACTGGGATAGTTCAGGATATGTGCACACCTGCCAGTGGGACGAGGCGGAGGCCGTGCTTGCGCGCGCTGATGCTGTAGTGCTGAGCGAAGAAGATGTGCAGGGCGACCGGCTGGCCATCGCCCATCTTGCAGCGCAGACCTACCTGTTGGTCGTCACGCGAGGGGCGGAGGGCTGTTCTCTTTATCTGGATGGACAGGTACACCATTTTCCGGCTCTCCCCGTGCGCGAGCTGGACCCGACCGGCGCCGGTGATGTCTTCGCCGCCGCCTTTTTCGTGGCACTGCGCCGCAACGGCGATCCGTATGTGGCTGCGCGTTTTGCCAACTGCATTGCCGCTCACTCGGTGACGCGCACAGGATTGGAGAGCGCGCCCACGACAGACGAGGTGATCTATTGCCAGCACCTCGTGGGAAGCGCGGGTATCTGAGCACTTATCTGCTCAGGCTGGTACTGGCTGCCTTGCTGATGTGGGCAGTCCGTCCTGCCCCTGTCCGCGCCCCTCCCGGCCCCCCTCGTACCGTAGTCACGCTAAACCCGCTGGTCGGTGTCCATACGCGCCTCACCGACGAAGTGGAGGAATGGAAAATTCAGCGCACGCTTCAGATGGTGCGCGAAATGGGCGCTCCATGGATTGTCGAGTTCTTCCCATGGCCCTATATTGAGCCGGCGGAGGGGGTTTTCGCGTGGGAGCACAGCGACATGGTGATCCAGCATGCCGCAAACCAGGGACTCACTGTGATTGCGCGCCTGGGCTGGACGCCAGCGTGGGCCCGTCCCAAGGCTCAGCAGACAACGCTCACTTACCTTGATAGCGATCATTACGAAGCTTTCGCCAGCTTCGCCGCCGCCTTTGCCACGCGTTACCGGGGAAGTGTACACCACATTATTGTTTGGAACGAACCTAATTTGAGCTTCGAGTGGGGGTATCGGCCGGTGGACGCGGCGGAGTATGTGGAGCTACTGCGGGTGGTCTCATCCCACGTGCGCGCTGTCAACCCGGAGATTAATGTACTGGCGGGTGCGCTCGCCCCGACTCTGGAGCCGGAGGAAAGCGCGGAAGGTCTGAGCGATCTCCTGTACCTGGAGGGGATGTATCAGGCCGGCGCGGCCCCTTATTTCGACGCGCTTGCCGTACATGCCTATGGGCTAACCTGGCCTCCGGAAGCACCTCCGGCACCCGACAGAGTCAATTTTCGCCGTGTTGAGCTGTTGCGCAGAATAATGGAAATATACGGTGACAGCGCGAAGCCGATTTACATCACCGAGGCGGGGTGGAACGACCATCCCCGCTGGACACACGCTGTCAGCCCCGCGCAGCGCATCCGTTACACCATTGATGCTTACAAGTGGGCTTATCATAACTGGCCATGGTGCAGGTGTGTCGCTATGTGGGCATTTCGTTACCCTGTTTCCACACTCAGCTACCAGGATTATTATGCCTTTGTCACGGCCGATTTCGAGCCTCGGGTGATCTACCTGGAGGTACAGAAGTACACACAGGGATTGAATTGAAGAGCCGAAGCGCCGGAGGACCGCACTCTATAGCGGGAAGTAACCGATGCCAGGGTATAACACCTACATCCTGCTGTACGTCTGGGCCACCCGGCACAACTTGGCCGGTAACAGCGGCATAAGCATTTCCCACTCGTCTGGCTCAAACACTCGCAGCAGCAATAACGAAATCGCGTAGGCGACCAGGCCTGCCACCAGTGCTGCCGGTATGGAGATATGGGCCACTGTCCACACCACCCCGCCCATTACCAGGCCGGGGAGCAGTGAGCGTCCTATCGTCCTCAACCATCCCAAAGGACCAAGCTGTCTGTGGAGGTCGGCACAAAAGAGCAGCAGAAGCAACAGCTCTCCTGCGACGAGAATCCACGCTGATGCCAGATAGCCAAAACTCCCCACGCAAAGCAGGTTCGCCGCCACAGCGAATACCACACGTGCCCCAGATGCCAGGAGTACGTAACGTTGCCTGTTAAGCGCGATGAGCACATAGTTGGTCAGGCTGTTTATCCAGCCGCTCAAAATAGACCAGATCAGAATACGTAATACGATCGCACCATGTGGCAAGAACTCCCGCCCGCTGAGCAATCCCACCAGGGGGGTGGCCAGCAGCGTTACATAGACGGCCAGCGGGAAGGAGATCATCACCAACATTTTGACCGAAAGGCGGTAAGAGCGGAGCAAGCCTCTCCGATCATCGGAGGCCAGGCGGGAGACGACCGGAAATACCGCCACGGTGAAAAAAGCGGGGATGATATTAAAGGCATCCACCCACTTGCGGCCGGCATCATACCAGCCGACCGCAGCATCACCCTGGTACGGTTTGAGCAGCAGCACATTAACCCCCGGAAACAGCGCCTGCAGCAGCAGCGAGACCATCAACGGCCAGCTCTCGACCAACATTGGGCGCAACGAAGGCCAGGCAATCTCCAGCCTTTCGGCCGGCAGGTCCTGCCAGATGGACTTCCGGGCGAGAAGGGCCAGACATCCCAGGGTCACGCCATTGGTCAGAATTGACGCCCCGGCCACCCCGACAATGCCCAGTCCACCCACCAGCGCCAGCACTCCAAGCGTCACCTTAACTATAGTGGTTACCGTCTGGATGGCAGCCGGATACTCGTGCTTCTCGCAGGCACGGAAGAGAGCGGCCAGGCCGTTGGCAACACTTCCCGGCAACAACCCCAAATAAAGCAGATAGACAGCCCATGTCGTTTCCGCTGCGAGCAGCGAACCCACCGCCTGCCAGCCCATAATGAAGAGCCCCAGGGCCGGCGCCACTGCGATAAAAAGCAAAATGCGCAAAGCCGTCGTATAGAAGAAAAGCGCGCGCCCTTTCGCCCGCTCCCGCGCCGCCTCGCGCATCAGATACATGTCCAGTCCGAAATTGGCAACAATATCGAACCATAGATAGACACTGACCGCCCATGCGTACCTGCCTGTACCGACCGGTCCAAGTATACGGGCCATAAGCGCTGCGAAGGCAAAGTCAATGGCCCTGTTGAACAGATTCAGGACAATAGGAGCGATGGAATTCTTCGCCACCCGGCGCACAGTGCTGGCGTCGTCCTCCTGGCGGTAGAAGAAGCGCCACAGGTAAAGGCCGCTCAGGAACAGCACCGTCATCGCGCCGATGAAGGTGATGAAAGCTCCGATCTTAACGCTGTCGGGGCTGTACTTGAAGCGCACAACATAGGCACCAGGCCTCTCCAGCAAAACGCCACGGAATATCCCGTTGACCCGGTACAGCGTGAGCTGCGACCAGGCCTCCTCCCCGGTCTCCTGAGGGCGCACGAAGGCTTTCCAGCCCGGGAAAAAGGCGTCGGCCAGGACGAGCCATGCTGCCTGGTCAACCCTTGCCTCGACTTCGACCTCATTTAATGTATAGCGGACTATGTGCTGAGGAATGGCAACACCAGGCTGTGCCACTGTGTTGGTATGAAACGCCACAGACGCATCGGCTTCAAGGATCACGTAGTTGCGCGGATCGTAGCTCTGCACAGTCCTGCCGAAGTCATCAGTAACCAATGTCGCCGTTTTGGGTAATGTATAAGACCGGGGCATCACACTGAGGTTCTCATACACGGATACAGCATTATCCCGATACACCAGCCTGTATTTAGGATTGGGGATTTCCACCTCAGTGATGACGTACCTGACGTTCAACAGGTCGGTGAGCGGGCTGTCAAGGCTCGACCACGTGCGGAATGAAGCAATACGGTTGTATTGGAGTTCATCCTGCGGTTCAATCAGCTTCATATAGTCGGCGTACTGACGGGTGAACAGCGAATCATAGCCCGCGACACACTGGAGATCGTAGAACATGCCCACGTTAGCGTTCATTGTCCTGGTTGTGCCGGGAGGGGTGAAGGTCGCATAACGCCAGAGTGAGGAATCCTGCCGCAGGAATGTGACTACAGGGGGGAGATAATCCAGCAACGCGTAGTCCACCGCCGGTCTGAAACCGGCACTAAAGGAGAGCAGGTCCAGCACCAGCAGCCCCAGGGCCAGGAATTCCCATATCGGTCTGCGCCAGACAAAAATCCGGCAACAGCTCACACGCAGCACTATGCCGCTCCCCATCAGCAGCAAACCAAAAAGGGCGACCCAACGGAACTCGTAGGAGTAAAAAGCGCGGTGATCGGGGAAGGCCTCAGGTGCCTTCGCCAGTGACAGAAAGGCCCGTTCCACAAACGGCTCTACGCCGGTAAAAAACAGGCGACTGAGCAGCAATGCTGTCAGTGTCCCCATCCCGCCCCAAAAGGCCAGTGCACCAGAACAGGCAGTGAGCGAAGGGGGTGCATCCAGCAAGAGCAACCGTCTCAGAGTCTCACGTACTCTTCCAGTGCTCTTCGCAGCGGGTGCACATTGCGGCGCTGCACTGCCTGTCCGAATGGCTTCGGCCCCGAAGCCGGCCAATACTGCTACAGAGAGCGAGAGCGGAAATACCCAGCGGAAGGGAGAATGTGACTGTTCCAGCCCCGGCAGTGCGTAGATCAGAGCATAGAGCGGTGTGCCGAAGATGCACCCGAGCGAGAACAGTGCCAGCAGCACAAAAAATGTCACCAGTCCGGCCCTGCTTTTGCAGCGCCGGGCTGTCACTGCTGCGATAACGGACAGCAGCCAGGGTAACAGGCCCAGATAAGCTGCCCCCTCGACATAGTTCTTGATTCCCCAGTCCAGGTATTGCCCATCTTCCAACGCAGGCGCGGGGACCCAACGCCAGAGGAACAGATCGAAATATCCGTGCTGAGTTGGTCCCCCGAAGAAGTTGGGGATGGCAAAGGCGATCAGGCGTCTGGGGGGGTAGGCCCAACCCAGCACCTGCTGCAGGGTCGCTGCTGCTTCCCCGCTGCGGAAGCTCCCTTTGACCACCTCAAGGTAAGGGATGAGCTGAACAGCTCCCAATGTCAGCCCCAAAAGCGCCATAAGTACCAGCCACCCGGCGGGACGGCGTATCTCCTTCAACCAGCCGCTTACCGCACTGCGCCACTGTTTGTGCTCCTCAAGATAGCGATCGGCCAGTATACTCATAAGGCGCCATAACACATACGCGCCAACAACCAATGCCGCAAGATAGGTGTTTTCTCCATGGCCGGCAAGTATCTGGCAGCCGATTCCTATAGCTCCCAGTACGGCCCATGGCAGCGACGCAGGGCGCTGTCCGAGCGCAGGCCGGTGACGGATCACCAGTTCTGCCATAGCCAGGATGAACGGCAGCCACGATGCTCCGGCCACAATCATCGGGTGGGGCACTGACGAGATGGCCATAAAACCGCTGAACTGGAACACGATCCCGCTGATCAGCCCTCCCAGGCGTCCCATGCCCAGCACTCTGGCGAAAAGGAAGGCAAATATACCTGCCAGGCCCAACTGCAACCAGGCAAAGACTCCGTAAGCCCGCCATAGCGGCATGATGTAGAAAAGCAGGCTCAGCGGATAGAGCGCCGAATGCTGGCCATTTGCCAGAAACGGGTGACCGGCAAAGATGTAGGGGTCCCACAGAGGAAGTTCACGCCTGTTGATTGCCTCGATGATGAGGTGCTTCCAGGCGTAATTTTCCAGAATCAGGTCGGAGACCAGATGATTGTGAGGAAAGCCAACGCCCAGTGAGGAAGCTGCGGCCCGGTATGGCTGAAACAGGAAAAGCGCATCCGCTGGCAAGAGGGTGCGATCTCCCACGACAACAGAGGCAAACAACAGAAGGGGCAATAGCAGCAACAGCAAACAGATGCCCAGCTCGGGCACTACTTTATTCACCCGCCGGTAACTCATTTACAATCGCCTGGCAGGGCGTAAGTGGTGATGGCGGCGGCGTACTTCCCACACCCGCAACGCCGCTTCAATTTTGACCGCCATGGTCATCTTGGAGTGGCCAACGCGTCGGTCCTCAAAGTATATGGGAATCTCCAGCACCCGATACCCCAACCGTTCGGCTACATAAGCCATTTCGACCTGGAACACATAGCCCTGGGAGCGAATTGTATCGAGGTCAATCCCGAGCAAGGCTGCTCTGCGCCAGCATTTGAACCCGGCCGTCACATCCTTGACCCGGCATCCCAGGATAAGGCGGGCGTAGACGCTGTTGGCCCACCAGGAAAGTAACCAGCGTCCCCACCCCCAGTGCTCATCTGTCCTGCCGCCTTTGACATAGCGGGAGCCTACAACAACATCGTAATCTTTGATGCGCTCCAAAAACAGGGGGATATAGGCAGGGGAGTGGGAGAAATCACAGTCCATCTGAATGATGGGATCGGCGTCGCGCCCCAATGCCCAGCGGAAGCCTTCCACGTAAGCCCGCCCCAGTCCTCGCGGTCCGGTGCGATGAAGGACGTGCAGCCGTCCCTCATATCGGGAGCTCAACATGTCGGCGATGCGTCCAGTCCCATCAGGGGATTCATCATCTACTATCAGGACTTGCAAATCGGGGATGCCAAGCGCGAAAAGAGCCTCACTCATCGGCGCGACATTATCGGCCTCGTTATAGGTGGGGATGACAACGAGCGGGTACACCGACTAGCGTGCTCCGAGGGTCAGTTCTTGGGCATTTACAATAGCCCTCTTGAAGCTGTCCAGGGTAGGCCAGGGCTGGGATGGCGGGGTCAACACACCTATCGTCACTGTCATATGCGGAATGTTGACCTCGGGGTTCGTCTTGCAGGCCTCCAGATCGGCACGTGGGTAGAAGAAGGTCATCGCCTCATTTAACCTGGCCATGAGCGCTTTGCGGACAGCTGCCACTTTGGCTGGTTCAACGATGACAAAGAAGTCGGTATCGTCCAGGTGGCCTACAAAGGCTTCCGCATCACCGCTCTCACCGGCGATGTGGCTTAACATGAGGCCAACGGCACGTACCACATCATCACGGGCCACGAACCCGTAGGCTTCGGCAAATTCCTTCAGTCCATGCAACCCCACCGACAGGATGGCCCAGTTGGAAGTGTTCATCAATTCACGCAGCCGCTCATCGGCCAGGGAGGAGGCAGGCAAACCGGTGATCGGATGGGATAGTCGCTCCATGCTGGAACGGCGCAGCACGTTTCGCACACGCAAACGCAGTTCCTGAACATCGAAGGGTTTGGTGATATAGTCCACAGCGCCGAGCCCCAGCCCGGCCAGCTTGTCTCCTCGCTCGCGCCTTTCGGTAAGGAAAATGACCGGGACGTGCTCCGTGCGCCGATGAGCACGCAGGCGACGGCAAACTTCATAGCCGTCAATATCTGGCAGACGTATGTCCAGCATAATCAGATCAGGGACTTCCTTCTCTACGAAAGAGAGCGCATCGCTACCCCATCCCACAGTGGTCACCTCATACCCTTGCGCCTCGAAATATGAGGTGAGCATTTCTGCGGTGTTCGCCTGATCCTCCACAATAAGAATGTGAGGAACCGCAGCCACGTTCGTACCCTCCTTCCATCCGCCAGATGGCTTGCTAACCTACCGGCTCCTTGTAGATAGCCAACACGCAGGCATCGCCACCAGCCGCCACGCACTCGATCTCTTCGACACGGAACTTTAAACCACCGCTGACCCAGTACAGAGCTTCCTCGGCCAGTCCTTTGGCTGCAAAACAGATAGGGCGGTCAGCGGTACGGCCCCAGCAAACCGGACAGGGTTTCATAGTGTAGGTATAGTACTCACCCTCATCCGCGACGGTGCTCTTCTGGTCACTGAACTGGGTGAAGACCATCGCCATAGCGGGCAGGCCGATCTTCAGTTTGGCGCTCAGAGGCAGCATGCGGAATGCCAGGTCTCCGACGCCGACCATCGCGCCCATTTTCTGTCCGCCCCTGGCGAATCCTACCCGCCCGGCACGTAACTGTAAACCACGCCCGCCACGCGGCCCGTACATCTCTTCCAGTGCCCCACAGAGCGCCGAGAAGTCGGCGAAGTCGAATTCTTTATTAAGGTTAGTCGGTGGGTAATCATCAATCAGGTGAGAGAGACCTGCCAGATTCAGGACGGCGTTCAGCCCATTCTTCCCCATGATCTCTTCCATTGCCTCCAGCATATAATGGACGATCATATTGGGGTAATAGTACCCACTGGGAGCAATCCGTGGCATCGGTTCTCTCTCGCTGCGCAGGCGATCAAAGCGCTTATCCTATCGGCTCCTTGTAGATAGCATAAGTGCAGGCCTGGCCTCCCATAGCCACGCACTCGATCTCATCTACCCGGAATTTCTGCCCTCCACTGACCCAGTGCAGGCCCTCCTCCAGCAGGCCTTTGCCGGCAAAGCAGATAGGGCGGTCAGCAGTACGACCCCAACAGACCGGACATGGCTGCATAGTGTAGGTGTAGTACTCGCCCTCATCCGCGACAGTGCTTTTCTGGTCACTGAACTGGGTAAAGACCTTGGCCATAGCAGGCAGGCCGATCTTCAGTTTGGCGCTCAGAGGGAGCACGCGGAACGCCAGATCGCTCATACCAACCATTGGTCCCATCATGCGGACACCCTGGGCGAAGGAAGCGCGTCCGGCACGCAACTGCAAACCGCGCCCGCCACGCGGCCCATACATTTCTTCCAGCGCCCAGTTCAGAGCCGAGTAATCAGCAAAGTCGAACTCCTTGTTCAGATTTGCCGGCGGGTAATTGTCAATCAGGTGGGAAAGGCCTGCCAGGTTAAGAATGGCGTTCAGTCCATTCTTTCCCATAATTTCTTCCATCGCCTCGATATAGATCCGGGCGATCATGTTAGGATAATAATACCCGCTAGGTTCTATCCGTGGCATCTACAGCCTCCATCTGGTATCTCGTCCGCTATGCCCCCAGGATAGCCGCCAGGTCCTCAGATGCGCGACGCATATCCAGAAAGAGCAATCCCAGCTTTGTCTGCTGACGGGCCAGCACGGTCAGGACAGCCTCTTCACCGACGGCACGGAGCACCACGTACCCGTTCTCTCCCTTCACATAAACTTCGTCCAGCATACCGCGCCCCAGCTCCCCAGCGATGCGCTCGCCCAGCGAAAGCATCGCTGCTGACATTGCGGAGACCCGATCCTCCTCCACTCCTGCCGGGAGGGACGAGGCTATGGTCAGGCCATCCACACTTACTATCGCTGTCGCCTCCACGTCCGGCGTGTTCATCTGTAGTTCCTGTAAACGCCTCACCAAGCGCTCGGTTCGGGACCTCTCTACCATATATTGTGCCTCCTTGTTTTTACCCTCGATGGTAACTGCCTACCCATGCCGACTGAAGTCGCCCACTTTGGGCTTTCGGCCAGCGGTCGGCGCAGGCCGACGCCCGGCGCCGCAGGCCTCCGTAGAGGCGATTTCCAATCGGCACACGGCGGCAGGCAGCCGGGCAGGTAATTAACCTGGATGAAACGGTGTACACCGGCTGATTTTACCTCACAATATTCTATTGCGCAAATCAGGCAAGTGACGGGGACGCTGTCACCGGATTACGGCGCCCGCTGTGGGTGGCGACTTCGAGCGCGGTCTGTTGCAAGACAACTGCAGTTGTCCTGCACTGTGTCGGGCGTAGTCTGGAGACCGGCCAGAGTGAAGGAACGACAGGCGGAGCAGAACCACCTGCCCTCCCGCAGGTTCAGGCGCCATAGCCGGACCGGAGTACGTCTCAATGGCCGCCCGCATCGGTTGCCAGCTCTGTGCCGACCTGCGGGAGGGTCAGGGCAGGCAGTTAATCCATCGCGTTATATTTGACAAAATCCACTAACTCGTCCACTCTGGCAAATGCCAGTGCGGTGACCGTGTCCGCTGCCCCGTAGTAGATAGCCACACGGCCGGTAGCGCCATCCACCAGGGCCGCGCAGGGAAATACTACATTGGGAACATCGCCCACACACTCGTATAACTTCTGCGGTGACATCAGATAGGGAGCAGCTCTTCGGATCACCTTCCATGGCTGATCCAGGTCCAGCAATGCCGCGCCCATGCTGTATACGAAGCCGTTGCAGGAAGTGAGCACACCATGGTAGATCAACAGCCAGCCCTCGGTGGTCTCAATGGGAACAGGACCGGCGCCGATCTTGGTGCTTTGCCATCCTCCAGCGGTGCCCATCACAAAGCGGTGACGACCCCAGTAACACATGTCGGGGCTTTCGCTGTAATAGATGTCGCCAAAGGGAGTATGTCCCCGATCGCTGGGCCGGCTCAGCATGGCGTAGCGGTCGTTGATCTTACGCGGGAACAACACGCCATTGCGGTTATATGGCAGGAAGGCATTTTCCAACTGGTAGAACGTCTCGAAATCATAAGTGTAACCCACACCAATGGTTGGCCAGCCAGCGTAGGCATTGCACCATGTGATGTAGTAACGGTCCTCAATCCAGACAACACGGGGGTCGTAACCGTAGACCCAGCGTCCCACTTCGGGGTCATCACATTGCCAGTGAATACGCCTGGCCTCGATCTGCCAGTTGAAGCCATCCTCACTGAAACCACGGTGGAGCTGCATGAAGCGTCGCCTGTCATCGCAACGAAACACACCAGCAAATTTGCCTTTGAAGGGCACCACTGCACTGTTAAAGATGCTGTTAGAGTCGGGGAGCAGGTCACGCGGAATGATCGGGTTTCCACTGTAGCGCCAGACCACGTCGCTGCATCCCTGCGGCCGCTCCTCCCAGGGAATATTTGGCAAAGGCGGGTAAACCGTGATCAATGAACTCATTGTACCTCCTTCTTCCTTAATTATACTGCGCACGGGTGAATTTTGGACTTTTCCTGAGCGTGGTAGCACGTGGTTAAATGGTATTTATTCAGCCTGCGCCCGCCGGACCACAGTGCGGCGGAGCAGATGGCACCTGAGCCACCTGGGGGCGTCTCAGTGTAGTCAGTGTCTGCAAAGTCTGGTCCGGGCGGACCGTGGTCCGCCCGGCACAGCACGGGCAGGCTGAACAGTTACGTTAAATGTCCAATTCTTACCCGTTCCCAGTATATCTTACAGGTGACCATCACCTTAAGGTTATATATGCACCTGAGGATGATATACTCCCCATATACTGCGTAGCACGGAGCAAATCTCTCCGAGCGTGCATCCGGCCTCCACAGCCTCGATGAACAGCTCCATAAGCGGTGCATCAGAACTCCGGGCAGTCTGCTCTATGCGGGAGAGTATAGCGGAGACACGCTCACGGTCCCTGCGCTCCCGCAGTGCTGCCAGCCGTGCTCTTTGTCTGGCCTCGACAGCAGGGTCAACTACCAGTCGTCTTACCTCCACAAGTGGCTCGCCAACCCGGTACCTGTTTACGCCCACAATAATGCGTTCACCTCTCTCAATTTCCTGTTGATAGCGATAGGCTGCGTCAGCGATCTCCTGCTGGATGTACCCCTGCTCGATAGCCGACATGGCGCCGCCCATAGCGTCTATCTGTGTGATGTACTCCTGAGCCCGGCGCTCGATTTCGTCCGTAAGATACTCAATCGCGTAGGAACCGCCCAGCGGGTCCACCGTGTTGGTGACGCCAGATTCATATGCAATGATCTGCTGTGTGCGCAGGGCAATGCGCACCGACTCCTCAGCTGGTAATCCTAATGCCTCGTCCAGAGAATTGGTGTGCAGCGACTGGGTGCCGCCCAACACGGCTGCCAGCGCCTGGAGTGTGACCCGAACGATGTTGTTTTCCGGCTGCTGAGCCGTAAGTGTCGAGCCGGCGGTTTGAGTGTGAAACCGCAATGCCCAGGACTCGGGATTCCGGGCAGCGAATCTCTCCCTCATAATGCGCGCCCACAGGCGGCGGGCAGCACGGAACTTGGCGATCTCCTCGAGAAAGTCCATATGGGCACTGAAAAAAAAAGAGATGCGAGGGGCAAAAGAATCCACATCGAGTCCCTCGTTGATGGCAGCCTGCACATAAGCGATCCCATCGGCGAGTGTGAAGGCCACTTCCTGGACTGCGGTTGCACCCGCCTCGCGGATGTGATAGCCGCTGATGCTGACAGGATGCCATCTGGGCATCCTGCTCACGCAGTAGCGAAAAAGGTCTGTAGTAAGACGCATCGAAGGGCGGGGTGGGAAGATGTAAGTACCACGCGCAACGTACTCTTTGAGAATATCGTTTTGCACCGTACCACGCAATTGTTCTGGGGTCACTCCCTGTTCCTTAGCCACAGCTATGTACATGGCAAGGATGATGGCGGCAGGTGCATTGATCGTCATGGAAGTGGAGACCTGCTCAAGTGGAATGGAGGCGAAAAGGGTGCGCATATCGTCGAGCGAGCTGACGGAAACACCGACACGGCCTACTTCCCCTGTTGCCATAGGATCGTCTGCGTCGTAGCCCGTTTGCGTGGGCAGGTCAAAGGCGACGGAGAGACCGGTCTGCCCCTGCTCGAGGAGGTATTTATAGCGAGCATTTGATTCCTCAGCGGTGGCGTAGCCGGCGTATTGACGCATCGTCCACAGGCGACCCCGGTACATGGTGGGGTATATCCCCCGCGTGAACGGGTACTGGCCCGGAAAGCCCAGTGCAGACAGGTAGTCCACCTGGACTTCGGCAGGGGTATAGACAAGCTTCAGGGGTATGCCCGAGGCGCTGGTACGGAGGCCACCATCACGGGCAGCAGATAAGGCTTCTACGTTCATGTCCAACCTCCCGATTGCAGCAGCCAGGTTACGGTGCGTACCGGGTCGCCGGAATCTCGCAGGTTGCGAAAGCCCGGTCATCGCAGTGTCAATCGCCCGGCCCTGACGTCCTCCTGAGCTTTCTCGTAGTCCTCCAACTGGCCGATGTCCATCCAGTACTCGACGATGGGGAAGGCAACCACTTTACGCCTTTCGTCCAGGAGCTTCTCGATGAGGTCGGTCATGTCAAACCGTTGACCCTGCGGTATATACTGATGCACTGCCGGTTCCAGCAGATAGATTCCGGCGTTAACCAGGAAGCTGAGCTTGGGCTTTTCGCGCAGCCGAGACACGCGCGGCCCCTCGCATTCTACGACGCCATAGGGCACACGCACGTCATACTGGCGGACGCCTACTGTGAGGTCGGCGCCCTGCTCTCGATGATACGCGAGCATGGCCCGGAAGTCCACGCGAGTCAGAATGTCGCCGTTGATGACCAGTATTGGCTCCTGCGGGGCCTCCATCAGGCTCAACGCGCCGGCCGTTCCCAGCGGATGTTCTTCGGTGACATAGTTGATTTCCACACCGAATGCACGTCCATCACCAAAGTAGGAGGTGATTTTCTCCGCCAGGTAATGCGTCATTATATTGGCACGGCGGATGCCGGCCTGGCGCAATTGTTCGATGATCAGCTCCATCAACGGCCGATCGCCTATGGGCAGCATGGGCTTGGGCAGCTCCTCGGTGATCGGGCGCAGGCGTGTACCAAAGCCGCCAGCCATGATTACAGCCTGGAGTGGCAACGTCTGCTCCGGGAGCAAATCTTCTATAGTAACCAGGTCCACAACATGCCCATCCCCATCCACCACCGGCAATTGACGGACCTTATGCTCGCGCATCGTCTGCAAAAGTTCATCGGGTGAGGCATCAGGGCGCGCGGTGATGGGACGGGGATAGAGCGACCCGGCTTTACGGGCCAGCAATTCGCTTACCGGCGCATCCAGGCTGCCCCCACCGAGAATAAGACGACGTATATCGCCGTCGGTCACGGTGCCAAGCAGACGGCGCTCTTCGTCCACGACCAGCGCGATCCCTTTCGCACCACGGTCAATGGCGGCCATAACCATGTGTATGGTGTGTGCAGGCAGCACGAGAATGTGCTCCAAATCAATCATTACGCTCTCCTCATAACACGTGCCGGCACACCTGCCACGACCACGCCGTCTGGCACGTCCTCCACGACCACGGCCCCGGCGCCGACGAGCGCGCCTGACCCGATACGAATGCCCTGGCGGATGGTCGCACCGATCCCGATGTGCGCACCATCGGCGACGGTCACGCCACCGGCCAGCTTTGCGCCGGTGGCGATGTGGACGTGGTTGCCAATGACACAGTCATGCTCAACGATGGCGCCGGTATTCACGATCACGTTATCACCCAGGCGGGCGGCCGCGTTGATGATCGCCCCGGCCATTACCGTCGGCCCGTGTCCGAGCTTTGCTGACGGAGAGATGACCGCCTGCGGGTGGATTGCAGCAACGATCTCGAAGCCCAGGCCGCGGGCCAGCTCGTAGAGTCGCTGACGGGGGCGTGTATCCCCTGTACCGCCCAGTCCGATGAAAGCATGATATACACCCTGAGCATATAACCCGGGCAACAAACCATCGTCGCCCAGCACCGGCACGCCGAGCACCCGATCTCCCCATAGCTCACGCCGTGGGTCAAGCAGGCCGGTCAGCTCGTATCCTCCGCTAAGGCGGAGGATTTCGATGACCACCCGGGCGTGTCCGCCCGCACCGATGCCAACGACGCGCATACTCAGGCCTCGTGAAACCTTTTACGCAGCAGTTGATCGTTCAGCTCCACTTCCTTCAGCCGGCGAACGATCCGCTCTGCTGCATGTCCGTCGCCATACGGGTTGGTCAGATCGGCCAGGCTGGCACGAAACTCCGGCGATAGCGCCTTACGGATGCCTGCGACAATCTCCTCTCGTCCGTATCCGACGTCAATCACGTTCTTTCCGCGCGTCCGGCCCTGCTGACGGATGCCGATGTTAACCACCGGCAGTCTGAAAGAGGCCGCCTCGATGATGCCGCTGGAGGAGTTGCCGACCATTGCAGCGGCGAGCCGCATTGCGCTGACGTACCCTGGCGTCCCCAGATTGACCACCACCTGGACGTGCGGGCGGGCGGCGGCGTACTCGCGGGTCATCTGGATGACCAGGCGGCTGCGCGTATCGGCGTTGGGGTAGGTGAAGACCGTAGACATGCCCACCTCGTCCAGCGCGGCCAGCAGCTCGTTCATCTGTGTCTCGAGCTGTTCGGTCTCGAGTGTCACCGGGTGGTAGGTGACGAGAAGGAATGGTGCGGACAGGTCAAGCCGGTAGCGTCGCTCCAGTTCTTCACGGTTGAACGGGCGGGTGCTGAGCAGGCTGTCCAGGCCAGGCGAACCACTGACTGTTACCCGCCATGGTTCCTCGCCCATCTGGATCACTCGCCGGGCATACTCCTCTGTGGCGACAAAATGGAGGTGGCTCATCTTGGTGATGGAATGGCGCAGGGCATCGTCTATCGCTCCCAGGGTCAGCTCTCCGCCATGGATGTGAGCCACGGGAATGGCGAACGGCAATGCTGCCACCACCGCCGCGTGCATCTCGAAGCGATCGCCCAATACCAGGAGAATGTCCGGGCGGAAACGGGCGTATGCCTGGGCGAAGCCGATCGTGCCCAGGCCCATAGACTTGGCGATCCCCTCTGGTGTATCCGATGAGAGCAACATTTCCACCCGTTCGCCGATCGGGAAGCCGCTCCGCTCGATCTCGCGCACGGTCAGGCCGAAATCCGGTGAGAGGTGGGTGCCGGCGACGATCAGGTGGAGGTGCAGGTCTGGCTCGGCCTGGATGCGCCGCAGCACCGGCAGGTAGAGGCCGTAGTCAGAACGGGCCACGGTGACGACGCCGATCGTTCTCACTCCAGATCGCTCCAGTCAATGAACTGCCCGGCGGTCAGCGAGCGACGTGTGCGTCGGCCGATGACTCGTCTTATCAAACCTGGCGGGATGCCATCAGCCGGACGAAGTGCGGTGAGCATGCCAGCCTCCACGATGACGCCAGCCGGGATGTCTACACGCGCGGCCAGGCTGCGGCGGGCCACAGCGCGGGTGTCGGCCTCGGCGGGCACCGGGCGCTTGATCCCATCGCCCAACGCGCGCTCGACTGTGCGCACACCGGAGATCAACGCACGCAGCTCGGGTGGCTCAAGCGAGGCGCGGTGGTCTGGCCCCGGCAGGTTGCGATCGAGCGTGAAGTGTTTCTCGATCACGCATGCGCCCAGAGCCACCGCTGCCAGCGCAACCTCAATACCAGGCGTGTGGTCGGAGTAGCCAACCGGGACACCGAAAGCCGCCGCCAGTGTCTGTATCGCCTTCAGGTTGGCGTCGGCAGGAGCGGCCGGGTAGCTGGAGACGCAGTGCAGGAGGATCAACTGTTCGCACCCGGCGTCGCGGAGCACCCGCACCGCCTCGTCCACCTCGCTCAGATAAGACATGCCGGTCGAGAGGATAATCGGCTTCCCCTTGCGGGCCACATACTCCAGGAATGGATGATTGGTGACCTCGCCGGAGCCGATCTTGAAGGCCAGCACATCCAGCTCGTCCAGCAGGTCAGCGCTTTCCTCGTCGAACGGGGTGGAGAGGAAGATCAGACCGCGTTGCCGGCAGTAGTCGTTAAGTTCGCGGTGGGCGGCAGGAGAAAGCTCCAGCCGCCGGAGCATATCCAGTTGCGACTCGCCGGCATCCGTCGTTTGCCGCTGGTACGCGGCCTTGGGTGCGGTTGGGCTGACCAGCCGGTCGGCGCGGAAGGTCTGGAACTTGACCGCGTCGGCGCCGGCCTCGGCAGCAACGTCCACCAGTCGCCTGGCCAGTTCAAGGTCGCCGTTGTGGTTTACGCCGGCCTCGGCGATGACGAAGCAGGGGAAATTCGGGCCAATGCTCAGGCTACCTGTCGTCACGTTTTCCACAGCTCTCCCCCCGGCGCAGTGAGCGCCTTGAGATGCCTGCCATCCCAGAAGAACAACTTCAACCCGACGTTACCAAAGGCGTCGCTGCTGGCGATACCAATGAGCCGTGCTCGTTTCGTCTCATCTACGGGTAGCAGCCAGGTGCGCTCCGCAATTGGCTGGACTTCCTCGTAGATATACTCCCCGCTGTCCGGATATTGGCAGACCACGTAAGGGCGGTGGCCGAACAAGGGACAATCTGCTGTGATAACAAAAGCCTTTTTGGCTGGATCAAAATGTACCGCGAACTCAGGACCTTTTAAGCCATGGTAGCCCAAAGCCGACTGCGCAGCTTTGAGCGCACTGGCGTATCGCCAGTGAACCGTGGGATAACGGCGGGCGACTCGTGCGAGAGGTTCCGGAAAACGCTCAACAAAAATTTCGGTGCGATCTCTATAGTCGTGATCAAAGGTTGCCAGGATTGTACCCTTCCCCTCCTTAGAGCCTATCCGAAAAACGTAACCGACGCATCCCCATGCGTCGGTATAAGCGGCATAGGGATGCCGCTTGTACCGTTTTTCGGATAGGCACTTAGCACGCTCGAAGGCCATCACAATGTCCGCTTCTTCCAGTCCATGGTGATTTGTGAGCAGCTCCGGGCAGCGCGGAATGACGCGCTTCATATTGCCTGGCCTTTGGTAGTCTTCAGGGCTGGGGTGATACGGGGACCAATCCGCCGGTGCCCGGTTCCAATCACACAGATCACGCAGAAGATGACGACCTTCTCGCTTATCCCAGTCCAGATCGCCCGCCCGGTTCGAGTAATCGAACGGAATCCAACGCTCCAGCCAGGCGGAAGACTCATTGGTCTCGATTGTGCCACCGGCCCGAAAGACGGCGGGGAAATAGCCGCGATCAATGATCAGGCGATTTAAAATGTTATAATACTCCTGATTCGCCGACCAGTCCTTGCCCCACTCATTACCCACACCGCTGGGAGGCGGATGGTGATAATGCCAATAGACACCATCGCGATACTCTCTCATCCTGGCTCCCCAGCGCTCCATGTAATGGTCGTAAATCTTGTGATATCCGAAATCGCGGCGCACCGGGTTTGTGGTGAACCCGGTCCAGGACATAATAAACCAACTTATGATCAACCACCCGCCCTCGCTATCCGTGACCCGGGTGCGAAAGTCCGGACTGAAAATCCTGGCAAGGAACTCGTCTACCGCATCCCAGGTCGAGAGTATCTCCGGATGCCGGGGGTCAAAAGCAGGCCCTTCGGCGTCTATTGCAAATACGACGTAGAGTTTGCTGCCCACAAGACGCCCCCCTATGTGGAAGTAGCCTGCGCTCTCCTGATGAAGGTCGCGCTAAACTCGTGCGCCAGCGTAAACTTCTTCGCCGGGACAGGGTGAGCGTATTTCCTGGCAATCGCCACGTATTCGTAGAAGTGTGGCGGCGGTGTCAGCAGGTAACGGTTTATAGACAGGTCTCTCCGCCGCTCAAAGTAGAAGGCTCGTTCCAACTGCAGTCCCAGTTCAGGCAAGGCAGCAGCCAGTGCCGGAAAATGGGTGAAGCAGTTGGGATGGCCCTTTGCCCGTGCGTTGACTTCGGCTGTATAGGCCAGCTCGTCGTCGTCCCAATAATCGTCGTGCTTGCCGGTCAATAACAACCGCCCACCAACCTTGAGCGCGCGGGCCATCTCCAGCAGAGCCTCTTCCTGGAAGCGCGCGTCAAAGACAGCCCAGCACAGGACCGCGTCAAAGAAAGCATCCTGGTAAGGGATATTCTCTGCTTCGGCCTCCCGGAGATCAACTACCTTTCCTGCCCATTCCTTTTGCGCTTCCGCGATCATCTGGGGGGAAATGTCCATGCCGTAGACATCTACACCGCACTTCAGCAGCGAGGGAACAAGACGCCCAAACCCGATACCGACCTCGAGCACCCTGTCTCCAGGCCGCAGCCCGAGTTGTTCCAGGTAATGCTCGAAAAGCTTTACGTCCGCGGGCACGCAATCCCCGCGGATTACCTGAGCACCCTCGGCCGAGGTGCGCTCCCGCCAGTAGTGCAGGTATTGTTCGTTCCAGTACCGTTTGCGATCCACAGCTCCTTCTTCACCAAACTGTCCAGCCGCCATCCACGACCAGGTTATGTCCGGTAACATAGGCAGAAAGGTCGCTTGCCAGGTATGCTACTGCGCCCTTCAAATCCTCCTCGGTCGCCATCCGTCCTAATGGGGTGCGAGCAACGTAGCGTGTATGAAAGGCCTCGGGTTGATTGCGCCACACTCCGCCGGGCGAGATCGCGTTTACCCGCACTTCCGGAGCCAACACCGTCGCCAGCCAGCGGGTGAGCTGGAGTAGGCCGCCTTTGCTGACCGCGTAGGCAGCAGGGTTGCCCATCGCGGTCCCCTCATACAGGCGCATATCTGGCCCGACCATGCCATAGATCGAGCTGATGTTGATCACCGAACCGTGCCCCGACGTGCGCAGCATTTCCACGCACGCCTGAGTCAAAACAAACGCAGCCGTCAGATTCACTTCCAATGCCATGCGCCAGGTCTCCACACTCTGCCCGGCAAACGGGGCTATCCAGCCTTGTAACGGCGACGTTCCCCCTAACGCGGCGCAGTTGATCAGGATGTCCAGCCGTCCCCAATGGTCCTGCACGACTTTGGCTACACCACGCACATGCTGTTCATCGGCCAGGTCTACGGCCAGTGGCATAGTCGGCGTCCCATACGTCTCGTGGATCCGTTTTGCTGTGGCCACACAGGCCATCTCGGCCACGTCTAGCAAGACGACGGCTGCCCCTAACTCGGCCAGCGCCTCGCCTGCTGCTGCGCCGATATGACCGGCGCCACCGGTAACCAGCGCCACGCGCCCGTGCAAATCCATCAATTCCCGGAGTGATTTCATCTGCGATCCCCTACCATCAACACCGCTCCTGCAGCAGGAACCCGGCAAGTTTGAAATCCAGTTCTGTGTCAATATCCAGCGCTCGCTCAGCCGGCACGAGCACTGCCTTCAGCTTACCCTCGAACAGCGATTGAGCACGCAGCACGAATTCGGGCCGGGCAGCGTAGGCCACGGTTGTCACGTCGTAGGCCGCCGGTGCATTCTGGCGGAAGTGAATGGGGCGCTCCGGTTGAACCATCAAGTGAGCATAGCCAGCGCTGTCCAGTGTGACCATGTTGAAGTATGGATTGCGGCGGGCAGGGCAGACCGTGATCACCGCGTCGGCGGTACCCTCCAGGAGCACCTGGATACAGGCGTCCACGTCTTCGACCACCCGTAGCGGCGAGGTGGGCGGGATACTGACGAAGACGTCCATCTCGCCAAGTGCCCGAATCGCATGCTGCCAGGCCAGCCATTCGGGCGAGTCATCGCGCGCCAACTCCGCAGGCCTCATGAAGGGTACCTCAGCTCCGTACTGTTGAGCTACGGAGGCGATTTCCTCGTCATCTGTAGATACGACGACCCGGTCAATCCACCGGCTGGCGCGGGCTGTCTCGATGGCATAGGCGATCAGCGGCCGGCCAGCCAACGGTCGCACATTCTTGCGGGGCACACCTTTCGAGCCCCCCCGAGCAAAAATACACCCCACAACGTAAGGTTTCATACCTCGATCACCCGGACAAGTTCAGGTGAATTCAGGTGACAGTCACCTTGCAGGTGACTGTCACCTGAATTCGATCGCCCGTTTCTCTTCCGAGGCGCGTTTAACCGCGAGAGCAATCTCTAAAACGCGCTTTCCATCTTCACCGGCCACCACAGGTGTTTGTTGCCTGGTCACACAATCCAGGAAGTGGCGCAGCTCGGCCATATACATTTCGTCTCGGGGAATCTCCCGCGCCGGATGCACATCGGCCCACGTCTGTGTCGCCGCTGAGAACAGCCGCACATGATGGGTCATCCCATCCCACGTCAGCGTGCCCTCCGTGCCAACGATGCGACATGTCCGGATGGCCGGCCGCTGGACCATATCCAGGTGGACACTGCCGATGGCACCGCTTTCAAATTGTAGAATGATCTCGGCAGTGTCCTCGACGTCTATTTCCAAGTCACTGAGGTGCCCGATCTGGGCACTGACTGTCGTGACTTCTCCCATCAGCCAGCGCACGTAGTCCAACTCGTGGCTCAGCTCCAACACCGCACCACCGCCCAGGTCACGCCTGGCACTGACGCTCTGCCGGTAATCCCGACCCGGCCGCCAATCCGGCAGGTACTGGCCGGCCTCTGCGCGCAGCGCCAGAGGGCGTCCGATACGCCCATGGCGCAGGGCCTCGCGTAGTGCCTGGAGCGGGGGGTAAAAGCGAAAATTGTACCCCACCATCAGCACAAGGTTTTTCTCACGGCAGATACTCAACAGTTCGTCAACACCATCCAGTGTGTTCGACAGGGGCTTCTCGATGAACAAATGCACGCCGCGCCGGGCTAACGCCAGGCCGATCTCGACGTGCTGCGTCGCCGGAGAGGTGATCAGGGCAACGTCGGGATTTGCGTCCAGCGCGTCCTCCAGGTTATAAACGGTGCGGTCCACGGCAAAAGGCGATTGTGCCTGCGAGTGCAGTCGCCAGGCCACGACGAAGCCGGTTGGGTCAATGCGCTTCAGGTTGGCCAGGTGACGCATACCGATACTTCCCAGTCCCACGATCAACGTGCGCATCGTCACCCTCCCACCCGCTGATAGACCCACACGTCTGGCGCTGGCCACAGGCTGTTGAAAAGAGCTGGCTGGCTTTCCAGCACCTGGCAGGCCCAGCCCAGGCGGTCGCACAGGCGAAACCCGGCCACTTGGTGATATTGTGCCTCCAGATCAGCGCGGAAAGCGTTCTTCGTCGGCTCAGACGCGGCGTCGAAACGTTCGCCCAATTCCTGGCTGGCGATAACCAGCCATTCTGCCGGCGCTTCCCGCAGCTTATCCGCACTGTACCGGTACACCTGGTATTGATACTTCAGACCGGAGGCCTCCGGGTGGAAGTAGTCCAGCCCCAGGATGTCCGGTGTGAAATACCACGGTTCGTGGATCGTGCCGACGGTCGCGCCGGGCGGGATATGCGCCCGAATCCAGGCCGAGGCGTCGGCCCGCACCGTGTCGCGGACGAAATAGACATCCACAGCCAGGGCGGGGATCAGCGCCGTGCCCAGCGCCACCACCGCTAAAGCGACCGTGCCGCCCGGTGTCCGCTGCCACAGCCGCCCGAGCAGTCCCAGTGCGGGAAGTAGCCATACCACCGCCATTGGCAACAGCCGCCCCACGGAGAGGCGATGGCCGCTGCGCGCAACCATCAGCATAAACAATGCGATGAAGGCCAGAGCAAGCCACTCCGCCGGCCTGCGGCGGCGGTCGAGCAGCACCCAGCCGGCACCAGCCAGCCCGAGCAGGTACGGCCCCCAGCCGATCGTCGCGGGAAGCACGTCGAGGAACAGCCGCCGCGCGCTCTCCAGCAGCCCCACGTCACCGGCAAGGTTGCGGTTGACCCAGGCGATCCAATACCAGAACGTCGGGAAGTCCAGCACGGCGTAGGGGGTCACGGCGAGAAAGCCCACCACGGCGGCGATCCCTGAGAGCGTCAACATCACGGCCTTGCGGGGCAGGGTGTGAGTCTCCCCCGCGGAGCGCCAGGCGAGCAGGTGGGCCAGCGGCAGCAGCAGGAGGAGCGGCAGGGCGTTGTAGTTGGTGGAGAAGGCAATCCCGCTGCACAACCCGGCCAGCAGGGAGTTGCGGAGGGTCGGTTTCTCAACTGACGCGACCAGGAAGACAAAAGTCACCAGTACCCAGAAGGTCACCAGCGGGTTCTGCGAGAGGTAGTGCGACCAGGCGACGTGTCCCGGCGCGAGGGCCAGGAACGCCGCGCCCAGGAGCGGCAACCCGTATCTCTGGTCGGGACACAGCCGGCGGACGAGGATCGCCATCACGATCACCGAGAGCGCGGCAAAGAGCACCGAGATAAGCCGTCCGGTCAGAAAGACCCGCCCCCACTGTTCCAGGTGGGTGACATAGTAGTCCTTAGATGGTACCAGTTCCACAGCGCCCAGTACCTTGCCGATGACGAGCGCCATGGCAAGCGTGTACGGAGTAAAGGATGGAATGTCAAAGCGGCCCGGGTCAAGGCTTAGACGGGCGGGATCCATATGATAGAGCATTGATGTAAAGCTACCCTCGTCCGGGTTCCAGGAGAGATAGCGGCCAGGAGCAGGCACACCCCACCCGATACCCACTACACGTGCCATCAATGCAATGATAGCCATCGCAGCAACGCCAATCCACGTTCGACGATTCATCTCGGGACCTCGCTGCTGCATCCACCCTGGCCGATGCCGGGAGGGGCAATATCACAAATTGTCTGAAACACAGGAGCGGTCTGGCAGAAACCCTTTGGCAGTACCAGATCAGTTAACGTCTGCTGCACAAACGCTTCGGCATCTCGATTGGGCTGCCTCATACGTACCCGCCACCACGCCCGCAACCCGGTCCAGACGATGTGCCAGCCATCCCGCGCCCGCGCGCCGGTGCGGTAGAGGGGGACATGGACGCGGAAGGTGTTGTCGGTGCGGTAGCCCAGGCCGGCGAAGATAATGTTGGCCTCGAAGCTGCCGCTGTAGCGATAGCCAGTGTAGTAATGGAGCAACTCGCTGCGTGCCCGGGCCGGGGCGACACGGAAGTTGGACACAGCGTCGAAGAAGCGCTGGCCGGTCAGAATTGAATTGATGACCGTCAGTCCCCAGTTGCCGAACCGCTTGTAAAGCGGGTAACCGGCGAAGTCACGTCGCGCCAGGACGATGTCGGCCTCACAGCTTCGCCAGAACTCGAACAGCGGTGTAATATAGGCAGGATCGTGCTGGCCGTCGCTATCCAATTCGATCACCGGATCGTCGGCAGCGATCACACCGCGCCGTAGCAGCTCGTGTACCAACGCATAACCACGCTTAAGCGCGGTGGATTGCCCCAGCCTGATCGGCGAGGAAATAAAATAGACGTTCTGCCGCTCTTCTGCCCAGGCCTCAATGTACGCACGAGTCTGGTCAATCGAGCCATCCTCAACGACGATGAACAGGTCAACCTGCGGATAGATGCGCTCCAATATGCCCACGATGCTGTCTTGTTCATTGTGCGCCGGTGTAATCGCGATACGCTTCATGGCTCGCGGCTCAGCACGCCCAGATCGCGAGGGCTGGATGTCCGGTCTGCGCTCAGGGGGGAGTGATATACAACCCTCGTTTGACCGTCTCGCCCGCCGAGGTCACCGAGGCTGTTCCTATAATCAAGCCATTTCGGTCTGGCATGTAGACATCGAAGGTAATCGGGGTGGAGATAGGCCCGCCTTTGACCTCACCGTTCCATGCGTAGATGTACATACAATCCCCACCGCGGCCCTGGATGAAAATCGTCGCCGTCCACCCTCCCTGTGGACTGAGGGCTTTGTCCAGTTCCCAGGCATAAATTTCGAGAGGGCCTCCCTCGCACTGCGTGATCGGCGGAGTTGAGGTGATGGTGGGCACAGGTGTGGGAATGACCACAGACGTTGTAATAACCACAGAACTTGTGGGGACGGCGGGCGCAGATGCCAGAGTAGCAACAGGGGCAGGCGATACGAACTTTTGCTCAGTCAGCCGGGGAAGGGGTGTGCCCTCTTCTGTAAGCAACCAGACCCCTACTCTACACTCCTCACCCTGCTCGTCGGGAAACGAGAAAGCAACTGCGTGGGGAGGAACACCCGTCGGTACGGTCGGAAGATGGGCACGCAGCCAGGGGCGCTCGGTATAGCGCGCGAAGGGGCGGTAAGGCCCAACTACTGTGACGGTATTCAGTCTGCACGCCCCCTCGACACCGAAGATAGCGATCCAGTTGGTTTCCGTTGACAAAGCATGACGCATGGCCACCGAACGGGCATAATGAAGCATCACATCGGCTGCATAGTTACGTGTAGTACGCGAATGTGTGCGCTCCCACCCGCCATTGTAGGCTGCCAGTGCATAAAATAAATCACCTTTGCCATCACGGATAATCTGGGCCAGCGTGCGCGTACCGCACTGGATATTGGTCCAGGGGTTAAGCAATTCCTCTGCTTCAGGCCGCCAGTCGAACGGCATAATCCCCATCAGGCCCGTAGCGCCATCCGAACCGACAGCCGTCGCGTTGCCAAGCGATTCCTTCCGGATCACCGCTGCGACCAGGTCTGGGTCCAGCTTCCGCTCCCAGGCGTACTGTATGATTATCTCCCCCCAGCGCGCTACGGCAGGCTGCCAGTATGGGGACAGGCCCGCAGGGGGAGTGCTGTTCTGGGCATAAGTGGGATAGGAGAACAAAAAAATCAATATCACCGCCAGGGTTGTGACGGTAGAGGCTGTGCGCCCGGGTTGCATTTTTCGCGGTTACCTCTCCATCATAAGAGCCTATCCGAAAAACCGTGCAAGCGGCATCCCTATGCCGCTTATACCGACGCATAGGGATGCGTCGGTTACGTTTTTCGGACAGGCACTAAGGCCGGATACTGCAGGTGAGTAACAGAACTTACAGATTGGCACTGACCAGATTGCATCAGGCAGGATAGTACTATACCGGGATTCGACGATTTGTCAAGTCACTGGCGGCCTGGAAGTGTCAACAATCAAACAGTTACGGGGGGCATAGCATCACCTTTCTACAGGCTTTCTTATTCGCATAACTGATTCTGAGGCGCAAGGCTCTGGCCAACATCTTGACTATGCCCACGTGGATCCAATCCACGCGGGCCGGGTGCTGGCCGCCGACCGCCGCCGACCGCCACCCACCGCCGGATTGTGATCCGGCGGGCACGTCCGGCGAACACGTCCGGCGAACACGTCCGGCGAACACGTCCGGCGGGCACGTCCGGCGAACACGTCCGGCGGGCACGTCCGGCGAACACGTCCGGCGAACACGTCCGGCGGGCACGTCCGGCGGGCACGTCCGGCGAACACGTCCGGCGGGCACGTCCGGCGAACACGTCCGGCAGGCACGTCCGGCGAACACGTCCGGCGAACACGTCCGGCGGGCACGTCCGGCGAACACGTCCGGCGAACACGTCCGGCGGGCACGTCCGGCAGGAGCGACGCGCGGGATCCAGTTATGCGTATCTCACACTCGCGTGCAAATCTGATGATAGGTACGGTACGACGTAATTGTGGAACTGACAACTTGCCGGTTGCAGAAGGCTGGAGACATTCTCAAGACCGATTCTGACCGGGCCGTTGCAGCGTGCAATGACTACGCCGGGAGGTGGACTGGAGGTCACCATTTTGGCCTGCGGCCACTGGTTGGCCTGCGCTGACCGGCGCGTCGGCGCAGACCGCCGCCAGGCATGGAGCGTCTGAGAAGGCGGATTCCATCAGCCTGAATAGACGCGGCATGAATGGTTTCTGTCGGACAACAGGTTACCAGCCAGGAGGATCAGAACCCCTCCATCCGGCTCAGGTCCACAATCCCCTCCGCCAGGGCAGCGATGGCCTGTAGTTGCGCCAGGCGGTTTTCGCGCACCGCAGGGTCCTCGTCCATCACAAGCACGCCCGTCTCTCTGGCAAAGTAGCGGTCAATCACGTCCACCAGCGGCAGGAACGCCATCAGGAACTCGTCCACGCTGCTCTGGGGGGTGACCTGGGCGCGGGCCTGCTGATAGGCAGTGTACAATTCCTGCTCAATGGGCCGGACGAAGCGGGCCGGGTCCAGCGTCAGCCGTTCCGGCAGGTCGCGCGTGATGCGCACGCAGCGGGCATAGTTGTCGAGGATGCGACTCCAGTCGTCGCGGGCCACCCAGCGCGAGAGCGACTCGACCGTCTGGTACGCGCGGAAGGGATCGGCGCCGCGTACGGCAAGCACCGCCTCCACCACGTCGTGGCGAAAGCCCTGCTCGCGCAGATAGACGCGCAGCCGCTCGATGACAAAGTCGAGCGCGGCGCTGAGCCACGACCCCTCCCCCGGCCCCTCCCCTGCGAGGGGAGGGGAGACCGGCAGCAGTCTGGCCGCTGCCTCCAATCCCTCTTTAACCGAGAAGGGCAGCCGGTGGGCGATCAGGTTCTGCACCACGCTGGAGGCGTCCCGCCGCAGATGGTAGGGGTCGGCGGAGCCGGTGGGTGTCAGGCCGACCGCAAAAAGGCCCGCCAGGCTGTCCAGCCGGTTCGCCAGCCCGACGACCAGGCCGGCGCGGCTCCTGGGCAGTGCATCACCCGCAAAGCGTGGCAGGTAGTGCTCCAGGATAGCCTCGGCCACGGCCGGGTCCTCGCCCGACTTGCGGGCATACTCGCGCCCCATCACCCCCTGCAGGCTGGTGAACTCGACCACCATTTCAGTCGCCAGGTCGGCCTTGCACAGGTGGGCCGCACGCAGGGCGATCCGGGTTTCCTCCGCGTTCAGGCCGAGCATCCCGGCCAGTTGCGGCACCAGTTGCTCCAGGCGTCGCGTCTTGTCCAGCATCGAGCCCAACTGCTCCTGGAAGGTGAGCGTTGCCAGGCGTGGGAGGAATGCTTCCAGCGGCTTTTGGGTGTCGGCGCGGTAAAAGTAGGCGGCGTCGGCAAAGCGCGCGCGGATGACCTCCTCGTTGCCGTGGCGCACCACGTCCAGGTGTTCCTCACCGCCGTTGCGGACGACGATGAAGTGGGGACGCAGCGCCACCGTTTCACTCCCGATCAACGGAAAGTACCGCTGGTGCTTTTTCATCACGGCGATGAGGACCTCGGCAGGGAGACTGAGATACTCTTCCTCAAAATGCCCCAGGATCGCGGTGGGCTGCTCGACCAGGTTGGCGACTTCGCTCAGGAGCGCCGGATCATCCGGGATGCGCCCGCCGACGCTCTCCGCCAGCCGCGCGGCTTCGCGGGCGATGATGGCCTGCCGTTCGGCGGGATCGGCGACGATGTGATGCTCTTCCAGCAGTGCCAGGTAGTCATCGGCGCAGGGGACCTCGAACTCGGGCGAGCCTTCCGGGCGTGACCCCCGGCTGACGCGCCCGCTGGCGACGCCGGCATACTCGAACGGGATGACCGCATCCCCCAGCAACGCGACGATCCAGCGGATGGGCCGCGAGAAGGCGACGTTGCTGCTGTTCCAGCGCATGCTCTTTTCGAAGCGCAGGGCGGCAATCAGATTGGGCAGGAGGGTCGCCAGCACCTCGGCGGCGGGCTGGCCCTCCCGCCGTCGGACGGCCACGACGTATTCGCCGCCGTCCATCTGGCGCACCTCCAGCCTGTCCACGTCCACGCCCTGCTTGCGGGCAAAGCCGATGGCTGCCGGCGTGGGCTTACCTTCGGCGTCGAATGCGGCGCGCACTGGAGGGCCCTTGACCACTTCCTCGGTCGGGCGCTGACGGGGGGCCAGCCCTTCGACCAGGAGGATCAGCCGGCGCGGCGTGCCCAGCACACGCAGGCCCTTGTAGTCAAGCCGCGCCTCTGTCAGACGTGCGGGAGCCAGTTCGCGCAGTTGCGCCAGTGCGGTGTCGAGGTCGGCGGCGGGCAACTCTTCGGTGCCGATCTCTAGCAGGAGAGTGGATGGGGAGTCGTATGGCGTATTGCGTATTGCGTATTCCGTGCCTCCTGCTTCCTGCATCCTGCCTCCTGCCTCCTGCACCCTGCCTCCTGCTTCCTGCTTCCTGCCTCCTGCTTCCTGCCTCCTGCCTCCTGCTTCCTGCATCCTGCATCCTGCATCCTTCAGCCAGGGGAATCCCAGCCGCTCCCGCTGCTCCACATAGGCTATGGCTACCTGGCGGGCGAGGTCGCGCATGCGATGGAAGTAGATGGCGCGCTCGGTCACGCCGATGGCTCCGCGCGCGTCGAGCAGGTTGAAGGTGTGCGAGCAGCGCAGGATATAATCGTGAGCCGGGATCACCAAACCGGCCTCCAGGCATCTTTTGGCTTCGGCCTCGAACAGGTTGTACATCTGCGTCAGCCGCTCGATGTCGGCCAGTTCAAAGTTGTAGCGACAGTTCTCGATCTCCGGCTGGAGCAGCACATCGCCGTAGGTATGCGTCCCGTCCCAGTCAATCTCCCAGACCGAGCGCACGCCCTGCAGGAACATCACAATGCGCTCCAGGCCGTAGGTGATCTCGACCGAGACGGGGTCGAGCACAAAGCCGCCGGCCTGCTGGAAGTAGGTGAACTGGGTGATCTCCAGCCCGTCGAGCCAGACCTCCCACCCCAGGCCCCAGGCGCCCAGCGCCGGGGACTCCCAGTTGTCCTCGACGAAGCGGATGTCGTGTTCCTCGCGGCGGATGCCCAGCGCGTAGAGGCTATCCAGGAAAATCTCCTGCGGGTTGCCGGGGTCGGGCTTGAGGATGACCTGGTACTGGTAGTAGTACTGCATACGGTTGGGGTTCTCGCCGTAGCGGCCATCGTCGGGCCGGTAGGACGGCTCGACGTAGGCCACGTTCCACGGCTCCGGGCCTAAGACGCGCAGGACGGTCGCGGGGTTCATTGTGCCCGCGCCGACCTTTTCGGCGTAGGGCTGCCAGATGGTGCAGCCACGCGCGGCCCAGAATTCTTGCAGGCGAAGGATGACTTGTTGGAAAGAAAGCGATGTGGTCATTGAACGTAACCTGCCCGTTGGAGATATTCGTAAATGTACACGATGAAACGCTCAAAGTCGTCCAATCCATGCTGCAGGTGTGCGTAGACCTGCGCCGGGTCTACAGTCAGGTACCGGTGTACGACGATGTTGCGAAACCCTGTCATCGGCGCGATGCGTTCTGCAAAATCGCGCGGGATGATCCTGTGTTGGCCCAATTTGATAATGATGTCGCGGTACTCATCGGGCATTTCCAGACCGCTGCCGGCCAGAATGTGAGCACCGATATCGGTGACGTGTTCGACGCAAATCTGGAGCAGGTGGATCACGCCGTTGTAGCGCACCAGGTCGGCGGTCAGGCTGGCCAGGGACTCGGATTGGACTGAGCGCAGCAGGTTGACATGCTCACGCAGAGACTCCAGTAATTTGATGATAACCTCGGGCTTGATCATTTTCCCCACCTGTAAGGCTTGGATGGCTCTGCGACCGTCTGGCGATGTTCCCTGACCCACTCGCCGAAATACTCTTTCTTCAGACGGCGCAGTGGAGCGGTGTCAGCGTAGCGTCGAATGGAATATGCGGCAAAGTCAACGGCGGGATGCGTGGCGTCTTCATAGATGACCCGCCCAAAACGCACGACCTGGTATGCGAACAACGGCGTCGCCCGATTCAGGATCGCCACGTCTATGTCGTCACGGTGAAACAGGCCGATCAGGTCGTTGATCAGGTCAATCTGGACGTCTGTCCAGCGTCCCTGCGGCACCTGCGGCCCCAACAGGACGGCGATGTCCACGTCCGAAAGCGGCCCGGCCTTGCCCTCGGCCTGGGAGCCAAAGAGGTAGGCCAGGATGACGCCGTGTCTGGCAAAGATGCGGTGCAGTTCTTCCTCGTGCCCGGTCAGGTCAAGTGTCATTTGCTCCGCCCTGGATGGTTTCTCGCCACTTGTTGGCAAGAGGTATCTACTCAGCCTGCGCCCGCCGGACCACAGTCCGGCGGGGCAGATGGCGCCTGTGCCACCTGAGAGTGTCTCTGTGCGGTCAGCGTCTGCAAAGTCTGGCTCGGGCTGACTGTGGTCCGCCCGGCACAGCACGGGCAGGCTGAATAGTTACGGCAAGAGAACGATATGGTCATTGCGTCAGGTATCCCTCTCGACGTAAAAAGTCTGTGATATGGACCATAAAGGCCTGAAGGTCCGCGATGCCGTTTTGAAGCGCCTCCTGTACACGCAGTGGATCAACGGTGAGATACTCGTGCACGAGCACGTTGCGGAATCCGGTGATGTCGCTGAGCCTTGCGGCGAATTCAGGCGGCAGAATGCGGTGCCTGCCCAGAGCGATGATCACTTCTTTATAATCGTTCGCCCGTTCCAGGTCCAGTTCGGCGTGCAGGTGTGAACTGATGTCCATCACAATCTGCGCACACAGTTGAAGATAGTGTAGCACGCCGCCATAGACCATGCGATCCTCAACCAGTTTGCCGAGATCGCAGGTACGGTAGGGCTGCAGTATCCGGATGTATTCGTCCAGTGCCCGAAGGCGTTCCATAATGGTATCTACCTTGATCATTGTCCCTGGGCTCCTGATGACGTTAAGCGAAAACTCTCTATACGCTCCAGCAGGCGGCGGTTTTGCAGGCGGCGTAGCGGCTCGGTATCCACGTATCGCCGCAGCGTGGCGACCTGGAAATCCACACGAGTCCCAGGCTCTGCTTCATAGATCACCTGCCCGGAGCGCACAACCTCCTGCGCCAGCACAGGTGTGGCGCGATTGAGGAGTGCGACATCCACATCGTCACGGTGAAACAGGCCGATCAGGTCGTTGATCAGGTCAATCTGGACGTCTGTCCAGCGTTCCTGCGGCACCTGCGGCCCCAACAGGACGGCGATATCCACGTCCGAAAGCGGCCCGGCCTTGCCCTCGGCCTGGGAGCCAAAGAGGTAGGCCAGGATGACGCCGTGTCTGGCAAAGATGCGGTGCAGTTCTTCTTGATGTTTGCTCAGGTTGAGAGGCAAGGCGAGCCTCCGGCTGGGTTTCTTGCCGCGCTCGCGATTAGAAAACGCGGCCCGGCCTGTCCTTCTCACACAGCCACCGCTTCGAAAGCAACCTGCAATTGCTCCGGTGCCGGGGTGATAAAGTTCAATCGTTCAAAGCCGATGACGTGCCCGGCTTTATCCTTCATCAACACCACTTCGTCACCCGTTTCCTCACAAACATACTCATCCTGGGGATCGCCAAACCAGACGGTCAGCGTATTGCCTGCACGGTCGTAAAGCACCTTAGAGCCTATCCGAAAGACCGTACAAGCGGCATCCCTATGCCGCTTATACCGACGCATAGGGATGCGTCGGTTACGTTTTTCGGATAGGCACTTAATACTAACCATTCCCCATCACGACCAAAACATCATTCTTGTCGCGCATCCTGTCCACCGGGATCAGGTTGCTCCCCATCTCCTCGCCGTTGAGGACGAGCCGTGCGACGCCCTTCTGCACGCCGTCGGGGTTCTCGACGCGGATATTGAGCACCTTCCCGCGAAAGACGCGCCGCACGCTGAACCCCGGCCAGTCCGCCGGGATGCACGGATCAACCCGCAAGCCGTCAACTTCGGGCCGAATGCCCAGGATGTAATGGGTGGCGGCGTGATACGACCAAGCCACTGTGCCCGTAAGCCACGGCAGGCCACCCGTCCCAAAGCGCGGGCTGAACTGACTGTTGGTGCTCTGGCAGTGGACGTAAGGTTCGACCTGGCGCACCTCGGCAATGTCGTTGAAACGGGATGGCATATAGGCGCGGTAATTGCGGTAGGCGCGGTTACCGTTGCCGAGGATGCAATCGGCAATCACGGCCCAAGACTGAGTGTGGTTGAAGATGGCGGCATTTTCCTTCTGGCCGGGGTTGTAGAGCGCGCCGCCGTAGAGTGGGCTGCCCTTGCTGAAGGGCGGCGCAAAGAGCGCCAGGCCGTACTCGCTCGCCAGGTGCTCTTCGACGGCGTCCATCGCCATACGGGCCTGCTCCGGCGTGGCCGCCCCGCTGATGACGGCCCAACTCTGCGAGTTCAAAAAGATGCGGCCCTCCTCGTTCTGACGAGAACCGAGCACCATACCGTCATCGCGGTACTTGCGCACGAACCATCCGCCATCCCAGCCATACCGCTTGATGGCCTCGTCCAGCCCTGCCATCTCCTGAACAGCCCAGTCGGCCTCGGCGGGCCGATTCAGCAGGTGGGCGATGTCGGCGTAGACGGAGAGGCCGTAGCGCAGTTGAAAGGCGACGAAGAGACTTTCCCCGCCCTGGCCCAGACAATCGTTCCAGTCGGAGCGCAGGCTGGCGGGCAGGCCGTGCGGGCCGCGCCGCACCAGGTTGAATTCGAGTGCCCGCCGCAGGTGGCCGAACACCGTGTCCTCCCCTTTGTCAGAATAGGGCAGCACTTTATCGTAGAATGCCAGGTCGCCGGTCTCCGCCACGTAAGCAGGCACCGTGTTGAAGAGCCAGAGACAATCGTCGGAGCGATATTCGTCCGGCGGCGTCGGCTCCATCTGGCCGGGCCGGTGATCGAACACCCTGACCAGCGGGCGGGCACCACCGCTCGACTCCTGGCCGGTGATCATCAGTTCCAGCCGCTCGCGTGCCTGCTGAGGGATAAGTGAAACTACACCCAGGATATCCTGCACCGTATCGCGGTAGCCAAAGCCATCGCGCCCACCGGCATAGATCAGGCTTGCCGCGCGGCTCCACTCAAAGGTCACCAGCGCGTTGTAGGCGTTCCAGACGTTCACCATGTGATCGAAATCCGCGTCCGGCGACTGTACTTTGAACGTATCCAGCCTCCCGTGCCATTCGGCTTTGAGGCGCTCGAACTCGGCAGAGGCGCGTTCCAGGCTGCCGAACGCGGCACGGGTCTGCACCCCTTCGACCTCGGCCCGACCCACGCCGAGCAGCACCAGCAACTCTTTCGTCTCGCCGGGGGCGAGATCAAGGTCAACCTGCACGCAGCCACAGCCGTTGTCGCCGTAGGCCGTCGAGCCGCTACACGTGCCGCGCTCGACGGTGAGGGGATTGTGGTAGCCGCGATAGGGGCCGAGGAACACCTCGCGGTCCAGTTCGTAGCCCACCACCTCGGCGCCCTCGAGCGCCAGCCAGCACATACTGGGGAGATCGCCGATCATAAGCGGGTCGTTCTCGCGGCTGGCGTAGTGGACCATCCCCTCGCGCCACTCGCAGCGGGCCAGGTAGGCGCTGTACTGGCGGTTGAAGGCATCCTGGTGGATGTTCCACTCGCTGGCGAATTCGCAGTAGGTGAAGACGCTGAGGCGGCGCGGCCTGTCTCCCGCGTTGCTCACCGCCAGCCGCCAGTACTCGAAGCGCTGCCCCAGCGGCACAAAGTAGGTCGCCACGGTGCGGATGCCTGCGTATTCGCTCTCGATGATCGTATAGGCGGTGCCGAAGCGGCAGATGCTCCTGTACGTATCAAGCGGCTTGCCGACCGGCTGCCAGGAAGCGCTCCAATAGTCGCCGCTTTCCCGATCGCGCAGATAAAAATAGCGGCCGGGCTGATCCGCCGGGATCGTGTTGGGTGTGCAGCGCAGGAAACGGCCCACCTCGGCGGAGCGGTAGAACGAATAGCCCCCGGCGTTGTTGGTGATGATCATCCCGTACAGCGGCGACCCGGAGTAATTGCTCCAGGGGCGCGGCGTGTCCGGGCGTTCGACCACGTATTCGTAATGTTCATCGTCGAAGTAACCGTAGCGCACCTTGCCTCCTCACATCACGGGTGGATAGATGGTATTCTGCATTGGGTTATCGGGCAGGTAGAGCACCCACACCGCCTGGCCCGGTTGATGCCGCCAATCGGGTGTGCGCAGTGTCGTCGCGGCCCCGATATACTCGCTGCCGTCAATCTGGAAGCGATAACTGATCGTCCAGGGATGGCGCTCGTTGATCGTGATGTAGGTTCTCTCAGAGGTATCGGTGATCTGTACTAAGAGCCTATCCGAAAAACCGTACAAGCGGCATCCCTATGCCGTTTATACCGACGCATAGGGATGCGTCGGTTACGTTTTTCGGATAGGCACTAAGACCGCCTCACCGACACGCAAGACCTCCAGCACTTGCTGCGCCTGGCGATAGCGCCAGGCGGCCACAGCGATACCCGCTCCCAGGAATGGCAGGCCGATGAAGAGGAACGGGATACCGACGAAGGCAGTGACGATGGTGACTGTCAAAGCGAAACCCACTACCGTGAAAATGCCACCCAGCAGGATGAAGACGAACGCCAGGATGCTCCAGCCATCAGTCGGCAGCATCCACCAGACATAGTTGCCGGGCAGGTTGCGCGGCGCAGGCGGCGGCGCAGGAATAGTCACAGCCGGGGTCTCTTCGGCGAACGGCAATGGCCCACCGCAGTTCTTGCAGTTCGTCTGGAAAACCGGGTAGTTGGTGCCACACCAGGGACAGGTGATCACGGGACAGTTGCTCCTACCGATACACTTTCCAGATTTTGCACAAAGACCTTGCGTTCCGGCTGCCGGGCAAAGACGTATCAGGTGCAGCATCACGCTCCCGCTTGCTTCAATCTCTCAGCCAACCAAAGGTTGACCAGCGTCTCGGGCAAGACACCTCGTGCGCGAGCCTCGGATGCCACTGCCTGATAGACCTCTGGGGCAAGTACTACCCGCCGCCGTCGTTGGGCTCTGATCTCAAATTCGACTTCGTGAGTCTGATCCCAGTAATCTGCCAGGCTATGCGTGTCCCAAAAATCGGCAATCTCCTCTAATGTGCTCGCTTTTGAAATGCTGGTGAGTTGGATCTGCTCACTTCCGCTCATAGCGCCTCCGTTCCACTCTGTCAAAGAACTACCGTCTTTCCACCTCGCGTAACTGCCGCAGAAACGCGCCGCTGCGTACCCCGCGCTCCAGATGATAGGTGACGTAGTGCTGCATCACTCGCTCGGCCTCGGTATGCAGCGTCGGCGCGAATTGCTGCCCGCGCAGGCGGGTGTACGGGCCGCGCTGGCACTCTTGCAGGAAGCGCAGGACGGCGGGCGAGAGCGGCACGACGGCCCGCACGGCCCTGCAGGCCTCGTAACATTCCGGGCACAGCACCCCACCCCGCTCCGGATCGAGCCCGTAGGGCCGCAGCTCCGTGGGCGATTCCCGTGGCAACGAAACTATGGTGTGATGCTCGCCCACACAGCGAAACAACTCGGGGCGAAACCCCGCCAGCCCCAACAGACATTGCTCGTAGAAGCGGGCCACCAAATCCAGGTCGCGCTCCTGGCACAGCCATGTCAGCGTATGGTCGAGCAGGTCGAAGAGCGCCGGCCCCCCCTCATCCTGCGCGAAGAAGCGGTCGAGCAGTTCGACGACGTAACGGGCGTAGGCGCCGCGCGTGAGGTCCTCGCGCAAGAGCGCGTGCGGCTCGACCGTCTCGGCCTGGCTGACAATGTCCCACGAATGGGGCACGCGCGCGACGACGAAACTGGAACGTGAGAACAGTTCGACGTGACCCGCCTTGCGGCTGCGCACCTTGCGTACGCCCTTGGCGATGACCTCAATCTTACCCTGTGGCGTGCAAAGCGTCAAGACGCGGTCGGCTTCGCCCTGGTCGCGCCGCCGGATGACGATGCCTTCAGTTCGGTAGAGCCGCTCGCTGCTCATCTCGGGTCCACCTTGAGGCTCATTATACCACAAAAAGAAACCTCCCGCAGGTGGCCGTGCGCGAGCGTCACGAGTTTGGGACATGGTCCTGGGCGACCTCCAGCGGCCAATCCACGCTCAAGCCGGCGCAAAGCGCAGCCATCGGCACCTGGCGGATGTCATAGCCGGCCAACTCCAGGGGACACTTGCCGTGCAGCCGCGGTTGGGCATCCTGTGAGAAGGGCGTGAAGCGGTACACTTTCTCAAAGACCCCCAGGAAAAGCTGCGCGGACTCCAGTGTATCAAAGCCACAAAAGTTCGACCTGTGCAATTACCTGCCTCTTCTGAATTACGAGCGGTGCGGTTGGATGGAATTCACCGCAAAGCACGCAAAGGGCGCAAAGATTTTCTATCGTTCTTTGCGCTCTGTGCGCCCTTTGCGGTTTTCTAACTGCACAGGTCGCGGCTGTGCGCTGGTCGGGCAGGTGTATGACCTGACGCGGGTGCGCCTGAACTGGCCGGGTATCCTGGCCGGGCTGGGGGCGGGGTTGACCTACGGGCTGTACACCCTGTTCAGCAAGGCCGCCCAGCGCCGCTACACCTCCTGGGCCACGCTGGCCTACGCGCTTGGATTCGGGGCGCTGTTCATGCTCCCCCTCCAATCCGCCTCCGACCTGTGGCGAGCCGTGACGGACCCCGCCGCCCTGTTCTGGCTGGTGATGATGGGGTTGGTGCCGACTCTGGCCAGTGGAGTGGCGTTCAACGCGGCCCTACGCCGCATTCCGGCAAGCAGCGCCAGCATCGTCGCGACGCTGGAGCCGGTCATCGCCGCACTCTTGGGCTGGATGTTCCTCGGCGAACGGCTGGCTGCGCCGCAACTGCTGGGGGCCGGCCTGATCCTGGCGGCCGTCGTCATCCTCCAGCGTGAGGCTCTGAAGGTGTAACTATTCAACCAGAGACCAAAGGGTAGGTAGGGGTACCTACCCCTACTATTTCACTGTCGAAGTTGTCCGCGGGGACCGACTTTCTGGCGATCAACAAAGACCTTTAGGGTCTTCCACCAGGGTAGGCTGAAATCCTTGAGGGATAAAATTCTGCACAAACAGAGCAAGATTTCACCGCCATAGTTCTTTTTACCGCTAAGGACACTAAG
>Ga0209101_1000242_pt1 | contig 46305 bp, 40 predicted proteins | sample ConPoolayeCmetaG_FD_185481 | JGI IMG/M metagenome (GOLD analysis project Ga0209101, IMG submission 185481) | Hot spring microbial mat communities from California, USA to study Microbial Dark Matter (Phase II) - Cone Pool mat layer C metaG... ... | reverse complement strand
AGCGTTTGGAAGATGAACTTTTCTGGGGTGGCGTGGTGTACAACTTCTGCACGGTGCACACCAGTTTGGGGGCCACCCCGGCCGTGGCAGCAGGCCTGACCGACCACACCTGGTCAGTGGAGGAGCTGTTGCGCTTCTGCCTGCCCCGCCAGGCACACTCCACGCCATAGTGTGGTGCTACCCCAAATCATATGGTAGAATGGGATCGCGATGAAAGAATGGGTTTCTATGGGGAACGTTCCGGCAGGTGTTTGTACAAAATAAGCCCGACTGACACGGCGGATCTCTCCCGCCAGTTTGTCAGGGTGGCTTATGTGCTCGATGACAGAATTACAAACTGTGGCTCCCACCGAGCGATCTGCCAGCGGCAGCCGCTCTCCATCACCTACAACTATGTGGATTCCGGGACAATGGTGTTTTGCCTGGAGGGCAAACTGATAGTTGATATCCAGCAACACGATCCGCTCTGGTCGTGGAAACTGCTCGGCAAAAAACGAGGCTCGCCCTCCGCCAAAGTCTAAAACGAAGTAGTCGGTAGAATAGAGTCCCAACAAATCCACCAGCCGTTGGTATCGCACCCGCCGGAAATGTTTGCGCAATCTGCGGAAACATTCTCGTATCAGCCATGCCTCTATGCGGGAAGAGAAATACATGACGAAGCCCCTTACAAATTGGACAGGCTGGCGATGACACTTAGATATCTATCGTATATGAGGTCCCAGTTATGATACTCCCTGACTCGTGACATCATTCTATGTGCTCGTTCCGCGACGAAAGCAGGATTTTCCAAAGCGAAAATAAGCCTGGCCCGCAAGTCCTTGACAGATCCGGCCCGAAAGAAAAGACCTTCCTCGCCAAGCACATCTCTTAATTCTGGCAAATCACTTGCGATGATGCAATTTCCGAAGCTCATTGCTTCCAGCAGTGACATAGGCATTGCTTCCAGAGTTGAAGGCAACACGTAACAATAGGCATTGCTCAACAATTCATCCTTTTCCCGCCCGTCCACGAAACCAACAAAGCGAATCCGTTCGCTGGCTTGCCTCTTCAGCTCCTCGGAATATGCTTCCCGGTGGTAGTCATCTCCCGCGATGACCAAAACCTTGTCGGTATCCAGATCACGGTATGCTTCCAGCAGCAGATGACAACCCTTCTCTTTCACCAGCCTGGCCATAAACAGGATATAACTGTTGCGTTCCAGTCCCCACTTTGCCTTGATGATGTTGGGGGGAATTTTCGCCCTTATAGTAACACCGTTTGGTATGAGAGTACAGTTCACTCTGAACCGGCGATCAAAGTATTCTTTGTCCTGCCGGCTGACACAGATGATCCGGTCTGCAAACCAAACCGTAGTCAGGCAACTAAACCGCAGGAATTGTCTGGCAAACCAACCCCATTTCTCGCGCTTGAAATCCAGCCCATGTACCTGAACGATCACTTTCTTGCCGAATAACTTGGGTATGAAGCCGAGCACTGATAGGCCAATCGTGTTGATATACACGATGTCATATTTTCCCAGAACAATCTTCACCATCGCAGTAAATGAATGGGTAATCGCATCGAGGTGCTTCGAGTGGATTCCCCACGAATATCGCAGGCGAATGCCTTTGTAACTTTTAAGGCTTTGCCTCCCATTCATGTAATGCCGGCGTACGAAGACATCGAAGCCGTAGCCATCACGTACGAGGCGCTGGCCGATTTCCTCCATGATGGTCTCCAGCCCCCCTGTGAAGGGCAACCCTTTGACACCCAACACCGCGATATTGATTTTCTGCCGCTCTATGCTACGTGAGGACAATGTCCCGACCCATATATAGATTGAGCTTGTTCTTCAGCACCCACACCACTGGCTTGATAAGATACCGGCGTATCGCTGGCACTGCACTTCCTATCATCCAACATCCGCGCTCACACCGGGCCACGTGGCTACGCACTTTGGCAGCCTGTTCCGAATTCCAAATCTCCTGGAAAGTGGCACGGTTCAAGTTACCCATAGACTCTTTGGATTCCATTCCATTGCAGGGCAGCACATCCCCAAATGGATCCACGAAGAAGAAGTCAGTCCCGGCATCACAACCCAGCGGCCTTTTTCCTGCCGTGACATGGAGCAGAAGACCCATGTTCAGATACGCACGGAACCAATCCTTGATTCTCAACCGGAAATCGCGTCTTTTGGAACTTAGCAAGACCCGAATAAACTCCCTGACTTCGCTCTCCCAGGCTGGCAAGTCTGAGATCTGGTTATCGAATTTGTGGAAGTAATGCGAGTTATGCGGCACACATTGAGTAAACTCAATTCCCATACGCGCCGCAAAGTGATAGAACGGTATCAGATCCTTAACATTCTGATCAGAGATAGTCATCGAAATCCCTACGTCTTTCACACCAAGGTCCAGTAATCCCAGGATAGCCCGCAGCCCATTGTCAAAGCCATGCTCCAGGCCACGGATTTCGTCACTGATTCTGGGTAGCCCTTCCAGGCTGATCCTGAAGGTCATATCAGGATAGCGCTTCGCAATCTGGAGCAGACGCTCAGGAAAGGAGCCGTTACTTATAATCTCCAGCCTGGCAGTCTTGGGTTTGAGTATTTCTACAATGTCCATCAGATCCCTGCGCAATGTCGGTTCACCACCAGTAATATTGATCTTGCTTTGTCCATCCGGCAGAGACTCCAGCACTTCTGGGGAGAACTCCTCTTCTATTCTTGAAGGGTATTTCCAGATATGGCACATCTGGCAGTGAGCATTACACCTGTATGTCACAATGATCGCACTTTCCATAAATCATTCCTCTCCGTTCCCTTTGCGGGCGATGGCACACCATGCCCTGGTTAATAGCAACTCGCGAGGATACTGCGCCAGCTCAGCGGCTATCTCCGGCGTCAGAAATCGCTCTCCCTCCAGTCCGGGGTCATGGTACATATTGCGCCCCTCGAAAACCAGGACATTCAGGTAACGAGCCAGAGCATTTCGGTACTCCTCCGGCCTGAGGCGGTTTAGCGGGAACCACGTCGGAAATCGGTTTTCACGCAGGTGATCCCATGGCGGCACTCGGGTGGATGGCCGTTCATCAGGATATGCCCACTCCAACGTATGGCCGCCTGAAAGGGAATAGAAGTTATGAATCAGAGCATAAAAATACCCTCCGTGAGTCAAAAGACGACTTACCTCCGCTGTAAACGTGTCCATATCCTGCACATGTTCCACTACCGCATTCGACACAATGACGTCGAAGGATTCATCTGGGAGTGGGTAGCGGCTGGCTTTTGGATCGACAATAACAAACTTAATCATCGGTGTATAAGATCTCAGACTCTGCTGAGCTGCGCGTTCCAATGTCGTATAGTAACGTCTATCGAAGATCAGACGCCGCAGAATTGATTTTACTGCTCGTTTCAAGCCGTTATGTCGCCATATTCGCACAAAAGCTATCGGCAAGTGGTCCGGTTGCACATAGTCGAGATCCAGCGCTGTTACTTGTGCTCCTTGCGCTGCGCACTGCAACGCGAAAGCAAACCGTGGCCCACATCCCAGATCCAGGATTCGTTTGCCGTGCAGGTCACCACAGCCCACCCTCGCTAAGTCGCGCAGCGTCTTGAGGAACACATCGGCATAATCGTGGTGTGCTTGACGCACTGTGAAATGGTATTGATATGACAGCGATTCTCTAATCTCACGTAGCATAGCCTGGCTCACATATAACCCATGCCTCTCAATCGAGCCACTATCTCTTCTTCTTCTGTGCTGGTGAGGCCTGAATCCACGACATACGTTGCCTGCATCGGTGCAGTGTAACACGCCTCGCGCTGCGCCGTAAATTCAGGTATGAACATATCGAACAACACCTGACCATCCATATCCTCAGGGATGAGCACGCCCAGTGCATAGAGGATCGTCGGAGCCAGGTCCATGATGCTGGCATCCTCCAGCGTAATCCCCTGGCGCACAAAGCGACCGTGAGCAATCAGGATACCATCCCTGCGATGCGCCCCAGACCAGATATCCAGAAACTCCCGTGGCACAGCGCTGATCACCGGCGACTGAAGGCCTGCCGCACCAGTATAATCGTCCCGGAACTCGATCACCAGATCAGGAGCGTTATCCAGATATCCTCCGGCATAGATTTCCTCCTTGCGATACACTGCTTTGATTGCACTATTTTTTCCGGAACTGCCGTAGGATTCCAGCAACTGCTTTTGTATATCACGCAACAACTGCTCGTACTCTTCGCCTGGTTGCACACAACCCTCTGGTTGCCGCCCGCGCAGGTTAATTTCGATGCCCTCGTATGTAGCGTACATGGGCACCCTGTAGGCCCTGGTGTGGGGCCAATCAATATTGGTTATATTCATCAATATCGAAGAGAGATGGGACAGGGTTTTGACCGGTAATGCGCGTCGTATATGCTCCTTAAAGGGCAGGTGTTCCTTAATTGTGTATAACACATCTCCAATTTTGTAAGACAATTGGCTTGACCGGCCGGATTTAAGCCTCAGCCACCCTGCGCCATGCAGCCAGGCGTTAGTATTGAAACGGCAGGTAGGTGATGGGCCACCCCCGTGATCGGACATCACAACCACTAATGCATCTTCATCCAGGCAAGCCAGCATACGCCCGACAGCATCATCACACCGCTTATACAGCTCCAGGGGAATGTGCCCATAGCGTCTGGCAGATCGGGCATTGTAGGATGGATGATGGGGGTCCATGAATTTCCAAAAGTGATGATGCGCATCATCTGGGGCGGAGAGTACAACGATTGTCACCTTATAGCGGGGATCGCGCAATGTTTCCAGCGCCAAAGCCGTGCGGTTTTCGAGCACAGCTAACGAGCGTTCCAGCTTGGCTGCCGGTGAATAAGTGTGGAAATCACCGGGAATGGACATTATGCCCAGTCGCGCCGCAAGCTCCGCCGGCCACGTATAATTACCTGATTCCGGTGTGGGGAAACCTGCCACCATAATGCCATTTATTGGCCATACCGGATATGTAAGGGGCACACAAATCAGAGCCACTTGATACCCATGTTTGCCCAGAATGTCAACGAAGGTCCGCCCGGCTATATAGCTTGAGTTGACCAGCCGTTCGTTAAAACAGGTGTAGTGCCGCAAATCATAAGTCCGAAACCCGAATACGCCATGCTTGCCCGGGTTCTTTCCAGTCATAAACGATGACCATGCGCCAGCGGAAATGGGGGGGACGACAGATTGCAGGACGCGCGAAACGCCCGTATCCATCAGCTTTTTCAAGTAAGGCAGCTCTCCTTGAGCTGCCCAGGGCTTCAGAAGGCCAAATGTTGCGCCATCCAGCCCGATCACCAAGATTTTAGAGGGCCATTCGGATGAGTAATTCAATTCTACACTTCCAGATGATTTTAATCTTTCTGCATAACCATGCGGTATAGCTCGATAATCGCCTGATAGTGCTTTTTATGACTATACTTATTGACCACTTTTTCTCGTGCTGCCATCCCCATAGTACGGCAGAGCTGGCGATCTGTAGCCAAAGTATCAATCTGCTCTGCCAGTGCCACAGCGTTGCCTGGCTCGAACAACAGCCCGTCGACTCCATGGTTGATCAACTCAGGTATACCCCCAATCCGGGCACCGATCACCGGCTTGCCCATTGCCATCGCCTCCAGAACAGATAGGGGACAATTCTCGTACCATTCCGAAGGTATAACACTGAACATAGCATTCGCCATCAATGCCTGCAGCTTATCTCTGGGTTGGTGCCCAAGGAACTCCACATTTCTCAATCCTAGCTTTCTCTGGAGAGCTTCTAGCTCGGGCTGTTGCGGACCGGCGCCGACAATCAATAGCTTTACCTGGCGAGAGCGAATCTGATGCATCGCCCGGAGCAACGTTTCTACTCCCTTGATGAGGACCAGACGGCCAACGTAGAGAAAGTAACCATCGCCGACGTCACTGTAGGTGTACTCATCGGTATTGACGAAGTTGGGGATATGGACCAACTGCTCCGGCCGCATACCAAATTCGATCATCTTACTCCGCATAAACTCGCTGGGAGTAACGTAGATGTCGGGTAAATCATACCACTTCAGAGCGTAATGGAGATACATTTCCAGAGAGCTTAGCAAGCTGGCAGATAATGAGCTGTGATTGCACTTCTGAAGTGTGGCCTGGTAAAAACGCTTCCCTTTGCAACGTTCACATATCGTACCTGCTGCCACCAGATTGTAGGTTGGACAGATTGGCTTATAGTCGTGCAGAGTCTGGACAATCGGGATGCCGGATTGCTTGATGACAGGCAGAATGGAGGGAGAAATCTGATGGTAAATGAGGTGCAGGTGAGCAATGTCCGGCCTGGTATCTTCGATCAGTTGACGGATTCGATGTCGGGCCTCCAGCGAGTATAACACTCTCCCGGCCGCCTTGACTTTCTCGCGCCAGCCATGAGCATTCCAGAAGTTGATGTAGCTGACGAAATACCGCTCATACGGACACGGCAAGTTCATAGGGTGGCGCATGGCAAATGGAACAACTGTATGCCCGGCCTGAGTGTGCAACGCGTTTAGCTCAAAAAAGTAACGTTCTGTGCCGCCTAATATATGGTAGAACTTATTAATCGCCAGAATCTTCATTGATTGACTTATCCATGATGCACCACTCAGTGGACTTCCGTGCGAATCCCAAGTAGTTTATTCATTCTACCACAAACTGCAGTTGGAGCAATGCTGGCATATGCAGATATCCACTACAATAACAGGAGTTAGCGTGGGGTTGACTTTGCGGTCCGATCATCAACCCCTGCATATGTACAACGAGATCCAGATAGGAGGCAGTCACCATGGGGTTGATGACACAAAGGTGTCCTGCGTTTTGTTTTGCTTCGAATACCCGCGTCGTCAAATCGGGCCGTCTTTGGAAATCAAAGGAGGAGTCATCTCTAAAATGACTCCTCCTTGATTGTTACCCAACGGTGGAATCAATTGTATATCAACTACTTACCATAAACGTTGTTCAGGTTGGCGTCTCCGCCGGTATGCCAGGTGTTGGCCAGGTCTTGCATCTCCTCCATCCAGGTCTCCTGGATGCAGACGATATCCGCCCCGGCAGTGACGTATGCAGCGCCGATGAAGTTGTTACCCAGCGTGTTACCGGTCGCACCGGTGTTAGGATCGCCAAACCAGGTCGCACTCTGATTACCACCGTACCGCGTATTATAACCGTGTGACACGTACTGCGCCATTGCAGTGCTATCAGTGAACTGGCATGTGGTCGTTGAGGCAGTGCACTTGGTCGCGGTAGCACGCCGGTCCACGAACTGGACCTGTGGGGTCACCGGAGTGGCCGAGACGTTCTGGCAAATGAGACCAACGTAGTCCGTCCAGGGCCGGTTAAAACCGCGGCGGTAGACCAGGGGGAAGAACCAGGTTGTTCCAGCATTAGCATCGCTCAACATATTATAGCCCCCGGCCCACTTGTCAATCTCGTACGCCTGTTTCACCACACCAACCAGCCGCTGCCCGGTCACCGATTTGACAACTGCGCTACCCAACCAACGAGGAGCGGCAGTAGTGCCTGTTCCGATCAGGCCGTTGATGACGTTTGGATCGGCATTACCGACATACTCAGTGTTGTAACCGCGCGCGCTGAAGGCCGGAATAGTATCGGTGAAAACACCACCAAAGTTACCATCGCGGTCATAAAATTCGACGCGCGCCGTGGCAGCCGTACCTTCCGTGTTAACCACAATGATACCGGTGCTGTCCAGCCACTGACCGGTCGGATTGCCGTTGGGATTACGTCTCATAACCTTTGGAGCGTACAGCACGGTCGCACCAGCATCACTCGACTGGCAGTTGTAAGCGAACGAGCCGAAAGCAGTTGAACCAGGTCCCCAGTGAGTGACCGCTACCACGGCCAGCGGCGTGCCACCAGGAGAGCGGACACGAGCTGCACCGAGGAATCTATCGGGCAGGTTGAATGCCGGGTTGAAGAGGTTGAAGGTCTTCTGCGCTTTAGCCGGAATTGTGATACCGGTCATAGGAGTGCCCACGTCAGCGCCGTTACGATCCTTAAAGCTAATCTCGACATCGGTAACCTGCTGATCTGAGGTGTTCATAACCACGATGGTGGTATCTTCCTCGTTACGCTTGCCCACCGAGGGACAGAAATTGTCGCTGCCCGGGGTCAAGACGCCGCTGTAGTCCGCACTCGTCAAACCGTCAGGTCCAATCGAGCCGCCTATATAGTTGATGAGAACGACAGCTGCGGCCTCACGATCGGACGCTACCACCGAAGAGCCAACCCAACCCATAGGCAGTTCTGTGTTAAGGGGTGCATCGGTGGTTTGATTGGTGGTCAAACCCATAGTATCTCCATAGGCCACGTTTGTCTTCTCACGGTATGCGTCCAGATTTCCATCCTGATCATAAAATTCCTGGCGGAAATTAGCTGCCCCGGTGCTATCTACGTTTTGTACAGCGCCGTAGGAGGTCCCACTACCAGGATTGGGAGCCTGAGCCTCCACCAGGGTGGCGATAGATGCCAGCACCGTCAATATAACTAAAAACATTACAGCTTTTTTCATCTTGCCCTCCTGTTTCTGAAAATTTTGCACCACTTCCACCGTTTGGTACGCCACTATTATACCAGACAACTGTTCAACATGGCAATAATACTTTGGGGCAAGATTAAACCTCGCAGCCGCGTTTTACATCACAGATACCCCAGTCTGTGGAGCCGTTCAATGATCTGGGTCTCGTCTTCGGTGGAATAACTGGATGCAACTTCACCTGAAATAATAGGCGACGACATAGCAGTGACAGGCGGTTTGGCGTGTAGAGAAAGCGAGGCTTCTTCCCACAAGTGGCCATCCATCCAATGTGGTACCTTAACGCCCAGTAAGTGTAGTAAAACCGGAGCCATGTCCACAATGTTTGCATGGCGCAATTCAAGATGTCGCTCGAAGGGACCACCAGTAGCAATGAAAACTCCAGCTTCTCGATGAGCACCAGTGATATTCTTAGGCAGAGGCTCGAGGACTCGCTTACCCTTGAAACGGGTTTCCAACAGGTAATCCCCGCGTGGCCGGACAATCAGGTCAGGGAGCATAGTCGGCGATGGTCTACTGAAGACATCCTCATGGCGGTACACCCGCTCGACCACCGAACCTTCGACATCCGTATCACTGAGCGTCTGAAGCTCTTCAATCAACTCGCTACATATCAGCTCGTACGCAGATTCCATAACAGCGCCGTACGGATCCCGTCCCATAAGGTTCACGTACAAATTGCCATAGGTGGTGCCGGAAAACAAAAAGGCTCGGGTGTCAGGCCAGTCTATCCATGGGTCTTGTGTCAGCCGACGGACCAGCCGCCCTCGTCCGCGCTTAAAGTCCTTGGGCAGCCAACGGCGGCGGAGGTGGAACACGTCCATGCCCCTTAGCCAGTCCTCCACATGAGCCTGAATCTCCATCCAGCGTTCTCCACCTGTAAGTTTCAGATAGTGGTGATCGGCCAACCAGCGGTTCAGGTAGATCCGTTTGCAGGCGGGTCCAAATCCGTGATCGGATATGATGATGTTAACCGAACTGTTGGTGGATTGGATCAGATTTTCAATCGCCCGATCTATAGTGCGGTAGAATTCGTATACTGATTCCCGCTCTGCGGTAGAATATCGAGCAAAGCGCGGATGAGTCTGGTCCAGGCAGGCCCATAGGGCATGCTGTAATATATCCGTTTCCTGGAAATGTATCATAAAGAGATCCCAGGGACCCTGCCGTATCAACCATTGGGCTACTTCGTAGCGCACCCTGGCCGCATGAGACAAAGTTCCCACAAAGCGCTCCAGACCCAAGGTCAAGATATCTGCAGATGGAGTGATGATATAGTCTGGAAACCGAGAAAGCAGCTGCTCACGCAGCTCCGAGGGATAGGTAAACTCAACCTCCGTGTTGGGGGTCAGCAGTCCGGCGATCATGTATCCGTTGACTGGCCGCACGGGGTATGTCAACGGTACGTTCATCACGCATATTCGCCTCTTCTCCTCAGACAGGATCGCCCATAGAGTTGACGCCTGTATCATGTTCGCGTCAATTAGCATGGGTTTATAGGTCCCTGGCTGACGATATAAAAAATCCACGATCCCATGTTTGCCCGGATTGGTGCCAGTTTGGAAGGTAGCCCATGCCGGCCCGGTGGTCGGCGGTATGGTTGAGTGTAACACACCGCTGCAGCCTGTTTTCATCAATTGCTGCAATGCTGGCATAATGCCCGCATCCATTAAAGGGCATAGTATATCGAACGTAGCTCCATCTAACCCAATGACAAGCACATTAACCTGACCCGGCATTGCCAATTTCCTTGTTCACCTAAAAAACGAACGCCTGCTTACCATGCCTGTGGCAAACTGTTTTATATCCCGCCAGCTCAATAGTCGCAGGCCTATGGTAAGGATCAAATAGAGGCCTGATCCAACACCGAAGGCGGAAACCAGTTGCAGAAGGTGCAGCAAGGGACCTGAAAGTTTGAACCAGGTGATAGAGCACACTAATGCCATGATAATTCCAGCCACGAGCACAGGGCCAAGAAGGCGAATCAAATATAGCTTAATGTCCCTGGCGAAACATCCAAGGTAGCGAGATAATGCTATGTAGACGATTACCAGGTAAAACAACTGAGCAAGCGTGTAAGCAGCTGCCAATCCTGCGCCATCCCACAGTTTTAAAAGCATGCCATCAAACAGAACAGTAATTCCCAGTAACGCAAGCCGCAGCCGCATCACCAGTCTCGTCTCTTGATAGGTGTAGAGTACCGTCATCATGAGGTAGGAAATGCTCATAAGTAGGATCGAGGGTACGAAGATTGTTAGCAGTCGCGCTGTGATCTCTACCGCGGACTGGTCGAAAGCTCCCCGACGGAACAATAGCCCAACCAGCGGCCGGCTTAGCGCCATTGTGCTTACCATGACAAGGCCAGTGAAAAATGTCGTCAGCCGTATGCCGAGCAATGTCAACCGACGTATCTGTTCTCTACTCTGTTGCAAGGTTTCGAGAGAAAGATGTGGCAGCAGGGCCGTACCGACGCTGTTGACGAACAGACCATGTAATGCTGTCACGATCCGGCGACTGTATCCCAACGCTGAGACTGTACCCGGCGGCAGGAATGAGGCTAAGAATCGCTCTACTATTATATTTGACTGGCCAGTCAGCTCGCCAATCAAGGGCGGCACGAATTGGTGGAGCAATGTCCGAATAGCGGGGTGACGGATCAGCAATACCGGCATACACCGCCCACCGTGCCAGTAGAAGGACAGCATCAGACATACTGCCTGGGCTAGTGTGCCTAGAGCATGTCCCCATGCTAAAGCCAGGATTCCCCAGGGTTGATAGAGCAGCGATAAGATGACTATTACGGCGCTAAAGCGCACTGCGTTCGTGATGGAAGCCAGGAAAAAACGACCATGGCTCAGGTGCACGGCGCGTAGAGGCTCAACTACTGCCAACGGAAGTAAGCTAAGGCACAGGATACGCAGGATGCGTACTGCCAGTTTGAAGTCCATACCCGAGAGTCTTGGGGACAGCGCTCGTATAACAACTGGACTGATCAAAAAGAATACGGCGACACCTGCCCCCATAGCTAACAAACCAAAAGCAAGCACTGTGCTCAGGAATGACTCGAAATCGCGCTTGTTCTCCTCTGAGAGCACTCTGGTGAAAACTGGAACCATTGCTCGCGCCCCGATCGAGTTGAACACCGAGACAAGCATCTGGGGAATGGTAGCGGCCAGGAAAAAAGTGTCCATTTCCCTCCCCAGTCCAAACCGCGCAGCGGTAAGCATGTCCAGAAGAATACCACTGATTACCCCCAGGCCGTTAGCAATGGTGATAACTAACGAGTGGCGTGCCGTGCTAATAGAAAGCGTAGGAGATACGGTTGTGGTGTCGCTGGATGCCACTGGCGCGATTCCCTGCTGTCGCTCAATTAAGGATTTATGCAGTTGCAACTGGTATGGCCAGTGGGACGGACTTTCCTGCATCCCTGGACAGTCCGGAAAGGCCATCCCACATAAACCAGCACACTGACAGGAGGTCAGGCACGTAAATCCTGCAGATTACTTCAGATCGAACCATACTGCATGGCGATCATCGCCGCGCTCGTATGTCAACCTGATCAGGTTTGATCCGTCCAGGTCCATCAGATAGATTTCCCAGTCATTAGTGTAGTTAGCTGAGAACAGTACTTTTGTACCACGCATGGCCCATCGAGGTGTCCATTCGCCATATGTATCTGTAAATGTCAACCGGGTCTGGTTACTGCCATCAGCGTTCATAACATAGATTTCCCCATTGCCAGTTCGGTCGCTTATGAACAGGATTTTTGTTCCATCGGGGGACCAGGCGGGCTGTGTGTCCTCGCCTGGGGCATATGTCAGCCGTACCACGTTGGTTCCATCCGCATCCATCACATATATTTCTCCGTCGCCGTCCCGGTCGGAGACAAAGGCAATCTTGCGGCCGTCTGGTGACCAGTTCGGCATGCTGTCCACTTTATCATTCTGAGTCAGGCGAGTCAGTTGGCCGGAGTCCACCATTACAGTATATAGCTCGAAATTCCTGTCCCGATTGGACTGGAAGACAATCCTATCCCCAAGTGGAGACCAGGCAGGATACCAGTTGTCTCCGACCACTGGCTCCAATAGACGGCGAGCATTGTTCCCATCTACATCAATTGCATACAATGTAAAGTTGTTGATGTCGTCCTTGCCCGACGTAAATGCGATCATAGAGCCATCCGGAGACCAGGTTGGTTCGGAGTTGGGCGGAGGAAAATTGGTCAGTTGTTGTACTTTACTTCCATCACCATTCATCACGTAAATCTGGTACCCGCCGCTGCGATTTGAGCAGAAGGCGATCATGCCACTTAGAGCTGGCGTCGGACTGGTTGGAAATGAAGTGGAAATAGGGCTTGTCTGGTAGGTGATGGGAGATAAAGTGGGAGATGGTGCTTTGCACGCTGCTAAAATCAGCCCAATAACTGTAGTTGTTACAATAAGCCAGGTATACCTTCTCACGGTTGTGCTCCTTCTAGATATTGTAGAAATAGCTTGTTATCGCGTGAAGTGCCGTGCAATCGAGCGCAAGCATCCCGGTGATCAAAATAGCTGGCAGCCATAGTTGTACGCGTTCAGGCATCAGTTGATACCAGCCAAGGATTAGAAAGACGCTTATTGGCCAGATAACCGGGAACAAATATCTTCCCTGGGGAACCCAAAGGCCGTACATAGCCAGCAATGGGGCGAATGCCTGGAGTAGCATCATGATTAGAGCAAATGCCAGTAACCATAGCGAAAGTCGTTGCCATCTTTCAGGAGCACCCCCCCTGCCACTGATTACTCTATAAGCATAGATTCCTAGCCCCAACAAACTCAGCGCGCACGCGCACTTCAGTACCTGATATACAACAGGTGGCAGTGGCACTACGAGGGCAGCACCGAAATTGCCCCAGAAGGACTCAAAAGCCAGCCGGATCGGCCACGGGTCTCGCCATAATTTGCGGACGTTTTCCCGCCACAGGCTGAAAAAGCGTAGCAAAGTCCTCTCCAATCCCAATCGTTTACCTATCTGCAGAGTAATGATCTCTCCCACAGTAGAGGTTGACTCCCCAGAGCCATTCTGTAGCCCTTCAACAGGTAAGTCAGGCCGGGACAGGTCCGCGATGGTTATCTGGTCGAAGTAGATTACTGCGCCTGGAGCTGCGATGAGTGCGACTTGCAAATGTACTGCATTGGCCGGCATATCCAGGCGAAGCATTACGTCCTGCCAGGTGGAATCAGCCCGGAAATCCACTCTCGCTTCCCACCTTGGTTCGTCCAGAGCTACGATAGCCAGCGCTCCATCACAGGGGGTTTCTCCAGCACGCACCTTTGCCTTCAAGGAGATCATGTGTCCACGCAAATCAAGTGTTACCTGAGGCAGTATTTGTTGTATCAGGCTTCCCTCTCTGCTTATCTCGCCTGTGACGCGCAAAGCATGTACACCGTCAAATGCGGCTGCGCGAGTAGTGGTCGCTTTCCAGACAGATGTATCAAACGACCAGTACCGTGCCCGGGCAGTGGGTATGAGGAATAACACAAGGTAACCTGCAGCGACAAGACAAATGCTAAAGGCGATGTACCGTACCCACCGGTAATGCCGGCAACCCCAGACCAGTGCCATGCCACCGACAAGTAAAGTGGCCCAGAACCCATTTTTTTTGGTCAAGATTTCTACGATCAGCAGCCCTCCGATCAGCAAGCCGCGCTGCCAATTCAAATTACTCCGTATCGTCTCCATCAGGACAATGAGCAACAACGTAGTAGCCAGGGCTGCTAATACATCATTATTTAATACGCTACCAATATGGGCCAACATTGGATGGAACGCTACGAAGGTGGGCGCTCCGATTGCCAAAAACGGATCGCTATGAAGAAGGCGTCGAGTACCCCATATAACCGCGCCGGTCAACCCAATCCACATAACAGTGGTTGCCAGGCGCATCACATATAGTTGGAGAGCGGTGTCAGCTCGTGGAAACAGTGAGTACAAGATTGCCGGCGCCAAGTAATAAAGGGGCGGATCATCACCAACCTGAGGGTAATACAGATAGCGGTTATCTATCAGGTGATTCGGAGGCTCACGGGTGATGCCACTCTGTATGATGAACCCGGCTGGTGGGGAGGATACAGGCTGGCGCTTAATAAACCGCCAAAAATCATTTTCGAACATAGAGGTGACGATGCGTTGTTGTAGTTCAGGTGACAGGTCATCCAAGGTCGGCACACGCCTGAGTTCACTCATCAGTGCGGCATACTCAAAATGGGCATGCTCATCCGGCGATTGCCACGGAGGGAGAATCGCTCCGTATAACAGGCCGCGTACTGCTGCCAGCCCGATCAATAGTGTGGCGTGGCGTTTACAGGCGCTCTCGTTGTTCCCCTTGAGAATCCACAGTGTCCCATTAACCAGCAAGCCGACTACAAATGCCAGGCTGGCAAATATCAGGAAGATATACCAGGCCGGCTCCCCCCATAATCCTGGTTTGTGATCGGTGAACTTCTCCGCTGTTTGCCATAATAACGTCGTTGAGAGCGATGCAAAAGACAGTGCTACCACTACGAGCAGGGCGATGAAAAGGAGCGGTTTCCTTCTTTTTGCCTTAGAAGTCATATCATCCTGGTACATGTATTATGTCGCGCGTATGGCAGGCTCGCACACACTTATTCCACGTAGACCCATCAATGATGCTCATCGACATGATATGGCAGGCGGTTCGGCAAAAGCCTGTCAAGCGCTCACCGCGGTGTCAACGATTGCGGGGACGTACTTCTCCAACCGGCAGCGACAGTGATCTTGAGTGAACATTCCCAAGCCACCTCAAGTCACAGCCCGCAACGCCGCATCCAGCCCGACCGTGAAGGCATTCGCCAGCCCACAGTTCCGCGTGAGGCGGATGATGTGATGTACGCCCAACTCGCGCGCCACCCCGGCGGTGCGGTCGGTGGAGCCGTCGTCCACCACCAGAAACTCGATCTCGTCCACGCCGGGCAGCGTGCGCGGCAGATCATGGACCGTCTGCGGCAGGGTGGTCTCTTCGTTGTAGCAGGGGATCTGGATGATCAGTTTCACCGTTCGCGCCACTATTCTACCACGCTTACTACGTCCGTCAATGTTTGAGCCTGGCTACACGGGGGCACGCCGCCTGCGTACGGGCCACTCATCCGTCCGGATGCCACTTCCTGAACACAAGTGTGGCATTGTGTCCCCCGAAACCAAACGAGTTCGAGAGTACCACCTCCAACCTGGCCTGACGGGCCACGCCGGATACATGTTCAAGATCGCAGGAGGGATCAGGCGTGGTCAGATTGATGGTCGGTGGGATAATCCCGGCACGTAATGCCTGCACGCAAATGACCGCCTCAAGTGCCCCGGCGCCACCCAACAGGTGACCGGTCATAGATTTGGTGGCGCTGACCGGTACACGGTAAGCCCACTCCCCCAACGCCTGTTTTATGGCCATCACCTCTGCTGGATCGCCCGCCGGTGTGCCGGTGGCATGGGCGTTGATATACGACACCTCACGCGGTGTCACCCTCGCCCGCTGCATTGCCAGAGCCATACAGTTAGCCGCGGACATGCCTTCGGCAGCAGGAGCAGCAATGTGTACGGCATCGGAGGTGGCCGCGTAGCCGATTACCTCGGCTAATGGCTCGACGTCCCGCGCCAGCGCAAACCCAAGCTCCTCCAAAACAAGCAGGGCCCCACCTTCGGAGATCACGAAGCCGTCACGCGCGACATCGAATGGACGGCTTGCCCCAGCCGGGTCATCATTACGGCGGGAGAGTGCCCCCATGCGCTCAAAGGTCGCCATGCTGATGGGCGTGATGGCCGCCTCAAAACCGCCACAGAACATCGCCCGCGCCTGCCCCTGCCGGACCATTTCGTATGCCAGGCCGATCGCATCCGCACCGGTCGCGCATGCCGAGACCACCCCCAGATTGGGCCCCCGGGCGCCGGTACGCAGCGCGATCTGAACGGCGGGTACGTCAACGGTAATCATCGGTACGAGGAAGGGGCTCACATGACGTGGCCCCTTCTCGCGCAGAACCTCGAACTCCCGACTGTAGGTCCAGACACCTCCCACCCCGGAGCCTGCAATGACCCCCACTTCATGGGAGATTCGTTCGGAGACCACCAGCCCTGATTGAGCCACTGCCTCCGCCAGCGCTGCAATGGCGAACTGGGTGAAGCGATCGGTGCGGCGGGCTTCCCTGGCGCTCATATAGTTGAGGGGATCGAATCCATGGGCCTCCCCGGCAATGTGCACACCGAAACCATTGGTGTCGAAAAGGGTGATGGGGCCGATGCCCGAGCGCCCCGCAATAAGGTTTTGCCACATAGTCTGGACATCGAGGCCCAGGGGCGAAATTACCCCCATACCAGTCACAACGACGCGTCTGTTTTCCAAACCATAAGCCCTTTCAGCTACTATGCATTCGGCACCGGATCAGGCCCCTGTTGATGCGGGTATGGTCAAGGCACAGGAGTTGGTATAGTCTGTGGTCCTTCCGGCAGCACACATATGCGGGCATCTGGACCGTAGCGCACCAGCAATTCCTCCACCGTCTCCTCAATACTGTGGCAGGGACGGAGCAGTGCAGCAAAGATTTCCTCGTCAGAGAGATAATCACTTTTGACGAACACCTCAGCCCGACACTGAATCTGTGCCTGCAGTTGGGCCTCCCACTGGTCCACCATCCTGAAGCCCGGACGGCGTAATACCTCGAGCAACTCCGCAGGACTGTCTGCCATGCGCAACAGATTCTTATATTCTCCGTGGTCGGGTATACCGTCACGGCATTCCGCTGCGACGATAATGCTTCCTCCCTCACGCACAATACGGGCTGCTGCCGACATGCCCTTCACCGCCTGATAGAGGTTAATGTCAAGGGGATAGCCGGAGTTGGAGGTGATGACGATGTCAAAAGTCCCGTTCACCGGTACCATGGCCGTGTGGCGAAGAGCGTCCGTCCCGATACGGTGAGCGGTTTCCATATCTCCGGCGTAGACGCCGGTGATCACACGCTCGCGGTTCAGCGTCACGTTGAGCAGGAAGGTCGGGGCAGTCATCAGGGCCACTTCCATCATCTCCTCCCACACCGGATTCCCCGCCGTGACACCCCAGGTGGCGTGCGGATCGTCGAGCATGTCCGGGCCGTGGTTATCCAACACCAGCGAGGCCCCGGCGATGCCAGGGAGCACGGCTTTGGGACCGCCACTGAAGCCGGCGAAGAAATGCGGCTCAATAAATCCGGTCAGGATCCTCACCGATGCCTCCAGATAAGTCCGGTTGATGAAGACTTCGTGGCCGAAGCGGCTGCGCCCCAGGTAGCGCAGAGCATCCGCTGACATGCTGTCGTGCTGAGCAATGCGATAATTATTTACAATCTCCTCTCCCAGCCTGGAACGCAGCTCCTGCTCAGTCTCGGCGCGATGCAGACCAGGCGCGTTGATGAGCACGATCTGCTCGTTGGGCAGGAAGTCCAACTCTTCCAACAAAGGGGGAAGCAGGCGATCGTTTGGCGTGGGGCGGGTGAGGTCGCTGAAAACAATAGCTACCGTATCGTCGGGGCGTACCAGCTCGCGTAATGGAGGGCTGTTCAGTGGCCGGCGCAAGGCTTCGGTTATAGCGGCGCGCTCATCGGGAACGCCGGCAACGAAATGTGGTTCCACCACAGTGACGTTCCGGTCGGGCAACTCCACCCACAGTCCCTGGCGGCCGTAAGCAAGTTTCACACGCATGGCTCACCCACCCCGAAAAATCCCGGGTACCGCTCTCTCAACTCGTCCCGCAGTGGTCCAAAAACATTAGGGGCATGGGGATAGATGAGTTCCAGCATACGCACGCATAGTTCGCGTATCTCCCACTGCGCTTCCGGGGAGATGCGCAACCTGAAGACGTGGAGCAGCTCGCGGAAATTCATAGTGACGATAATCCGGGTGGCCGTGGCATTAGGCAAGACGAAGCGCGCATCCTCTTTGTGCACGCCACACTGGCGGAGCGCCTGGTAGGCCTGGCGAACCCCGGCAACGAACTGTTCCCAGATGGCCAGCGCATTGGGATCGGCGGCAATGGCAGGGGGGACAACCCATTCCGGCGACTCCATCGAGACATACCGCTGACTTTCCTGGCTGTAGCTGGCCAGACGATGTCGAACCAGCTGGTGTGAACAGGCCCGTGAAATGCCGCTGACCTCGAATGTGGCTGAGGCATGCTCAATCAGGCTTTCGTGGCCTTCGCGGATACGTGCACGCAGAAACCGGCCGGGGTCTCCGCGGCCCTGGCTGCGATAACAGACGCGCCCCGCGTACTCAAGGAGCTCTTCCGGTGTCCCCCCACCGCGCAGATAGTGGGTGATGGCGATCAGAGCGACTTCCATAATCAGAACCCCCTATACAGATCGGGCAGGCCGGCACGTTCCCTCTCCGGCGAACTCACGCGCTCCGCTATCCACATATCCGACCGCTGCCGCCACTGCCAGGCCCGCCTCGTTCTGATCGTTGATGATGCAGAGTGGTTGCCTGGCTGAGCGGACCACCCAGGAAGTGCAGGAAGCCAGCACTGCCCGCCCCAGCCCCTGCTTTTGAGCAGCGGGCGCGGTGCGGACAAACAGCTCCGCAAAGTGCGGCGAGAACCAGTTTGCACCTGACTCTGCTATCACCTCGCCTCCAGAGCGGATGACAAAACGTGGCAACCCACCCGGTCCCTTTTCCATTGCAACGAGTGCATTGGTGGAGAACTGGAAGCGCACCAGATCGAGTTGATAGACGCGGTTGGTCTCCGGCACAGCGATCTCCACCACTTCCGCCACAGCGTCCCGGAGATCCGGCGTGGTGATGATGTAGTACGGACGTCCTGACACCAGCGCTCGACGTAACAGCGTGACGGCCACTTCTGCGTCGGGAGTCCGCAACACAACTGTTGGCTCGAAGAGGCGCTGACCTGTCTGGCAGACAGCCACAAAGCCATCAGCGCGGCCATCAGGTCGCTCATGGACATAGAGCCTGGTACGCCTGGGGTCGTGATAGAAGGCGTAATACACAAACAGCGCATCGGTTGGTGCTGCAAAGTGCAGCAAAGGGCGCACCTTAAGACGCAGGCTCTCCAGATCGCTCATCTGTTGGCGAAATGCGGTTTTACGCTCTCATTCGAAGATCGAGCTCATATTGAGCCTGGCCACCATCTCCTGCATCTCCTCATCCGTTGGCGCGCTCTGGAAGCGAGCAGCAGCGTCCAACACTTTGGGCAGCAGGTGTACATCGCCGGCTGAGTTCAGGAAAATGCCTGCCCTTCCCAGTACCCAATGTACGGCTAGGTCAATATCGGCCTGCTCCTCCAGTGGCTCGTACCAGGTATAGCGGGTGCGTGTCTTGTCTCCCCAGGGCCCGCGGGCGATGGACTTGATCGTCTGTACCGCCACATTTCGTTCCCGACATACACGCACCAGTTCCTCGAAATCGGCGGCATACGCGGCGTTTTGCATCACCACGTAGTTGTAAGGGAGCAGCACGGAGTCGAAGTCAAAGCGCTCCAGGCTGCGCAGGAGCATTCGGGGGGCTGTCCATCCGTGGGCGGTCACCCCCAGGAAGCGCACCAGTCCCTCCTCACGCGCCTGGATAAACGCCTCAAGTGCTCCACCTGGCCCCATCGCTATTTCCCACTCCTGGGGATCCACCAGAAAGTGTAGCTGCCAGAGGTCCACATACTCAACGCGCATGCGCTCCAGCGAGCGTTGGAGCTCCTCCCATGCTCCCTGAAAGGTGCGCTCGCCGGTCTTGGTGGCGAGGAAGAAATCCTTTCTGTAGCGTTCCATCCATGGACCGATACGTAGCTCCGCCTCCCCGTAGCTGGCTGCCGTATCTATATGATTGATGCCGTACTTCAGCAGAACATCCAGTGCGCGGTCCGCCTCTTCCTGAGAGACGCCCCCCACTGCTGCAGCGCCGAAGATAACGCGTGTACTCAGATGACCGGTCCGTCCAAACTCCAGTTTCTCGATCATTTCGCTTCCTCCAGCACAATTATCCAGACGAAATTTCGACCGATCGGACAATCGGGCGACCAGCGACCGGACTGCGGCCAAGTGCCACCTCGGGTCAGCGAGGCAGGCAGTCGCGGTTATGAGAACAGCATTCTGACATCTTCCTTCGTAAGCGACTTGAAAACGCTGGTGTCGGATGTGATAAGCTGCTCGACCAGTTCGCGCTTACGTTCCTGCAATTGCAGAATTTTTTCCTCGACCGTCTCCCGGGCAATGAACTTGTATATAAATACGGGCTTCTCCTGCCCGATGCGGTGGGCGCGGTCGGCAGCCTGCATTTCGACCGCCGGATTCCACCACGGGTCTATGTGCAAAACGTAATCGGCGGCCGTAAGGTTCAGGCCAAAACCCCCTGCCTTCAGGCTGATGAGGAAAAAGGGCGTCTGCGGGTCGGTCTGGAATTGATCTACCCGCTCCTGGCGGTTGCTGGTCTGTCCGTCCAGATAAGCGTAGCGCATCCCGCGCGTATCCATCTCCTTGCGCAGCAGGCTGAGGGTCTGCACGAATTGGGAGAAGACGAGGGCCTTGTGGCCTTCGGCCTGGAGCGTTTCGAGCGTCTCGAGCAGAAGCTCGAATTTGGCCGAGGAACCACGATAAGCCGGGTCCACCAGTTGGGGATGGATGCACACCTGCCTCAGACGCAGCAATCCCTCCAGTATTCTGAAGCGGATATCGTTGAGATCGCCCTCTTCCAGCAGGCCCATCAGCAGCTTGCGATAATAGTCGCGGGTCTGGTTGTACAGCTTACGTTGAGCCGGCTCCAGGTCGGTATAAATGATGCGCTCGGTGCGCGGGGGCAACTCAGGAGCGACCTGCTCTTTGGTCCGGCGCAGGATGAAGGGGTAAATCATACGGCGGAGCAGTTGAACAGCGGGTTGTGAGGCCTCATCGCGCCGCTCTATAGCTGAAGCGAACTCACGCTTGAAATAATCCAGACTGCCCAGCAGGCCGGGGTTGAGGAAGGCGAATTGTGACCATAGTTCGAAAGCGTTGTTCTCGACCGGCGTGCCAGTCAGACACAGGCGATGGTCGGCCTGGAGCAGCCGGGCAGCTTTGCTCGTTTGCGCCAGAGGGTTTTTGATGGCCTGCGACTCGTCCAGGATGGCGCAGGTGAAGCGGTAGCCGCGCAGGAATTCAATGTCGCGCAGCATGATGCCATAGGTGGTGATGACGACATCATACTGCTCAAACAGGGCATAATCTTTCTTGCGCAGGTTGCCGCTGAACTCGAGAAAACGCAGTCCTGGGGTAAAACGCCCGGCCTCACGCTGCCAGTTAACCAGCAGGCTCTTGGGAACGACCAGCAGGGCCGGACGGGGGAGTTGACCCCTCTCCTTCAACCCGCGCAGAAAAGCGAGCGTCTGAACGGTTTTACCCAGGCCCATATCATCGGCCAGGATACCGCCAAAGCCGTACTCGTGCAGGAAGTGCAGCCAGTCGTAGCCTGCCTTCTGATATGGACGCAGCTCGCCAGTAAAGCCCTGAGGCAGGGGTTGTTCAGCGATGCGCTCGAAGCCCTTGAGCCGCTCACGTTTCTGGTAGAACTCGGGGGCGATATTTTTAGTCTCAGCCTCGGCCAGCAGCTCGTCGAGCAGGGTAAGCTGTATGTCGCTGATACGCAGGCCGTCCGCCGTCTCTTCAGCCAGTTCAAACAGATGCTTGTAGCGCTCCAGCCATTCCTCAGGAATCTGACCGATCGAGCCATCGGCCAGTTTGATGTATTTCTCGCCGCGTTTGAGGGCCTTGCGGACCGCGTTCAGCGGCACCTGTTGATCACCGTAAAGCACGGTCGCCTGAACATCGAACCAGTCAATCCCGCTGGAAATGTTCAGGGTAAGCACAGGCCTGTGACGGTTGACTCTGGCAATATCCTTTTCGCCATAGATTTCAAAGCCAGCTTCGGTCAGTGCCGGAATACCTTTCATCAGGAAGTCGAGCGGGTGAGTGCGGGCGCGAAGCGTAAAGACCCCGGGCCGTTCGGGACCGACACGTTTCAGACCATACTTCGGGTCAGCGAGCAACTTGTAATAGGAGAGTTCGGTCTGAATCTGGCGCAGAACTTTGATCCCACCCCAGGAGCCAGGAATTTCGATGATCTCCTCAAACGGTGGTCGGTGGTGCGCCTGGACTTCATGCTCCCCGTAGCCGAAGCACAGGGTTGCATACAGGGCATCCCCCTCTTTAGTGAGGTACAGACGTGGCACGGGATTTTCACTCACAAGCTGCCAGGAAACGGTCTTCCCTACGATTGGTGCGCGCTCGTTCAGAGCGCGAAAGTATTTGCTGCGGAATGTTTCCGCCTCCTCAGCAGGGAAACGCAGGGGCAGGAATGACAGCATACTGATAGCATTGACGTTCTCGATTTGCACCAGTGTGTTATCTGCCAAAGCCCACACCGGGGGGGAGGCGGAGATGATTTTAAGTTTCTTTCCGGCCAGGGTATAGATCATTCCCCCCATTTCGATCCCGGCCTGGAGCTCGCAGGTTTCCTGATCCTCGATCAGCGCAAGTTGGAGTATGACCGGCTTGGGCTGAATGCGCAACTGGACGGTTGGGCGTTCCCGTTCCATCAGGTAGAGCGGGATTTGAAGACTTTCTATGAGCGGCAGATTGTTCAGGCTAATGGGGGAGTAGCGATTGTAGTAGTAGTAATAGGAACTTTGTTGCAGCAACGCCTGGACGACCTGACAGGCTGTGGGGGAGAGGTTGACTAATTCGAGGGGATCGTTCGACCGATAGGGTTGGACGAAACCCTTCCACTCCGACCGCTGTGCAAGTACTTCACAGGCCACCTGGGCCGGATTTTCGCTGGCAGCAACGCGTTGCACCTCGCTCCATTTATCTCCGGAGACGGCATATGCGCCCAGTGAGGAAGGGTAGCCCTGTTGCACATGCAGACCCATCAGGAGGATGGCTGGCGTAAGGCTGAGCCCCTTTTTTGAAGCACGGGGGGTGAACTCAAGTGCCAGTTCGATCTGATACTGCCAGTCTTTTTCCGCGACATCGTGCAAATAATCGCGCACTGCCCAGGCAGCAGCGACGATATGCTGGCACAGCCTGCGCCGCCCCGCCTCTTTGCAGGTGCAGGAAAATTCGAGGCGGTCGGATTTCACTGCGGTGACGGTAACCGTGTAGACTCTGGACTGTTCGCTCACCAGGCACGTAGCGTTGCTACCGGCGAATTCCTTTACCGTGACCTGGCCGGACTGGTACAGGGACTTGCCCCTCATGTAATTAAGCTCGATGGCTTCGTACCGCAGATTGTTTAGATTCAGATTTTGGCGCGTGATTAGAGGCATAGACTCTATCTTTTCCCGGTAATGGTATATGTTTGCTGTATGGTTGCCCTTTCCAGGCTGTCCGGGCGGGCTGGAGAGCCTCTCTCGCATGCCGGCCCAGTAACAGATATGGCGGCTAAAGCGTTACTACATAAGAGCCTATCCGAAAAACCGTACAAGCGGCATCCCTATGCCGCTTATACCGACGCATAGGGATGCGTCGGTTACGTTTTTCGGATAGGCACTAAGTCGCTCGTGTTGCCTACGTCTTATTGTACCCGACCGCGCGACCTATGTCAACAGGCCAAACCAACCGTTGCTGGCAGACCCGGAGAGTCCCCGGGGTATGGCGGTCACCGCTGACGTTGGGATAAATTACCCCTAAAGCCATTCCCACAGGCCAACACTGACAACCGCGCAAACGTTCCGGACCGCCGCCCACATTCTCGGCTTCACAAGGCATCATACCACGGAGGCGGCAGCAGAGCTGCGATCAGAATAGAGGGTAAGCCAGCGTGTAATTGCCTGACGGGTGGCATGAAAGGCCAGCGCAGGGAGTTCGTCTGGTCCGAAGAAGGCAGCCTCGTCTGCATCGTCGGCAGCCTGGAGACTCCCCCCTGTGACACGTGCCCGATAGACGATCACAATATCGGCGCCATGCTCGTGCTCCCGGCCGGGGATGACGTCGAGCAGGTCTGTAATCTCTGCCTCCAGCCCCGTCTCCTCCAGACACTCCCTTACCGCAGCCGTAGCCGGCGCTTCTCCGAATTCTACAAATCCAGCCGGAAACGTCCAAAGCCCCTGATACGGCTGTGTGGAGCGACGGACGAGCAACACTTTCCCTTCGTTCTCTACGATGACGCCAGCTGCCACCTTGTGATCGCGGAAGATGACCCGACCACAGGCCGGGCAGAAACGCCTCACGCGCCCGAAAGCGAAGCGGTCCTCAAGCTGGTGACCACAACAGGGGCAATAGTTTAACTCCAGAGAACGTGCCATAGACCCTACTTCTTCCAGCGTCGCAGACGAAATGCTCCCATAATCACCAGAACCAGCACCAGCGCTCCTATCCCCAACAGGAATAACCAGGGCACGGGAGCCACTCCCTCATACGTCTGCACGTCTTCTGGGCCGGGGGCTTCCGCTTGCTCTGCCTCGCCGGACTCGAGTGCAGGGTATTCGTGCGACCTCACAGCATCCGTGATGAGTGCTGTGGCCGTGGGGATGGCAGCAGGTGCGGGTGCGATAAGACGTTCGCGCTCCTCCACCTCAGGCATCGGGGTGGGACTCACTGATGCTCCGAGCAAAGACGGAGCAGTGGGCGACCGCGGCGCACGCTTCAGCATTGGGGCCTCTGTCGGTATCGAAGCGGGGGCAATTGCTTCCGGTGTGACCTCAGCCTTCTCCGTCGGCAGTTCTACAGCTATCGTTTCCTGCACCAATTGCTGTGGAACCTCTCTGGGGGGAGGAGTAGCGGCCATTCTGGCTCCTCCAAGGTATAGCAGCACACTGGTCACAGTGATCACCAAAAACGCACCAGCGACGGCAGCGGCAGCCGTCAACCGTGGGAATACGCCGACAGAACGCAGGCGCGCCACAGCCTTTTGACGCTGATGGGTGGGCATTGCCTGCGGGAGGATAAAATTGCGTGGGACAGGAAGCCGGGGCAATTCACTGACTATGGCGACGGTGCGGCGCAGAGCTTCGAGCTCCTTTTGCAGTGGCGCATCACTCGCCAGGCGAGCTTCCAACTGCACCCGCTCCCTGTCGCTCAACTGGCCGTCCAGGTATGCCGAGAGCAACTCATCAAGGCGCTCTCGTTCACTTTTTGCCCCTCGTCTCAGCATGGCCACTTCACTCACCTTCAATCAAGACGATAGCGCAGCGGTAGAAGTTCCTCCCGCTCGCGCAGAAAGTCGCGCAGTTTGCCGCGCGCCCGCGCCAGGCGCGATTTCACCGTGCCCACGGGAATATCCATTATCCCGGCAATTTCCTGGTAACTCAGACCTTCCACATCGGAAAGCAACAGCACTAAACGTTGGTCAAAGGGAAGCTCCTCAATGCCGCGCTGGATCAGATGAGCCATTTCATATCGTTCGGCCTTCTCCTCGGGCCCCTCGTCTCCATTGATCAGCAAGGGGTTTGCTTCCTCATCCAATTCCTTAAAGTCCTCAAAGGATATGGTGGGACGGCGCCTGCGGCGGCGCAGCTCATCATAGCAACGGTTGGAGACAATGCGCAGCAGATAGGATTTGAAGGCGCCACCCCGGAACTCCCCGATGTGCTGGTAAGCCGAGATGAAGGCCTCCTGGGTCACGTCTGCAGCCAGGGCAGGATCACCGATAATGCGCCAGGCAAGGTTATAGACCTGCTGCTGATATTTCAGCACCAGCTCGTTAAAGGCATCTACACTGCCCTTTTGGGCGGCGGTGATCAAATCCGCTTCATCCATATCATCACGCACAACCTGACTTGTAGCAATTATATATCCTGGGGGCACGTTGTCAAAACGTCGGTATTCCCTGGTGGCGACGGTGGGTGCGGTCTGGAGTCTGAGGCGGAGAGGGACACAGCTATTGCAGGACAACTGCAAGCAGTTGTCTACATTACGTGTAAGCTTGACGCGAGATGGCTTTATGGTACAATAAAAGCATAGATGCCCCCATCGTCTAGTCAGGTCCAGGACACGGGCCTTTCAAGCCCGCGACAAGGGTTCGAATCCCTTTGGGGGCATTCTGCAGGCTGGGGGTAGTCGAGGCTCCCCGCTCAGCAGCTCTCTGGAGACTGGGCGAGGAGCTTTTCATTTTCTGGCGCTGTGCACCGGGTTGAGCCGTATGGGCAATTGTGGTACAATTATACTGCGCACGGGTGAATTTTGGACTTTTCCTGAGCGTGATAGCACGTGGTTAAATGGTATTTATTCAGCCTGCGCCCGCCGGACCACAGTCCGGCGGAGCAGATGGCACCTGAACCACCTGGGGGCGTCTCAGTGTAGCCAGTTTCTGCAAAGTCTGCTCCGGGCGGACTGTGGTCCGCCCGGCACAGCACGGGCAGGCTGAATATTTACGTTAAATTTAATTACCTACCCGGCTGCCTTCTGTCGTGTGCCGATTGGAAATCGAGCTTATACGGACGCCTGCGGCGCCGGGCGTTGGCCTGCGCCGATGCGGAAACAGCGGTCGGTGCAGGCCGACCGCTGGCCAAAGGCCCCAAGTGGGCAACTTCAGTCGGCAGGGGTAGGCAGTTACCGTTAAATGTCCAATTCTTACCCGTTCCCAGTATATTATGGCGGAAAGCACCCTCAGCAACTTTTAACACAGGCGAGTTACGATGGTCCGTAGAATAAGTGAGGAGCACCTTCCTGCGAGCCGCTTTGTAAAGTTCGCAAAACCATTCTAGCATCAGGTTTGCACGCGAGTGTGAGATACGCATAACTGGATTCCGCGCGTCGTTCCTGCCTGATGCGCTCGCCGGACGTGCCACCGGATGTGCCCCCCGGATCACATCCGGCGGTGGTCGGCAGCCAGCACCCGGCCCGCGTGGATCGCAATCCACGCGGCGCATAGTCAAGAGATTGGCCAGAGCCTTGCGCCTCAGAATCGGTTATGCGAATAAGTGCCTATCCGAAAAACGTAACCGACGCATCCCTATGCGTCGGTATAAGCGGCATAGGGATGCCGCCAGTACGGTTTTTCGGATAGGCTCTAAGAAAGCCTGTAGATGTAGAAAGGTGATGCTAGCTGCTGGTCAGAGGCATGGGTAAACGAATGCCAGACGAGAAATATGATGAGCTGTGGGAACTGCTGAAAACCCCGCTGCTCTCAAAGTTAAATACTGAAGCCGCAGGCGAGCGGGAGGATGATGAGAGCATCTCTTCTGTTCCCCCTGATCTCCCGATTTTGCCACTGCGCGGCCTGGTGGTCTTCCCTATGACGGCCGTGCCCATCCGCGTTGGGCAACCGCGCTCCATCCGGCTGATTGACGATGCCGTAGCAGGAAAACGACTCATCGGCCTGGTGGCCAGCCGCAATCCGGAGCTGGAGATGCCAGGGCCTGATGATGTCTACCGGGTCGGCACGGTGGCTGCCGTACACCGTCTGTTTAAATCCCCTGACGGCACCATTACCCTGATTATGCAGGGACTGATGCGCATTCGGGTGGAGGAGTTCGTCAGTGAAACACCATATCTGACGGCGCGTGTAACGATAGCGCCAGAGAGAAGCAGTCGTACCCCAGAAGTCGAGGCCTTACGTCGCAGCATCCTGGAAAGCTTCCAGCGATTGACTGAGCTCTCTCAGGGGGTACCGGAGGAGATCAGCACGCTTATCTTCAACGTTGAGGATCCCCTGCAGCTTGCCTATGCCGTCGCCAACCAGATCAAAACCATCAACCTCCAGGATGCTCAGGAAATACTGGAGCTGGACCACGTCGTTGATAAGCTGCGCAAGCTCCTGGGCCTGCTGATCAGAGAAGTGGAGGTGCTGGAACTCGGCCACAAGATCAGGAGCGACGCCCAGTCGGAAATGGAGAAAGCCCAACGGGAGTATTTCCTGCGCGAGCAGCTCAAAGTCATCCAGCGCGAGCTTGGCGAGGCTGACGAGCAGCAGATGGAGGTTGAGGAGTTTCGCAAGAAGATCGAAGCTGCTGGCATGCCCGAGGAAGCCGAAAAGGAGGCCCGCCGCGAACTCGACCGCTTAAGCAAGCTGCCTGCTGCCTCAGCCGAGTATGGAGTAATCCGTACCTACCTGGACTGGCTCACCAGTCTGCCCTGGAACATCCAGACCGAGGACAACCTGGACATCGCTCACGCCAGACGGGTGCTTGATGAGGACCACTATGATCTGGAGGAGATCAAAGAGCGGATTCTCGAATATCTGGCGGTGCGCAAGCTGCGTCAGGAGCGCAAGGGGGAGATCGGAGAGAGAGAGCCAGCCGACCTGATCCGCCGTGAGCGTGAAGGGGTGATTTTGTGTTTTGTTGGGCCGCCCGGCACAGGGAAGACCAGCCTGGGGCAGTCTATCGCGCGAGCGCTGGGGCGCAAGTTTGTCCGCCAGTCGCTGGGCGGAGTGCGCGACGAGGCCGAGATCCGTGGTCATCGCCGCACCTACATCGGCGCACTACCCGGCCGCATCATTCAGGCACTGCGCCGGGTAGAATCGAAGAACCCGGTATTCATGCTGGATGAAGTGGATAAGCTGGGGACGGACTTCCGGGGTGACCCCGCCTCGGCTCTGCTTGAAGTTTTGGACCCGGAGCAGAATCGGGAGTTTCGCGACCACTATCTGGACGTTCCCTTTGACCTCTCACAGGTGATGTTTATCACCACCGCCAATCTGCTTGATCCCATCCCACCGCCGCTACGCGACCGGATGGAGATTTTGACCCTCTCCGGTTATACCGAGACGGAGAAGGTACATATCGCCAAAGGTTACCTTATCCCGCGCCAGTTGCGGGAAAACGGGCTACGTCCAGATGAATTGTCGTTCACCGATGACGCGGTGCGTCGCATCATCCGGGATTACACACGCGAGGCTGGAGTACGCAACCTGGAGCGTGAGATCGGGCGGGTGGCTCGCAAAGTGGTCACTCGCGTGGCCGAAGGGCATGCGGAGCAGGTAGTGGTGACGGCGGATAACCTGGAGGAGTTTTTGAAGAAACCACGCTACTTTCCGGAAGCAAAGTTGCGTACCCAGGTTCCCGGCGTTGCCACAGGCCTGAGTGTGACCATGGCCGGTGGTGAGATCATCTTCTGCGAGGCCACCAGGATGCCTGGCAATAAAGGGTTCACCGTTACCGGCCAGCTTGGCGAGGTGATGAAAGAATCGGCTCAGGCTGCCCTCAGCTACGTCCGCTCCAAGGCTGCCGAGCTGAACATCCCGGAGCGCATTTTTGAGCAAATTGATATCCACCTGCACGTGCCGGCAGGTGCAGTCCCTAAGGACGGGCCTTCGGCTGGCGTCACTATGGCCACGGCGCTGGCGTCGCTCCTGACCGGCCGCCGCGTGCGTGACGATGTGGGAATGACAGGGGAGATCACGCTGCGAGGCCAGCTTCTGCCCGTAGGTGGGATAAAAGAGAAAGTCCTGGCTGCTCACCGGGCTGGTCTCAAAACGGTTATCCTTCCCAGGCAAAACGAAAAAGACCTCGACGACATACCTGAAGAAGTACGTAACAGCATGACCTTTGTGTTGGCCGAGTACGTAGACGAGGTCTTCAAAGCTGCACTTGTCCCCGACGGCCTGGAGCAGGCAAGTGCAGACGGTGATGGAGATCAGACATATGGATAAAATACTCATCGTAGATGACGACCAGGTTTTCTGTGGGCTCCTCAAGACGGTCCTCGAGTTCGAGGGCTATGAGGCTATCGTCGAACCGGACCCGGAGGCTGTAGTGTCAAAGGCCCGAGAAGCGCAGCCCGTGCTGATTCTTATGGACGTCCACTCAGAAAAGCGGGATACGCTCGGTATTGTACGCGAGCTGAAGGCGGACGAAGCCCTGCGCAGTATCCCGGTAGTGATGACCTCCGGGATGGATCGCTCACCGGAGTGCGAAAAAGTCGGCGCTGACGCTTTTATCCTTAAACCATTCCGCCCAGATGAGCTGACCACGTTGGTGGCAGCAATGGCCCAAAAGCAAACGACGAAGCCTGGCTGAGCAGCGCCAGCGAGTTAAGATTTAATGGCGAGAAAAAAGAAACGACCTGCTCTCCAGTGGAAACGTATTGACCTGCACATCCACACCCCTGCCTCCGCCGATTACCTTGAGACCGGTGTCTCCTACCTGGACATCCTTCTTCAGGCAGAGAACAAAGGGCTGGATATTATCGCCTTCACCGACCATAATACGGTGGCCGGCTACCGGGCGATGAAGGAAGAGATACGCCAGCTGGAGATGCTGGAGCGGTCAGGGCGGCTGCGTAAAGACGAAGCGCACCAGCTTAGAGAATACCGTCGCCTCCTGGAAAAAATCCTGGTACTTCCGGGATTCGAGTTCACCGCCACACTCGGCTTTCATATCCTGGGGCTTTTCTCCCCTGAGACCGATGTACGCGAAATCGAGTTCATCTTGCGGAAGCTCAATGTTCCGCTTGAGAAGCTGGACCTCGGCAGCAGTGAAGCAGGAGCGACGGCCGACGTTCTGACTGCCTACCAGGTCATTGACGAGGCTGGCGGCATTGCGATCGCAGCTCATGCCAACGCCAATCACGGCGTGGCGATGCGTGGGCTGAGCTTCGGAGGCCAGACCCGCATCGCTTATACCCAAAACCAGCATCTCCATGCACTTGAGGTCACCGACCTGGAAAAGAAAGGCGAGCGCACCACTGCCCGTTTCTTTGACGGCTCCCGCCCCGAATATCCACGCCGCATGCACTGCATCCAGGGTTCGGATGCCCACCGCCTCACCCGCGACCCCAAAAATGCCCAGTACCTGGGCGTGGGTGATCGTGTGACCGAAGTGCTCATCCCTGAAGTAAGCTTTGCCGCACTAAGGGAGCTATTTTTGGACAACGATTTTGCCCGCACCCGTCCCTACCGCCCTGCCAGGGCACCGATGGACTACATCCAGATGGCCAGGGAGGAAGGCCCCACCATCATTCAGGATTTCCACGCCGGATGCACCAGGCGGGGAGGGCGGCTCTACGCTGTCCTGGCCGATGTATGTGCCTTCGCCAACACCAATGGGGGCACCCTTTACATCGGGGTGAGCGACGATCCCAAGGAGCCACCGATTGGAGTGCACAACCCCTCGCGGGTCGTCAAAATGTTACAGGAAGAGATCGAGCATCGCATTACCCCTCCCCTCGAGGTCACCATAGATGTGCAGGAAACCCAGGGGGTGAAAGTCGTGCGCCTGGTGGTGCCGCGGGGAGATGACCCACCTTACGCCATTGATGACAGCAAGGTTTATGTACGTAGCGAGGGCGAGACCGGCCTGGCCGTGCGAGACGAAATCGTCAACCTGGTCCGGCGGGCGCGGGCTGAGCGAGCCGGAGAGGTCACTGAGCCATCGGAGAGAGTTCCCGGCCGCGTCGAACCGCCCCGCACAGGGGTCGAGATTGTGGCAACCGAGGAACGCGGAGGCACACTCTACCATACAATGCGCGATTTGCGCAACGGTAACGTGGTCAAGAACGTGACGCGCAAGTCCGCTCGCCGCCTGTGGCACTACGCCATCACCCAAAACGAAGAGAACCCTGTGGACGAAAGCAAGGTCGAATGGCATGGTGACCTGGGCCTGCTGAGGCGACGAGAGCATGCCGGCCGCGTCCGTTACGACCTGGTCCAGCGGGAAGAGGGACGTCTCCGGGTCTACTATGGTGTAACCGAGGAGGGAATCCACAGCGAATGGGGACGTGTGGTTGGTCTTGATACGGACGAAGAGCAGGCCATTCTTCCGACCGCATAGTGGATAGGGTTTGCATCGCACAGCGAGTACCTTCTGTTGCCCTGTGGGCAAATGGGAGGCGGCATGTTGGACATCCTGAAAACCCTTCTGGCCTCACCCTTTGAGGTCATCCTCTTCGTAAGTGGCTTCTTCGCCTTTCTCCTGGGCGTCCTGCCTATAAAAGGGAAAGTTGATGGGGTGCCTCTGGAGGGCCCCTTCCCTCCACCACTCGCCGTCTCTTGTGGATTCTGGGGGCCGTGATGATGCTGCTGGCTATCGGCCTGGCCGTCCTGAAGGTCAGCCCACCTGTGCCCGCCGGATCCGCAATCACTGTGGCCCTTTCACCGGGACCGTCTCCAACTGTGACCCATTCGCCGACACCTGCTCAACCATCACCGACGCACACGCCTGCCCCTATTCCACCGTCGCCGACATATACGCTTGCTCCCACCCCAACGGCAACCCCAATCCCGACTTCCGCCTGCCGATACGACGCCTACGTCACCGATGAGGGAAGGTATCCAGACCCCCGTGAGGGTCCTCTGTCTCCCGGGCAGCAGATGATTGTGGAGTGGACGATCACCAACAAAAGCTCCTGCTCCTGGCACACCGGTCTGCGGTGGACATTTGTTGGAAGCAAGGAGATCGGCGCCCCACCGTTTTTGTCTATCCGGGGGCTAGGCATCGGTGAGAGTATCAAGATCCACGAGCGTATCTCGGCTCCCAGTAGCCCCGGCCACTACGAAGGCTGGTGGCAGATGAGGGACCCGGCCGGGAATCCTTTTGGAGACCGGTCACGGATAGAAGTGATGGTCCAGGAACCAGCGTTGCCCCCGTCCCCGCCGTACTGTGTCAATAACGCGATGTTCCTGGCGGACCTGACGTATGAGGATAACCCCGCGCAGGGAATCGTACCTGTTGTCAGCCCCGGGCAGAGGATTTACAAAGCCTGGCTGATTAAGTGCCTATCCGAAAAACGTAACCGACGCATCCCTATGCGTCGGTATAAGCGGCATAGGGATGCCGCTTGTACGGTTTTTCGGATAGGCTCTAAGAACACGGGCACATGCCACTGGGGGGAAGGATACCGTCTGGTGTACACTGGCGGAACTGAACTGGCCTGGGAGTCACCTTACGTGCCGCCCTCGGCCAGCGGTAGCAATGCTGTGGTGTTGGTTACCCTGTTCACCCCCATCACCCCGGGAGAGCACAAAATGTACTGGCGCATGGAGGACCAGGCGGGAAACCGGTTCGGAGATACCATTTGGGTACGGATCAGGGTGCAGGAGTAGTGATTGACCACCGCGTAACTTAAATGGTCGTGTAACTACAGCCCGATTGAAATCGGTCTCTTTGGGCGCTCTGCGCCGGGCGTCGGCCTGCGCCGACGCACGCCGGCCGGCGCAGGCCGACCGTTGGCCAGAGGCCCAAAAGGGTGACTTCAGTCACCGCTGAGTAGTTAAATTGTCGCAACTATTCGGCCGATTGAAATTGCTTTCCTGATTTGTGTGAGGGCTATCTCCAGCCAGGCAGCGCTGCTCGACCAGATCGGCGAGTGCGCCGATGTCATCCCGATCGTGGCAAGGTATGTTTAGCACGCCCACATGTATTGTTGGGCCAACCACTGAGATCACCCATTTGTCTATCAGTTCCCGGTCGTCCGGTTTCCCGCGCAGGCAGGCGATCTTGGGGATGCGTTCTGCTTTCAACCCCTCGACCAGTATGATCTGGGCATCCAGATGGGCGACGACACTCTGGAGGTCCACAGGCTCCTTCCAGAAAATCGCCGCTCCATCAGCAGAGAGCAAGGCTACCTGACCCGCAGCTTCTCTCAGGACAGCGGTATCCTTCCCTGGCAGGTCTATGGGATGGTGCGTGTGCTTCACCACAGCCACGCGATAGCCGCGTCGCAGCAGCTCGCGGGCCAGACCGCTGGTCAGTGTGGTCTTGCCACTGTTTTTGTACCCCACAATGCCGATTAGACTGCCCACGTCGAGCTATCCCAGAAACCGGCCCACGGTCAAAAGCAGCGACGAGGCCAGCATGTAGACCGAGGCGAGTTTGAAAAGCAGCCAGTCACGCTGGCCGGCCGGGGCAAGGAGTTGAATCAGGGACAGGATAAACATGCCCAGGCTCATACTGAGCAATATCAGTTGAGCTGCTGAATGGATATGCAGCATAACGGTACACAGCGCCAGCACAATGGTGTTTAACAGATTGGCCACAGCGATGAAGATGCGTGTGCGGAGGGGGCCATAAACGTTGGGCCACACCGGCACAGCAGCACGCCTGTAGTCATCAGCATAGTACAGCGCAAGGGTCAGGATATGGGAAGGAATCCACAACAACACTGAGCTGGCCAGCAGAAACCCTATCAGGTCCGGTCTCCCCAGGGCCAGGACGCGCCCGGCCAGTACGGGCATTCCACCGGAGATCCCACCGAAAACGATGGAGAGCGGTGTGCGCCGCTTGAGCCACACGGTGTAGACAAGCAAGTCAACCAGGAATCCTGTCAGGACCACCGCGCTGAATGGGAGCCCCAAACCCAGGGAGAGCGAAAACCCTGCGCCCGAAATTATCGCTCCAAAAATAAAGGCCTGTCCCGCAGTGATGCGGCCGGCCGCGAGCGGCCGGCCGGCTGTGCGTTCCATCAGGGCGTCAATGTCACGGTCCACCCACATATTTAACACCGTGCAGCCACCTATGGTCAGCCCCAGAGCCGCCGCCACCCATACTGCCAGAAGCGGGTTGAAAAGCGGACCACAGGTGAGCACATACGAGGAGACCCCTGTGATGGTCAGCAGGGCTGTCTGGCGGAGTTTCAGCAGGGCTACCCAGTCTTTAAACCGGGTCCTCGTGGCCTGGTTCAGCACAGCCTGAGCCATAGTCTACATCTCCCTGAGCGAGGTCTCTGGCACTGAAACTATCCGGCAGCAACCTGGCAATCGTCGTCTCGCGGTAGTTGCCCTTGACATCGGCGATCAGCACGATAAGCTCTTCACTGAATTCACGCATGATCTGGCGGCAGGCGCCGCAGGGAGCGCCGCCGTTTTCTGTGGCGACGGCAATGGCCAGAAAGTGCCGCTCCCCTTCGGAGATCGCCTTGACTATCGCCGTGTGCTCAGCGCAGGTGCACAGCGGATAGGCGGCGTTCTCCACATTGCAGCCGGTGTATATACGCCCCGATTCTCCCAGCAAGGCTGCGCCCACTCTGTACCCGGAGTAAGGGGCATAAGCCCGTTCGCGGGCCTCAATAGCCAGTCTTACCAGATGCTCCCGCGACCACTGTTCTGTCATCAGCTTCATTCTCCTGCCTGGCATGCTCCCCTCCTCCGGCGGCGTCGCCACGCGGGCGAGCCGGAACGCCGTAGACCAGCGCGCCGTCAGGCACATCCCGTGTCACTACCGAGCCTGCTCCTGTCTTCGCGCCATCTCCCACGCGCACAGGAGCGACCAGCATCGTGCCGGAGCCGATGAAAGCGCCTGCCCCGATGACCGTTTTATGCTTGCGCACCCCGTCATAGTTACAGGTGACTGTGCCCGCGCCTATGTTTGCTCCGGCCCCCACCTGGGTGTCGCCAAGGTAACTGAAATGCCCCATCTTGGCGCCGGGACCGAGTGTCGCGTTCTTAATCTCGCCGAAGTTGCCCATGTGTGCACCGCGGCACAACCGCGCTCCCTTCCGCAGATGGCCGAACGGCCCAACATCTGAGTCATCCTCCATCACCGCACCTTCTACCACCGAGGCTGTCACTCTGCATTGATCTCCTATGGAGCTGTCCTCGATAATCGTGTTCGGTCCGATGATACACCTGGAGCCTATGGTGGTGCAGCCACGCAGATGGGTATTGGGCAGGATAAGCGTATCACGTCCGATGGTCACCCCAGGCTCGATATAAGTCGTGGCGGGATCCTCGATCGCCACCCCCTCCAGCATCCAGCGCTCGTTAATGCGTTGACGCAGCAGTCGCCCTGCTTCGGCGAGGTGCACCCGGGTGTTGATACCAAGTGCCTCGGTGGGATCCGCGACGGTGACGGTATCCACCCGCTTACCCTGCGCGACCGCCATAGCGATCAGATCGGTAAGGTAGTACTCCTGCCTGACGGGATTAAGGGGAATATCGGCCACATTTGCCCACAGCCAGCCAGCATCGAAGCAGTATACGCCGGCGTTCAATTCCCTGACCGCCAGTTGTTCCGGCGTGGCATCCGTCTCCTCGACGATCTGGACCACGGCACCGCTTCCGTTCCTCATCACACGGCCGAATCCGCGCGGGTTGTCATCCCACAGAGTTAGGAGTGTGATCGGACCGGTGTTTTCCTGCTGCCGGCATACCAGGCGTTGCAATGTTTCCACAGTCAAAAGCGGCATGTCAGCGTACATTACCAGCACCAGGTCACTTTGCCCTGCGAGCGTTTCCCGTGCCTGGAGCACAGCATGACCTGTGCCAAGTTGCTCGGCCTGCAAAACATAGACTGCCTGGTCGCCTACCGCTCCCTGGACCGCCTCGGCTCCGTGGCCCACTACGATGACGGGAGGGGCTTCGGTCAGGGCACGTGCTGTCTCCACAGCGTAAGCGATCAAGGGCCGCCCGAGCAAAGTGTGAAGTGCTTTGGGCACATCGGACTTCATGCGGGTTCCCTGGCCGGCTGCCAGGATCAGGGATACCAGTTTCATTTCGACACCTCAACTTTAGAGCAAAATTTTCAGGATGGTGCATATTGGTTAACACTTTGGGTTACGCGCTGAACGCTGCCCGACAGGTGCTGTGCACCGGGCGTCGGCCTGTGCCGAGGCGCCGGTCGGCACAGGCCGATCGTTGGCCGTGGAAGGGGCGCAAAGGGGCGCAGCGAGCTGCGCCCCTCCCTTACCACAACACCTGCTGCGGTCTCCTTCAGCGTCGGGCAGTCGATTTGTTTTGAGGCAGCCCAAAGTGTGAACCAATGTCACGGAGAACTCGCCGACCTGTCTCCTGCCGTGTCACTACCAGGACAGGTGAAACCACACCTGTGTCGCTGCTATCAGACCAGCCCGCAGGACGTGCTTTTCAGTCCCTGGTGACTGACCTCTGCTCGCAGAGCAATTTGACGCTCTCTGGAATCACAATACCTGTGTATTGCGCGGGTTATATACTGGGAACGGGTAAGAATTGGACATTATAACATAACTATTCAGCCTGCCCGTGCTGGTCCGGGCGGACCACAGTCCGCCCGGACCAGACTTTGCAGACACTGGCTACACTGAGACGCCCCCAGGTGGCTCAGGTGCCATCTGCTCCGCCGGACTGTGATCCGGCGGGCGCAGGCTGAATAAAAATACCATTTAACCACGTGCTACCACGCTCAGGAAAAGTCCAAAATTCACCCGTGCGCGGTATAACTTTGGAGCACGGACCATACCCGCGCTGATATGACAGCGGGACATTGTCCTGGGGGCACACGTTCTGGCAAGCACAGAGCATGCAGTTATACTTCGGTGCAAATCTGGCGTTGCGGCGCCGATTTGAGCTGACCGGGTTACTCAGACACCGGCATCTTACTACGCTAGCGCAACCCGCACAGCCAGGCAGCGGAGCTGATGGGCCAGCGTAATCAATGAGATATGGTAAGCGCGGGTTGCCGTACTATGGACACTGATCTGCCGAGTACCACACTTTGTACCACACAATCTCGTAGCCATACGGGCTGACATAGCGCCCGTAATCGTCCAGGCAACAATCTCTGGGGACCGGCCATACAATCGTCCCCGAAACTGTCAGGTAGGTCTCCACATGAGGCAGGCCTGGAGTGAGGTAATATGGACCAGGCAGCTCATACTCAGGGGCTACGTGGCTGACGAAATAACGGTACGGCTTGCCCGCCCCGCCGCCTGCGCCCCATTCAATCCGGCCCTGGCTTTTGGATTCGTTACACCAGGCCAGTACCGGTACGGACATCCACAATGGCTCCGCGGGCTGTGTGGCAATAGCCTGTGTGGGGGCAAGATGCGTGCCAGTTGGTGAAGGCGTGGGAGTCACATCTACACGGCAGTTGACCCGTAACTCCGCCCCTATCCGCTTTCCTTCGTCCCACTGGAGCCTCCATACGCCTGTGTAACTGCCATAACTTGAGGGTGCACGCAAGGTGATTACGAGCTCAGCCAAATCCCCAGGGGAAAGCGGTATAACCTCAGGCGCTGTCACTATCTCGAATTCGTCTCCAGAAGCATAGACCAGTCTGCTCTCTGCCGGCCATTTGCATGTACCTGTGTTCTTAACCGTCCAGCGTTTAACGAATTGCTGACCTGGCATAAGGACGGCAGGGTACACCGGGGGGTCTTTTACGATCGCCATATCGAAGGTGCAGGCGGCGACATAGGTCGCCGTCAGATCGGGGGTGGGGGTGCCTGTGGGCGTGGAAGTCGGAGTTGGGGCGCGGGTGGCTGCTTCACGGGTAGACAAAGCATCCCTTGTGGCCAGTGCTGCGATAATGCCAGCAGAAACCTGCGTGGAGAGAAAATCGTAAGTGGCTGTCAGATCAGGCGTGGGGGTGGCGGTGGGGGAGGCGTTCACCATAAGCGCAGTAGGAGAAGGTGAAGCAGACGGAACAGCGGAAAGCCATCTCCAGGCTCCCGTGTTAGCGAACACAACCAGGCTGCTCAGAGCCAACAAAAGTGCCACTGCCACACCCACAGCCAGTTTCCAGCGCAGGCGGCGGGCAGGCCTCTCTTTTTGCTCCTCAGGAGGCATGATATTGGTGGTATCCAGGCACTGCGCAGGCTCAGATGCCGGCAGCGTGATCGGTTCACCGGCGAGTGCCTTTCTCAGATCAGCAGCGAACTCGGCCGCGCACTGATAGCGCTGATCGGGGTCTTTCGCCAGGGCACGGGTAATGACTGCTTCGATGCCCGGCGGGAGGTCCGGATTAAGGAGAGTGGGAGGCGTGAGAGGAGCGTTGATATGTTTCAGTACTATGCCGAGCGGGGTATCCGCGTCGAAGGGAAGCTTACCCGTAACGAGCTGGTAGAGCACGACGCCCAAAGAATAAATATCAGACCTTATGTCGCCAACTTTGCCCAGCCCCTGCTCCGGAGCCATATATGCGGGCGTTCCCACCATAGCCCCGCTGGCAGTCAGAGTGGTGGTGTTAACCATACGTGCGATCCCGAAATCGGAGAGGATCACCTGACCGGTGGAGGTCAGCATAATGTTGGCGGGTTTGATGTCACGATGTACCATCCCGTGCCGATGAGCATAGTCAAGCGCATCAGCCACCGACAGGACGATGTGGACCGCCTCTTCCAGAGGCATAAGCTCTCCCGCTTCTGCCAGTTCTCGCAGGCGAGTCTTAAGGGTGGGGCCATCCACAAACTCCATCACCATATAGTAGGAGTTGCTCTCGGGGTCAAAGTCAAAGTCGTGGACCTGCACGATGTTGGGGTGGCGGAACGCGGCCACACTTCTCGCTTCGCGCTGGAAACGGGTCAGAAAATCCTCTTCCTCGGCCAGGAAGGGATGCAGTATCTTGATGGCCACATAGCGGTCAAGCCCGGGGTGGTATGCCTTGTAGACCTCGGCCATCCCACCGCTTCCTATGTGCTCGACAATGCGATACTTGCCCAGAGTCCTGCCAATCAGCGCCTTATCCCTCACTCATCTGCAACTGTGTACCTGTAGACACCATTGTACACGATTAAGTGTCTCATAAATGTATAGAGAACGTTGCGGTTTCGTTAATGCGAAGTTACAGACGGAGCCGGGGCATTGCAGTATCACAGAGTGAGCCGCCAGCCCTGAACGGGCGGGCGGCTCTGGCTCAATCGCGGACCTGGTTGCCTGAAGTCTTTTTCCTGTCGGTGATAGTAACTGCCTACCCATGCAGACTGAAGTCGCCCACTTTGGGCATTCGGCCAGCGGTCGGCCTGCGCCGACCGCTGTTTCCGCATCGGCGCAGGCGCCCGTAAAGGCCGACTTCCAATCGGCGGCAGGCAGCCAGGCAGGTAATTACTGGTGATACCGAAAATGGAGAGCCTTTCATAAATCAAATAGCGGTTGAGTCCCTCAGCCATCTGGTGTAGAATAGGTGGCAGGTAACCTGCATTCACTACAGACTGGAGGAATTCCAATGCTTTTAGCAAAGTAACTATTCGGCCTGCCCATGCAGTGCCGGGCGGACCACAGTCCGCCCGAACCAGACTTTGCAGACAGACTACACCGAGACGCCCCCAGGTGGCTCGGGTGCATCTGCCCCGCCGGACTGTGGTCCGGCGGGCGCAGGCTGAATAGATACTTAGCAAAAATCGTCGCAAAATGCATCCCACATTTGCAGTGGGCACCAGAGCAAGACCTTTCACTGCTCCCACAAGCCAGGACGAAAGGAGGGCTCTGGGTTGATCCCGTCGAGTTCCTCCGGCTGATCAATGCCTGGTCACTGGCCCTCTGGGCCTTGAGACTGAGCCAGTTGCTATGTCCCTGGGCCTTGCCCGCACCCAAAAGGGGTCGCCCCCCAACTACAGCGATGTTTCTGTCTTCTTAACCTCGATTGTGGCAGGGGCCTGGCGCCTTTCCTGCGAAGGGATCGCTAACTGGCTGGCACGCTATGAAGCGCTGGCTATAGCCTTGGGCTACGATCAACGGGACGCAGAGGGGCGTTTGAAGACCATCAGCCTGGGCCAATACTCCCGTCGCGTCCGCAACCTGGGCCTGCTACCTTACTTTCTGTTCTTCATCGCCCTGGTCGTAGCTCTGATCCGCCTCGGCTTAATCAAGGGCTATGACCTGATCATAGACAGTTCCCTGCTCCAGGCCTGGTACAAGGATGATCAAGATGCCAGGTGGAGTTATCCCAACCGGAGGAAGGGTAGCATCTTCGGCTACAAGATCCATCCCATCATCTGCCGTTGGTCCTGCCTGCCCGTTTTCTTTGTCATCACCCCCGCCAACGTCAATGACGGTTCTCTGGCCATCCCTATGCTCGCGGCTACCGTTCTTCTCTACGGCTTTCAAGTGTTGTTCGTGCGGGCTGACGCAGCTTACTTCAACTACGACTTCCTGGGGTTCATCAAGGAGGTCTTGCACGCCTCCCCGATCATAGATTACAACCTGCGCCGCAAAGGGAAGAAGTTTCTGGCCACCCTTTTCTTCCTGCGTCAGTGGCGAGAGGCCATCGGGCCGCGCTCCAACATTGAGCGAACCTTCGCCTGGTTGAAGCGCTACTTCGGGCTGAAGGATTTCCAGGTGCAAGGGATTATCGCTGTCACCCGTTATGCCTTCCAGGTCCACATCGCTATGTTGGCCGTGGCTGTGATCGCCGCTCGCTACCAGGGACCAGAGCTGGCTACATCCCGATCAAAGGTCCTGGCTTTCACGAGGTGAATTATGAAAGCTCTCAAAAATGCAAAAAGAGCGGGTGAGGGGATTCGAACCCCTGGCATTCAGCTTGGGAAGCTGACGTTCTACCGCTGAACTACACCCGCCTGCACATAATTATAACTCATCGGCAGCAAATGTCAACCAGCTACCGCCCCTGATTTTTGCCCACATCTCACAAACTATGAGCTGCTGGCCTCAGTGCCCGGGGCTGCACGGGTTATGACCCGCACCGCACACGGTGTGGCAGGTAGTGTCAAATAGCCTCTGCGAGCATTTGGACAATCCAGGGCGGTATCACTTGACAAAACGGCCTTTGCGGTATATAAGAGCGCATCACAGCTTACCTTTTGCACTACAAAATGGGGACTTCTCCGGCACTCTACTCCAGGGAGTATAAAAATGTATCTTACAGGATTCGCCGATGAGGCTGCCCCGGACATCGAAGGACAGATCCGTGCTACAAAAGAGCTGGGCTGGCACTGTATCGAGGCCCGTAATATCAACGGTGTCAATATCCATGACATTCCCGGAGCACTGTTTGAAGAGGTCGCTGCCAGACTGCAGAGTGCTGGAATACAGGTAAACTGCTTCGGCTCAGCCATTGCCAACTGGGGTAAGAGCATCCTCGACCCGTTTGAGATCACGCTGGCTGAGGTACGGCGAGCCATCCCGCGCATGCAGCGGTTGGGGACGAAGCTGATCCGCATCATGAGCTATGCTGTGCTGCCGGGGCGCGAACCTGACGATCAGGAGGAGGAAGAGCGCTTCCGTCGCCTGCGCATCATATGCCAGATGTTCACCGATGCTGGTATCACACCTCTACATGAGAATTGTATGAACTACGGTGGTATGAGCTGGCAGCATACTCTTCGCCTGATCGAGCATGTGCCGGGCTTGAAACTCGTCTTCGACACGGGCAATCCCATCTTCACTGATGACCGGAGCAAGACCAGGCCTTACCCCAAACAATCAAGCTGGGAGTTCTACACCCATGTCAAAGAGCATATCGCTTACGTGCACATCAAAGACGGGGTGTGGAACTCGCAGACCCAGACTATGCGCTACACTTTTCCAGGTGAAGGGGAGGGAGATGTACGCCGGATCGTGCAGGACCTCCTCGCAAGCGGTTACGATGGCGGCTTTTCTATAGAGCCGCATTTATCCGTTGTTGTGCATGAACAACGGGCCTCTTCTCCAGAGGAACAAATGTACCTGAACTACATTGAGTACGGGCGCCGTCTGGAGCTTATCATCTCTGAGTTGCGACAGCAGGTGCTATGAGCGATTACAATCCTGTCACACCAGAAATAATCAGGGAACTGGCGGCTATTGTGGGGGCAAAGCACCTCATCTACGGTGACACGGAACGGCTGGCTTCCTACGCCCATGACGAGGTGGCAGACACGTCACTGGCACATCTGCCCGAGGTGGTTGTCAAACCCGCCAGCGCCGGGGAGATTGCAGCCATTATGAGGCTGGCCAACCGGGAGTTGATCCCCGTCACACCACGCGGCGCCGGCTCAGGACTCTCATGTGGTGCCGTGCCGGTATACGGTGGTATCCTTCTGTCAACCGAACGTATGGACCGGATTCTGGAGGTAGATGCGGAGAACATGGTGGTCGTGGTCGAGCCAGGCGCGATCACCAACGAGATCAACCAGGCGGTGGAGCCATATGGGCTGTTCTACGCCGGCTATCCGATGAGTGTGGAGACCTGTACGATTGGGGGCAATGTTGCCGAAAACGCCGGCGGCGGTCGCGCGATCAAATATGGCGTCACCGGCAGGTACGTTTTGGGGCTTGAGGTGGTGCTGCCCACAGGCGAAATCGTACAGCTTGGGGGGAAACGTGTCAAAGACGTCACCGGCTATGATCTCCTCCATCTGATGGTCGGCTCCGAAGGTACACTTGGCATTTTCACCCGTATCATCCTGCGTCTCTTGCCGCTGCCCAGGGCGCGCGCGGTGCTGCTGGCACCGTTTGCCGATGTCGCTACGGCCGTAGCTGCGGTGCCACGTATTATGGCGCGGGGACATATGCCTGCCTCCATCGAGTTTATGGACCGGATCTCAGTGCAGACCGCCTACGAGTACCTGGGCGAATCTCCCCCCCACCCGGACGTTGGCGCTATGTTGCTCATCGAAGTGGATGGTCATAATCAGTCCCAGATAGAAGTGGAGTACAGTGCTGTCGCCGATGTCTGCCTGGAGGCTGGAGCGTTGGATGTCTATATCGGCGACAACCCGGCCGCAGAGCGTCGGATGTGGCGTCCCCGCCAGAGCCTGGCTGAAGCCTTCAAGCTTATCTGTCCGGTGCAGAGCCTGGAGGATATCGTCGTGCCGCCGGCATGTATCCCTGCTCTGATGCCGGAGCTGGAGCGGCTTTCCAGGAAATACGAAGTGCTGATACCGTGTTATGGGCACGCTGGCGACGGCAATCTCCACGCCACCGCCATAAAACGGCCAGAGATGCCGATGGAGGAGTGGAAGAAGAGGCTGCCCCTACTGCTGAGGGAGCTTTATCAGATCGTTGCCAGGATGGGGGGAACGATCAGTGGGGAGCACGGGATCGGCTCCAAACGGCTGGAGTATTTGCCACTGGTGATGGATGAGACGTTGCTCGCCCTCCACCGGCGCATCAAAGCTGCATTTGACCCCAACAATATCCTGAACCCCGGTAAAATATTCAGTTAATCCCAGGCAAGCCTGATACCGGACGCTAACATCATCTTTCTGCAGGCTTTCTTATTCGCATAACTGATTCTGAGACGCAAGGCTCTTGCCAATTATTGACTATGCGCCGCCTGGATCACAATCCACGCGTGCCGGGTGCTGACCGCTGCCCGCCGCCGGGCCGGATTGTGATCCGGCGGGCACGTCCCGCGCACGTCCGGCGGGCACGTCCCGCGCACGTCTGGCGGGCACGTCCGGCGGGCACCTCAGGCAGGAACGACGCGCGGGATCCAGTTATGCGTATCTCACACTCGCGTGCAAACCTGATGCTAACTATTCGGGCCGATTGAAATGGGTGCAGTTGCTCTCATTTACCGGAGAGCAAAGTCGCCCAATCTGCGCTCAAATCTCGTTGAATTGTGGCCAATAGACCGGGAAATTCGCATCATAGCATCGGGTTTGCACGCGAGTTAGTATACACATAACTGAACTTCGCGCGTAGTTTCTGGGGCGGGCGATTGGAAATCGCGCCGGCAGGGGCAGGGCGGCGCTCTGCCCCTGGCCGCCCGCCTGCGCGGACGGAGGCGCCCACGCCAGTGGACGCCCGGCTGCAAGCCCCTGAGGTGCGACTGAGTCGCTTAACTTGATGCCAACAGGGCGCAGCGCGCTGCGCCCCTACTGTGGCCAATGGTCGGCCTCTGCCGACCGGCGCGTCGGCGCAGGCCGACGCCCGGCGCGCAGCGCCCAAACAGGCCGATTTCAATCGGGCGGCATCCGGCGCCTGACTCAGAGTGTCAACCAATTATGAACTAAGTAGGTAACAAAAAGTTTCTTTAGCATTCAAACGGCAGCCCAGGCCAGCGCTTGCTCAGGTGTCATCTCCTTGAAGAATGATTCGACCGTATCGAGCAGCACCTCCATCGAACCGTACAAACGGTTGACCGCAAGCTTGTTCTTAAGTTGAAGCCAAATCCGCTCCACGGGATTCAAATGTGAACAGTATCTGGGCAGGTACAGCAATTGCAGGCGTGGATGACCGGTTAGCCACTCGGTGACCGCACGCGCAGTATGGCTACTGAAGTTGTCAACAATGACCACAATGGACCCCGTTGGATATACAACCAGTAAATGCTCCAGGAAAGCGATAAAGTCTTCTTTGAACATCCGTTCGCGGATATGTCCGGTGCGGATTTCCAGCGCGCCGAACAAAACGCGCGTGATATTCGTGCCCGGGGTAGGGATGCGAATTTGCTCGCCAACCCAGTGCCACATCGCCCGAATCAAGGGCAGTAATTGGAGGCGAGACTCGTCGGCATACAAAATATGGGCATCCGGGCCGGCGTCAAATACGGCCTTGACAATCGCCCACTGCTTGCTGGCCTTCTCAGAGTCCGCCTGCGCAGGCATGGCCAGACGCGGACGCCCCCGGCGCAGACCAAGACGCTACAGCGCCAGACGCACAGAGCTGGGCGAGGGTAACCCCTATCTTCTTCGCCAGCGCCAAAACCAGCATCGCCACGGTCCAGAAAGTGGCCAGAAACCCTGCTTGCTGAGGATCGTTTTGAACCAACTCGACTATCTGCTCCTCAACCTGCCGATCTACCTTGCGGGGGCGGCACTCCGTGGCCTGTCATAGAGTCCGGCGATTCCCTCATCCTGGTAGCGCTTCAGCCACTCGCGTACGCTGGCGGCGCTGTAGCCAAAGAGGCCAGCAATCTCGGGTGGGCTCTTGCCCTGGTCGGAAAGCAAGACGAAGTGAGCTCGCTCCGAAACCCGACCCACTTCACGGCGGGCGAAGAGGCGAAGTTCTTGCCGTTGCTCGTCGGTCAATTGTACACGGATCATAGCAGGTGACCTCCCTTATCTGGCAGTTGTAGGTGGCTTCGTTCTGCTTTGAAAATAGATATCAACGGGCCGCTATTCGGGTGGTGATAGGCGAGTGTGGAGCGAAAGCGATGTTGTCTTTCGCCGGTTCAGATTCTACCATGCGCTCTCGAATATCCACCTCAAACCCC
>Ga0209101_1000241_pt1 | contig 46612 bp, 30 predicted proteins | sample ConPoolayeCmetaG_FD_185481 | JGI IMG/M metagenome (GOLD analysis project Ga0209101, IMG submission 185481) | Hot spring microbial mat communities from California, USA to study Microbial Dark Matter (Phase II) - Cone Pool mat layer C metaG... ... | reverse complement strand
CCATTGCGCCGCGACGGCCTGCGGCGTGTTGGGATGATCGGCTGCCAGCTTCCGCAGGATGGCAACTCCTTCGGCTGCCGCATCGCCGCCGCTGCGCAGTTTGATTTGGCCCAGCAGCAGAGCGGTCTGAGTCGGCTCGGCGTCTTTGGCGTGCAGCGTCAGTAGCTCTTGCACCAGCTTGTGGCTTTCGGCCAGTTGGCCAAGCGCCAGTTGAGCTTCGGCCTGGATGGTGAGCACTTTGGCGCGCTGTGCCGCGCTGAGCGACTTTTCGGCAAGCAGCAGCTTGCATTCGGCGTTGGCCTGGGCTGCCAGGCCTTCGGCAACCAGCAGTTCGACCAGTTTGATGCGGGTGTCGACTTCTACCCGCTGCGACTGAAGCGCTTCGAGCATCCTGGCGGCAAACGGCTCTTGCGGCGCCAGGGCCAGCGTCTGGCGCCAGGCGGCGATGGCCTCGTCCAGCTCCCCAAGCTGATAGTGCGCCTTGCCCAATAGCAGAAACACCTCGGGGTTTTTGGGGTCAGTGGCCGCCGCCTGTTTACACAGGTCGCGGGCCTTGGCGAAATCGCCCGACTGGTAAGCCGTCTTGGCCTGCTGGTAGGCGGCCTGGGCGTCGGCCTGAGCCAGAGCGCCGGCCGTTATCAGCCAGCCCACTGCAAGCACAAATGCCACAGCACCGAGCCAGAAAGTGTTTAGCCGCATACATCAACTCCTTGCTTTAATGATCGTTCGCGTGCACCGCCTGGTGCTCGAGCAAAGTTCAGCTCCGGCACGGAGCAGGCAAGCACAACCTCATACTTCCCGCGGGCAACAACGACTGATTGCCCCTGGAAAAAAGTCATTTCAACACAGGCAGACTATGTGCTTTGCCGGGCAAGCGCGCCGGCGGGCAACCATTTACTTTCGATTGCAAAGTGGTTTGATTGCAAAGCGGTCGAACAGACGGTCTGCGCGGATAATTACAGGGTGCCGGAACCACCGGATATTATGCATTTACCGGCACGGGTCCTACTAAATGCGCACAAGCCAACTGCTCGATTGCACTATATTGCTGGTGTCGTGGTTTGCTTGCAGCCAAGCAAACATTAAGAAGCTTCTACCCGGGTCGTAAGCCAAAGCCGCCAGTCGCTCGACAACAATACGACTGTCGCCGCAAGAAATCCGGCCGAGTTGCTCTCGGCCCGTGTTGCTTAGACTACCAATTACCGCCGAAAGTTCCTGGGTTGCCGCAGTTTCCTGAAAGTTGAGTAGTTTCTTGTAATTGGCTCAGTCACGGATACCACCACTTCTCCGTTTTTGCTAACTAGCGCACAATTGAACTTCCGCGCCCAGCGTGGTGCGACACCGTAGCAGCACCGCCGGAGTGTCATAGCGACGGTTCTTTCAGTGCCATGCCGGCTCCGCAGCTCTCGGCGCGGGCAGACGCAGTAAACACACGTGTGTCGCCATTACAGTCGAGGCAAACAATGGACCATCCGCTGGTACAGTGGTTCATCTCGCAGAACATCATCCTGCAAGCGCTGCTGGCGGGGCTGTTTACCTGGGGGGTGACAGCCGTGGGCGCAGCGTTGGTGTTCTTCACCAAGCGCTTCGACCAAAAACTGATGGACGGCATGTTGGGCCTGGCGGCAGGAGTGATGATCGCCGCCAGCTACTGGTCGCTGTTGGCGCCGGCCATCGAAATGTCCGACGGCGATTGGAAGCCGGCGGCCATCGGCTTTTTGCTTGGCGGGGGATTCCTCTATCTCGTCGACAAGATTCTGCCCCACCTGCACATCGGCAAGGAACTGAAAGATGCCGAGGGGTTGCAAACTCACTGGCAACGGGCGGTGCTGCTGATGCTGGCAATCACCTTGCACAACATACCCGAAGGCATGGCCATCGGCGTAGCTTTCGGCTCCAGCGTACACGCCCCGGACCCGGAGATGGCCAGAAAAATGTTCTTCGGTGCGATCGCGCTGGCCATCGGCATCGGCTTGCAGAACTTCCCCGAGGGGCTGGCCGTGGCCATGCCGCTGCGCCGCGAAGGTATGGGCCGGCTGAAGGCCTTCTGGTATGGGCAGATTTCGGCGGCCGTCGAGCCGGTAGCGGCGGTGCTGGGGGCCTGGGCGGTGATGTCGATTGCGGCGGTGCTGCCGTATGCATTGGCCTTCGCAGCCGGAGCCATGTTGTTCGTTGTCGTCGAAGAGTTGATCCCTGAATCGCAACGCAACGGCTATAGCGATTTCGCCACCGGCGGGGCACTGCTGGGATTTACGGTGATGATGGTTCTTGACGTGGCCCTCGGATGACGGGAAACCCACTGCACAACGGCTGCTGATGATTGCCCGGAACGTGCGCGCGTCAAGTTTGTTGGTAGGTGTTAGTACGACAGCGCTAAGTTATAAGAAAAGCACAATATTTTGGGGTGAAAGCCACAACAGCATCACAACTGGTAGTTGCGAAACGGCAACTTAGCGCTGTCGTATTAGGTAGGCGCTGTGCAGACCATCAGATGGGCAAATTGGGAGGACACGAGCTGTCCGCGGCCTTGTGGAGGCGGCTCGGTTTAGGCATGCGCGCTCGGTGCGGTTATCAGTGTTGCGGAGTTGAGGTTGCCGGGCTAGCAGTTGGGGCGGCTTTTTTTCGCGCCAGGTACCCGCGGAAGTAATAGATCACAGCGATTCCCGCCACGATCAACAGCGAACCGGCGTACTTCAACCCCCTGCCCGGATCGTACGACACAGCCAGCCACGACAGCCAGAACCGTTCTCGGGGGCCGAAGCGTTTGACCAGGTTTTCGTACTCGGGCCAGCCCGGTCGCACAGGCCCCCAACGCCCCTCTTGGAAGAAACGATAAGAGCGTCCAGTAGTCGGATCGGTGACATCCGCCGGTTTGTTCATGGCGATGACGACGTTCTGCGCGATTGCATCGGCCGAGTCGTTCGGCACTGACCCGTCGGCCGAGTCGTTCGGCATGACTGCGTCGGCAGAACTTTTCGGGCTGGCGGCGGAATCGTGCTCGTCTGCTGTACGACTAGGTGATTGCGATGACTGGCCATCCGCCAGCCGCAGGAAATCGACGTGGCTTTCAAAACTTTCAGCCTTACGGCTGCCAGGTTCCAGTTGCTGCCTGAATTGGCGCAAGTGAATGGCAAACCCCAGGTCGATTTTCAGCGGCCGCAGCAGCACCGTTACTTGCCGTCGGCTGCTTTGCACTACGTAGCGGTCATCCGGCAGCGGGATCAGGAACTGCTCGGCCGCCAGCCAGAACTCCTGGCTGGTCTCATCAACGCTCAGCCGCACCAGTGCCCGCCGCTGCGGCACTTCGCTGCGCTGCTTGGCCTTGACGAACGGTTGCGGTCGGATCAGCCAACTCGGCCTGTCGGCAGGCAGTAACTCTTCCAGCTCCACCACCAGTTGCGAAAAGGCGCGTATCTTGCTGCGGGGCTTGGCACTATTGCCGCCGGAGTCGGTCGAGCTTGGCACTTCGGGCCAGGCGGCGGCGATATCCACTTTGGGCGGACGCCATGTGCGATAGTACAACCGCTGGTCGTGTCCCTGGATGATGTCGATTCGCCACGATCGCGGGTCGTCGCGGAGCGGGCGGTCGCGGCCTTCCAGGGCCGCATGGGCTGCCGATACATCCACCCAGTACGCCCCGTACACGCCCCGGCGAAGATCGTGTTTGTTCAGTTCCGGGGTGTTGGGGTAGAGGATGACCGACTCGGGCTTTTCCTGGCCGCCGTGTACCACGAAACGAATGGCCTGGCTTTCGGTGTCGAAGGCCATCAGTTCTATTTCTACTCCGCTGTCGCCCAGCGGTTGGCGGGCGCCGCGCTGAAACTGCTCCAACGGTATGCGGAACACCTGGCCGGAGCGCCAAAACACCACCTGGCCGAAAGCGCCGAGCTGGCCGTCCGGCAAACCGTTCAGGAAGGCCGCGGTTTCCTCCGGGCCGCCAGACATCCAGAAGGCTACTCGCGGACCCAGTTGCGTTTGCTGCGACTGCCCCACGCCCGACGGCCGCACCGCAGCGTGCGGGCCGCCGCCCCGCACCGAGAGCGACAGCCGCTCCGACCACGGTTCCTGCGGGCCGGTATCGTCGCTCTGCTCGGCCAGTGTCACTCGCAGTGTGACGCTGGGCACGCTTTGGCGTCGCGAGTGGCTACAGTAATCGAGCACCTCCAGTCGGATGCCGTCGCGGTCGTACAATACGCCGCCCGAACGGAACGTCAATCGCCACGGGAACCAGCCCAGCCGCTGGTAGTCTTCCCAATTGAACGGCCCGCCGACAAAAGGCACCAGAATCGGCTCTGTCGGAACGTCAGGTGCGGTCTGTTCCCGGATTTCCGAGGATTGCGCGGACGGATCCTGCGGCGGAGGAGACTGGCGCGGCTGTACATGCAGCTCGAAGTAGTCGCGATCGACCACTTCGATCGTACGGGTAGTCTGGCCTTCGAAAATGCCCAGTCTGGCGTGTACTCCCCATAGTTGGGAAACCAGGAATCCGCTCAGCAGCACAATTATCCCTGCGTGGGTAAGCAGGAATCCCGAATGTCGCAGACGCCAGGGGAAGCGCACCACCACCGCTCCGGCTACATTGATGGCCAGCAGTATGCCCAGCAGACGGAACCAGACGGTTCCGTAAATCGCGAATCGGCTGACAGTTTCGTCGTACTTGCTTTCGACGAAGGTCGCCCAAGCCAGGACAACCGCCACCACCGAAATCAGTGGTACGGCAAGGTAGAGCGACGCCGAATATTGCAGCCAAAGCCCAACGCCCGCCCGCAGCCAGCGCCAGCAAGCCAGTGACGCCTGGGCGTTGTGCTGTTCCGATTTTTGCTCGGGGTCTGCGGTGCGATGCTGGTCATTCATCATGCTGCTGTCTGTTGGGGCCGGGTCGTGGTTGGGGTTGGCTGGCGGCGAAAAAACCTATGCACTGGCTACAGCGCCTGCCGGACGCTTGCCACACAGCAACACAACGGGCGTTGCCAACGGCACTTCATGGTGATTCTAGCCGCGGCGATGCACAGCGGCAATCGGAACGCCACAAGCCCAAGGACCCACGGGCCACCGGCAGTCACCGTGCATGCTTACATCGCAACCTCGTCCGCCGGCCGCTGCATAGCAGATTTTCTACCGACGGCTCACTGGCGTGCCATTTCAGCAAGCAACTGTTCGATAGCTACTTGGGCCGGTTGCGATTGCAGTACGATCAGACACGCCGACGATTTGTCGAAGTACAACGCTGCCGGGCCGCCGGCGTCGTTCCAAGTGGCCGGGGCGACGCGCCGGCGAATTGTTTCCATCAGTTCAGCAGGGCTGTGGCCTTTGTCCACCAGCGGACGAACAGGGTAGAACTCAAGTTCCAGCCGGGATGACAATGCCTGCCGGGAGGTTATCTCGATCGTCCGCTGATCGACGACCCGATACGCAAGCCCCAACGGGGTGAGCAGCTCGCGCAGCGCGACAGCCAGCGGCTGGCTACTGACTGCCACACTGGCCTTGGCAGCCGCGGTGATGCCCGCCGAAGCCAGCGCCGCGTGGTCCACGATGATGTGGGCATCGGCCGTGTAGGCCAGAAATGCCAGCACTTCGGCAAGCGTGGCCGGCTGGCGGAAGTTGGCCGTCAGCTCCCGTTGCAGCAGTGGCCTGGCCGCCGCATGGCAAGTCTGAAGTTTGACTCGTTCCCGGTCCAAACTGCTGCGCAAGGGCAGACCGCGTGCCGCGCGCAGCTTTTCCAGGAATACCGTGATCCGGTGATGAATGCTTTCGGTTTGGGTGATAGCCAAGTTGCGGTCGGCGGCTTCCAACTTTCCTCGGCCGCCGCCGATTTGCCAGCTTTCCGGCGCAACCAGTTTTTGCACCAGCAGCCCCAGCGTTTCGGTTTCCGCCTTGTCGCCAGCCAGGTCGTCGACGGCATAACTGCGGCTGACCAACTGCTGGCGATGAGCCTCGGGGCTTGTCAGCAGCACTTGCGTCTTCTCGATCAGGCAAGCCAGTCCGCGACTTTCGGCGATCTTCGCCAGCACTTCGGCAACGGTTGCGTTCTGCAAATCGACGCTCACCGCGTCGTCCAGCGCGACATCCAACTCCGCTAGTGCATCGGTGTCGATGGTGATCGGTAGCGCGCTCAAACTGCGAACCACATCCACCGCCCGCAACAGCGGCACTCGTTCCATTTGCACGGCGGGCAGGCGCTCGGCCAGTCGGGGGGAGATGTCGGGCAATTCAGCTGGAAGTCGCGGGGGTACTTCGGCCGGTTCTGGTTCCCCCCGCTCGCCCGGTGCGGCCTTGTTTGCCGGATCAGGCTGCGGACCCGGTTTGTCCACAAACTGCCCTTGCGGCTTGGGGCCTTCTTTTTCGGGAAGCTGTGGCCCGACCAGCGGCAGCCGGTCCGCCTTGGCCTGCAAATCCTCTCCTAGCGTGGCCAAGCGTTCGATCAGTTCCGGGTCAGCGTCTTTGGAGATGAAGCGCACCGAGCCGTCGGCCATGCCCACCAGCATTCCATCCGGCTGACCGCTGCCGAAGCCGTCAGGCCCGTTGACATAGGGGCGCCTGGTCAGTGGTCGGACGGTGGCCTCTCCCCCGGAACCCCAGGGGCCGAGCCGCTCAGAAACGCCCATGATCGCAATAGTGTTGGAAGCTCCTCGGGGAAGGTCCTCTGGTCGTGTGGTGCGTCCGTACCCGAACATCCCCGCGCGCGGATCGCCGGCCGGCAGCCTTCCGGCATCATCTCCTAGGCCGGCTACGCCCACGTAATGCGTGACGGGAAAGCCTGCCGGGCAGGTACGCTGGTCTATAGCAGGATTGATCACCTCCGGCAGCGCACGGCGGGTAATGCGCTCGTTCTGGCTGCTGTTCCACGGATAACCGAATTGCAGTTGCCGGTGCCAGTCGGCATGGTCGAAGTAGGGCAGCAACTGGGCGATCCAGCTAAGCCGCGTTTCGGGCGGAAGCAGGGCGCCGCCTTCGGCGCCGGGCGGATAATGCTTGTATGCCTTGGTGTAGCCAGCCAGCGCCCCCAGCAAGCGCCGGTGATTGGCCGTGTCGGCCCGCAAAGCCGCCGCGTACCACTCGGCCACCAGTGCTGCACGGCTATCGACCGCGGCGGCCGCTAGCGCTGAAGCGGCCTCGCCCCAATTGGTCTTCAGCCAGACGAGCTGGTCGGCGACTTCCGCCTTCGAGTTTTCAAGCGCTGCCAGCGACTGTTTGAGCAATTCCTCGTACCGCTGGGCAACCTCGATCGGGAATTGGCCTGCCTTGAGTTTCTCGCCTACCGACTCTTCCAGCCGACCAAGCCCGCTGCGAGCCGCGCCGAGCAACTCGTCCAAGGCGGTGCGGCACCGCTCGGCCACGGTTTGGCCGGAGCACGCCAGTAGCAATTGGGTGTGCAAGTGCGGTTGCCATACGGCGAAACAGCCGAGACCGTCCGGCAAGTCCCACAATAGGCTCCAGAGGTTCTTGCCTTCCGGCCAGACATCCATGATCTGCCGCGGCAGCGGCCAGCCGGCAGTGCGTGCCGCCTGCAAATCGAGCAGCAACACCAGATCGAAATCGGTAGTGCCAGCGGCCGACGCCAGAGCATCCACCGCGGCCGAGCGGATACGCACTTCGCTGCGCGAGTTAAGATGCCTCAGGATGTCTTCGTGCCCAGTGAGCACGATAGTCTTTCCCACGATGACCAGCGGATGCGTCCAATCGCCGCGCGGCACACGACGACACTGCTGGCCGAAGACGACCAGCCCAGCCGGCTCGCCCAGCGCCGACAAGTGGGAAGCATCGTATTGCGCATCGAGTTCTATCACCAGCAGGCACCGGTTCGGCAAGCTGGCAAGGTCATCGCTAATAAGACTGATGCGACGGACGGCCGAGGGCTTAAACCCCAGTGCTTCGGTGGCTGCGCCGCAGGTCTGCTGCCAAACCCGGAAAGGTTTATCTGCCGCGCGGAGCATCTCCGGCAGCCCAGTTACACGCGAGGCATTGTAGCTGAACACCAGTGCTGTGCCGTCGGGCAGCCAGCGGCGATCGATTCTTAAAGGCGCCGGCTGTTTTAGCGGCTCGTCAGGCTGTTCGGTCTGGACGGCCTCGACTTGGTCCGTTGCCAGCGGCTCTTCAGACGGGCTACCGGCTGGCCACAACAACCAAGTTCCACCAACGACCACTGCCAAAAGGCCGATAGCGCCCAGCAGCAATACAGCGTGGCCAAGTCCAGTGCCCAATACTGCTGCGGAACTGCTGCCGCGGGGGCAAACCACTGGCGGTGCTGCGGCAGCGGCCAGCGGTGGCGCCGCTGTGGTACCGGCCGATGACAGAGGACTTGGCGCTGAACTTGCCGGCGATGGCGCACCGACAGGCGGGGCCGGCGGAGCGGCAGTCGGCTGCGCGCCAGCGAGGGGCGAAGCGGTGGCCCCCGCTGAGACGGCGGTTTGCCGGGGTACGAGTTTGATTCCCGCCCCGATCGGCTTGATGCGGCTGCCAGGGGGAGGAGGCGGCTCGGGCAGTGGCGGCGGTCCAGGCAATGGCGGCGGAACTGGTCCTGCCGACGCTACCGGATTTTCCGACTGTACCGGCTGGCTTGGCATCATTGCCCCACCCGGACGGCTCCTCGCCTGCCCACCGTTCGGATCAAAAGGTGCTGCGGTGCCAGGCTGTGCGCCGGGCGACGACAGATACGCCGCAGGCGCCTGCGACGCAATAGCCGACTGGAACGCGCCAGACGATCGACCCACGACAGCCGGTTGGGAAACGAAATCGGTTTGCTGCTGCTTTGATGTGCTCGGTGCAACTGATGCGGTCGGTGCAACTGATGCGCTCTGTCCAGCGGTATCGAGGGATGCACTTTCGGACGGAGGGCGGTCATCGGGGGCCGCGCCACCAGCGGCCACTCCAGATGCTTCTTTTTCTTTCTCGGCGGACCACCCTGGCGGCGGGCTTACCAGCACCATGCTGCTGCACTTGGGGCACTCCAGAATAGCACCGATGACCGCTGCGTTGCGGACGGCCAGTCGCGCCCGGCAGGTGGTACATCGAATGTGAAAAAGCGTCTTGTCCACTGCTTCGCCCCGCCGGACGATGCCCTGCCGCCGGTACCGCCCTATCGCCACATCAAACCACTAGCTCGTCGGAATCCGGCAAAAACCTGCTGCTTGTTAACTTTCTAGCTTACTAATTGTACGGCGCAACTGATAGTTTGTCATTGAGTTATTGCACTTCCGGATGGGCCGGTCGCCTTCCAGGCGCAACGCAACAATGCCCCACGTCGGAGAAGCGGTCGCTATGTAGTCGCTGTGTAACCGTCCACAGCGGCCGCAGCGGTTGCTGTGCAACAGTCCGGCAAACAGTGGGTGGACAAGCGATTTTGATGCTTAAAACCTTTATCCGAATGCTTGACAATCGCTGCTTGAGCGTCAAACTGTGATTGGCTGTTCCGGTTCCGCAAGCGTTCTGTGCGCTGTCCAGACATAGCGCGAAGCACCCCAGCAGTTAGTACGACAGCGCTAAGTTATAAGAAAAGCACAATATCTTGGGGTAAAAGCCACAACAGCATCACAACCGGTAGTTGCGAAACGGCAACTTAGCGATGGCGTATTAGGTCGGTCTCGATTTACACGAAGTTGGGAGGGCCAGTTATGCGTCGCTCAATGCAGAATGCCCGCAATTGTAACACTGCGGCGGTTCGTAGCTCTCGCCTGTCAATTCAGCCGCTTGTGTTGAGCTTTGCTGTTGGGGTTCTGGCGTTAATTGCGATGGCCATCTGCCGGGCGAATTCAGCCGACAGCTTTGCTTCAGCCGCCGATTCAGCCGCCGCGACTGGCCAGGTCCCGGGCAAAACCGTGCGCAACGTAGTGTTGTTCGTGGCCGACGATCACGGGATGGGCGACGCCGGCTGCTATGGCAATCCGGTGGTCAAGACGCCTGCGCTGGATGCCCTGGCAGCCGCCGGCACCCGCTTCACCCATGCCTTCTGCACCACGGCAAGTTGCAGTCCAAGCCGGTCGGTGATTTTGACCGGGTTGTACAATCACGCCAACGGGATGTACGGCCTACAGCACTCGTATCATCATTTTCAGAGCTATTCGAATATCAAGAGTCTGCCCGTGCTGCTGCGCGAAGCCGGTTACCGTACAGCCGTGGCCGGCAAGTATCATGTGGCGCCGGAGGAGGTCTACCGCTTCGACCAGACGCTGCGCGGACCCTCGCCGGAGGCCATGGCCGACCGCTGCAAGAGCTTCATTGCGGCCGATCCGGGGCAGCCGTTCTTCCTCTATTTTTGCACTACTGAGCCGCACCGGCCGTTTGCCCGGGAAGGTTCCGACCCGATCGACCCGGCGAAAGTCATCGTCCCGCCCTATCTGCCCGATACCCCAGAAACACGCGATGAACTGGCGAAGTACTACGCCTCGATTCAGCGAGCGGACAAGGGGCTGGGGCGGCTGATGGAGATACTCAAGCAGACCAGCAACTGGGACAACACGCTGTTGATCTACATTTCCGACAACGGCGCGCCTTTTCCGGGCGCGAAGACCACGGTGTACGAGCCGGGCATTCGCCTGCCGTGCGTGATAAGGCACCCCGGCGCCAAACAAGGGGTTGTGTGCGATGCGATGATCACCTGGGCCGATTTGACGCCCACGATCCTCGATTTCGCCGGCGCGCTGCCGCCCAAGCCGCAGTTTCACGGCCGTTCTTTCCTCAAGGTGCTCGAAGGCGGCAGCAGCGAAGGCTGGGACGAAATCTACGCCTCGCATACCTTCCACGAAGTGACCATGTACTATCCGATGCGCGTGGTGCGCACCCGCAAGTACAAGTACATCCTCAATCTGGCACACCAGTTGCCCTACCCGTTCGCCTCCGACTTGTGGAATTCCAGTACCTGGCAGGGCGTGTTGAAGCGCGGCGACCGGATGTACGGCCCGCGTACCGTGGAAGCTTACATCCACCGTCCGCGGCACGAGCTGTACGATTTGGAAAAAGACCCCTGGGAATCGACGAACCTGGCCGCCGATCCGCAGTACGCCGAAGTGCTTGCCGAATTGCAAGCAAAACTTCGCCAGTGGCAAAAGCAGACCGGCGATCCGTGGATCATCAAGTATCAACACGAATGAGCCAGTAGCCGGGCGGTCGGCCGATGCGGGAGTTCCCCTACACCAGCGGCGTCATCTTTCAACCCAGGCACAATTTCCTGGCAATGCTCGCCTGCTTGGAGAATGCTTGACTGGCAAGCGGGAAGGGCAGCGGGTTACGGCTAGCGGCCGGTCTTTGGCGGCTGGCCTTCCATGGCCGGGCTAATGCCGTCGGTTACTTGGCCGGCGGCGCGGCTTGTTGCGTGGGCAGCTTGATGGTCATTTCCAATGTGCCCAGCGTGTGCTTGTCGCTGCCGCCCAGGGACAGCCGCACCCGATTTGCGCATCCTACCAGAAAAGCCAGCAAGTCCTGCTCGTTTTCTGCTTCCTGGCGGTTTTTGCCCTTTTCGATGATTTCCTGGTGAACAAGGCTTTCGCGATTGGCACGCAGCAGCTCGGCCAGCACTGCACCATCCAGTTCCAGTACGCTGTGTACCCCTTTGGGCAGCGACGACGCGGCCGGCCGTTTCGCCGCAGCGCTGCTTTCCTCGGCTAAGGCATCGATCAGATCGCGGGCAAGCGCCTCGGTGGAACTGAGGATTACCCAATCTCCCGGCATGGCCAGCGCCGGCCGAAAGTTGAAGCGGACATCGAGCTGCTTTTTCCCTTTTTCGGCACGTGCGGAGAAGTAAGCCAAGGTGAACTTTGTGCCCCGGTGCGTTACGCGGTCGAGTATCAATCCCGGCTCGGCCTTCTGTCCGCGCGTGAAGCTCACCAGCCCGACGGCCTTCTGCCACGCCTCTTCCACCACTTCAGAAAACTCGGCCGGATTTCGCAGCCGCAGTACCGCGGCAAAGGCTGGTATTTGCGGCTGGGGGGTGCCGAGCGTCGGGTCGTACTGCTGTTTGGCCACCACCAGCCGTATCTCCGGCCGAAGCTCTTTGAAGACCTCTTCTGTCAGGTCCCGGCCACTGAAGAATATGCCCATCATATTCTCGAAAAGTATCAATGCCGACGTTCGTTCAGGAAACAGCTCGTCCTTGGCGGCGTAAAAACGGTACAAGTCGCGCAGCATCGCGGCGCTGGCGATCTGGCCCGGAACCTGCAACAGCGGAAGTGGGCCTTCGCCCGGTGTTTGCGGCCGGGCGAAACCGGAACGCTCTGTCGGCCCGGCCTGCTCGGCCAGTGCGACAACCGCCACGCGGTTGCCATCCATGCGCAGACTCAAAGCCAGCCACTCCGAGCGCAGCACGGCATCTGCTAATCCTGGCAGCAACAGCGCTGCCCAAGGGTTGCTTTGCTGCAACGTTTCGCGCAGGCCCGGCGCATTGCGCAGCGCCGTGCCGTTGATGTATGCCATAGCGACGCTATCGCCTGCGGCACGCTTGGCCGCTTGATAGCCAGCCGTGGTCGCCAGGCTCTTGGCGTTGGGTTCGGCGTGCAAGTCCAGCACGGTGCGCAGGCTCTCCGAGCGATTGGCCAGCAGTAGTCGTCGGCCGACGATGGCGTGTGCCTCGCCGCCACCAAAGGTCCAGGCCGTTATGCTGCGGTACTCCTTGGACGCTACCCTCTGCGGCTGGCCCTGCTTTGCTGCTTCGCCCTTAGCCAGCTCCAAGAGCACGCGGTGCACATCTTCAAGCAGCTTTTGGTCTTCGCTGTCGATGACGATCACCAGTCCGCCGCTGGAATCGACCGACGCTACGACTCCTCCCCCCAATAGTTTCTGTATCCCGCTTCGCCAATCGGTGCCGCAGGTAAGCTCCAGCAGCCTGACAAGCTGCACGAACTGCTTGAACTGCTCTTGCGCAGCCAGTTGCTTGTAAAGCGGCTGAGCCGAAATGGCCGCAGTGGTCTGCTGGTCGAGCAGGGCGGCCAAGATCGTCTTTGGCTGTGAGACCTCCAGCACGGCCAGTGAATTAGGGTCGAGCCAGCGGGCCGCTGGCGGCAGCTTCTGTGCATCTGCCGGGGCGGCCCCTTCGGCGGCGCGCGACTCCATAACACCGCCACGCAGCAGGTATGCGAAGACCAGCCCGGTGAAAACAAGGTACAGCCGCACACATTTGCTTGAGAAGAATCTTTGGTGCATGACTAAAGCCTCCCCAGTGATAGATCACCCTCAAAGGGTACATCGTCCCAAGAGTATTACCCCGACAGTATTTCGTTTTCGCCACGCAGTTCTTGGGGTGCCATCCGGCGCCGCCGACAAGGCTGTCCTGGGAAAGCAAAGGGCAGTTCGATGAACAAACCGCGACGGGCTAATACGACAGCGCTAAGTTATAAGAAAAGCACAATATCTTATGGTGAAGGCCACAACAGCATCACAACTGGTAGTTGCGAAACGGCAACTTAGCGCTGTCGTACTAACTGGCGTATTCCGGAAGGGCCAGCAAGTATTTGTTGGCCACGCTGATGCCGCTAGTCATCGCCCCGATGATACCCACCAGTCCCTGGTCGTTACCGCAGATGAACAGGTTCCGCAGGTGGGTAGTACCGCTGAAGTTCTTTTCCGCAGCGCCGTAAACTGCGCCGTCGTCGTGGCCGGTAAAACGGCGAATCGTAAGCGGAGTGAAGATTTCTGTGTGTACGACCGCGTTGCGAAAGTCGGGAACGAATCGCACCGCCGATTCTGCCAGCCGGTGGTACCAATGCACTTTCGCCTGGTGGTAACCGTGGCTGTCAAGCTCGGCCCAGCGCTGGTAGTTGGCCAGCGCCGAGATGCGTATTTGCCCTTCGCCCAGCGGTTCTGGGTAAAGAAAATTGTTAGGCGAGCAGACCACGCCGCTGTGCAAATCGACCGCCTGCACTGGCCGCTGGTAGTGGAACTTTTCGCAGTCGTTGAAAAACACGATCGTGCGGTCGAAGCCCAGCTGGCTCGGCTGCCGGTCGAGAACCGAAATCGACTCGACAAACGAGATGCGAGCCTGCGATGGCGATGGCACCGTGCTGGCGTTGTCGCACAGCCGCAGCGTCTCCGCCCAACCTGCCGAGGAAAGCACGTTGCGGGCGGCAAGCTCCTGGCCGTCGTCGAGAATCACTTTCTCTACGCATCCGTCGCGTACCGCCAGGCGGCTGACGCCCGAGTGCAGTCGCAACTGGCCGCCAAACTGTCGGAACTTATCCACCAGCGCCTTGAGCAACACGCGCACGCCGCCTGCGGGGCGGGCCAACCCTTCGAGAAAAATGGATCGGAACAGGATGCTGAACAGGTCGAAGTCGATGTCGTCCTCGCGCGAGGCGCCGTAGAACATGATCGGGCACAACAGCATCTCGACCAGCAATGGGTCTTCGATGAAGCCGCCGACGACCGACCTGGCCGAACACCGGCCCGCCTGCTGGCCGAAGTGCTGGTAGTCGAGCAATGCCGCCAGCAAGCGCTCGAAGTTGTCTTTTTCGTGCGGGAAGTGATGTTGCAACTGGCTGCGGAAAAGCTCGAAATCGTTGGAAAACCGCAATGTCACGCCTGGAAAGACGATTGCCGAACCGATTTGCGGCGCCAGCGCCAGTTCGTCCCAGGACAGGCGCAACTGACGAAGTACTCGGGCTAGCGGCCCACGGCGCGAACCGTCGGGAGCGTAGTTGGTCAGCGCGTGCAGTCCTACGTCGAAGCTTCGCCCATGGCAGCAGTAGTACGAGTTCAGGCCACCGACGGCGCTATGTCGCTCCAGGATGCACACGCGCTGGCCGAAACGCGCCAAACGGATGCCCGCCGCCAGCCCAGACATCCCTGCGCCGATGATAATGGTGTCGTACATCGCCCTTGGCCACCGTGTGGCGAATTAGTGGTTGCCTGTTGCGCTTGGCCCAACGGCTGACCATCAGCGCGCGGAGAAACGGCTCTGCTGCCAGCCAGACTACTTGCCAAGACCTGCCCTTGGGCGGCCGGTCGTTTGTTGCATGAGGGTCGATCGCCGAGCTTGCCGGCGGGTTACTTGTTGTTGATGTTCCGCATCAGCGGTTCGAGGTATTCGACGGTGCTTTTCATGCTTCCCAGGGCCGGGTAATCCTTTTCCGGTATCTGGATGCGATATCGCTTTCGCAGTTCCATCACGATGTCCAGGAAGTCCATGCTGTCCAGTTCCAACTGTTCGCGGAAGGGAACATCGTCTTTGAGGTTGCTGATGTCTTCGTCAGGCACGATGTCGGCCAGGATGTCGAGCACCACCTGGCGGATTTCTTCGGCTGTCATCGCAATCGCTCCGTTCGCGCAGTCCGGCGCTAGGGGCTGAGCTGCCAAGCCCGCCGCAGCTCCTGAACGCCTGTCGGTAAGCACTTTATTGCTCAACTTTTTTAACAATCACCACAGAGTTTATCCCCAACATACCAAAAGAGTTGTTCAATATTATCTCCACGCGATCCATCGGTTGCGGCTTGTTTGCTACCAGGCCGGGAATGTCGCACTCGGGGTCGATCTGATCGAGGTTGATCGTCGGATGACACAACCGATCCTCGAACGCCGGCAGATTGCCGGCCAGCTCCAGCGCCCCGGCAGCACCCATCGCATGGCCGATAAAACTCTTGGTGTTGTTGAACAAGGTGCGTCCTTGGCCGTTGAAGACCTGCCGCAAGGCGGCCGCCTCTTGTATATCGCCTGTGATGGTCCCGGTGGCATGGGTGCTGACGATGTCCACTTCCTCGGCGCTGATGCCGGCCCTACGCAAAGCCAGCCGGATGCACTCGGCTTGTCGGGCAGGGTCGGGCAGCACGAAGTCCACGGCATCGCTGTTCATCGCGTAGCCGATGATCTCGCCGTAGATCTTCGCCCCCCGTGCCTGGGCGTCGCTGAGCCGCTCCAGCACGAACATGCAGCCGCCCTCGGCCACCACAATGCCGGTGCGCGCCAGGTCGAACGGGCGCGAGGCCTTGGTGGGGTCTTCGTGCCTGGCCAAGGCCCCCTGGCTATGAAAACTGGCGAAGATGCCGAAGGTGTGAATGCTTTCCGAGACGCCTCCGCACAACGCCAGGTCGCACTCCCCCAGCCGCAACATCTGCACTCCCTGGATGATTCCCGCGTTGCCCGCTGCACAGGCGGCCCCCACGGTATAGTGCGGCCCGGTAACACCCATGTTCAGCGATATCTCGCCTGCCGGGTTGTTGGCCACGGTGCGCGGATTGTGATGGTGCGACCAGTATTGCGTGTCGTAGTCGTAGCCTTTGAGCAAGTAGATTTCGTTTTCGGTTTCCACGTTGCCGTGCTCGGTCACGCCGACGTAAATGCCCACGGTCGATTTGTCAATTCGCTGCCAGTTCAAGCCGGCGTCGGCCACGGCCTCGCGTGCACAATAGATGCCGATGCTTCCGGCCCGGGTACCCCTACGCAGGTCTTTACGCCGCTGGTACTTCAGCTCATCGAAATTGCATACACCGGCCAGGGTGGGGCCGAAATAACGAGTCTCGAACGGCCTTACACCGCTGCGGCCTTCCAGAAGTGCGGCGCGGAACTCGGGCAAACTGTTGCCGTTGGGGGCGGTAAGTCCCACGCCGGTTATCACAATCCGCTGCTGATCCGAGAGCTTCGCACGCATAGTCGAGCCGATTTGTTGACCATTGTAAGCTAGTCAAACTAACTGGTTCTTGGTGGTTTGACAAGCGGCGGGGGAGTGTATCGCCTGGTGCGACGCTGACTACAACTTGCCACAGTCGGGCCACCTGGCAGCGCGGGCGGGAAAACTTTCAAGCCGACGACTGCATGTTCTTGCAGCCTTTACAGTTTCCCGGTTCTTCCTAGCCCACGCCGTTTGCTGAGCTTTTGCAGTGTGCTCGCACGGAACCTGGGCGGCCAGATTCTTCAGCAAGCCATGCGATGGTGCATTGACGGTCGGAGGGCGACGCGCATAGTTGAATTGAAAGGCCCTGCTGCGGCGCTATTGCACAACGTCCACCGCGATGCTTCGTTGCGGTGGAAACGCGTATCAGTGGTGGCATGTGGTGAAGTGTCTTCGCAGGCAGGAATCGGGGACACTTCACTACCAACCCGAGTCGCTTTACGGCAGGCAGCGCGCTATGGCGGTCGAGTGGTACGTTTGCATCGGCGGCGACCAGAAAGGGCCGTTATCGACCGAGGAATTGAAGAAATGGTTGAAAGAGGGCCGAATCACCCCCAATACCTTCGTAAAGCAGGGACCAGCCAGCCCTTGGAAACCGCTTAAGCATTTTTTGCCCAAATCTGGCGAGTGGTTGAACCGCCTGGCGCTATTCGGCGCGGTGTTGGTGTGTTTGGAGATTGCGCTTCTGATATTTGCCGATCCAGGTGTTGCCAAGACCATCGTCATAGCAGCTGCTGTAATTGGGTTGGCTCTCTTGCTGCTGCGCCGGGACGGTTCTACCCCTCAGGCTGCCAATTGAATTGCCAGCTCCGGCGAAACTGGCAGCCTCTCAGGGAGCGGCTCTTGGAGGAATTAACAGCCCGAGGGGCATCGGGTGACGTCCTAACACGACAGCGCTAAGTTGCCATTTGGCAACACGGAATTGTGGTGTCGTCGCCGCTTTCACCCCAAGATACTGTGGTTTTCTCGTAACTGAGCGCTGTTGTTCTAACCTATGCTTCGCGAGGGGCAAAACGATATGTTTTTCCACCGAAAATGCTGCATTCCTGCCCGAGCGGAGCATCTCTGCAACCCCTGGGACGTGGCCACTAGTGCTAGGTCATGCGCCCGTCGGTTGCTGGTGTGCCCCGACGATCCTCAACCAGCCCTCTTCTTTTCCCAGCTTTACTTGCTTTTCCATTTTTACTGGAAAAAGGTCTGATCGGCAGACATTGAATCCAGAATTGCCCGACCATGGCGGTCTGGGAGCACCTTTGCCGGTTTTCCGGTTAACCAAGTTTGGAGAACTGCGCAAATATTGCCGATTATTCGTGTCGCGCAACCAGTGCAGACATTATGCCTAAAGCTGGGAAAGACGCGCAAAATAGTGGTTCTGCGGCGGCGGGGGTTAACCGCTTTTCAAAGGCAGACACTCTTATGCACAGGACGGCGAAAAGAAATGCCAGGATTTCTGTTTGGCTGAAACTTGCTGTGACGGCGCTGGCGATGGCAGCCATCGGGTTGTGCCTCTCGGCCGTCGCCCAGCAGGACGCTGCACGTCCCGCGCCTGTGCTGAAGGCCCACAACTGCCCGGCCGGCGACGTGGAAACCGTGGCGGCGCTGCTTCTGGCGGAGTACCAGAACGCGGCCGACGTGTTGATAGTGCCCAATCCGCGCACCCAGCAACTGCTGGTTCAGGCGCCTCCGGAAGTACACAGCCGAATTGCGCAGCGGTTGGCCGCGTTGCAGCGCGGCATGGGACAGGGCGCCAGCCGGGCTGCCCAGGGCGCTGCTGGCAGTTCCAGGGTCTTCGACCCGCACGCTCCCAAGTCCACCACACTGGCCTTGCAGCACATCGCAACCGAGCAGCTCGAAGATGCTCTGACGTCGTTGTTCGGGCCGCGGCTTACCCCCGTACAGCCAAGCGAACTGGGGGCCCGCTCCTATCAGCTTTCATTGCCGGGCAACCGCAGCATTCGTATCGAGTTGCATCCGCAGACGGGCCGCGTTGCTTTGCAGGGGCCTGCGGCGAACGTCGAAGCTTGTGTACGGCTGGTACAAGCCGTTGATATTCCGCAGCCTACCGGCGAAGAGAGTTTGCGACTGATAGCCTTGCGGCAAGCTGCCCCGGCGACTGCGCGTCGGATCGTAGAGGCGATTCAGGCCAGCAATGGAATGCAAGTGGTGCGCGGCCCGATGGTGGCTTCGCTTTTCCAACAGTCTGGCGATGGGTTGCAGCCTCCGGCGGCGGCCCAGGTCACAACTCGGCAACCACCTCGGGAAGCCGCTACACCCCCGGTGCGGGATGTTTCCACTCAGGTTGGCGCCGATGCGCCTCCCCCGGCGGCGCCCGCCGGCGAAGCAGCCCCGCCGCCTGCGCCGGGGCAGGCCGCTGCGGGTCAGCCCGCCAGGGCCGGCCAGGAAGGCGCCGGAATGATCGGCGCAGTGCAGGTACAGTTGCTCGAAGGGCTGGACGTGCTGGTGATCAGCGGGCATCAGCGCGACGTGAAGCGCGTGCAGGAGATCATCGAGCAGATCGAGCGTTTGGCGGCAGAAACCGAGCCGGCCATCGAAGTCTATCAACTGCGATACGTCAACTCGATCGCGATAGCCGACTTGATAGGGCCGCTGTACGACGAAATCTTCTTCGCCCGCCGCGGCGACGTGAGCATCACCGCCCTGGTCAAGCCGAATGCCTTGCTATTGATAGGCCGTCGCGAAAACGTGCAGTTGGTGATCGATCTGGTGCGCAAGCTCGACAAGCCCGTCGCCCCCGACACGCAGTTCCAGGTGTTTCGTCTGAAACATGCCGCCGCCGCCACGGTACAAGCGACGGTGCAGAACTTCTTCGTGATGCAATATGGGTTGGGCACACGGGTGTGGGCAGTGGCCGACTACCGGTCCAACTCGCTTTTCGTGCAGGCCAGCCCGCGCGATATGGTCGAAGTGGCTGCCCTGATTCAAAAGATCGATACACCGACCAGCGAGGCAGTCCACGAGTTGCGGGTAATCACGTTGCAAAACTCCCTTGCCGATGAGATGGCCAACGTGCTCATGTCGGCGATCACCGGGCAGGTCCGCGCGGTCACCGCGGTGCCGGGGGCTGCCGCCCCAGCCGCGCCCGCCGCTCAGGCAGCCGCCGAAAAGGCCACCATGCTGCGATTCGTGACCATCGACGCTCAAGGACAACGAAAACTAAGCTCGGGCATACTCACCGACGTGCGTATCACACCCGACACTCGGGCAAACACGCTGCTGGTTTCGGCCCCGGCCGAAAGCATGGACCTGATCGAGGCCCTGGTCCGGCAGCTCGATCAGCCGCCCAGCGCTGTCTCTCAAGTCAAGGTGTTTACAATCGTCAACGGCGACGCCACCGCCCTGGCCGACATGCTGGCCACCTTGTTCGCCCGGCCCGCTACGCAGACCGCACTGGGCTTGCAGTTGCAAACTGCCGCCGGCGAAGGCGAAAGCACGCTGATTCCCCTGCGGCTGGCTGTGGATGTGCGCACCAACAGCATAATCGCTTCCGGGTCGATGGGCGACCTGCAAGTGGTGGAAGCCATTCTGCTGCGGCTGGACGAGAGCGACATCCGCAAGCGGAAGACGGTCGTCTACCGGCTGAAGAACGCGCCGGCCACCGATGTGGCCAACACCATCAACCAGTTCCTGCAAAGCGAACGGCAGGTGCAAATGCTGGCCCCAGGACTGGTCAGCGCATTCGAGCAGGTCGAACGCGAAGTGGTAGTAGTGGCCGAGCCGGTCAGCAACAGCCTGATCGTAAGCGCTACCGAGCGCTACTTCAACGAGATCAAGAAGATCGTGGAGCAACTGGATGAACGGCCGCCGATGGTGCTCATCCAGGTGCTGATCGCCGAGGTGAGCTTGAACAATACCGATGAGTTCGGCGTGGAACTGGGCCTGCAAGATAGCATCCTGTTCGACCGCAGCCTGCTCCAGAACATCACCACTGTAACGCGCACCACGTACAACGAGTTCGGGCAGCCCACCTCGCAAGGGCAGGAAATCGTCTCGGCCACCTATGTGCCCGGCTTCGCCTTTAACAATCAGCCGCTGGGCCAGAGCACCGATCCCAGGCGGAAGAACCTCATCGGCACCCAGGGCCTTTCGCATTTCGGCGTGGGCCGTTTGAACAACGAGCTGGGGTTTGGCGGATTCGTGTTTTCCGCTTCCAGTGAAAGCGTCAGCGTGCTGATCCGCGCTCTGAAGGAATGCCGCCGCCTGGAAGTGCTCAGCCGTCCCCAGGTGATGACGTTGGACAACCAGCCCGCCTTCGTGCAGGTCGGCCAGCGCGTGCCGCGGATCACCGGCACCACCGTCAACCAGATGGGCCAGGTCAATAGCGTCACCCTGGAGAACGTGGGCTTGATACTGGGTGTCACCCCGCGCATCAGCCCCGACGGTCTGGTAGTGATGGCTATCGACGCCGAAAAATCGGAAGTCGGCCCGGAAGCAGAAGGGATTCCTGTGTCCATCTCGGCTACCGGGCAGATCGTCCGCTCGCCCCGCATCAACACCACAATGGCCCAGACCACCGTCAGCGCCGCCAGCGGTCAGACGATCGTCTTGGGCGGGCTGATCGTCAAAAGCAAATCGGAATTCCACCGCAAAGTGCCGCTGCTGGGCGATATACCGATCGTCGGTCACCTTTTCCGCTACGACGGCGTGGCCGATCGGCGCTCCGAGTTGCTGATCATCATGACGCCACACATCGTGCGAAACCAGGCCGAAGCCGAGGAGGTCAAACGCATCGAGTCGGCACGGATGCACTGGTGCCTCAGCGATGTGCTGGAGGTCCACGGCCGCGGCAGCCAGCGCCAGCCCAGCGAAGAATGGTCCGAAGTCGAGACCGAAGTGATCTATCCCCACATGGACCCATTGGGCGTGTATCCGCGAGTGCCCGGCGCTGGGAACGGGCCGGAGTTGGTGCCGGCGCCGCCTGGCGAACCGGCGGGCGGTCGGGTAGCTCCGGCCAACGGTTCTCAGCAGCCCAAGGCAGCGCCGCAACTGGTCGAGCCGCCGGAGCAGCCGCAGGCCCCTTCAGACGGCAGTGCAAGCGACGGCCAGGGAGCTTCGTCCCACGGGCAGCAGTTGCACTTCGGCCCGCAGTTGCAGCTTCGCCAGCCGGTTCAGACCGGCAGGAGGCCTACTGCCGACGGCACCACCCGCACCGTCCAGCCAGCCATATATCAGGCCGGCGCGGTCCAGCCTCCCGGTCCGGGTCAATCTGCCCAAGGCGTTTCGGATGACCTGGTGTCGCCGGCTGCGTATTACTACGGCCCGACGCACTCGACCGGACAGGCGGCCATGCATCATCAACATGGCGGACAGACTCATCAGCTTCCGCAGGGCAAGCAAGATTCTCAGCAGCAACCTTTGCAGCACCCGTGGCAACAGCCATCGCAACAGCCAGCGCAACAGCTTTCACAACATCCGTCACAACAGCCGTTGCAACATCTGTCACAACACTCGTCACAACAGCCGTTGCAACGACCCGTACATCAACCGTCGCCGCAAGCTTTGCATCAGCCTTGGCCGCAGCCGCAGCAGCATACTCCGGCCGCGCAGCCGACGTACCACAACGGTCAGCAATTCTGGCAACCGCAATCTTACCAGGCCGGTGTGCCCCAGCAGCCACTGTCTCAGCGGCAAGCGGTCGGACAAGCCCAGATGCAGGATTCGCAGCAACCGCTGCGTCCGGAGACTTCCCCGGCACAGGTTGCCGCACCTGCTGCGAGCACCATGGGAGGCGGCAATTATCAACCGCCGGCAGGCAGCGGGCAGTGGTCGTGGCCACCGCAGCGCTAGGCGCCTTGGCTGGCATTATCGTGGGGCAAGAAACAGAACGACAGCCTATTGATCTTTGCGAAACGTAGTGACTGGCTGAGACAAGCCTTTTGATAGTCTTCGGTGTCACCACGTATTGCTAATGTCGATAGCAGCAGCAGTTAGCTTTCCAGCAGCGTAGATCGAGTTGGCCATGAACGAACGATCCGCTTATCCAGAAACGGTTTTGCACGACTTGTTCCGCTTGGTGGTAATACTGCTGGCCGCGGCGGTCCTTTGCGGATGTTCCAGTCCGCTTCTGAAAAATAAGCTCGCCATGCCCTGGCAGAAAGAGGAACAGCCCGGCCCGCCCACCAAAATCGTGGCCATCTGGACCGACGCCGTCCTGCATCCACCCAACGAGAAACCCAGGCGCGGGTTTGGCGGTCGGCTGATGTTCTACGACTCGAAAGGAAAAGAACCCATCCAGGTGGAAGGGGAGCTTATCGTTTACGCTTTCGACGAGACCGGCGGCAACTACAACAAGGTCAAACCAGACCGCAAGTACGTGTTCACCAAGGAGCAGTTCGCCCAGCACTACAGCAAGTCGAACCTCGGACACTCGTACAGCATTTGGATTCCGTGGGACGAGGCCGGCGGCCCACAGCGTGAGATAAGCCTGATCGTCCGCTTTGTTCCTACCAACGGCGAAGTGATCGTCAGCGAGCAGACCAGGCACGTCTTGCCCGGCGCAAAACCAGAACAAGCCGCTGCGCCCCTAGAAGGCGGACGGTCGCATCAGTCGGGCAATGCGGCTGCTGCGGCCAATCGTGGTATGCTTGGCGGTTATAGTAATGGTGTATCTGCGCAGGGAAATGAAATATCGGCACAGCACACTGGCAGCGATGTGAAAGCTGCTTCGCACGAAGCGCTGGCGGTACAAGGACACGCCCAGGGTGTTCCCGGTGAACCGAAGAACTCGGGTGGTCTTGGCAGCGGGGGCGATCAGTCGTCCGGTTCTGCCCGGCGGATGCAGACCACCACGATCCAAATGCCGGCCAGCTTTGGGCGGCCTGGCCCGATTGTCGGCAGCGTTCCATCGCGGCACACCACTGTCCGAACACCAGGCGGCAGCCCGCCGACACAGGCCAGCCCCGGTGACGCCGCCCCGGCAGCCACGGCAGATCAAAGAGGTTCTGCGGCGTCTAGTTCGAGCGGCCCGGCTGCTCCGGCTGCTCAGTCGCCACCTGCAACTCATTCTGGACTCGCCAGACCCCGGGCTCTAGGCGAGCCAATCGCTCGGCTACCGCGCGATCGTGCGCCGTGGCAACCGTACCCCGTAGTACCACAGTTCCGTCCGATTGGAGGCTTACCTCCAGCGGGGAGCGCAAGCGGATCGACGGCGAGCGAGTAATCCGCTCGGCCAGCTTGGAGTTGACTTGGCTGCGCTGCGGTTGGGGATGGTCGAAAGCTACCTGCAATGTTGCGGGTATTTCGCGGTTGGCCATAGTTCCCCGACCGGCACCGTATGTTCCGGTACCCATCCCGCTCAAACCGAAACCGGCCCCAGCAGCGCCAGTTGTGCCGAGCATCCCGCCCAAGGCGGTTCGCAATCCGCCACTTTGCATTGTGCCGGTGCGCAAAGTGGAGCCAAATGTTCCTCCCATGGTACCCAAAGTGCCTGTGCCGCTGCGCAAACGTTGGTTGGCCGTTTGACCTTGAGTGCCTTGTCCGGCCATGATACCGCCGAGCAGCCCGGCGGCGTAATCCCGGCTATCGGCACCGACGAAACCAGCTTGCCGGGCCCGCTGCATGAACTGAGTTCCGGTGGTGCTCATGCCTGTTGCGCCGGTGGTTCCACCCATGCCGCCCGTACCGCTCATGCCTGTCAATCCACGTCCGCCGGCAGCCGTGCCGCCGGTGAAACCGCCTGCGCCTGAGGTAATCCCCTGCCCGTAAGTGCGGCTGCCGAACATGCCGGAGCTGGTTGAAGTTCTAGAGGTGGTCCCGGTGGTCATTCCAGTAGTGCCTATCATCCCAGTGGTAGTGCCGATGCCGCCGCTGGTCCCGAAGCCGCCGGTCATACCCGTATTCTGACCGGTATTGATCTGCCCGACTGCCTCAAGGCACACCGCGGACGCCAAAATCGCCAGGACAGCAAAGAACGTCGCGCGCATGGCTGCGCCTCCTTATCGGCAAACCGGATGGCAACCCCCTGCCCTTGTGCACGTATCGTACAACAATGGCGCAGAGTTGCCAACTATTTATTCAAACCCCGAAGTTTGCCCGAGGTTCCGCAGCCTTACCCACAAAACTGGTGGTGCGCCGCGGCGGTACCTGCTGCTTGCCATCCGTTTGGTCACCATTGACCAACCACAAGGGCTGCCAAGCCGGGATGTCGCCCTGCTGCGAGGCTGCGACGGAGCGTTTGCGCAGGAGTGCTGCGCCTTGCCGCGCTGCGCGATAAGTGAGCCCCGCGAGCAGCCACCCTTCCGGTGTACGTGCTCATGTCTGGTTCTGCGCCGTGTCACGCTGCGCGATAAGTAAGCCTTCCGCCCGAGAAGGTGGCGCGCACGTGTATCTCGCCTGGCCGGTTATGGGCCGCCGGCCGCAGGTCGAAGACCACCAAATCGGCCGAGGTCGGGTGCTCGAAACCCGAACATGTGATTCCCAGCAATGCCGCCGGTCGCGAGGTAGTCATGGCCACAGCCTCGCTTAGCGAAAGCCCGGCAAAGTGCATCACGTTGGCCAGCCCCACGCAAACTGCGGCAGTGGCTCCCGCAAGCAGCTCGCGTTGGCCGGCGATGACGAGCTTTCCGTCGGGGAGGATTTCCACGTCGCAAAGGTTCCCCGGATAACGTCCCGGGGGCAGCCCAGCCATGCCCGACATGTCGCTGACCAGTATGCAACGTTCCGCCGACTTGGCACGGACCAGCGATTTGACCACCGGCGGCGGCAGGTGATGGCCGTCCACTATCAGGCTGGCCCATAGCCGATCCTCGGCCAGTTGCGCCCAAATGCAATTGTGATGCCGGGGCAGCATACTGGGGCATCCGTTGCCCAGATGGGTGCTCAGCCGCGCACCTGCATCGGCCGCCGCCCGGACGATCCCCCAGTCGGCCATGGTGTGTCCGATCGCCACGATGACCCCGGCAGCCGCAGCGCGGCGGATGAAGTCCAAAGCGCCCGGCAGCTCGGGAGCAAGCGTTATAAGGCGGATGCGCCCCTCGGCAGCCTCCTGAAGGCGCTGGAATTCGTCGAAATCGGGCAAGCGGCAGTGCTGGCGAGGATGCGCCCCGCGGGCGCCGTCTTGCGGCGAAATGTACGGGCCTTCCAGGTGGATTCCGGCGATCAGGCGGGCCGTCTCGGGCGACTGTCGGCACGCCTGAACCACAGACCGCACTGCACGCAGAAGATTCTCGTGGCTCTCGGTGGTCAGGGTGGGCAGAAACCGGGTCACGCCGAAGCTGGGCATGACCGCGGCTATACTGGCCACCTTTTCCGGTGTTATTGTCGGAGCACTGAACTCCTGCCCCCCGTAACCGTTGACCTGGATGTCTATCAGCCCCGGCGCTACCCACGGTATGGGCGACACCTGGTCAGCCGCTTCGGGCGGACAATCGCTTGTTCCGACCAGAGCGTCGTCGGCGACCTCCAGCCGCACGATCTGGCCAGTGTCGTACCGGCGGGCGATCATCGCCGTTTGCGGCGATTGCCCCCACCGACAGCGTTCATCGCCCATTGGCGCCATTTATATACAGCACGTAATAAGGCCACCCCTGGCCCGTCCAACGGTACGGATAGGCGGGGTTGTTCGATGTCCAGCCGGGCGAGTAATCCCAATGAATAGGATCGACCGAAGCTCGCGGGCGCGAGTTGGACAACCCGAACCACTTCATCGCCGCCAACCGGTTGGCCCGCTGTTGCGCGCGGAACTCGGCAGCCCGACGAACCGCCATTTTCGGGTCAAGGTACATTTCCATTTGCTGTTGATAGAACCACATTTCGGGCGTGGGCGTCAACTCGCCCGTGGAAGTAAACGGCTGCCCGATGCCCTTCTGCTGTGTCGGTCGATCGGCCAGTGCCGGCAGCGCCGCCAGCACCACAAGCACGCAAATGATGGTCGCCAAGCTCAATCTCATCGTTTACAGCCTTTCGTCAAATAAGGTGCCACCTCGACTCGGATTCAGCAACATCCGAGGACTCTATCTACGCTTCGGCTTTTGACGATTGGCGGGATGAGAACGATTCTGCCGATTGTGACGGCATGGGTGTTAAACCAGGAAAGGTCAGGAGGATGACAAAGCTGGGAAAGACCCCCGGCCAACATCGCCCTGCGCTGGCCGAGCCGAAGAAAACTTTGACCGAACACGAAGCAGCCTTCCTGCGACAGCGTCAAAAAGGCGACTCAAGCGATCGGCCCTGGGCGGACGTGAACAAACTGGCGATAATCCTCGGCATCCCCTCGAACTACCAGTACGTAAACCAGCCCGCCCTCTTGCCAAATCGCTGCGCCGCACATCCCTGTGCTCAAAGCGGGATAAGCAGGCGGCGTGTCGGGCAGGCTATCCACCGCTGCCCGCAGCACATAAAGCGTAGCGCGCACCCGCTCCGGCCCGACAAAATCGTAGGCCACGCCCGGCCAGTCAAGCTGTGGGGCGTCAGAAGTTGCCCGATCGAGATGCCGCCATCTGATCTGCCCCTCGTGCACCACAAAGGCGCTCAGCGGATACTCGTCTGGTGCGTCCGCGATAGGTTGCCAGTCGAACCGCTCGGCGAAATCGTGCTCGTAATTGAACCGGGCGACCGCCAGGTACAGCACTTGGCCGCCGGAGACCGTCTGGCCGTGCGGACTGGCCAGCCACACAGCCACAAACAGGGAGGCGGCTATCGCCAGTAACACACTTCCGGCGACTGCCAGCAGCTTGCGCCGGCGACGATCCACAGGTCGTTCCCGCACCCCTAATTCGCTCCCGATGCCGCTGCCGCCACTGGCCCAAGAAGGCGGTGATGTCTGGATGGCAGCCAGTCGTTCCAGGATGCGCTCGCGCAGCCCCTCCGGCGGCGGTACGTCGTGCAACGCCACGGCCAGCCGGGCGTCGATTTGCCCAATGTAACGCCAAAGGCGCTCCAGTTCCGGATCCTCTTTGATGGCCGCGACAAGTTCGGCGTACGTTGGATCGGCCTGCTCGGCGCGGTCAGGCCGGCAAACCTCTAATAGCTCCAAGATGCGTCGCTGGGGGATCGGTTCGTTCATCAGATTGCTGCCTGCGGCTGGCTATCGACCGCCGTGCTGTTGTCGGCTAATCGGCCTGGCTTTTCGCACAAGACCTGGCACACCGCCGCTCGGTTGCTGCTGGCCGCAATTGCTGCGGTTCACGCAGCCAAGAACGAGCAGTTATGTCTGGGAAAAACGTCTGGTTCGAACGTGTGGGGAGTATACCTTCATCGCTCTAAGGCAGCGGCGTCGGCTGATGACGCCGCAATGGCCGCAACTGGGCGGCAAACAAACGATTGCGCAAATGCTGTTTGGCCCGCGCCAGCCGGCTCATAACCGTGCCTATTGGCACGTTAAGTTTCTCGGCTATCTGGCGGTACGACAACTCCTCGAAGTAGAACATCAGCAGTACAACTCGGAAATCTTCCGGCAATTCCTCTAAGGCCGCTTGAAGCCGCTGTCGGTCGATTTGGCTCTCAGCGGCGCGCTCCGCCGGTATGCTGTCGGCGCTTAGCGACAGACTGCTCATATTGACCGGCTGCCGCCGCGCAAACGACTTCAGATAACAGTTCCTCACTATGGTCAGCAACCAATTTCGGGCGTTATCAAGCTGCTGTAGTTGGTCCAAGTGCTGCTGGGCTATCAGGAAGCCCTGCTGGGTCAGGTCTTCGGCCGCGTCGACTGCGCCACTCAAGCGATACGCGTATGCGTAAACAGCCCGATAGTGCTCTGTCACCAGAGCTTCGATGTTCGGCCTGGCGCGGTCTTGGGACATCGGCAGTCCACCAACTACATAGAGGCCTTTAGACGGCGAAATATTCCGCGGCCTGCCAAGAATCGCGGCCAAAGGGTTTTGCCTGCTTGATCGGACGCCCAACGAAGCTCTTGCCGCGTGCCACAAATAGTTGGCAATGGCTGGACTTCCAAAAATTGTAGCCCGTTCGGGAATAATTTCCCAGTACCGGGTATCTAAGATAAGTAGCACCGGGAATGGTTCTCGGGCGGAAGGTTATGTATCGGTAGATCTGGTGAAAGGGTGATGCGATGAAGAAGTTGGCAGTGTTCCTGATGTGCTTGAGCGTGAGCATGTTTGCTCTGGGCTGCGGCGGCGGCGATACCAAGAAAGCGCCAGCCAAGCCACCGGCTGAGAAAAAGACTGACGAGAAGAAGCCCGAAGAGAAGAAGCCCGAAGACACCTCCAAGCCACCCGAGGAGAAGAAGGAGTCCTGATCGAGCTGCGTAGATCAGCAGTTTAGTCGTTGGTGGCGCGTGCCAATGGCACGCACATGACTGTCTTCGAGGGGAAGGCGTCCGCGATAATCGGATGCTGTCCCCTCTTTTTTTACCCTCGCGAGTAGTTTTTTTTGCTGCCGAAGTGACCAGCTTTGCAGCAAAACGCTACCTCCGCTCTGCTCTTGCCGGAAGTGAAACGTTTTTCGTCTTTTAGCCGTAGATTTGCCACCTCGGCCGGTGCGAGTCGAAATGCCTGCCGGTCCGCGCTGCCGAAGGGGCGCAAAGCAGATAGACGGACTGAAAGACAATTATCCCAAAAACGAGGCGGTCAAAACGTGGCAATCTGGCAAGCGCGCGAATTTGAGATGGTTGGACAATTTATTTCTGGCAGCTCACAGCCGAACGAACTACATCGCGTCGCGGTCGAGCGTCATATCGGCTTGCGGCTCGTGAGCGAAGAAGTGTCGGGCGATCTGGTCGGCTAGTACACGCACAAACTTTCGGCGGAATGTGGCCTCTGATGGCACATCCATCGCAGGAATGCCGGTATTAGGCGGATAGACCGTTCGGCCCGATTTCTCGTACACCACTTTTCCCCCCTTTGTGCAATCGTGGACTGTCAGCAGCCAGCCAGCTCGGCCTTGGTAAAGAGTGTGGCTTTGCTGGGTGGCAAAGTCCTGGATGTCCACTCCTACAACCATCTCCGCCCCCACGGCGTTACCGACCTCGGGATACTCGTTCCACTGGTTGGCATCGACCCAGGCTGCAACCTTCTGCGGATCGACTATCTGTATCTTCTTCACGTTGCCGGCAAGCTGCTGCGCGATTTCACGCGACAGCTCTTTAGTGACCGTGGGGTTGTTGAACTCCAGGCTGGGCAGCACGCGGCACACAACCGCCACCTTCTTGCCTTGCAGGCCGTTGTAGTCGGCCTCGACCTTGTGGCTCTTGAGCATGTACGCAGCTACAGTAAACAGGCTGCGACAACCGGTACCGGCCAGTAACAGCGCAACCAAAGCTATCCATAGCACCAGGAGCCGATGACGAAAATCGTCGTGCCGCATCGTCTGGCCTCGCATCCGTGTAAGGCTTGGTTGAGATGGACGTGACCGCCCGGATCGGCTTGCATCTTGCAAGCAGCGGCAAATGGGGCAGCCGAAGAAGACGAAAAGATACCGATACTCACACGCGCGTACAATAGCGCTTCGCCCAGCAATCGATTGCGTAATCCGCGCAAATTGGGGAATCTGTACTGGCTCCCAATGACTCGAATTGCGGAGTCGAAACGTGAGGCTTCGTTCGTTGCGCGTTTTCCCTTTTACCACGAATGGTCGCGGAGCGGAGCGCTTTTCCCGGGAAACCTCAATCGCCTACTAGCTGGCGGCTGGTGGCGGTTGCGACAAACATATCCGACGGATGTCCGTTGCCCGCCCCGTCTCCGGATCGACCTCCACCAAAGTGGCATTCAGTCGGACATCGCCGCTGGCGACTTCGAAATGGGTGGGGCGAAAGGTTACGGCTGTTTCCAGCACGCGGTCTATACGTCGGCCGAGTATGCTGTCGTGGGGGCCGGTCATGCCCACATCGCATTGGAAGGCGGTGCCGCCGGGCAGAATCTGTTCATCGGCTGTGGGCACGTGGGTGTGTGTGCCCAGCACCGCGCTGACGCGGCCATCCAGATAACGTCCCATCAATTGCTTGTCGCTGGTGGCCTCGGCGTGAAAATCTACCAGCACCACCTTGACCTCGGGCGGCAAGCTGGCCAGCAATCGTTCGGCGGCTTGGAACGGGCAGTCGACCGGCGGCATGAACACCCGACCCAACAGCACGAACACAGCCACTTTGACGTCGTTGGCCGCTCGCAAGATCATCACATCTGCGCCGGGGGCTTGGGGAGGATAGTTTGCCGGGCGGACAATACGATTGTCGGATTGAAGCGTGCTGAAGATTTCCCGACGCCGATAAGCATGGTCGCCCAGCGTTACGCCATCGATTCCGGCTGCTAGCAGTTCGGCGAAGATCTCGGGCGTAATACCCGATCCGCCCGCTGCATTCTCGCCATTGGCCACGACCAGGTCGATGTGTTCAGCCTGTCGCAACTGGCGGACGACTCTGGTACATATTTGTCGCCCAGGCTTGCCCACGATGTCGCCAATAAGAAGCAGTTTCACGTTTGCTCACCCCAGTGGTGTAGGGCCGGCAGATTGTCAGGCCTAGCGGCGGCCGGTACGACACAGGCCAGAAACTTCACGGTCGGAACCATACACCACGCCGCACGGGCAGGGACATGGGATGCCCGACCAGTCCGGCCGGCAATCAGGCCTGCCACATGATCAGTTCGTAATCGGGCGATGGGACGATGGTCTCAATCACTCCTTGCTGAGGCAATCTTTCCACAGAGCGGTCGGCGCGCAGAAGTTCCACCCAGAACTGTACGGGCTGGTCGGTTTGCACCGCAAGCGCCTGGAAAGGGATAGCCAGTTCCAGAATCAAATCGGCGGCGGCCTCGACGCCCGCCTCGGCCACCTCCAGGCGGTTACGGTAGAGCCTGGCAACCGGCTGTTTGCTGGCCGGTTGCAATACCACCAACTCGAAGCCCTGCGGCTGCACGAAATGTACCTTGAGCGAATCGACGCTTACCAATTGGTCGCGTACCGGTCCGTTACGCGAGTCCAGCCGCAGCAGCAGCCGCTCGGGATCGAAGCCGAAATACAAGTCCGAGATCAGCCCTTCGCTGCCCATGTTCATCGCCCCGCGCGATCCGCTGCACACATAGCGCCCGGCGTTGATCCATTCGAAGTAAGTGCGGCGGCCGTCCACGCGTACGCTGAGCAAGCCGCGCGGCTCGGAATAATCCTGCCAGCGGCGATGACCCCGACGAATGGGCTTGCTCAGCTCCGCCGGCGGCTCGTCGCCCAACAGCGTGTAAACGTTCTGCAAGTGCTTGCGGAACAGCCGGTCGAACAGCCCATCCTGGGCGCAACTGTGACTGTCGCCGTACCACCAGAACCAGTCGCTGCCTTCGGCGATAAGCAATTCCTGTCGGGCGGCAGCGATTTGTTCGGCCGGTTTTGCCTTTCGCGCCGCTTGCTGCATCAGATACTGGCGGGTTTCGTGCAACAGGTCCCAGGCGCGATTGCACTCGGGATGCCCGATCCAGATGCCGAAGTTGTGTTGTATCCAACTGCCGGGAAACAGGTGGCCGAGTCGGTCGCAGGCCGGGTATTTATCGAGGTAATCGCATATGCGTACCGGCTGGATGCGCGGATGTTGCACCACCGCCCGATATAAGCCTCTGAGGAACTCCACGCCACTGTTGGGGTAGTATTCCCAGCAGTTTTCGCCATCCAGTATTATGCTGACCAGCGTTGGGCGTTGGGGGGCGTTGCCTTGGGTGGCGCAGCCGATGGCCTCCAGTTTGCCAATGAAGTCGCTGACGGCGTGTTCCGGCTGATAGCGCTGATAGTGGAAGCCGATCTGGTCGCTCATGGCGTGGTCGCGGAAGATGATCTGCAACTGACGGCCTTGCTCTTCCACTCGCCACGGACGGTAAAGCATCTCCGGATTGCGCAGGAAGCCGTTGGCGTCGCGCGAAACCCAGCCTTCGGTGGAACAGGAGAGAATCTCCTCGTCGGTGGCGATCCATTGGATGCCCGCGTCGGCTAACAGCGGAATCAGCCCCTGGCAGACCGAACCCTCCGAAGGCCACATCCCCCGCGGCTTGTGCTTGAAATTGCGCTCGTGGTACGCGATGGCGCGGCGAATCTGCTCCCGGAGGTCGTCCACATAGCCGTCCAGGTACTTGGGCAGGGTAACGTGGGGCATCGCCCGCCGCGCCAACCGCTTGTCCAGCAGCAGCGGCATGATGGGATGGAAAAACGGCGTGGTTGTAAGCTCGATCTGCCCGCGCTCGTGCAACTGCTGATGCAGCGGAATGACCTGTTTGAGCAGTTCCAACTGCTTGTCCAGCAGCCATTGCTTCTCGCTTTCGGTCCAGTTGCGACCTTTGGCGCGGAACTCGGCCAGGTCGCGGTCGATCTCGAACGCCACCGGATGAAACCACACCAGGTTCGACCAGCATTGCAGGTCGATAATGTCTTTCTTGGTAAAACGCTTGCGTGCCTGAGCGGCGGTATCGACATGCAGACCCCGCTTGGCATACAGATCTGCGTACCGTTTGAACGGGCGGATCATCTGCTCGGGGTGAACCATGAAAAAGTTGTCGAGCAGATAGTTCATGTCGTCTTCGCTCAGGCCGTCGGCCGGCAACCGCGATACGCGCAGGTGCGTGTCCTCGTGCCCCTGCTGGGTATAAGCCAGCAACTGCACCAGCAAGCTGGGCACCAGGTTGATCGTGGCGCGGAACTCGGGGACTTCACGTAGCAACATCGCCATGCCCCAGTAATCCTTTGTGCCGTGGAGCCGAACCCAGGGCATGGGGTTTTCTCGCCCCACGTCATCGGGATAGTAAGGCTGATGCTGGTGCCAGAGAAAAGCTAATGCCACTTCGTGCATGGTTGTCGTCACTCGCCATTGCTGGGCGCCGAGGCAGCATCCCAAAGACTCTGGGATGCCATCATGCTGGCGCAATGCACGCAGCCAAAGCATCCAACCGCGAAAGATACCGGGATTGCCACGTGCAGTTCAAGTCGAATCCGTTCCTCCAATCCGTTGCTGTAGCAGCCGCGTGTCGGTTGATCCTTCTGGACGCCGGCCCGATCGCATCAGAGTCACCCCGTCGTACAGCAGTCTTGCGCCGCAAACCGGAACTAAACAATGCGTCGGTTTCAAGCACAGCAGCAAGCCATTGCTGCCGCCAGGGCCGAGCAAACGGTTTCCCCAAAACCGGCTTTCGCTGGACTGGGTTTAACGTCCAATGGGCGGTCGGGCAGCTGCTGGACTGCGGCGTGCGAGCGACAGCCATCGGTTTATCGCAAACCTGCCGGTCATAAGCCTGCCGGTAAGCGCTAATCAGGCGTGGCTGCCGCACCCAGAGGCTCAATTCTACCCTGCTTTGGCGAAATGCGTAAAGGAGGAAAAAGTGCCGGGCGTCACCCCAGCGCCGGCAAAAGCGCCTGCCGCGCTGTTCAGCGGCTTTCCGCCCCATAGACCGGCCGGCCAGCCGGTGGATCGTAAGCGCGGTCGTAGCTGTTCGGCAGCGGTTGTCGTTATGATCTGTGAAGGACAGGCTTTTTGGCCACCAGAAGGCTCAAGGGAACTCGCCGAAGTTTCAGGCGCTGGCGTGCCGTGCGCGCTGGGCGGTCAGTTCGTACAGTTCCACATATTGTTTTGCGCTGCGCGCCCAGGACCAATCCTGGCTCATGCCGGTTTCGACCAGGCGTCGCCAGACTTCCGGCTGATTGTAAGCCTCGCAGGCCTGCCGGAGGGTTTCGGCTAGCGCGATTGCGCTATATTCCTGAAACGTGAAGCCATTTGGAGGACTGCTGGCCCCCGTTTCGTGCAGCCCGGTTATCGTGTCGGCCAGCCCGCCCGTGGCCCGCACCACCGGCACCGTGCCGTATTTGAGACTGTACAACTGGCTCAAGCCGCAAGGTTCAAACCGGCTGGGCATGAGGAACATATCGGCGCCGGCTTCGATCCGATGGGCCAGCGGCTCGGAAAACTCCAGGCGAACGGCCACGCGGTGCGGAAAGCGCTCGGCGAGCGTCTCTAGCAGGCGATGGTACTTGGGCTGTCCGGTTCCCAGGATGACCCATTGCACGTCCATCGTCTGCACCCAGCGTTGGATGACCTCGGCAATCAGGTCCAAGCCCTTCTGATCGGTCAGCCGGCCGATGAACGCCACCAGCGGCGTTCGGGGGGCCTCGGGTAGACCCATCTCGCGCTGCAAGGCCGCCTTGCACAGCGGCTTTTTCTCCCATACGGTGTTGATGTCGTAGTTGGCAGCAATGTAAGGATCGGTCGCCGGATTCCAGTCGCCGTTGTCGGTTCCGTTGAGAATTCCGTGCAGTACGTCGCGCCGATTTTGCAGCACGCCTTCCAGACCGCAACCGAACGGGCTGCTTTGAATCTCGATCGCGTAGCGGGGACTGACGGTGCTGATCGAATCTGCGAAAACCAGCCCGGTCTTCAACAGGTTCAGTTTTCCGTGGAACTCCATCTGATGCCAGTTGAAGTACCTCCAATCCAGCCCCGTCAGCAGCATGTCCCAGTGCCAGAATTGCCCCTGGTAGCTGATGTTATGAATGGTCATCAGGCTGCCTATGCCTTGATAGCCGGGGCGAAGCTGGTATTCGATTTTCAGATACGCCGGAATCAGCCCGGTTTGCCAGTCGTTGCAATGTATCACGTCCAGCTTTAGGTCCAGCAGCCTGATCGCCTCCATCACCGCCCGGCAGAAAAACACGAACCGCTCGCAGTTGTCGATATAATCTTTCCCCTCACTGCCGTAAAGTTCGTCGCGATCGAAATACTGGTCCTGTTGCACCAGGTAAACCGGTACGTCGACGTTAGGCAGACTGCTCTGTAGCAGATGCCCCGCCACCATTTTGCTGCCGATGGGGACGATGAAATCGATGCCCAGCGGCTCGATCTTCTGGCCGCAGTATCGACTTTGGCGATATGCCGGCAGGATGACCGCTGCCTTATGGCCCAGCTTTGCCAATTCTCTGGGCAGTGCGCCGCAGACATCGGCCAGCCCCCCGGTCTTCGCAAACGGAACCGCTTCGCTAGTTGCCAGCAGTATGTTCACGGTACAACTCCGTTGACCTGTTCGGCGCCAAATGCGCCGGGATCACCCACTTATTGAGCTTCGCAAATCGTACAGACACGAAATTTCCTGGTTCTTGGCCACATCGGTGTCGCTTGGTTTGCGAAGATCAATAAAAACTGATTATCCCCAATTGCCGCCCGCTACAAAAGCTAGGATCGTCGTATACGCTATTTTCAGCCCGCAACGCCTGCAAAGTTTTGCGGCAATCTTATCCTCTACATAATTCATAGCTTATGAGCGGGCGATTCACCCCGGCAACGTGCGGTATATTTGCAAAAAGTGAAAAAGCGGTGCTGCGGGTGGTTACGCTGGTGCGGGCGGGGGTATCTGCTTTGTCGGCGCAGGTCATCGGGCCGGTTTGCAACTTCGCCGGCACATAGTCCGCCCGGCCAGCAGAAGGACGTTTTTGAAAGGAAAACTGTTTCCTTTCGGCCCTTGCGGCGGATGGCCGAAAGGCCGAATCACAACACGCAGCGCAGTGGCAAAAACTTGACCGCTCTGCCCGACGGGCCATGGGGTGTCATGTGCCCAGCAGCCGAAAGAAGACTTCCGGACCGCCGGTGAGCCAGGATGTAATTGTCAGCTTGCCGATTGACGCCCGATTTCCCCAGACTTAGCATATAGGTGATGAGCAAATATATTAGGCCTCTTGATCTTTGCGAGACGTAGCGACCACCTGATGCAAGGTTTTTCCTGGCGTTCCGTTACGCCACGTTTTGCGAAGTTCGATAGGCGAAGCGTAAACGTCGCGACGGGCTGGCTTTCCGCCGGTGGAACTGAGCAGTCGGGGCTTGAAGCAATGGGCAAACAATACTTCGTTTGGCTGCGTGGATCGGCCGATACGGGAGTTGGCAGCCGCTGCGGGCTTTCGCACGCTGGTGTATTTCCGGTTTCTGCCGGTTGGCTGGCGTTGTGCGGACTGCTTTTGAGTTCCGCTATTGTTTTGGGGCAACAAAAACAGAAGGACGACGAGCCAAAGATTCCCCCGCCTGAGGATGACAGGGTCCAGACTGCCGATGGTGTCGACATTTCACTGACCTACTATGCCAGTAACAAGGGAAAAGAGGCTGTACCGGTGGTTCTGCTGCATGGTTATCGGGGCAGCAGGAAGGACTTCGCGCCGTTGGCGTTGTATCTGCAAGCGCTGGGGCATGCTGTAGTAGCGCCCGATTTGCGCGGGCACGGCGAAAGCCTCACCAGGCGCATCGGCAACCGCACCGACACCTTGGATGCCAGCCGCTTCACCGCCCGGGATTTAGACGCCATGTCGAAATTGGACATGATCATGGTCAAAGAATATCTGTGGAGGAAACATAACGCCGGGGAATTGAACCTCAATCGGCTATGCCTGGTTGGGGCGGAGATGGGCGCCTCGGTAGCCATGGATTTCGCCGCCTATGATGCGCTGGGGTATATGCAGGGCAACCCGCCGGGCAGCCCCATGTACGGCGCCTTGCAGGTAGGCCGCTTCGTCAAGGCGATCGTGCTGATTTCGCCGGAATGGTCGTTCAAAGGGATGACGATGGCCGGGCCTTTGAACAATCCTGCCGTGGCACGCAATATCCCTATGCTCATACTCGTCGGCGGCGAATCGTCGCGGCTGGTAGCCGATGCCGAGCGTATTCACAAACTGCTCAGCAAGAACCATCCCGAACCTACCGACGAAGACCGCGAGAAGTACCTGGCCAAGAAAACCCTCTTCTTGGGAGTGCTTCGCACCGGCATGCAAGGCACCAAAATGCTTCAGGACAAGAAGCTCGGTGTAGAGAAGCACATCGCACGATTTATCAATCTTCGGCTCGTCAATAGCGACGAAGCCCGCGAGTGGACCTGGAAAGAACTGCGGAAACCCCACCAGTAGCCATTCGCTTCTCTGCTTGGTGCCTGGGCCAGCAGCGCTATCGGTCTGCGATGGCTGTCGTCATTGCCGTACCGGAAGCTAGTATCGCGCGCAACAAATTTGCAAGCCGCGAGGATCACCATATAACAGGGAAGCCACACACTATTGACCTTCGCAAATCGTAGAGACACGAAATTTCCTGGTTCTTGGCCACGTTGGTGTCCCTTGGTTTTGCGAGACTCAATAACCTCACCATTTTGTGCCCGGGGGTCGGCTGCCGCGGTGTCGGCGCTACAGGCAAAGTGCGATCTGCTGTTGCACATCGGAGTTTTTGACATTCGGCCTCGCCGACCTATGCTTGTTATAGGGCAACATTATTGCTTAACGCCCTTTCGCGTTGATGTTTCGAGTCTTTACGTTCGCGCCTGCCGGTAGGGAGACTCCTACCATGCACTGGATATGGCAACTGCTACACAACGACGAAGCGGCGACTGCCGTTGAATATGCTGTGCTGCTGGCGATGATCCTGCTGGCCGTCATTGGCGCTATCGGGTCGGTAGGGGTGCAATCGGGCGGAATGTGGGGCCACACCCGCGCTGAGCTGCAACGCTTCGGCTTCTGAAGCAGGGATTCCCGCCCGCAACAACGGCGACTGCCGTAGGTTCATCCGCCGCGTCTGAACGTCCAGTAGTAAAGCAGGGCGGCTAGTGTTTTGGCGTCCTGGATTCTGCCGTCGCGGGCCATCGCCAGCGCCTCGGTCAACGGCACCAGCAGCGGTTCAAGCTGTTCGCCGGTCTCCAGCGATTGTCTCCCTGGCGCCAGACCCGTGGCTAGAAACACGTGCATTCGCTCGTCGAGGATGCCCGGCGACATGAAGAAAGACAACAGATGCTCGACGCGCTCAGCGCGATATCCGGTTTCCTCGGCCAGTTCGCGGCGTGCGGTTTCCAAAGGGTCTTCGCCCGGCTCCAGCGTGCCCGCCGGCAGTTCCAACAGCGTCTGGCCAACTGCTGGGCGAAAGTTGCGCACCATGCAGATACGGCTGTCATCCACCAGCGGCAGAACCACCACAGCGCCGGGATGCCGCACCACTTCGCGGGCAATCGAGGAACCATCCGGCAATTGCTGCAAGACCTCTACCACCCGAAATATCCGCCCACTGAAAAGCACAGCGGAATCTTTACATGTTTGAGACATATCAGGCGTCCGACGAGTTGTTCCTTCGGGTACTGACGATGCGAAAAAACAAGCAGCCGAAAGGCCGTCCCCGGGTAGTTTAATTGTGGACGTCTGGCGTAACAACGGGCGCCGCCTCGCCGGATCAGACCAACTGCGCCGCGGAGACAAGCTTGCTGCCGGCTCACGGCGGCCGGAGCGCTCGAACCTGCTGAAGCCTGCGTGAGATTCAAAGCCGGCTTTCTGCGCCACTTCCGGGGGGCATGCGAAGCGCAAAGCGAAATTTAGAGGTACGTTTTATTGTGGGCAAGCCCATGCGGCTTTGCGAATCTGCGGGCAGAGGTCGCCCGCCACTGGCAGGAACCTGATCGATCTTGGAACGCACCGATGTTGTTGTCTGATCAACAGACCGGCAAGCAGGGTGTTGGTGTACCGCCCGCAATGCCCGTTTCAGAGTCGCTGCGCCCATTGCTAGAGCAGTTCGGCGGAGTGCTGCGACGGGCTTTCGGCGTCGGCTTCGCTCTTTGCGACGGGACCACTGGAGAGTTGTTGTTGCCGTGCAAGGAGCAGCCGGAGTGCGATTGGGGGATGTGGGCGGAGCTTTGCCGTCAGGTCGCCAGCCGTCGCCAGGTGGAGTTCATCGGCGAAGAAGAGCCGCTTATTGTGCTGGCCATACCGGCCGAAAGCCAGCACGGCGATTGGATCGTTGCGGTGGGAGTGTTCATCACTCGGCCGCTACGCCCAGGCGAGCGCCTGGCCCGCGCCGCCGAACGCCTGGGGATCGACCGCAGTCGTGTAGAAGCCTGGGCAGCCAGCCAGACGCCTTGGTCTGCCGAACAGCTATGGCGGGTGGCGGAGCTGGCGTTGGAACAGTTTCGGGCAGCCGGCCAGATAGCACGGCTGGAAACCGAGGTGCGTAGTCTTTCGGTCAACCTGGCTACAACCTACGAAGAAATCAGCCTGCTGCACCGACTGGCCAACAATCTGAAAATCTCGCAAAGCGACGAGCAGCTCGGTCGAATCGCCGTCGAGTGGCTGGGAGAAGTGCTGCCGGCCGCAGGCTTCGCGCTACAGTTCTTGCCCGTCGGGCGCGCCGACGTCAATCTTGATCACCAGGCACGCAACACCGCTGTGCTGCTGACCCACGGCCAATGCCCCCTCGACCAGCAGCAGTTCGATGCCCTGATCGCACACGTCAAACCTGCTTTGCATGGGCGTCCTACTGTGCTGAACCGGAGTGTGACCGGGCACCCGGGCTGGCCGTTTCCCCAGGTGCGGCAGGCCATCGTTGTGGCCCTGGTGGAAGGCGAGAACCTTTTCGGCTGGCTGGCCGCCGTCAATCATCGGGAAGACCGGGAGTTCGGAACCGTCGAGGCCAGTTTGCTAGGCTCGGTAGGTGCCATACTTGGTATCCACAGCGGCAACATCGAGTTGTATCGGCAACAGTCCGAGTTGCTGGCCGGCATCGTTCGCGCGCTAACGTCGGCTATCGACGCCAAAGACCCGTACACCTGCGGCCACAGCGACCGAGTGGCCCGCATTGCCGTCCGCCTGGCCGAAGAGCTTGGCTGTGATGCCAAGATGCTCAACTCCATTTATCTGGCAGGTCTGCTGCACGACATCGGCAAGATCGGCATCGACGACAGCGTACTGCGCAAACCTGGCCGGTTGTCCGACGAAGAATACGCTCATATCAAGCGGCACGTGGAGATTGGGCATCGCATTCTCCGCGATCTCCACAAGCTCGAAGACGTATTGCCCGTCGTGCTTCATCACCACGAATCCTGGGACGGCGACGGTTATCCCAACAAACTCCGCTTCCACGATATTCCCCTGGCAGCCAGAATCGTCGCGGTTGCCGACTCGTACGATGCCATGAGCAGCGACCGGCCCTACCGGGCGGGAATGCCCGAAGAAAAAATCGACGCCATTTTCCGTGCCGGTGCCGGCAAGCAGTGGGACCCGGAAGTGGTGGCGGCCTTCTTCAGCGCTCGCGACGACATCCGGGCCATCGCTCGCGGCCAGCAGTAGCTTACAAGCGCGCCGGCCGACGAACTGGCTTCGCCGCCGTCGTAAAAGCGTCCGCCATACTGACCGTGGCCACCGCAGCGCCATCACCTTTCCGCTGCTGCTGCGGTTGGCTTAGCATACCGAGCCGCAACACCGCGGCCGTTCACGGATTGCCGCCACAGCGGCCGTTACTCCAGTCCGTGATGGCGCAGCTTCTTGTGTAATGTATTGCGGTTGATTCCCAATCGCTCGGCGGCTTTCACCCGCACATTATTGCACGCTTGCATCACCTGGAGGATGAGTTCCCTCTCCACCCGATCGACAATGCTCGCATACAGGTTCCCGCTGTTGGGGCCTGCTGCGGCGATTCCCTGCGCTACCAGCCTGCGGAACAGAGCCTCCAGATTGCTGGGGTCGCAGGCGACAGGTGGCGCCGGCCGTTTCTCCAGCACGGCCGGCGGTAGCAAGTCGCAAGTCAGCTCGTCGCCCGGGGCCAACACGACTGCGCGCTCGATGTAATTCTGCAACTCGCGCACGTTTCCCGGCCACCAGTACTCCTGCAATGCCCGCATGGCCTCGGGGTTCACGTGCATCGGCGGGCGGTTGTTCTGTTGGCAGTACAGGGCGAGGAAATGACGGACCAGGTCGGGGATGTCTTCGCGTCGGTCGCGAAGGGGGGGCAGTTCTATCGTTACCACGTTGAGACGGTAGTAAAGGTCTTTGCGGAACCGACCCGCTTCGGCCTCGGCGGCCAGATCGCAGTTGCTGGCGGCGATCACCCGCGTGTCAACGCGGATCGTCTGCGTATCTCCCACCCGTTCAAACTCATGCTCCTGAAGCACCCGCAGCAGCTTGACCTGCAACTTGGGCGTGGTGGAGTTGATTTCGTCGAGGAACACCGTGCCGGTATGGGCCGCCTCGAAACGTCCGGTGCGATTGCTCAGTGCGCCGGTGAAAGCGCCCCGCACGTGACCGAACAACTCGCTCTCTAACAGGCTTTCGGCCAGCGCCCCGCAATTCACACGCACAAATGGGCCGCTGGCGCGCGGGCTGAGCCGGTGGATTGCCTTGGCGATCAACTCCTTGCCCGTGCCCGTTTCGCCCAGCAGCAAGACCGAAGCGTTGGACCGGGCGACCATGCGGGTCAACTGGTACACCTTCTGCATGGCCGGGCCAGAGCCAACCAGGCCTGGCATCAGCGGGCCGGTATCGTTCTTCGCAGCTACGTTCCCCTCAGGCATTCTGGTTCCTGGTTCTTTGCCGGTGCACCCTAAAACTCTCCACTATCCGGGCGATCACCTCCGGCCGCTGATAGATGGCACAATCCGCGCCGCTTTGTGGGCTGGGCCACGCCGCCCACAGGACCGTTTCCGGCACGCGCGAAAAAATCCGGCTGGACTCGCATCGCACCAGATACCGCGCAGCGAATGCCGTTGGCCGGACAGTTCCGCTGGGCGGGCCGGCTTTTACATCCGTAACAGAACTATAGCCCTTTAGCGCTTCCTCGATTACCTATCGACGTTCGCAACACGTGGTGACACGGAACACTAAGAAAAACCCAATATCAAGCGGTCACTACGTTTCGCAAAGATCAATAGGCCTATTGCGTGGGTCCTGCCGCGGCTGTGCGCAGATGCTCTGTGGGCGCCTCGATGGCATCCAGCAAAGCGCCGAGCACTTTTTGGGTCTCCGCGTCCAAGTCGGCGCTCTGGTTGTATCGATCATATTGCCGGTAGATTTCCGCCGATGTCAAGAGTAGCCCGTGGCGCTGGACGCTGCGTGTAAACGCGCCGGCAGCCGCCTGACGCGCCGCCAACGGTTCTTCCAACCGACTGGCAAGTTCCACCAGCGCCACCTGGCTTTGGCGAGTGGGCGTCAACTCCGCTACTGCAATCGCAGCCTGCCTTGACGCCGGATTGGCCATCGCCGCCAGTACCGCCGCTTCCACCTGCTTCGAATCGAGGAGATTTCTGCTCCGGCTGGCAAGCTGGGACAACAGCTCCAGCGCCTTGAGCGCTTGCTGCTGCCGCAGTTGATGGTCCACAAACTCCCGCTGCCCCATGGTGATGACGCGCGATATCTGGTGCCGGAAGTCTGCCTCGTTGTGAGTGCGAACAATATCGACCGTCAGCGGGTGCTGCGCGGCGGAGCGTTCAGCAGCTTGGAAATGATCGGCCCGGGCCACAATCCCTACCCGCAAATCCGCCGTTCGCGGGTCGCGTCGCAATTGTTGCATCAGATGATCCAAACCCGGCTGGTCGATGCAGGCATCTATCAAAACCAGTTCGTAATCCGGGCAAGCCAGCAGACGTTGCAGTGCATCGCGTCCGCTGGTGGCAATATCCACGCGCATGCCATCCTTGACAAGCCAGGCGGCATTGTCGTGTGCCAGGGTTATGCTCGGCGCGGCCGAAAGCACCCGCCGCACGCCCGAGTATCCGGCAAAGAAAGCCAATGTCTCCGTCAAGTAACTGGCGCCGGCAAAAGGCCGGTCTGGCTGTAGCAGCACGATGGTCTCGGCAGCGGTGATGCGCAATCGCCGGTCAGGATAGCGCAATGCCATCACCAGCGGAGTGGGCTGGCTGCCATGGTAGAGCAATTGCTGGTTTAGCGTCGCTTCGGCAGTTCCCGCCGCACGCGCGTTGCCAGCCAACAACCCGATGGCCTGCGCAGCAACTGTAGCCGCCGCCGGATGCCCGGTTTCCATCGCCCAGGCCATCACTGCCTGAAGTTCGTCGATCGACTTGCCGACCACCATCTCAAGCAGCGCACCGGCCGGCACCGGTTTCAACTGATTCTGATAAGCCGCTTGCTCGAACATCGTGGCCAGCCGCAACAGCTCAGCTTGCCGATTGCCTGGCGAGATCGCCCCGGCTTTGCGGGCAAGCCGGGCAGCGAAATACCTTGCGGCGTCTTCAGTCGCGACAGTCTCCCTCACGCACTTCCTAGCCGTTGGATCCCAGCGCCACAATTCCACTCGCCCTAGTACATCTCCACGCACAGGTATTTTGCCATCGAAGTATTGTCGGGATTTCTGGCACAACAAACGGCTAGCCTCCACGGCCGTCGGAGTGTACCGGGCGAGTTGCCGAAACGCTTCTAGCGCCGCCTTTTGCACCGGCGGTTCGGCGGCCGGATCGTAACACAAGGCCAACAACTCCGGCGCAGCGCGATCCGCCTTCAGCATAACAAGCATACGCACGGCCAGCGTTTGCAGCGCCGGATCCGACTGATCCAGCAGCGCAACAAGCGGCTCGACGGCATCGTCGCCGAAGTGCATCAGCGCGCCGCGCAGCACAGGGCCATCGGTTGCCCGGGCCGGGTCGGCCAGCGCATCGACCAGCGCCCCGGCGGCCGCAGGACCGGCGCGCAGCAGTCCACGCACAGCGTCTTCCCGTTTTTGCGGCACAGGATCGCTGAGCTGCCCAATTAAAGTGCTTACCAATTGCGGATCGCGCCAGCGACGGTTCGCAGCCTCCAATACTGCTTCGGCAAGCTGGAGTCCTTCCGGCTGCAATTGCGCGCGACTGGCCATGGCCATAAACGTCCCGCTGCCGAACTCCTGTGCCAGCGTTGCAAGCTGCTCCGGCTGCAAATTGGCGTCAATCACTTGTTTGAGGAACCAGCGCGCCAAGTCGATTTCCCCCAGGCTGTTCAACGACATGGCGGCCTGCACGCACTGGGCGGGACTGCTCGGTTGCGCGCCGAGTATAGCCCGTACGGCCGGATCGGCAGCGTTGACCGCCCGAGGCATCTGCGGCCTGGCGGCCTGGTCATCCTGAGGTGCCTCGGCGGCCCACAGCGCGCACGCCGATTGCAACGCAATCGCCGCACCAATAAGCATCACGGCAAAAACCTTCGCAGGCATAAACCAGCGGCCAGTCATGGGATGCTCTCTCCAGACGTCATGCCTAATCGTTGTTTCCACAGGGCAACTTGTTCGGCGACCAAAGCGGGATTGGTCGAGCCGTAACTGCAGGCTGCGGCGACGGCCTGCTGGGCGCCCAGCACCTGATAGACTTCCTCGCCCAGCGACGGTTCCTCCGACTGAAACACCTCCAGCGGCAACTGTTTCAGAGCCACTCCCCGCTGCATCGCCTGACGCACCAGACGGCCGACCATTTCGTGGGCGGTGCGCTGGGGTATTTTCCGGGCGATAAGGTATTCCATCAAGTTGGTCGCATCGAGGTATCCGCGATCGAGCTTTTCTGCTATAGCTTGCCGATTCAGCCGGGCCTTCTCCACCAGCGGTGCGGCCAACGATAGACAAGCGCCTACTGTGTCGAAGGCATCCAGCAGCGCCGGCTTGTCCTCCTGAAGGTCGCGGTTGTAGGCCAGCGGCAACGCCTTGACCAGCACCAGCAGGGTCTGCAAATCGCCCACCACCCGCGCCGCCTTCCCGCGGATCAGCTCCAGCACATCCGGATTGATCTTCTGCGGCATGATCGAAGAGCCGGTGCAGAACGCCTCGGGCAGCTCGATGAAGCCGAACTCCGCGCTGGACCAGATGATCCACTCTTCGGCCCAGCCGCTCAAATGCAGGGCGATCATCGTCAGACAGAATACCGACTCGATGGCGAAGTCCCGGTCGCTGGTCGCGTCCAAGCTGTTGGCCGCCAGTTCCTCGAAGCCCAGCGCCCGGGCGACCTGCTGCCGGTCGACCGGCAAACTTGTTCCCGCAAGCGCCGCCGAACCCAATGGCAAAACATTGGTGCGCTTCCGGCAGTCTTGCAAACGCTGGCGGTCGCGCTGGAACTTCTCGCAGTAGGCTAGCCAGTAGTGCGGCGCCAGGACAGGCTGGGCGCGCCGCAAATGTGTGTAGCCGGGAAGGATCACATCCATGTCGGCATCGCAACGCCCGACGAACGCACGCTGCAACTCCGCCAGCCGTGCATCAATGGCATCGATCCCGTCGCGCACCCACAAACGCAGATCGGTGGCCACCTGATCGTTTCGGCTGCGGGCGGTGTGCAGCTTGCCGCCCAATGCTCCCAGCCGATCGGTCAGAGCGCGCTCGATGTGCGAATGGATGTCTTCCAATTCGGTCGAGAAGGCGAAGCGCCCGTCTCGGATTTCCTGCCGGATTTCTTCCAGCGCCTGGCACAACCGCTGGCACTCTTCCGACGAGATCAAGCCCACGGCCGCTAGCATTTGCGCATGAGCCAGCGAAGCGGCGATGTCCTGTTCGTACAGCCGCTGGTCGAAGCTGATGCTCTCGGTGAACTGCTCTACGCGGCGGTCCGTCGCTTCCGAGAACACTCCCCCCCAAATCTTCTTCGCCACGCTGCCACCATCAATATGCCGGAAACAGTAGCGCCGGCGGCACAGGCGCCAGTTGAGCTTGCTGCCCGGCCGCCCCTAAAACCTCGACCCGACAGGCCCGTAAACGATCAGCAGCGGCGCACTGGCAACTGAAGCGTGCGCCGGACGTGCCAACTCTTTTACTGTAAATGGGTTACGCGCGGATGTCAACGCGCTGCCGCGTACCGACTGCCCAACTGCCGCGCATCAGTCGTCCGGATTGCCCGGCGCCCGTGACGCCGGCCTATGGGACCGGCCGTGCGGCTGGCCCGCGGCTGGCGACTGGCCAGGACAGTCCGGGCAGTCTTGCTCTACCGCATGCACGTCGCAAACAGCCTCCAACAACCTGGCCGGCGCTGCTGGGTCTTGCGACGTTTGCCCGCCGGAAGAGTCTTCTTGGCTACACACTGCTGCTTTTGCGCCGCTGGGAGCAGCGCTGCCGAGAGCTTGCGGCACGGGCGTTTGTCGACGCCGCCACCATACCGCTGCAACGACGATCGCTGCTATCAGTACAGCAAATGTCAAAGCCCACTCGCTGGTGCGAATCCAATCGTAAACCGTGCGCCCGAAAAAGTATGCCAGCCCGTAGAAACTTCCCACTACCACCACCGCCGAAATCAAATCTACCACAAAGAACCTTGCGAACGGCAGCCGCATTATTCCTGCCGCCAGCAAAAGCGGCGAGCGAAGCAGCACCAGGAACCTTGCGGTGAAGAATACCTTCAGCCCGTGGCGGCGGAACAACTGCTC
>Ga0209101_1000240_pt1 | contig 46623 bp, 32 predicted proteins | sample ConPoolayeCmetaG_FD_185481 | JGI IMG/M metagenome (GOLD analysis project Ga0209101, IMG submission 185481) | Hot spring microbial mat communities from California, USA to study Microbial Dark Matter (Phase II) - Cone Pool mat layer C metaG... ... | reverse complement strand
GGCGACGAGCGTCCCGGACGGGGGCTGGACGGCCCGGCATACGCCGAGCTGTACTGCCTGTCGAACTTCTCGTTTCTGCGCGGGGCTTCGCATCCGGAGGAGTTGGTGGGGCGGGCGGCCGAGCTGGGTTACGCGGCGTTGGCGCTGACGGACCGCAACTCGCTGGCCGGCGTCGTGCGGGCCCATGTGGCGGCGCGCGAGCACGGGCTGCACCTGGTGATCGGCGCGGAACTGACGCCGGTCGCGGCGCCGCCGGTGGTCGTCCTGGCTCCGACGCGGGCGGCCTACGCGCGGCTGGCGCGGCTGATCACCCGCGGCCGGCTGCGGTGTCCGAAGGGAGCGTGCGAGATCCGACTGTCGGACATCGCGGAGCTGGCGGGCGGCGCGGGGCTGATCGCGCTGGTCGTGCCGGCGGCGGAGCCGCCGCTTTCGCCGGAGGCCTTTCGCGCGGCCTGCCCGACCTACCGTGACATCTTCGGTCGTGACACGTACCTGGCCGCGACGCTGACGTACGACGAGCCCGACGAGGCCCGGCTGGCTGCGCTGACGGCGCTGGGGGAGGCGTGTAGGCTGCCGCTCGTGGCCGCGGGGCAGGTGCACTACCACGTGCCGGAGCGGCGTTACCTCCAGGACGTGCTGACGTGCATCCGCGAGAAGTGCACGCTGGCGACGGCCGGGCGGCGGCTGTTCGCCAACGCCGAGCGGCATTTGCGGCCGCGGGACGAGCTGGGGCGGCGGTACGGGCGGCACGCGGCGTTGCTGCGGCGGGCGGTGGGGTTGGCGCGGCGCTGCACGTTCAGTCTGGACGAGCTGCGGTACGAGTATCCGCACGAGCTGGTGCCGCCGGGCCGGACGGCGATGGAGTACCTGGCGGAGTTGACGTGGGCGGGATGCCGCGAGCGCTATCCGCAGGGCGTGCCGGCCGACGTGCGGAGCCAACTCGAGGCCGAACTGGCCCTGATCGCCGACCTGCATTACGAGCACTATTTTCTGACCGTCTGGGACCTGGTGCGCTTCGCCCGCGAGCGGAGCATTCTCTGTCAGGGCCGCGGGTCGGCGGCGAACTCGGCGGTCTGCTACTGCCTGGGCGTCACGGCCGTTGACCCCGCCCGCATCGAGCTGCTCTTCGAGCGCTTCATCAGTCGCGAGCGCAACGAGCCGCCCGACATCGACATCGACTTCGAACACGAGCGGCGCGAGGAGGTCTATCAGTACATCTACGCCAAGTACGGCCGCGAGCGGGCGGCTCTCACGGCCGAGGTCATCACGTACCGGCCGCGGTCGGCAGTGCGGGATGTGGGCAAGGCGCTGGGGTTGTCGCTGGACCGGGTGGACGTGCTTGCGAAGTCGCTGGACTGGTGGAGTTCGAAGCCGCTGCCGGACGACGCGCTGCGGGCGGCGGGGCTGGACCCGCGCGATCGCACGGTGCAGATGCTGGTGCGGCTGGTGCGGCAACTGCTGGGCTTTCCGCGGCATCTTTCGCAGCACGTCGGGGGGTTCGTGATCACCGAGACGCCGCTATGCGAGATCGTGCCGCTGCTGAACGGCGGCCTGCCCGACCGGACGTTCATCGAATGGGACAAGGACGACATCGACGCGCTGGGGATTCTCAAGGTGGACTGCCTGGCGCTGGGGATGCTCACGGCGCTCAGTAAGGCGTTCGGCATGCTGGGGCAGTATGCGGCCGCGGGATCGCCCCAGGGCGCGGCGCCACGCGCTGCCGGAGCCGCCGGTGCGGGGTGTACGGCCGTCCATCCACCCGCGGTGCCGCGGGGTCTGGCCGACATTCCCCCCGAGGACCCCGCCGTCTACGACCTCATTTGCGCCGCCGACACGGTCGGCGTGTTCCAGATCGAGAGCCGCGCGCAGATGTCCATGCTGCCGCGGCTCCGTCCACGCTGCTTCTACGATCTGGTCATCGAGGTCGCCATCGTCCGCCCCGGGCCGATTCAGGGCGGCATGGTGCATCCGTACCTGCGGCGGCGCGACGGCCTTGAGCCCGTCTCCTATCCCAGCGAGGCGGTTCGCGGCGTGCTCAGCAAGACGCTCGGCGTCCCGCTCTTCCAGGAGCAGGTCATGCGGCTGGCCGTCGTCGCGGCCGGCTTCACCCCGGGCGAGGCCGACCAGCTCCGCCGCGCGATGGCCGCCTGGCGGCGCTCCGGCGACCTCGAGCCGTTCCGGGCGCGGCTCATCCGCGGGATGCTCACCAACGGCTACAGCCCCGAGTACGCCGAGCAGCTCTTTCAGCAGATCCGGGGCTTCGGCGAGTATGGCTTCCCCGAAAGCCACGCCGCGTCGTTCGCCCTGCTCGTTTACACTTCCGCATGGCTGAAACGTTACCACCCGGCCGCGTTCTGCGGCGCCGTGCTGAACTCGCAGCCGATGGGCTTCTATGCCCCCGCCCAGCTCGTCCGCGACGCCCAGCGGCACGGCGTCATCGTGCTGCCCGTCGATGTCAATGCCAGCGCCTACGATTGCACACTCGAACCCCCGCCGCCTGTCGCTCCGGTTCCGGCCGACGCGGCCGCCTTGGCCACGGTCGCATCCGGTCCCGCCGCATCTGCCGCCGGCACATCCCCCGCGCGCCCATCCGCCACCACCGGGCGTTGTCGTCGTCGAACGGAAGGTCCCGGCACGTACGGCGCGCCATCGGGGCCGGCGCTGCGGCTCGGGTTCCGGCTGGTGCGCGGGCTGAGCGCGGCCAAGGTTCAAGGCGTGTGCGCCGCGCGGGCTGCGGGGCCGATCGAGTCGATCGAGCAACTCGCTCGCCGACCGGACGTGTCGCGTGACACGCTGCTGCGGCTGGCGGCCGCGGATGCGTTCCGCTCGTTGGGGCTGTCGCGGCGGGACGCGCTCTGGCGCATCCTGGCGTGCGATGACGCGGATCAGCCGTTGTGGGCGGAGCTGGAGCCGGAGGAGCCGGTCGCGGCGCTGCCGCCGACGCCGCGCGGCGAGGCGGTGGTGCAGGACTACGACGCGTTGGGGCTGTCGTTGACGGCGCATCCGCTGGAGGTGATCCGGGCGGAAGTGGCGCGGCTGCGGCTGGGGCCGCGCGGCGAACTGCGCGTCAGCCCGGCGCGGGCGCTGGCGGTGCTGCGGCCGGGGCAGCGGGTGGCGGTGGCGGGGCTGGTGACGCACCGGCAGCGGCCGGGCACGGCCAAGGGGATCGTCTTCATGACGCTCGAGGACGAGAGCGGCACGGTCAATCTGATCGTTCGGCCGGCGGTGTGGGAGCGGGAGCGGGGGGTGGCGGCGACGCGCGGCGCGCTCATCGCCGAGGGACACGTCGAGCGGCAGGGGGCGGTCATCCACGTGCAGGTGCAGCGGTTCCACGACTTGGCGGCGCGGCTGGGGCCGCTGCGGACGAAGTCGCGGGACTTTCGTTGAACCAGGGGGCGCGCCGCCCGGGCGTGGATTGCTTTGCCGGAATGCCCGGGACATAATACAGGGCTTGGCCACGATGCGGCGACGCAACGCACCGCCGCGGGAAAGGAACTGCGCGATGAAGGCCGACATCCATCCGCCGTACCAGGAGGTGCAGGTGCTCTGCGCCTGCGGGAACACGTTCAAGACGCGGGCGACCGTCGACGAGATCAAGGTCGATATTTGCAGCGCCTGCCACCCCTTCTACACCGGCAAGCAGAAGTTCGTCGATTCCGCCGGCCGCGTCGAGCGTTTCCAGAAGAAGTTCGGCAGCCAGTACTTCGGGAAGAAGGGCGCGGACGCCAAATAGGCCGGGGGTCCGCGGCGGCCGCCGGCCGGTGACCGGGCGCCCGGGCGAGCGCTGGGCGGTGACGGTCTAACCGGGCGGCCGCTGGCTGATGACCGCGCACCGGTGCGGCCGCCGGCCGCCCACCCCGGGCTTCGCGGAAGGACCCGCCATGCCGCTCCAGGATCCGCCCTGGCTGACGCGTGTCCGCACACTGGTGGCGCGCGCCGACGAGATCGCCGCCCAGATGAACCAGCCGGAGGTGGCCACGAACGGCGCTCTGATGACGCGTCTGTCGCGCGAGCTGGGGGAGCTGGCCAAGATCGCCAAGCCGTTTCGGGAGTACGAGCAGGTCAGCGCGCAGCTCGCGGAATCGCAGCAGCTCGTCACGGACGGGTCGGACCCGGAGCTGCAACAGCTTGCCAAGGCCGAGATTCCGGCGCTGGAGGCGCGGCGGCAACGCCTGCTCGAGGCCCTTCAAGAGCGGCTGGTGACCGGGGATGAAGCGTCCATCCGCTCGATCCTCCTGGAGATCCGCGCCGGCACCGGCGGCGACGAGGCCGCACTCTTCGCGGCCGACCTGCTGAACATGTACACCGCGTACGCGGCGCGGAAGGGCTTCAAGGTCGAGCCGTTGTCGATCTCGCCGTCGGAGCTGGGCGGGATCCGCGAGGCGATTCTCAACATCACCGGCGAGGAGGTCTACCTGCATTTCCGCTTCGAAGCCGGCGGCCACCGGGTGCAGCGCGTGCCGAAGACCGAGACGCAGGGGCGCATTCATACGTCGGCCGCGACCGTCGCGGTGCTGCCCGAGCCGGAAGAGATCGCCGTCGATATCGACTGGGAGAAGGACGTGGTCGAGCACGTCAGCCGGGCGGGCGGCCCGGGCGGGCAGAACGTGAACAAGGTTTCCAGCGCGATCAAGCTCGAGCACCTGCCGACGGGCATCACCGTTTCGATGCGCGACGAGAAGAGCCAGCACAAGAACCGCGCGAAAGCCCGCCGCGTGTTGCTGTCGCGCGTGTACGAGTTTTATCAGCAGCAACAGGCGAAGAAGATTGCGTCGGAGCGGCGGAGCATGGTCGGGTCCGGCGACCGCAGCGACCGCATCCGCACCTACAACTTCCCGCAGAACCGCGTCACCGACCACCGCATCAACAAGGATGTCTACGACCTGCCGCGCATCCTCGGGGGCGATCTGGACGAGTTTCTCACCGAGCTGCACGACCGCGACCTCAAGCTGCGGCTCGAGGCCCTCTGAGTCGGCGGGGATCGAGGGCCAGTTGCACGGGCCGCGAGCCGGAGGCGCCTGCCGGAGCGCACTCGCCACACGGATCGTCGTAGGCACGCAACTTGGGGCCGCGAGCGGGGGGCGGGCGGCGAAACGCGCCGGCCCCAGGCCGCCGCCCACGCTTCTTCCGGCACGCGACTTGCTGTAAACTATGCGGGCCGAGCCGTTTGGCGTGCGCATGGCCTACCGCAAGGTGCGCAGCATGGGTGGCCCGGACGCCGGTCCGGCCGCGTTCATGGACAGCCTGCGCGGGCTGGCGAGCGATTCCGCCGACCGGCTGTACGCGGTCGGCGACCGGCGCGTCGTCGTTTTCGCGCCCGATGGTTCCGTGGTGCATGCTTGGCCGTTGCCTGCTCCGGCCCTGTGCATAGCGGTTCATGAAGACGGGACGCTGTACGCCGGGGGCGAGGGTTGGGTCGTCGTTTTGTCGTCGACCGGGGCGGTGGTTGACACGTGGCGCGATCGGGAGCGGCTCGGGCTCGTGACCGGTCTCGCGGTCCGCGGCGAGGACGTTATCGCGGCGGACGTTGGTGGCAAGTGCCTGCGGCGCTTCGATCGCAGCGGCAAATTCCGCAACGACATCGGTAAACCCACCCGGGGCCGGGGATTCATGGCGCCGAACCGGCACCTCGACGTGGCGTTGGACGCGGCAGGACGGGTTCTGGCCCCGAATCCGGGCAAGCTGCGCGTCGAGACGTACACGCTCGAGGGCGAGCTGGTCGGGTTTTTCGGCGGTTTCCGCGGGCCCGACCCCGCCGGTTTCGCGGGCTGCTGCAACCCGACCAACATCGCGGTCGCGCGCGATGGGCGCATCGTCGTCACGGAGAAGGCCGACCCGCGCGTGAAGATCTACGCGCCCGACGGCGGACTGCTCGCGGTATTCGGCGGCGGCGATTTCGACCTCGGCTGCAAGAACATGGATGTTGCGGTCGACGGGCGCGACCGCATCCACGTGATCGATACCGAGCGGCGCTTGATTCTGACGTACGAACCCGCGGCCGCCGCGACGAGGCCGGTATCGGCCGGCGCGTGCGCGGCACCTGGGAGTTAGGGCGATGGCACGGCAGTACACGCGGCGTGAGGTGCTTGAAACCGCGGCGCGCGGGGCCACGCTGGTGGGCCTGGGCGGCATGGGGGTGTTTCTGGGGCGGAAAGCCGGCCGCGAGGGCGTCTGGCTGATCGACGTCGAGCGGTGTGTGAACACCCGGCACGGGGCGGTGGGTGTTCCGGTGTGCGACCGGTGCGCCACGACGTGCGTACTGGCGCTGTCGGCGGTGCGGGCGGTGAACGACCACGCCAAGTGCGGGCGGTGCTACATCTGCCCGGCGTACTTCGACATCCGCAGCGCTGTGGGACCCGACGGGCTGCCGAGCCATAAGCTCTGCCCGCGGGATGCGATCGTGCGAAAGGTTATCGGCGACTTCGACCCGCGGGACCCGGCGAACAACTACTACGAGTACATCATCGACGAAACGAGGTGCAACGGGTGCGGGAAGTGCGTGATGGCCTGCAAGGAGCCGGCCGGCCTCGGCTCGATTCGGCTGGCGGTGCGGTACGACCTGTGCCTGGACTGCAACCGCTGCGCGATCGCCAGTGCCTGCCCCGCGGACGCTTACGCCCGCCGTCCGCTGGATGCCTGACGCCGATGTGGCCGCTGCCCGCCCCAGGCCGAGTTCGTGAGCGGCCCCTGTCCGGGCTGCTGCTCGCGGCGCTGCTGGCGGCGGCCGGGGCCGCCTCCGTTGCGGGCCAACCCATCGATTATCACCGCCCGGTGGAGGCCGCCCCACAGGAAAGCGACATCGGCGCGGACTACCGGACGCCGGTGGTCCAGCATGCGCCGCCCCGAGCGCAATGGCGCGAGGCGGTGGACGTCGGCCTCCTGGCGGCCGGCCTGGGGCTTGCCGCCTGGCTCAGCCTCGCCCGCCGCAGCCGGGCGGGCATGGTTCTGCTGGCCGTCGGCGGCACGGCCTATTTCGGCTTTTACCGCCGGGGTTGTGTCTGCCCGATCGGGTCCATCCAGAACGTTGCGGTGGCGCTGACCGACCCGCAGTATGCCGTTTCCTACTTCACGGTCGCGATTTTCCTGCTGCCGCTGGTCGCGGCCGCGCTGTTCGGCCGGGTGTTCTGCGGCGGTGTGTGTCCGTTGGGTGCCGTGCAGGAACTCGCGCTGCTGCGGCCGATTCCGGTGCCCGCGCGGGTGGATCGCGCGCTGGGGTGGTTGCGGTGGCTGTATCTGGGGCTGGCGATCGCCCTGGCGGTGCGGCCGGCCGAGACCCGGGATTTCATCATTTGTCGTTTTGATCCGTTCGTGCCGCTGTTCCGCTTCGCGGGCCCCGAATACATGCTGGTGTTGGGGGCCGTTTTCTTGGTGATCGGCACTGTCATCGGGCGGCCCTATTGCCGCTGGCTGTGCCCGTACGGCGCGCTCCTTTTGCTGCCGGCGCGGGTGGCGTGGCGCAGCGTGCGCATCACGCCCGACAAGGAGTACGACTGCGGGCTGTGCGCGACCGCCTGCCCGTACGGCGCGATCGCCGAACTGCGCGCCGTGCGCGCGGACTGCGTGTCGTGCGCCCGTTGTTATCAGTCTTGCCCGCGGCAGCACGTTGCGGGCAAGCGGGCCGTCCCTGCGGCGGAGGCCCGCTGATGGGGCCGACGTCCGAGATCACCGTGGGCCCCGAGCCGCGCGGCGCGGCGCCGGCCCCGCCCCGCCGCGGGGGTTGGCAGCGAGTCGCCGTCGGCCTGCTGGCGCTGTCCGCCGGCGCGGCCACGCTTGTGCTGGCGACGCGGCTGGCGGTCGACGCCCGCCGACACGCCGACGCGGCGGCGGCCGCACAGTTGCGCATCGTGGAGCTCACGGCGGCGGTGCAGGAAGACGCGCGCTTCGCGGCGGAGCTGCGACGCGTGCTGGAGGAGCAGACGGCCGCTTCGCTGGTCTTCAACCGCCGCGCGGAGCGGCTGGGGTGGGCGTTGCTGGCCGCGGCGGCGGCGTGCGTGGGCGCCACGAAGGGCTATCTTGGGCTGCGGCGCCGCGGGTTGCCGGTGCCCCCGCCGCTGGTGCAGTTGCAGGTCCGCGTGGCGCAGCGCCACGCCGCGGGTGCAGCGCCGCGCATGGCGGCGGCGCCGGACGTACGACTAACGGCCGCCGCTCAGGGCCCGCCGGATGCGGGCGACAGTGCGGACCTCGACGTCGCTCTGGCGGAGGTGGACGCCATCATCGACCGCTGCGGCAGCGCGCCCGCGGCGGTGTTGCCGATTCTGCACGCGTTGCAGGCGCGGTTCCGATATGTCCCGGAGGCCGCGCTGCGACGCGTCTGCCAGCGCACCCGCATCACGCCGGCCCAGATCGCCGCGGTCGTCTCGTTCTACCCGCAGTTCCGGCGCTCTCCGCTCGGCGCGCACCACGTTCGCGTGTGCGTCGGCACGGCCTGCCATGCGGCGGGGTCCGACCGCGTCGCGGCCGAGTTGGGGCGGCGCCTCGGCATCCCGGCGGGCCGCGACACCGACCCGCAGCGGCGCTACACGGTCGAGCCGGTGCCGTGCCTGGGCTGTTGCACGCTGGCCCCGGTGGTGCAGATCGACGGGGTCACGCACGGCCGCGTGCAGCCGGACGGCCTGACGACGCTGCTGACGGCCGGGGCGGACGGCGCGCGGCGTGCCGCGCCGCGGCCGGAGCCGGGGACCGCGGCGGCCGGCGCGCGACCCATCGAGGTACGCGTCGGCCTGGGCTCGTGTTGTGTCGCCAACGGCAGCGGGGCGGTGTACGACGCGCTGTGCGCGGCCGTCGCGCGTCACGGGGCGCCCGCGGTGCTCAAACGCGTCGGCTGCGTCGGGATGTGCCATCAGACGCCGTTCGTCGAGATTGTGCGTGCCGGACAGGAGCCGGTTATTTTCACGCGTGTGACACCGGATCAGGCGGTCGCGATCGCGCGCCGTTATCTGGCACGGCATCCGGTCGCCCGTTTCGTGGGTGCGCTGCGCGCGGCCGTCGGCCCGCGGCGCGGCCGTGCGCGGGCGGCGGCGCCGGCGCCGCGGGCGTGCACGCCGCGCGACCCGCAGCTCGCGGCGTTCCTCGGGCGACAGGTTCACATCGCCACGGAGCATGCGGGGCGGCTTGATCCGCTCGATTTCGACGAGTACGTGCGGCACGACGGTTTCGTCGCGTTGGCGCGCTGCCGCACGGAGTACAGCCCGCTCGAGATCATCGAGCGCGTGGAGCGCAGCGGTCTGCGCGGGCGCGGCGGGGCGGGCTTCCCGACCGGTACGAAGTGGCGGCTTGGGCACGACGCGGCGGGCCCGCGCAAGTTCGTCATCTGCAACGGCGACGAGGGCGACCCCGGCGCGTTCATGGACCGGATGCTGATGGAGTCGTACCCGTACCGGGTCATCGAAGGGCTGGCGATCGCCGCGCGGGCCGTCGGGGCGGCCGAGGGCGTGTTCTACATCCGGGCCGAGTACCCGCTGGCGTGCGCGCGGATCGAGACAGCGCTGCGGACCTGCGTGGCGCGTGGGGTGCTGCATGATTCGCCTGCGGGCGCGACCCCGGCGCGCCCGTATTTCCGCGTCGCGCACGGTGCCGGAGCGTTCGTCTGCGGCGAGGAGACGGCGCTGATCGCGGCGCTCCAGGGGCGGCGCGGGACGCCGGTGCTCCGTCCGCCGTACCCGGTGGAGCGCGGCCTGGAGGGCTGCCCGACGCTGGTCAACAACGTCGAGACCCTCGCGTGCATCCCGTGGATCATCCGACGCGGACCGGAGGCGTTCGCGGCGATCGGCACGCCGCGCAGCCGCGGCACCAAGGTCTTCGCGCTGGCCGGCAAGATCGCCCGCGGCGGACTCATCGAGGTGCCGATGGGCATGACCCTCCGCGAGATCATCGCGGACATCGGTGGCGGCGTACGGCCGGAGGCGACCGCGGCCGGGCCGCGTCCACGGCGGCTCAAGGCGGTTCAGATCGGCGGGCCGTCGGGCGGGTGCGTGCCCGCTGCGTTGGTCGACACGCCGGTCGACTTCGACGCGCTGGCCGAGGTCGGTGCCCTGATGGGCTCGGGCGGGCTCGTCGTGCTCGACGACCGCGACTGCCTAGTGGACATGGCCCGCTACTTCGTGAGCTTCACGCAAAGTCAGTCCTGCGGCCGGTGCGTTCCGTGTCGCATCGGCACGCAGCGGATGCTCGATATCCTTGATCGAATCACGGCGGGTCGGGGCCGGCCGGCGGACCTGGCCGAGCTCGAGCGGCTCGCGGGGCACGTCGGCCTGGGCAGCCTGTGCGGCCTGGGCCGCACCGCGCCGAACCCGGTGCTCACGACGCTCCGCTACTTCCGCTTCGAGTACGAAGCGCACCTCGCCGGCCGTTGCCCGGCGGGCCGCTGCGCCGCCCTGGTCGATTACGTGGTCACGGACCGCTGCACCGGGTGCACGCTATGCGCGCAGCACTGCCCGGCCGACGCGATTTTGCCGCGGCCGTACGAACGGCACGCGATCGACACCGACCGGTGCACGCGCTGCGACGGGTGCCGGGTGCGATGTCCGGAGGGGGCCATCGAGATCGTTTCGCCGCGGGTCGGGCGCGCCGCGCGGACACCCCGGCCCGCAGCGGCAGAGCACGAGGAGCCCGCGTGCCGCGCGTGATCGTCGACGACATCGCGGTCGAGGTGGCGCCGGGCAGCAACCTGCTTGCGGCGGTCCGCATGGCCGGGCACGACGTCCCCGCGCTGTGCTACCACCCGGGCTGCCAGCCCAACACGGCCTGCATGGCGTGCGTCGTGCGGCTGGTCGAGACCGGCCGCGTGGTCCCGGCGTGCGCGACGCCGGCGGTGGAGGGGCAGCGCATCGAGAGCGAAACGGAGGCCATCCGGGCGCTGCGCCGCACGGCGCTGGAGCTGCTGCTTTCCGAGCATGCCACGGCGTGCGGGCTGCGCGGCGACGGTCCGTGCGACTGCAAAAAGGAAGACGTGTGCCGGCTGCGAAAATACGCGCTGGCCTATGGCGCGGATCCGCGGCGTTTCGCCGTTACGCCGCGGCCTAGCACGCCTCAGCGGGACCACCCGGAGATCGTGTTCGACCCCGGCAAGTGCATCCTGTGCGGCATCTGCGTGCAGTTGGCGGAGCAGAGCGGCGAACGCCTCGGTCTGACGGTGGTCGGCCGGGGCCGCGCCGCCCGCATCGCGGTGCCGTTCGAGCAATCCGTGGCCGCGGCCCTGACGCGTGCCGGACGACGCGTGGCCGCCGCGTGTCCCACCGGAGCTCTCGCGCTCCGTCCGCCGGATGCCCGGCGGTGACGGCCGTGAGCGGGCCTCGCTGGGGCAGATCCGGCCGCTCTTTTCCGGCCGGATCCCCGGCGGTGACGGCCGTGAGCGGGGTGTGCACGGCGGTCCAGGCGTCGCGCTGACCGCGCGGGTGGCGGCCTGGGCCGCTCGGGTGGTGCCGGGCGCCGCAACCCGTCCGGAAGCGACTCTGCGGCGCCGCGGCGTGGCCTGAGCGGCGAGGTCAACGGGAAGCTCCTCCGCGGGCGGTGTCCTTGCTGCGGCCGGGTCGCAGGCACCGCTGGGGGCGAGGTTTTTCAGCCCCAGTCGGGCCAGGACCAGTTACGCAGCGCGTCGAGCCGGTCGCGGTCCGTCAGGTCGGCCCGCAGCGGGGTGACGGTCACGAAGCCCTCGCGGAGCGCGGCGACATCGCTGTCCGGCGTCCCGGTCTCGTCCGACTGCCAGCCGTCGAGCCAGTAAATCGTCTCCCCGTCCGGGTTGACCTGCTTGCGGTAGTGCTCCTGCCAGCTCACCGGGGCCTGCGGGCAGCAGCGCACGCCGCGCGGCCCGCCGGGGCGAACGGCGGGCAGGTTAATACTGAGGCACATCCCGGGCGCGGGGCCGCTGCCCAGGAACGTATCGAGGACGCGCCGTGCGATCGCGGCCGCGCGGTCGAAATCCAGCTCGTCGCACAGCTCCTGAGAGATTGCGGCAGAAGGCACGCCGAAGAGGGCCCCCTCGATGGCCCCGGCCACCGTGCCGCTGTAGAGCACGTTGACACCGGTGTTGGCGCCGGCGTTGATCCCGCTGAGGACCAGGTCGGGGCGGCGGTCCAGCAGCTCGATCATTGCCAGCTTCACGCAGTCGGCCGGCCGCCCGGCGACGCTCCACCCATAGAACGTTCCGCCGACGTGGATGCGTCGCACGGCGAGCGGCTTGAGGACCGAGATGGCGTGGCCGACGGCCGACTGGGAGTCCGCCGGGGCGACGACATCGACGCGGCCGAGGTCGGCGACCGCACGGTACAAGGCCGCCAGGCCCGGCGCGAGGATGCCGTCGTCGTTGGTCACAAGCACGTGCACGGGGGCATTGTAGGCGCGCGGGCGCTGGGCGGACCAATGGGCCGAGGCGGGCGCGCTCCTGGTGGTGGGCGGTGACACCGGTCCGCGCGGCGCCCGAGACGGCTCAGGACCGACTCGCGGCGGGCTCGGACGGGACGCGCGCGCCGCCGCCCGGCCCCGTGCAGCGCCAGACCTGATTGCGCCCGTGGGCTTTGGCCTGATACAGCATAGCGTCGGCCAGCCGCAGGAGCTCGTCGGGTCCGGGCACGTCCGGACGGCGCTCGGCCACGCCGCAACTGACGGTGACGCGGGGCGGACCGAGGTCCCACTGGCCGGACTCCGCCTCCACCACCGCGCGGAGCCGCTCGGCGAGTTGCGACGCGCCGGCCAGGTCGGTGGCCGGACAGATGATCGCGAATTCCTCGCCGCCGAAACGGGCGCTGAGATCCGGACGGCGGGAGGAGCGGCGCAGGAGCTCGGCCACGTTCTGTAGCACCCGGTCGCCCACAGGGTGGCCGTAGGTGTCGTTGACACGCTTGAAGTGGTCCACGTCGAGCACGATGCAGCTCAGCGGCAGGCCGGTCCGAGAGCACAGCTCCCACTGCTCGTAGAAGCGCTCGAACAGGCAGCGGCGATTGGGCAGTCCCGTGAGGGCATCGGTGCGGGCCTGCTGCTCGAGGCGGTGGGCCAGCATCGCCATCTGCGCGTTGGCCTTGTGCAGCTCGATGGTACGCTCCAAGAGTTCGCGCGAGAGACGGAGCATTCGCTGACCGACGCGGACCCGCGCCAGCAGCTCGCCCTCGTGGTAAGGCTTCGTGAGGTAATCGTTGGCGCCGGCCGCGAGTCCCTCGATGACATGCTCTTTGCGGTCGTGGGCGGTCAGCAGGATGAAATACACGTGCTGGACCGCCTGCATCGCCTCGAGCTCGCGGACCGCTCGGCAGAGCTGGAGGCCATCCATGCCGGGCATGTTCCAGTCCGCCACCATCAGACAGGAGCCCAGGCCCGGCACCACTTCCAGCGCGGGCGGCCCCGAGTCGAAAGTGTGCACCTGGAACCCGGCCCGCTGCAACTGGCGCTTCAACAGCACCAGCAGGGCCGTATCGTCGTCCACAACCACGATGTGTTCCGCCGGCGCGTCCGACATTCGTATTGTCCCGACCGGGGCGTGCCCCGGCCGTCACCGCCCGTGTCCTGCGTCGCCCGAACGCCTCGCCGCGCGCGGCCGTCGCATGTTTCAAATCCGTGCCTCTACGGGAGTCATCGGCCAGTCGGTCGGGTTCTGTCAGAAAAGCGGGCGCTGAGGTCGGACCGTTGCCGGAGAGCAACGTGCGGGCGGCCCCTGCGCAGCCCATAATGCGGCGGGGCTCGCACCGCGGTGCGGCGACAGGAGGCGGGCGGCATGCCTCGGCGTGGCGCAGGGTCTCGCAAGGTCCGGCAAGGCTGGCTGCTGCCCAGCGTCGCCGTCGCCCAGCGGCAACAGGTCGCCGACGTGGTTGTTCGGGCGCCGGTACCCGCCCCGGTCCCATACGCCGTGCCGGCGGAGCTTCTCGGGCGCGTGGCCCTCGGCACGCCGGTTCGCGTGCCGCTTCGCAGCGGCCGCCGACTGGTCGAGGGAGTGTGCGTGGGGGTGGCGGAGCGGCCGTGGGATCAGACGCGCCCGCCGATCGCCGAGGTGACCGGGCCGCCATGGCCGTTGTCGGCCCGCCTGGTGACGCTCGGCCTGTGGCTGGGCGAGTACTACGCCTGTCCGCCGTGGAAAGTGTTCGCGGCCATGCTGCCCATCGGTCTGCGGCGGCCGCCGGCGTGCCGGGTCGAGTATTTCGAGCGGGGCCCCGCGGCGGCGCCGGCCCGCCTCACGCCGCGTCAACAAGCCGTGTTGACGACGCTGGCAGCGGCGGGGCCGTTGCCACGTCGCGAGCTGGCCGCGCGGGCCGGAGTGTCCGCGGCGGTGCTGCGGCGGCTGCTGAGGGCCGGCCTTCTGACACGCAGCGTCCGGACGGAGGTCGCGACGAGCGCGACGGCGGCCGACTTGCCAGGGGAGTCCGTCGGACCCGCTGCTGTGGAAGAGGACGGGTTCGTCCTGACGGCGGGCCAGCAGGCGGCGCTGGACGAAATCGTCGCGGCCGCGGGGCCCGAGCCGGCGTTCCGCGTGTTCGTGTTGTTCGGAGTGCCCGGAAGTGGGAAGACGGAGGTGTACGTGCGCGCGATCCGGGCGGTGGTGGCCGCGGGCCGGCAGGCGGTGCTGCTCGTGCCGGAAATCGCGCTGACGACGCAGCTTGTGGCGCGGCTCCGCCGACGGTTCGGGCGCGTGGCGGTGCTGCACAGTCGGCTAACGCCGCGCGAGCGGCTGGCGGCGCATGTCGCGATCGCCGCCGGGGCGTGCGACGTGGTGCTCGGAACCCGCACGGCCGTCTTCGCGCCGTGCCCGCGGCTGGGGCTGCTGGTCGTGGATGAAGAGCAGGAGGGCAGCTTCAAGAACCTGGCGGCGCCGTATTTCCACGCGCGCGACGTCGCGGTCCGGCGCGCCCAGCTCGAGGGGGTTCCGGTCGTGCTCGGCTCCGCCACGCCCGCGCTCGACACGTGGTACAACGTTCAGCGGCGCCCGCACTACCGGTTGCTGCGGCTGCCGGAGCGCGTGCCGGGGGCGCAGCTCCCGGTCGCGCGGCTGGCGTGCACGCCGGCCCGGGAGGAGGGCGTCACGCTGCTGTCGGTCGCGCTGCTCGAGCAGCTCCGCGCCGTGCGGGCCGCCGGCGGGCAGGCGATTCTGCTTCACAACCGCCGCGGCTTCGCCGTGGCGCTGCGCTGCGCCCGCTGCGGGCAGGTGCTCTCCTGCGCGGAGTGCGGCGTCGCACTGGTCTTTCACAAGTCGGACGGCCGGCTGCGGTGCCACCGCTGCGGCCGCGCGCAGGACGCGCCCGCGCGCTGCCGGGACGACACCTGCGGCGGCCGGTTGGAGCGCCGCGGGGCGGGCGTGCAGCGGCTCGAGGACGAGCTGCGCACGGCGGTCCCCGGGCTGCGGCTGCTCCGGCTCGACCGCGACACGATGCGACGGCGAAGCGATTACGAGGCGGCCCTGCGCGCGTTCGAGGAGGGGGCGGCGGACGTCCTGCTCGGCACGCAAATGATCGCCAAGGGCCTGGACTTCCCGCGGGTGCGGCTCGTCGGGGTGATCGACGCCGACGCGGCGCTGGCCGTGCCGGATTTCCGGGCCGCCGAGCGCGTCTTTCAGCTCATCGTGCAGGTCGTCGGTCGCGCCGGACGTCGCGCCGGCGAATCCCTCGCCCTCGTGCAGTGCCGCCGCCCCACGGCCGCGGTGGCGGACGCCCTGCGCGTCGACTACGAGTCGTTCGCGGCACGCGAGCTGGACGCGCGCCGCGCCGCGGGCTGGCCGCCCTGGACCCGGCTAGCGCGGATCGTCATCGCCGACGACCGCCCCGGGCGGGCCCGCGACGTGGCGCGCCGCCTCGCGGCGGAGCTGCGCACGCTGGCGGGGCGGATCGATGCGCGGCTGCGGGTGGACCCAGCCGAGCCGTGCGTGCTGCCGCGGCTGCGCGGCCTGTTGCGCTACCAGGTGCTGCTGCGCGGCCCGCGCGACGCGGCGCTGACGCACCTCCTCCGGGCCGCCGCCGACAACCGGCTGCTGCGACCGGCGACGCGACGGTGCGCGGTCGACGTGGACCCGCTCGACTTGCTGTAATCACCCCGGATCGCGCGCGGAGCCCCTGCGCGGCCACGGAGAGCCGGGGCGCCCGGAGTCTGTCACCGGCCGGAACGGTGGCGTCCGTCGCGCCCGCGTCCCTCGGGGCGGCCGGCCGCGCGGCACGGCGGCGAGGCTCAGCGCTGCGGCGTCACCGACACGATGCGCTTGTCGCCCGTGGGTTCGAGGAGTTCGAGCTCCAGCGAGCGGGCGGCGGCGCCGACCGCTTTGCGCAGGTCTGCGACGGTCCGAATGGGTTTCCCGTCCGCCGCGGTGATCAGGAGGCCCGGCTCGACACCGGGGGGGGCGCCCGGCTCAACACCGACCACGACGACCCCGCGCTGCTGCTCGTCATAGACCCGCAACGGACCCGTACGCCGCTCGCGCAGGGTCTGGACGCGCAGGCCGAGTTCCGGTATCGCCCGACTCTGCTCGGAGCGGGTCAATCGGGCGGCGCCGATGTTGGCCGGTTGCAGCCCGAGCTTGACCGTCAGCTCGCGCTGGACGCCGTCCCGGACGATCCGGAGGAGGACTTCCTCGTCCGGCAGCACATCCGCGACCAGCGCCCGGAACTCATCCGAATCGTCGAACGACCGGCCGTTGAAGGCGATGATCACGTCCTCGACCTCGAGCCCGGCGGCGGCGGCCGGCGAGTCTTCGAGAACGCCGTTGACCACCACGCCGCGCGGCGCCGGAAGCCCGAACAAGTCCACGTCGCCCGTGCCGACCGGGGCGTGGAGGATTCCGAGCCAGCCGCGCCGCACCGTGCCGCCGGCCTTGAGCTGGTTGGCGATGCGCAGGGCGAGGTTCGACGGGATCGTGAACGCGACGCCCGCATTGACGCCGTCGCCGCGCGTGGCAATCGCCGTGTTCACACCCACCACCTCGCCGCGCAGGTTCAACAACGGCCCGCCGGAGTTGCCCGGGTTGATGGCCGCGTCGGTCTGGATGAAGTCCTGGTAGTCGATCCCCACGCCGGGCACGCGCTTCCGGCCGACCGCGCTGACGATCCCGTGCGTGACGGTCTGCGTTAGGCCGAACGGAGCTCCGACGGCGATGACCCAGTCGCCCACCTCCAACTGGCTCGAGTCGCCGAACCGGAGCGGATGCAGGTCGGATGCGTCGATCTTCAGCACCGCCAGGTCGGTCTTGGGATCGGTGCCGACGATGGTCGCCTCGAACTCGCGGTTGTCGTAGAGGATGACCGTAATGGAGGACCGGTCCTCCACCACGTGGTTGTTCGTCAGAATGTGCCCGTCCGTGTCGAGGATAATCCCGCTCCCCAGTCCGGGCGGCGTCCGTCGAAACCACTCGTGGATGGGATCCCGCGGCCGACGATCTTCCGGCGGGCCATCTTCGTTACCGCCCTCCACCGAACGTTCCCCGCCCTGCACGTACAGGTGCACGACCCCCGGGCGGGCCACCTTCGCCACGAGGCGGAACGCCCGCGAGATGGTCTGGACCTCCGGAACCTCGCTCTGGAGCTGCGCCAGCTCGTCACTGGAGGCCCGGATGCGGCCGCGCTCCAGCGCGTACGCCCAACGCGTCACGATGCGGTCGCCCAGAAGGGCCCCCACCAGCAACGCGCCGGCCGCGCCCCACAACACCATTCCGACTCGGGACCACTTTTTCTTCCGCAGCATGGCCAACTCCTGCCGGGGGCGCGCCCGGCCGATTGGATCGCAGGCACCGCACTATCGGACGGTCGCGGGGCGTCCGTCCGAGGCTCGCAGGGGTTTCCACCGCGGGCGCAAAATGCGACAATGGCCGTTCCGGTCCGCCGGCCGGCCGGTCGACCGGAAGGAGGTCGCATGCTGGTCGCGAAGAACCCGACGGCGCCGCTGTCGCCGGAGGACGCCCTGGCGATTCTGCGGCAGCGGATCAACCTGGACGGCTTCGAGATCGTGCTGGATCTCGACGCCAGTCGCGGCAGTCGCCTGCGCGACGCCCGGTCGGGGCGCGACTATCTGGACTTCTACTCCTTCTTCGCGTCGTACCCGGTCGGCTACAACCATCCCCGCCTCCACGACCCGGGCTTCCGGGCCCAGCTCCTGACGGCGGCCACGACGAAAGTCGCCAACTCTGACATCTACACGGTATTCTATGCGGAGTTTGTGCGAACCCTCGACGAGGTGGCCGGACTGCCCGGCTTCACCCACTTCTTCTTCATCGACGGTGGCACCCTGGCTGTCGAAAACGCCCTGAAGGCGGCATTCGATTGGAAAGTGCGCAAGAACGTGGCGGCCGGCCGCGGCGAAATTGGCCATCGGGTGCTGCATTTCCGGCAGTGTTTCCACGGGCGGAGCGGGTACGCCCTCAGCCTGACGGACTCGCCTGATCCGCGGAAGACGATGTACTTCCCAAAGTTCGACTGGCCGCGGATTGACGGTCCGGCGCTGGATTTCGGGCTGTCGGAGCCGCAGCGCACGGAAGAGGTCGCAGCCCGCGAAGCGGAGGCGGTGCGGCAGATCGAGGCGGCCGTCGCCCGCTACGGGCCGGATATCGCGGCGCTGATCATCGAACCGATTCAGGGCGAGGGAGGGGACAACCACTTCCGCGGCGAGTTCTTGCGGACGCTGCGGGAGCTGGCCGAGCGGCACGACTTTCTGCTGATTTTCGACGAGATTCAGTGCGGGTGCGGCATCACCGGCCGGATGTGGTGCTGCGAGCATTTCGGCGTGCTGCCCGACATCCTGGTGTTCGGCAAGAAGATGCAGGTGTGCGGGATCATGGCCGGGCCGCGCATCGACGAGGTGCCGGAAAACGTGTTCCGCATGTCGTCGCGGATCAACAGCACCTGGGGCGGGAACATCGCTGACATGGTTCGGGCCACGCAGCTCCTGCGGATCATCCGGGACGAGGACCTGCTTACGCACGCGGCCGAGTCCGGGGCCTACCTGCTGGAGCGGCTGCGGTGGCTGGCGGCGCGGCACGCCTGCGTGTCGGCGGTGCGGGGCCGTGGGCTGATGTGTGCGTTCGACCTGCCGGACCCGCAGTTCCGCAACCGACTGCGCGAGGCGTGCTTCGCCCGCGGCATGCTCATCCTGCCGTGCGGGGTGAAGTCGCTGCGTTTCCGCCCGGTTCTGGACGTGGCACGCAGCGAGCTGGACGCGGGCATCGAGATTCTGGACGATGCCCTGGCCGCCCTCCGCTGACGGCCGTCCACGCCGGCGCAAAACCGCGCCGCGAACAGACCGCAGGACGCCGGCCCCCGAGCGGCGTCATGCCGCGCGGTCGCACGGCGGTCGCGTTCGGGCGCGCGCTCCCGGTTCCGCCTGCATCGCCGTCGCCGGGACGCTCACCGACCCGCCGCACACTCTTGCGCTTCGTTCGGGGTCGCCGCGTGTGCCGCGTCGATACGCAGGTCAGCCAAACCGGCCGTCCAGGACGGCACAGCGCCGGGCGTTGCCATTGAACGGCCCGGAGGATCCGCTAAACTAATGGCACGGTCGGCGGCGCGGCGTGTGCGCGGTACACGCGCGACCGGCCGGCGGCGCGGTCTTGCCACGGAGCGTGAGAACCATCGGCTCGAATCGCCAAGTTCAGCACCCGGCTCCGCCGCGCGCGGCGCGGTGCTGCATGCTGTCCGCCGCGGTCCTGTTACTGCTCACGGGGTGCGCGGTTCCGCAGCCGCGTGGTGCCGGGCGGCTGGAGCGTGTCACCGAGCCCACGAAAGGGCGGGCCTATTGGCTCTACCTGCCACAGGGCTACACATCGCTGGAAGAGACCAGCCGGCAGACGCGCCGGTGGCCGCTGGTGATGACTTTCCACGGGATGAAGCCGTATGACACGGCGCACGCCCAGGCGCTGGAATGGCAGCAGGAAGCCGATCGGTACGGGTTCATCGTGTGCGCCCCTGAGCTGCGGGCATTTGACTTTCTCTTCGGTGAGTTCCCACTGCGGCGGGTGACCAGCACGTTCGAAGCCGACGCCGACGCCGTGCTCGCGATCATGGATCACGTCTTTCAGACGACGCGGGCCGACCCGGCCAACGTGCTGTCGACGAGCTGGTCGAGCGGCGGGTACATGGCCCATTACATGCTGAACCGTCATCCGGCGCGGTTCACGTGTCTGGCTGTGCGGCAGTCGAACTTCACCGAGGCCGTGCTCGACCCGGGCCTGGTCAGCCGCTCACGATATCACCCGGTTCTGATCCTGAGCACCCGGAACGACTTCGCGATTTGTAAGGAGGAGTCGCGCCGGGCGATCCAGTGGTACGAGTCGCACGGATACAAGAACCTGGCTTGGGTCTACCTGAACAAGCTCGGGCACGAGCGGACGCCGGACATGGCCGCGGACTTCTTCGCTCACGTGTGCGGTGCGATCCCCAGTCGGCCGCCCGAGGTGCTCGTAGGGCGTCAAGCGATCGACGGCAACGCGTCCGGGATGGCGCTGCTGGCCGGGAACCTCACGCGCGTGGAGCGCAACCCCGAATCGCCGCCGCCCCACGCGCTGGTCAGCACGGCGACGCCCGCGCGCTCGGCGACCCCGCCGCGCCCCCTGCCGGTGCCGCCCACCGACGTGATCGCCGCCGCCGCCGCACCGGCGCGCGCAGCGCCGCCGCCGTCGAGTCCGTCGGCCGCAGGTTCGGCGGGCCGCGGGACGTCCGGGCCGCAGCCGCTGGCGGCGGCCGGCCCGCTGCCGCGCCCCTCTGCGCCGGTGGGCATCAGCGTCTCGTCGGCGGTGGGCTTCGCCCCGCTGCGGCTGGTTTTCTCGGCGGATTGTCCGACGGACTGGCACCGCACCGCCGATTTTCTGTGGACGCTGAACAACCAGCAGATCGGCCACGGCGTGAACGGTCAGCGGACCATCAACCAGCCGGGGGACTACACGCTGGAGCTGTTGGTCGTGACGGAATCCGGAGCGGAGTATCGCGCGAGCCGGGCCATCCGCGTGCTGCGCGATGTCGAGGTGCCGGCCGCCGCGAACGCCTACCCCTGACGCTTCGGCGGCGGACGATGACGCACGCGAGGCGAGGTCGCACGGCATGACCGTTCCGCAGCAGAATCTGTGGGCGCCATGGCGGATGGAGTACATCGGCGGGTTGGGGACGGAGGCGGATGGTTGTTTTCTCTGTCGAGCTGTGGCCCACCCCGAAGACGACGCGGGGGCGTACGTGCTGTGGCGCGGCCCGGCGACGATCACGCTGTTGAACCGGTTCCCATACAGTAGCGGCCACGTCCTGATCGCGCCGCTCGCCCACGTGGCCGAGCCGGAGGAACTGCCCGACGCGGTATTGCTGGAGATTATGCAGCGCACGCGGGACGCGAAGCGCGTGTTGCAACGGGCGTTGGCGGCGCAAGGGTTCAACATCGGCATGAACCTCGGGCATTGCGCCGGGGCCGGTCTGCCGGGGCACCTTCATCAGCACGTCGTGCCGCGCTGGTCGGGTGACACGAATTTCATGGCGGTGCTGGCGGACGCCAAGGTGATTCCACAATCTCTGGCCGAGGTACGGCGACTCTTCCTCGCAGCGAGTGCGGAACTCGGCCTTCACTGAGTAGCGCGCGGGCACTGCGTCGGGCAGGCGGCCCCGGCGGGGCGTGCGGCGGTCAGGTCGGCGGGGGCCGGAGCGGACGCGGCACCCGGAGAGTGCCTTGACACTCCGCCGCGCGCCGCTCGGGCGGCGCGTCGGCGTTTACGGACCCGATAAACCAACGTCAGAACCAGGAGGACGAGCGCGGCCGCCGCGAGCAGCACGCCCTCGGCGCCCGCGATGTACTGCCGCAACTGCGGAATCATGCCCGCGAAGTAATAACCCAAGAGGATGAAGAACGGCACGGAGAGCACCGCACCGGCGAAGTCCGCCAGGAAGAAGCGCCAGTACGGAAAGCGCGTCGCACCGGCCGTAAGACACATCGCCGCCCGAATGCCCATGAAGAACCGGCCGACGAAGCACAGCCACATCCCGTGGTAGTGGAACTTTTCACGCAGCGCCGCGTAGCGCTCGGGGGTCAGCAACCAGCGGACGGAGCGGTGACTCAGTAGGTCCGGTCCCCAGCGACGCCCCAACGAGTACAGCACGAGGTCCCCCGACATGATGCCGATCAGCGCGACGATGATCGTCCAGTGCCAGGTCGCCACGCCGTCGGTCGTCCGGAGCACGACCCCGGCGGCGATCAGCGGCAAATCTTCCGGAATCGGCACCCCGAGGCTCGCTAAGACGAGGATCAGGAGCAGCGCAGGGTAGAACGCGACATCCATCCAGCCCTGGATGCTCTCCATCTGGCTGAGTACGAATCCTGAAACGGCCAGCATGTGGAAACGCATCCGAAGACTGTAGGCGGCCTCATCGCTCCCGGCCGCGAGTCGGGGCGGCATTCTCGCGGCACACCGGCCGGGGCACAAGCCGCGTAAAAGAATCGACCGGTTGGGCCCCCGGGGTGGGACATTGGGTTGCGAGCGGCACGGAATGCGCGCCGGGGAATACTGTCGGTCGGGGGAGATCGTCGGCCATGGGGGTCGGCTCGGCCGGCGATGAGGTTCGCCGAAGCAGTCGGCCTTCGCACACGTGGCTGGGGCTGCGGTCGGCGTGTAAAGTTGTAAAATATTTCCCAGTAGTAACTTAGGACTCTTCTGGTGCAGTCGGGGGCTGCCGCCCTTATCGGAAAAAAACCGCGCAAAAACAACTTCTGAAAGTTTTTCTTCGGGGTGTTGCATGCTCTCCGGATGCTTCTATAATCATGATGTCCGAGTGGCGCGAGGCACGTACAGGTTTCCCCCCCGGCCTGTCGGCCCCCCACTCGGACTTTTTTGTTGCCCCGATTGCGTGGTGGAAGCGCGCTTGCCGAATTGACACTGGCTCGCCAAGCCCCCCCTGCTTGACGAGCCATGTTACCCGGGCTTGCCCCCTCCGAATGCCAATCTACGTGGCTCCCGCCCGCCGGTCTATTGGGGGACCGGGGTAGTCGTGGCAGTTTTCGCACCGTTGGCGTGAGACGCTCGCGAGCTGTCAGGCGCCAATCAGGCGGTCACGACGCGGCGGCGTTGCCGACGCGCGGGGACCCCGGCCTCGGGACCGTACAATCCGTCACCATGTCGGAGCGTCCTACGCTTGTCGTCGGCACGGCCGGCCACATCGACCACGGTAAGAGCCGGCTGGTTTTCGCTCTGACCGGTACGGACCCGGATCGGCTGCCGGAGGAGAAGGCCCGCGGCATGACGATCGACCTCGGGTTCGCTCATGCGGTCATTGACGGCTGCGACATCGCGTTTGTGGACGTGCCGGGCCACGAGCGATTTCTGCGGAACATGGTCGCGGGGGTCACCGGGATCGATTTGGCGCTGCTGGTGGTCGCGGCGGACGACTCGGTCATGCCACAGACCCGGGAGCACGCCGAGGTGCTGGCCCTGCTGGGGCTGCGAGATTGCCTGCTCGTGCTGACCAAGACCGACCTGGTGGACGCCGGTTGGGCCGCGCAGGTTGAGGAAGAAGCGCGCGCTGTGCTGGCCGAGCACGGGCTGGCGCCGCGGGCGTGCGTGCACACCTCGGCGCTGACGGGACAGGGTCTGGACGAGCTGCGGGCGGCCCTGGTTCGGGCGGCCCGCGATGCGCAACGGCCGCGGGCGTTCTACGATTGGTTCCGGCTGCCGATCGACCGGGCGTTCACGGTGGCGGGGCGGGGTACCGTGGTGACCGGGTCCGTCGCCCACGGGGGCGTGCAGCGCGACGATGAACTCGAGCTGTGGCCCGCCGGCGTACGCGTGCGCGTGCGGGACCTTCAGTCGCACCACAACCCGCGTGAGGCGGTCGCTGGCCGGGTGCGTCTGGCGGTCAACCTGGCGGGTGTGCCGCTTGAGAGCGTGAGCCGCGGGTGTGAGTTGGCAACGCCCGGGTATCTGCGCGCGACGACGCTGCTGGAGGCGCGCCTCGCGACCTTCCGGATGCCCGGCCAGACGGCGCGGCAGACAGTCCGGGCCCGACTGTACCTGGCGACAACCGAGGTCGGGGCCGAGGTGCGGCTCCCTGAGCCACCGGGCGCGACCGCCGTGCGCGACGTGTACGCTCAAATCCGCACCACTGCGCCGGTCGTAGCGGCATGGGGCCAGGCGTTTCTGCTCCGCGATGAGGCTGCGACGCGCACGCTGGGAGGCGGTCGCGTTCTCCGTCCACTGGCGCGGCGGTGGACGACGCGGCGCCCGATGCAGGCCGCGGGTCTGGCGATTCTGTCGGACGGCGGGCCGCGGGCCCGCCTCGAGGAAGCGGTTCGCGATGCCGAATGGCTGCCGCTGACGGACGCGTTGCTGGCGACGCTGGCGGGGCTGCCGGCCGGGAGCGAGGCGGCGCGCGGACTGGAGGGCTTGCGTGCCGACGGGCGGGTTGTCGTGTTCGAGGCGGGCGGTGAACGGCTGGCCGTGCACAACGCGGCCCTGGAGCGGCTCGCGGCCGAGCTCAACGCGCGACTGGCGCGCCATCTTTCGGCGAACCCGCGCACTGGTGGCGTCCCACGCACGGAGTGGCCGGGCTGGATGCCGCGCGTCTGTCCGGTTCGCCACCGGCCGGCGCTTGCGGAGTGGTTGATTTCCGCAGGGCACGTGCGGCTCGTCGGCGACCGCGTCGTGCCGCGCGACTACCGCGAGGCGCTGAGTCCGGAGGATCAGCAGCTTTACGAAGCGATCGTGGCCGAGTATGCCGCCGCGGGGCTCGCGCCACCGGACCTTGAGGGGCTGCGGTGCCGCACCGAGCGCAACGCGCCGCGCGTCGCCGAGCTGGTGGCGTTGGCGACGGCGCGCGGCCGGCTGGTCCGGATCGGCCACGCGTTCTGGCTGCACGCGGACGCGTGGGACGCGGTCGTGCGCCGGGTGAGCGGCGCGCTGCGGACGGGCGGGCCGCGAACCGTCGCCGAGATCCGCGATCTGCTGAAGTCTTCGCGGAAGTACGTGGTGCCGCTGGTCGAGCAGCTCGACGCGGCCGGCATCACGCGCCGCGTCGGCGATCGGCGTGTGCTCGGACCGAAGGCCCCGGCCGGTTGAGGCCGGCGGCCCACGGGCGGGCGACGCTTTCCCGGTGGGGGCTCACACGACGGTGCGGAGGAACGACCGGCACGCGCCCGCGTAGCCGCCGGCCGTGTTTGCGGTACGATGGCGGGGCATGTCGCCCGTGGTCGCGGCCGCGATCGTCGTGTTCTGCGAGGGCCTGGTCCTCTGGGCCGTATTCCCGATCATGAGTTACTACTGTGCGGCCTTCGGGGGCGGGCCCGTGTGGGTCGGCGTGCTGTTCGCGCTGATGTCCGGACCGCGCGTGATCTTCAACCCGCTGTTCGGGCGGCTGTCGGAGCGGTACGGGCGTCGGCCGCTGATGGTGGTTGCGAGTCTCGGCACGCTCGCCAGCTCGGTGGTGTGGGCGGTTGCGCCGAGCCTGATGTGGTTGGCGGTCTCGCGGCTGCTGATGGGGGTTTTCGGGGCTCAGGCGGCGCTGTCGGCGGCGGTCGCGGCGGACGTCACGCCGCCGGAACGGCGCGGCGGAGCGATGGGTGTGCTGGGAGGGACCTTCGGGCTCTCGATGATTCTCGGCCCGCTGTTGGGGGGGCTGGTCACGCACTTCGGGTCGCACGCGATGGTCGGCTGGGCGGGGGCGGCGTTGCAGGGGGTTTCGGTGGTGACGTGCCTGGTGGGCCTGCGCGAGACCCGGCCGCTGGAGGCGGTCGCGGCGGCCTCGCGGCCGCGGCGTTTCGACGGGGATCTCTGGGTCCTACCCAACGTGACCCCGCTCATGGTGGCGACGCTGATCAGCACGCTGGCGGTTACGCAGATCACGACGACGTTCAGTCTGTTGGCGGAGCGACAGTATCAGTACCGGGAACGGGAGGTCGCCTACTTTTTCACGTTGTTCGGTCTGATCGGCACGCTCGTGCAGGGCGGGCTGGTCCGCGCGCTGGCGCCGCGGTTCGGGGACAAGCCGCTGGCAGTGGCGGGGCTGGTGGCGCTCGCTCTGGGGGGCGCGTTGACGGCGTTGACGCCGCCGCGGGCCGGGTTGTGGGCGGCGATGAGCCTGGTGGGGGTCGGTGCGGCGCTGAGCACCCCCACGCTGACGGCGCTGGTGTCCGGCTGCGCCGGCGCGGATCGCCAGGGCGCTTTGCTGGGACTGCACCAGGGCGTCACGGCCCTGGCGCGTGGGCTGGGGGCGCCCCTCGCGGGAGGCATGTTCCGCGCGGTCGGCGCGTCGGCACCCTACGGCCTTTCGGCGGTGATCTCAGTCGTCGCGGTCGTGGTGGTCGCGGGCGTGCGGGTGCGCTCTTCGGCCGCGCCGCCGCCGGCCGCCGAGCTGTAGCCGCCGAACGCGTAGGCCTCGACGGACTCTTTTTTGGTGCGGCCACGGCGGTCGGTTTCGTCCTTCACGTTGAAGAGCCAGCGTTGGGCCGGGCCGAGGCGTGCGGTGAGGGTCGCGCGGTAGGCCGTCCACAGCTCGTCCGGGAAAGCGACCTTGGGGTTGTCGGCGCGGTACAGGAGAACCCACAGCCGACCGCCGGGCGGCGCGGTCAGTTCGTCGGGCGGCGGGGCCCAGGTGAGCGGGACGGGGGCGTACCGCAGCACGTCGAACACGAACTGGCCGCCGACGCCGCCCCAATCCCGCAGGTTCGGCGCGTAGGGGACCTCGCGGTCGGCGTTGAACACGACCCAGCGGTCGGTCGGGGCGGTTTCCCGCGCGAGCGTGCGCACCGCTTCGCGACTGCGATACGCGGCCGGCGACTTGTACGGTTCGCGCACGTCGCGCGCCGCGCCGACTAGCGCGATGATCAGGAACGCGGCGGCAGCGAGCGTCAGGCCGGCGTGCGGGCCGTGCTGGGGCAGCCGGCGGAGGGCCGCCGACACACTCGTTTCGGCCGCGGGCGAGGGTGAAGGGGCACTCTCGCAGGCCGCGGTCGCGGGACCGCGTTGCGGCAGCCGCCGCAGCAGCTCCCACAGGCCGATCCCCGCGAGGAGACAGAACGCCGGAGCCATGTAGAGCATGGTGCGCGCCGAGCCGCCGTAGGGGTACAGCCGCACCGCCGCGGCCGCCAGCGCGGGCACGAGCGGCCCGAGCAGCAGCCAGGCCTCCTCAGCCCGCCGGCGCGCGACCCAGACCGTGCCGATGATGACGAGGGCGAGCGTGCCCGCGCTGCCGAAGGTGGCTCCGCCCAGCGGGTACGCCAGCATGTTCCCGGTGTGGATGACGAGTAGCCACAGCGGCAGCTTCCACGGCTCGTGGAGCGGCGGGAAAGCCTGGGTCCACATTTCGATCTGCTTGAGGCGCGGGGCGGCCGCCGCGTGCGGCAGCGCGTACGTCAGGACCATCAACCCGCCGCTGAGCCCCAGTACGACCAGTGCCGCGGCCGCCGGCGGCCGGCATCGCTCGCCGGCCCCATGCCGCCACGCCCGCCAGGCCAGCAGGAGAGCGAGACTGACGGCCACGAAGAGGCTCGGATATGAGAGCCAGGGAGCCAGGGCGAGCGCGACGAGGAGCGCGGCCCAGAGTCGGCGCCGACGCAGGTCCGACAGCAGCCGCCAACCGATGATCGTCAGCAGCAGGGACACGAGCAGGTCCAGCGCGTAAGGCTTGACTTCGGCCGCGTGGCGGACGGGGTAGTATGACACGGCGAAGATGCCGGCGGCGAGCCAGGCCGGGGGTCCGCCGACGAAACGGCGTGCGAACCAGGCGAACAGTGCCAGCGAGGCGAGCCCGGCGAGGAACGGGACGAGGCGTAGGGCCCACTCGGAAAGTCCCAGCGTGCGGGCCGCGAGGAGCTCGAGCCAGGAGAACCCCAGGGGCACGATCTGGCCGTACACGAGGGGTTCGAACAGCCCGCGGAAGTCGCGGACGATGAAGTTGACCGCGACGAAGGCCTCGTCGCCCCAGATCGGGAAGCCGAGGGCGTAGCGCAGGACGCGCCACGCGGCACCGGCGAGAATCACGCCGACGAAGCAGCGCCGCACGAGGTCCCCGGCGCGGGGGAGGGGCGCCGCTGCGGGCGCGCCCGGCTCAGGGGTTGCCGGGGACATGGGTCGGCTCCGGGGGGGCAGACGGGAACGGCGCCAGCGGAGGACGGCGGCGGACGACGAGGGCCGACGTGAGGGCTCCGCCGACCAGCACGGCGGCGATCACGACGAGCGACACGGTGGTCGGGATCGGGATGTAGCCGGCGATCAGCATCTTGACGCCGATGTAGGCCAGGACGATCGCGAGGGCGACCTTGAAGTAGCGGAATTTTCCGATCAGTGCGGCCAGGGCGAAGTAGAGCGCGCGGAGGCCGAGGATGGCGAAGACGTTGCTCGTGAATACGAGGAACGGATCGGCGGTGATGGCGAAGACCGCCGGGATCGAATCCACCGCGAAGACGACGTCGGTGGTTTCGACGGTGACCAGCGCCAGCGCCAGCGGCGTGAGCATCAGGGTTGCCGGCCGGGCGGCCGCCACGGCGGCGTCGGCGTGACGCGGCGCGTCGGGCGTGGCCGCCGCGGCGGACGGCGGGGAGCCGGCGCGGACCAGGAAGTGAGCGCCGTGAAAGCGCTCGGTGACCGGCACGACGCGACGGGCCAGCCGGACGATGGGGTTGCGGTGCGGCTCGCGCGGCGCGTCGCCAAGCCAGAGCATTTTGACGGCGGTGAGGATCAGCAACGCACCGAAGACGTACAGGATCCAGTGAAACGCCGCGACGAGCTCAGCGCCGACGCCGATCATGACGCCGCGCAGGACCAGCGCGCCGAGGATGCCCCAGAACAGGGTGCGATGCTGGTACATCGCCGGTACGCCGAAGAAGGCGAAGATCATCGCGATGACGAAGATGTTGTCCAGGCTCAGCGACTTCTCCACGACGTAGCCAGTGAGATATTTGGTAGTGGCCGTCCAGCCGTCGTTGATCCGGCCGTCGGCCGGGTCGACGTCGCGCCCGAGCCCCAGCCAGTGACCCTGATAGGCGAAATACACGAAGACGGCGAACGCGAGGCCCACCGTGATCCAGGCGGCCGACCAGGCGAGGGCTTCGCGGGCCCCGATGACCCGCGCCCGGCGGTTGAGTACGCCCAGGTCCAGCGCCAGCAGGGCGAGCACGCCGAGGATGAAGGCCACGTACAGCCAGACGACCATGCGTTCCTCGCGGGCGGCCGCGCCGCGGCCGAGCTCCTCAGTCCGGCACCGGCGCCGTGGCGACCTGAAGGCCGCTCTCGACACGCACCAGGTCGATGTGACACCGCCAGCGTGGGTCGGCGTCCGGGTAGTCCGTGCGGTAGTGCACGCCGCGTGACTCGCAGCGTGTCGCCGCCCCGGTCGCGACGGCGTAGGCGACCGTCAGCATGTTCTGCGTCTCCCACGCCAACGGCGCGTCGAACACCTTGTCCATGACGTAACGCGCCCAGAATTCGATGATCTCGAGCGTTTCGCGCAGGCGGTCGCCGCTCCGCTCCACCGCGACGTTGCGCGACATGAGGCTTTGGAGACTGTTGAGCACGTCGGTGAGGTCCAGCGCCGTCCGGGGCGAGGGCGGCAGCAGGTGGCTGACCGGCAGCGGCCGGTTCGGACGCCCATTGGCGCGGGTCCGGGCCGCGGCGACGCGGCCGGCCCGACGCCCCCACACGAGCCCCTCGAGCAGCGAGTTGCTGGCGAGGCGATTCGCACCGTGCAGCCCGGTCGCGGTGACCTCGCCGCAAGCCAGCAGCCCGGGGAGCGTCGTGCGGCCGTCCGGGTCGGCGGTGACGCCGCCGATGGTGTAATGCGCGCTCGGACGGACGGGAATGAGATCGCGCTCCGGGTGGATGTCGAAGTCGCGACACAGGCGGTCGAGATTCGGGAAACGGGCCGCGAACCGCCCCGGGGCGAAATGCCGCACGTCGAGATAGACGCAGGGGGCGTGCTCGCGCTTCATCTCGGCGGCGATCGCGCGGCTGACCACATCACGGGGGGCCAGCTCGCCGCGAGGGTCGTAATCGGCCATGAAGCGCCGGCCGGCGCGGTTGACCAGATACGCCCCGTCGCCCCGCACGGCCTCGCTGATCAGGGCGCGGGCCGCGCCGGCGACGTACAGCGTCGTCGGGTGGAACTGGATCATCTCCATGTCTCGCAGCGTCGCGCCGGCCCGCAGCGCCATCGCCAGCCCGTCGCCCGTGGCTAGCGGGGGGTTGGTGGTCTCGCGGAACACGCGACAGCAGCCGCCCGTCGCGAGGATTGTCGTCGTGGCCCAGAACATCTGGTGGCCGTACTTGCCGTGGTACGTGACGGCGCCGACCACCTGGCCTTCGCAGGTGAGCAGGTCGATCGCGAAGCAGTGCTCGAAGACGCGGATGCGCGGGTGGTGGCGCACCGCGTCGAACAGCACGCGCACGATCTCGCGCCCGGTCGCGTCCGAGGCGTGGATGATGCGCGACCGGGAGTGCCCGCCTTCGCGTCCGGCCTCGAGCGCGTCGCCGTGTCGGTCGAACACCGCGCCCCGGCGGGCTAGATCGGCGATCAACTCGGGCGCCTCGGCGACGGCGCCGGCGATGACTTGGGCGTGCCCCAGACCGCAGGCCACGGACTGGGTGTCCTGCGCGTGCAGCGCCGGCGAGTCGTCGGGCCCGGTGGCCGCCGCGATGCCGCCCTGGGCCCAGGACGAGGCGGAGTCCCCGGCGGCCCCCTTCGTGACCAGCAGGACGTCGCCGGCTTCGGCGGCCTCCAGCGCGGCCTGCAGGCCGGCCACCCCCGTCCCGAGCACGAGTGTGTCGGTGAACAGGTGCGGCAACCGGTGCGGCTCGAAGTTGGTCAGGTAGCGGCGACGACCGATCGCGGTACTCATGCGGACTCACTGCGATCCCGGCGGCCGCGGACGCCACCGCCACGGGCGGCCGGGTTCGAACGATCGTTGCCGTCATGGTAGGGGCGACGACCCGTTTCCGCACGCGAGGGGGGCGCGGGGCGCGGCGACGAAATCAGGGGTTGGCCGGCGAGAAGCGCCGGACCGCCCGATCGGTGACGAGCATGTGAATGCGGACGTCGGTGGGCCCCGTCGGGATGGCGTCCACGATCTGTTCCTCGAGCGCCAGGGCGCACGAGACGCCGCGGAAGTCGGGGTGCGAGAGGAAGCGGTCGTAGAAGCCCCGCCCGCGGCCCAGCCGGTTGCCCTGAAGGTCGAAGCCCAGCCCCGGTACGACGACCAAGTCGATGTCGGACACCGGCACCGGCATGCCCTCGGCCGGCTCGCGGACGCCCATGTAGCCCTCCTCGACGCCGCTGGAGAGGGAATGGATCTCGATCGGCAGCATCCGGCGCTGGTCGAAGGAGACGCGGGGGGCGAGGACGCGCTTGAGGTCGGCCCAGGCCTGCAACGCGATCGGTTGCGTATCCACCTCCAGCGGCGTGGACAGGAACAGCATGACTGTTTCGGCGCGCTGGTATTCCGGCTGCGCACACAGGAGGCGGCAAGCCGCGGCGCTGCGCGCGGGCCACTCGGCCGGCGAAATCGCTTGCAGCCGGGCGCGCAGTTCCTGTCGCAAGGCTCGTTTCGGCACGCTCAGTCCGTCCCGGTTTCCGGCGCGGGCCGCTCGCGGGCCGCGCGCAGCCGCCGCAGCGTGGCGGCGATCTGGGCCTCGAATCCGCGCTCGGACGGATTGTAATAGGAGCGGAACGCCCCGAGGTAGTCCTGTGCGACGACCGCGGCGGGATGGTCGTGGGGATACTGATAGCCGACCCCGCGGCCGAGTCGGGCCGCGCCGGCGTAGCTCCGGTCTCGCAGATGGTCGGGGACCGGCAAGGCCGGTCCCTCGCGAACATCCCGCCGGGCCGCTCCGATGGCGACGGTGACGGCGTTCGATTTCGGCGCGCACGCGACGTACGTGGCCGCCTGAGCCAGCGCGTACTCGCACTCCGGCAGGCCTACGGCCAGCGTGACCTGAAGCGCGGCGGCCGCCAAGACGAGGGCTTGGGGGTCCGCGTTGCCGACGTCCTCGGAGGCACAGATGGCGATGCGGCGGGCGATGAAGCGGGGGTCCTCTCCGCCCTCGAGCATCCGCGCGAGCCAATAGAGGGCGGCATCCGGGTCGCTGCCGCGCAGGCTCTTGATGAAGGCCGAGGCGATGTCGTAATGCAGGTCGCCGCAGGCGTCGTGCGGCACGACGTTCCGCTGCATGGACTCGGCCGCGATCTCGATCGTGACGTGCGGCGGCGACGCGGAGGGCGCGCCGGTCTCGGCCAGCAGTGAGAGTACAGCGACCTCGAGCGCCGTGAGGGCGCGGCGGGCGTCGCCCTCCGCGTGGGCCGCGATGAATCGCAGGGCCGCATCGTCCGCGGTTGCCTGGGTCGCACCCAGGCCGCGCTCGCGGTCCGCCAGCGCGCGACGGAGCAAGACTTCGAGCTGCTCGGGGGAGAGCGGTTTCAGCTCGAAGATCTGGCTGCGCGACAGCAGGGGACCGTTGACGGCGAAGAAGGGGTTTTCGGTCGTCGCGCCGATGAGGATCAGCGTCCCCTCCTCGACGTCCTTCAGCAGCACGTCCTGCTGGGCCCGGTTGAAGCGGTGGATTTCATCCAGAAAGAGAACGGTGCGCTGCCCCGTCAGGAGCCGCTCCCGGGCGGCGTCAATGACGGCCCGCATGTCCTTCACCCCCGCCTCGGCGGCGTGCAGCGTGACGAACGCCGCCCGGCTGTGCGCGGCGATGATCTCGGCCAGCGTCGTCTTTCCGCAGCCGGGGGGTCCGAACAGGATGGCGCTCGTGAGCCGCTGGGCCGCCAGCAAGCGCCGCAGCAGCCGGCCGGGGCCGGCGAAGTGCTCCTGCCCGACGAACTCGTCGAACGAGCGGGGTCGCAGGCGGACGGCCAGCGGTTGTATTTGCCGCTGGGCCGCGGCGCGCTGGTCCGCGAAGAGGTCCATAGCGGCAGTATACGCGATGTACCCGGCCCGGCCGCCCGGCCGACTTCGCCCGGCTCCTGGAGCGGTTAGAATGCGAGTCGGACTTCCCGCCTGCGAGGAGATTCGGTCATGCGCATCACCAAGTTAACGGCGATTTTGCTGGTGGCGGTTGCGGCAGCGCTCACGGCTTGTGAGTCCAAGTCGCGCGAGCAGTCCAAAACGAGTCCGCCCGCCAAAGACGTGGACCGCGTCGGATCGCAAGCGCCAGCCGAGACTGAGACGGCCGCGCCCGACTCCGGGCCGACCGGCGGGGCCCGAGTCGGCACGGTCCGGCCGGGCGCGCGGCCGGCACCCGGGCAGCCCACGGGCGAGCGGCTGGTAATCGGGCTGGTGGCCAGGAACCAGTTGAATCCGGTGTACCAGGCGGTGTACGCCGGGGCTCGGGAGGCGGCACAGAAGCTCGGATCGGAGTACGGCGTCGAAGTGGTGGTGGACTGGCAGACCCCGGCGGAGGAAGACGCGCGGCAGCAGGCCGAGGCGATCGAGCAGCTCGCCCGGAGCGGGGCGCGCGGCATCGCGGTGGCGTGCGCGGACGCCGAGACGGTGACTCCGGCGATCGACAGGGCGGTCGCGTTGGGGGTGGTGGTGGTGTGTTTCGAGTCCGACGCCCCCGCAGCAAGCGCCTGTGCTATTACGGCGTCGACGATGAGGCCTGCGGGCGGCAGGTGATGGCGGAACTGGCGCAAGTCATGGGGGGCCGCGGGGCGATCGCGATTCTCGCGGGCAATCAGGCGTCGCCGCACCTCCAGCGGCGCGTCGAGGGCGTGAAGAACGAACTCGCGAAGCACCTAGGCATGGAGCTGGTGCCGGACGGCGTCGTCTACCACACGGAAACGCCGGAACAGGCAGCCGAGGCTCTCAACCGCGCCCAGTGCGCGAACCCGGATATATTGGGGTGGGCGATGGTCGGCGGATGGCCGCTGCTGGCGTGGAACGTGCTGCGGTGGGAACCGGGGACCGTCAAGGCGGTTGCGATGGTGGCTTCGCCACCCCAACTCGCCTACCTGGAGAGCGGCCACATGCAGCTATTGTGCGCACCGGACTACTACGGCCGGGGCTACCGCGCGGTGGCAATCTTGCTCGACCAGCTTGCGAGAGGCCGGGGCCCGGAGAGCGACCGCAGGGTCGATCCGCTCCGGCGTGTAACGAAGGAGAACGCCGGCGAGTTCCGCAAGCTCTAGTCGAACTGGGTGGGCGATGAGGAGTAGCGGCGAAGGTGGCGCAGGCTACGCTGCGCCATGGGGCAGGGGTTCGCGTTTCTTGCTTGCCTCCCCCACGCGCGTCGAGTTCTCGCCGTCTCGAAGCGGTTCGACGGCCCGGCCCGCCGGGTGCCATCCGCCCGGCCTTCGGGGGCGGGGGCCCAAGGCAGCGGCCCGGGCGGATGTGCCGCCCGGGCGGAGGCGGTTTTCCGCTCCGGCGCGGGCTGGCGGCGGCAGCGCCGGCCGGTAGGCTCTCGTGCAGCCGGGGACGCCCGGCGTAGATAGGAGGCCTTGGCGATGCGGGCAGCGGGACTGGTGGCGGTCGCGGCATGGCTCGGGATTACGAGCGGGGCGAGCGGGCAGGAGTTCAACTGGGTGCCCTGCGGCACCATCGCGGTGGGGGATCGGGCGAGCGAGGCGGCCGCGCAGTACGAGGCCAGCGGCGCCGTGCGGGCGGTCGAGCTGGCGTACCGCGGCGAGGCCGTGCAGAGAGTTGGCGGCCGCCTCGTGACCGGGGCGGAGACCTTCATCATCCGCCCGGCCTCGTGGCGCGGCGGCCCGGCAACGGCAGCGCTGGTCATCGTGCGGACGTGCGATACGGCCGCGGTGCCCGGACCGCTAACGGTGAAGGTCGGTGACCGGGAGGTCGGCCGGTGGGGGATCGCGGCGCCGGCGGGTGAGCGCCGCCTGTTCGACGCGCTGTTCGTTCTGCCGCGCGGGCTTTTTCCGAATCGCAACCCGCCCGAGCAGGTGAAAGTCACGGTGGCCGGCCCAGGCGACGAGCCTGCGCTCTCGCTGGGTTACCGGTTTTACGCGGCCAGCGACTGGGATGTGCTGGGGGACGAGCTGGCCGGCGACGTGGCGGCGCACGCCGCCGCGGAGAGCGGAGCGCCGACGCCCGCCCAGCAGTATCTCCTGGGCTTGCTGGCGGAGGCGGATCACGATTTGTCGAACGCGGAGAAGGTGTACCGCGCCCTGAGGACCGACGATGAACGTCTGGCCCGGTTGACGCGCACGGCATTGCGGCGGGTAACGCTGCGGCAGGCGCGCCAAGCGGCGGCTGCGGCCGACGCGCAGGACGGGGTTGATACGGCGAAGATGGCGGGGCGGCTGGACGTGTTCGCACGGCACTACCGGCTGGGCCTGCTGGCGGGCGCGTGGGGCTGTTGGGAGGATGCGTTGGCGGAGCTGCGCGTGGCGACGCAGGCGCACCCGACCCATGCGGAGGCGACCTACCGGCTGGCGGAGGCGATGGAGTACAACCGGCGGCCGATCGCGGAGTGGGCGCCGCTGTTCGAGCGGGCGGGGATGCTGGCGGAGGCGGAGCGGGTGGCGGCCGGCGGCCCGCCCGCGAACGTCCAGGACGTGCTGATCGCGATTCACACCGACCCGGTGGCGGGCCTGTGCGGGACGTTCTCGCACGGGAGCCTAGAGGCGTTGCAGCGGGACTGGCGGTACGTCGAGCAACAGGTGTACGGGGCGGCGCGCGGGGCGTGGAAGCTCCGCACGCACTACATGGTGTGCGGCCCGACGCCGCGGGGGCAGGCGCCGGCGTTCCTGCCCTGGGTGATGCAGGCGGGCTGGATCTTCCTCCCGCCGGATGAGGCGGTGCCGGTCGCGGGCACCTACGACTACAGCATCGGCACCGCGGAGTACGGGAGCAGCCATGCCGGCGGGGTCGACTGCGGCGTGAACGGCTCCGGCGGTGCGCAGATCGGGCCGACGCGGTCGTGGGAAGTGTTGCTGCACGAATGGAATCATCAGTTCGACTGGGTGTGCATTTTCGGCGAGCAGGTCCCGGGGTACCCGGTGACGCACGACAGCGACGGCTGCGGGAAGCAGCCCATCGTGAGCATGGGCTGCGGGCACCGATCGTCGATGTACTATTACATCAACGCGGCGCAGTATCGCCGGCACGAGGCTTCCGATCCGCTCGTGGCCCAGGGCTTTGTCGGCGTGTGGAGCCTCCTGCCGCCGATTGCGGCGCCGGAGCCTCCGGACTGGACGGCGGAGGAGCTCGAGCGCTGGCTGGTGGGGCGCGGGCGGTTCACGGCGCAAGACATCGAGCGCTTCCGCAGGGACTGGGAGGGAGCGCGGCAGGCCGAGCAGGAGCGACGCGCGAAGCCGCCCGTCGTTCCGTCGCAGCCGCCGCCGCGGCCGGTGGGCGACTGGGCCGCGTTCCTCAAGGCCCAGTGGCTACGGGTCTCGCTGCTTGACGAGCTGGCGGCAGCGGACGAGGCGGCCCTTGTGGCGGGCGAGTTTCTGCCGGCGACGCTCAACGTGCCGATCAACGTCGAGGGGCCGTTCGTCGATCTCGGCCGGCAGTTCCCCGCAGCGCCGCAGAAATGCGTCGCGTATGCCCGCACGTTTATCGACTCGCCGGTGGATCAAGAGGTGCGGATGTGGCTGGGCTACAACGACACGGCGGCGGTGTGGCTCAATGGACGGCGGATTCATGCGGGCAAGTACTACGCCTGCGCCAAATGGGAAGACCTCAACCGTCCGGCGATGCTGGGCAGCACCGCGCGGCTCGCGGCGGGCTGGAACACGCTGGTCGTGAAGGTCGAGCGCGGCGGCGGCGACTGGGGTTTCAGCGTACATTTCACCGATTTCGACAACCGACCGCTCAGCGGCCTGAAGGTCTCGCCGCTGCTCGGACCGGGGCAGCGACCGCACCGGTACGCGCCGCCGCCCGTCGGGCCGTATTACCGGTGGTCCGAGGTGCGGGACGACTACTTGGAGCGGCTGCCGCATCTGACGGGGGCCGACCTCGCACGGTTCACCGGGATTCCGGGGCTGAAGTGTAGGCCGCACAAGTTTCATCTCGACTTGCCGACCGGCGTCGCCGCCGTCCCAGGGTCACGGTACGTGGCGGAGCCGAGCGAAAACGACCGCGCGCTGAACAACCACCTCAACTGGGATGTCGAGGCGGCCGCGGCGCTGCGGTACACGAAGGACGGCGAGGTGCGCGACCTGTTGTGGGTGCGGCCTGAGTACTTCGAGGAGTTCCTGACGCTGCTGGCGGAGAGGCCCGGGGCGGTGTCGAACTCGGCGACCTGGCCGGGGTCGCCGGCGGACCGGCTCCTCGGATGTCTAGTGCTGGCGGAGTGCGAGTACGCAACGACGCCGAGCCGCGGCGCACGGGCGGTGTTGGTGCTCGATACGCGGCTGCCGGACTACCCGATCGACGATCTGGACCTGCTCGAGCCGAAGTAGGGGAGGGCGCGCACTCGAACGGCGGACGGTCTGGGGCCGAGACCGCTCTTGGTGGAGCCGAGCGGGCTCTCGCAGCCGAACGGGACTGCGACGGCGGATGGTGCGTTCGGCAAGTGTCTGCCGCGTCCCCTTTCGACCGTCTTCGGCATCGCACCGAATCTACCGCGATGCCTTGAGTCGTGAGTTGGCTCCGCGGCGGGAGCGGCTGGACTGCCCTTTCCAATCGGGTTTGCGCAGGACAGCACCTCGGCGGGCCAGTCGAGCGGCACGCTCAGCCCGCGCGGGCCGCTCGGGGCGCCGGTCAAAGCGAGCGCCCTCGGGCGCTGTGCTTTTTGTCTGCGCCTCTCTTCGACGTCCCAGGAGCACGAAACCCGCCGCGGGCACTCGGGAGCGCGCCCGCGTGCCGCGGCGGGTGGGTCTTCACGACCGTGCGCCCGTTATGGGTTACAGAGCGTGACCGTCGAGTTATAGATGCAGCCGGTGCCCTGCTGGCAATAGGAGTTGCAGAACCGCTCGTAAGGGCCGGTGACGCAGATGCAGGCGCCCTCGCCGTACCCGCCTGTGTTGACGATGTACAGCCCGCCGTCGAAGCCGGCGAGCAGCGTGCATTCCACACCCTCGACCAGGATGCCGCACACGGTGATGACCGGCGGCGGACGCGGGGGCCTGCGTCGCGGGGCGGCGAGCACCAAGCTGCCGCACAAAGCGGCCACGACGGCAGCGACGAACAGGGATCGCATAGGTCTCCTCCTCTTCGAACTGGTGGGCCCCAACCTCTTCCGGATGTGTCCGCTCGCGCGGGCCCCGGCGCGAGCGGGCGATGCGGATACTACCGCGTGCGGTCGGGCACGCAAGCAAAATTCCTGATCGGGCGTTGAACAGGTAGTGTCGCGGCACCCGCGTCGCGGGCGGCCAGGCCGTGGCCGCCGAACTGGTGGACGCTGACGGCGATGGCGTGCTGGACGGCGACGCCCCGTATCCGTTGCATCCCTGGGACCCGACGGTGCGCTTCGCGTCGATCACCGTCGATCGGGAGATCTTCGACGACGAGTGGCCGACGGAGGGCTTCCGCCGGCAGATGAGCGACCTCGAGCTGCCAGGCGACCGGCGGCTCGCCTCGGATTTCGGACACCGATACGTCGGCTCGGTCCAGAAAGCACGCCCCGGCGAGGAGCGGCCGGCGCGGATATACACGGAGATCGACGCAAACCACGGCGACAGGACCGTCGGCGGCGACATTCTCGAACTCACCTTCGAGTTGGCCGCGGACCGCGCCGTTCAGTTGCGGACCCGCTACAACGACACCATCATCCGCCAAAAACCTCTGAGGTGTAACCAGGTGCCGCCCAACCGGCGCGACATGCGGGCCCGCTGGTCGCGACAAGAGCACGAGTATCACCTGAAGAGCGCGCTGCCGCAGACGAAAGGGGCCGGGCTTGATGGCGTCCGCTTCGAGCCGCTCGGTGTGATGTTCCAGCTCCGGCCGCACGGCTCACGCCAGGAATTCCGCCTGTTTGAACCGCAGCAGCGTTTCGACGGGCAGCTGCGGTAGCTACACTGCACGTCGCAGCCACGCCGGCCACGGCGGAGACGCCCGCGACGGCGGACACCCTGACGACTCGGGCGGCCGCGGGCGGACCTCGCGGCCGCGTGATGCCGCGCTTTCGGGAGAATCTGCTTGAACGACGCGTTCTGGTCGTGTGTTCCGGTCGTGCGGAATCAGCGTTGGCGCAGTGGCCTGCCGCTGGGCGGGCTGGGCTGCGGCAAGCTCGAACTGCTGACGGACGGCAGCTTCGGGAAGTTTACGATCAATCACAACTGGGATCGCCCCACCGGCGTCGTACGCGGTGCGTTCCTCGCCCTGCGCCGCGACGACACACTGACGCTGCTGCGGCTGCACCGCCCGGGCGAGTACGCGCCCGATGCCGGTCGACCGGTCAGCTTCACCCACCTCGCCAACGTGCCGGCGACGGAGTCGGTGGGGCTGTTCCCGCGAGCCCGCGTGCGATTCGACGGTCTGCCGGTCGAGGTGACGCTCGAGGCGTTCTGCCCGCTCATTCCCGGGAATATCGACGATTCGGCGCTGCCGGTCGCGCTGCTGACCGTCACGCTGCGCAGCGCTGCCGACACCCACCTCGGCCTGATGCTGTCCTGGGAGAATCTGCTCGGCGTCGGCGGCCGGCGCCGCGCGCCGCTCGACGATCGCACCGGCAACGCCCACGCACCCGCGGCAGTGGGCGACTGGACCGGGCTGCGCTTCTTCACGACGCCGGGGAAGTCGCCGAACGTTACGGGTGAATATCTCGTACTCAGCGACGGTCCGACCACCACGCCCGCCCACTGGGACCCGCTGGCGGCTTTCATCGAGCGGACGCTCACCCTGGCGGCCGGACAACCGGCGACCGTCCGCTTTCTCGTCGCGTGGCACATGCCGCACCACGTCGTGCAGTTCGACAAGGTGCGCAAGCAGCCCGACCGGTACGTCGAGGTGGACGCCGCCGCGGTGCTGACCAGCGACCCGGCCGCGAAGTGGACGACACGCCCGCCGACGCTGCCGGGCGAGACCCTCACCCTCGACCTCGGCGCCGCCCGCCCGCTCGACGCCCTGATCGTGCGGACCACCTGGCCGCAGGGCGACTTCACCTCCGGCTTCACGCTCGAAAGCTCCGCCGACGGCCGGTTCTGGGAGCCCGTGCCACACGAGCGCGAGCCCGTGCGGGCCGGTACGGCCGAGTTCCGCTTCGCGCCGCGCACGGCGCGCTATTACCGCGTGACGCAGACCGGCTGGGGACCGGACTGGCGTTGGGAGGTGGCCGAGGCGTACGGTCGGCACGGTGCTCAGACCGTGCGGTGCGTCGCCGCCGTGGCCCAGGTGCACGCGGAGGAGATCGTCACGACGCGCGAGGACCTCGGGCACTGGTACCTCAACCGCTTCGCCGATGTGGCCGCGGTGGCGCGCTACGCAGCGGGCGAGTGGGCGCGGCTCGATGCCGAAACGCGCGCGTGGCAGAGCCTTGTCGCGGAATCCTCCCTGCCCGCATGGCTGAAGTGCCAGCTCCTGAACCACAGCTACCCGGCGGCCTCGAACTCGATCCTCACGCGTGACGGCCGGTTCACCGTGCTCGAAAGCCCCGTCACGATGGACGGAGCGCTGGGCACGATGGACCAGCGGATGGCGTCGCACGCGTTCTGGCTGATGTTCTTCCCGGAGCTCGACCGCCGCGAGCTGGAGCTCTTCGCCGCGTGCCAGGACCGCGTCGAACCGCGCGCCGACGGCCGCATCCCGCACTTCTGCGGCAACGCCCACCACGCCCTGGGCGACCCGAACGTGGACTACGGCGCGACCGACTGGCCGGACCTGTCCTGCTCGTGGGTGATGCAGGTGCTCAAGCATTTCCGCTGGACCGGCGATCGGGCGTTTCTGGAGAGCATGTGGCCGCACGTGCAGCGCGCGATGCAGTGGCTGGCAACGTGCGACACCGACGGCGACGCGATTCCCGAGGGCGGCAGCACGTATGACTACGAGCACCTGCCGCGCGGCGCGTACATCTTCACGGCGTCGGTCTATCTCGGGGCGCTGCGCGCGGCCGACGAGATCGGGCGTGTGCTCGGCGCCGCGTCGTCGTACGGGGCCCAGTTCGAGCGCGTACAGGAAAGCACGCTCGCGCGGCTGTACGACGAGGAGAAGGGCTGCTTCATCAAGTGGTGCGGCGGCGACCGCCGGGTGGAGAATACCTTCGTGGCAGCGCTCGCCGGGGATTGGCTGGCGCGGCTGAGCGGCCTCGAGCCGATCTTCCCGCCGGACATCTGCGAATCGGTCCTGCGCGAGACGCTCGCGCGCCACGCCCGGCCGTTCCGCCCGATCCCGCCGATGGAAGTGACGCCCGACGGCCGCCCGCACACGAACATCTGCTTCGTGCTCCAGCACATCCCGTACCTGGGCTGCGAGGCCATCTACCTCGGCTACGTCGCGGACGGACTGGATGTCGTGCGGCGTGTCTACGAGGCCGCCTGGGAGCTCAACCGCAGCCCGTGGGACTGCTCACTCAACTACGAGGCCCCCCAGGGCCGCCAGTCGTGGCTGCTCACCTACATGACGACCACGGCCGTCTGGCATGTCCTGCCCGCGCTGGCCGGGATCACGTTCGACCTAGCGGCGGGCGAGCTGCACTTCGCCCCGCGCGCCGCGTATCACGGTCCGCTCTTCTTCCCGACGTTCTGGGCGTGGCTCGACTGCGAGCCGGGTCAGGCCCGGGTTCGCGTTCTCCGCGCGCTGCGGCCGGGCCGGTTCACGCGCGTCAATGGGACCCCGGCGGATCTGCCGATCGAGCCCGACGCCGTCTGGGACCTGTCAACTCACGCCGCGTTGCCGCGCCCGCGCGCCGCGCCGACGCGCTTCACCATCCGGCCGCCGACGGTCCGGCCGTGGACCGCGCGGAGTGTGCTCGACGAGGAATACGACGTGCCGCCCCTTAAGTACGCCGGGGCGCTGGACGACGACCCCGTCACGTGCTGGTCCACGGATCGGCCGATGCGACCGGGGGACTGGTTCGAGGTGGACTTCGGGGCGTCGCTGACGCTGCGCGGGCTGAAGCTGTATTTCGATCCAGTGCTCGGCGAGCACCCGCGCGGCCTGCGCGTGGCCGTCGCGGACGAAGGCGGCGACTGGCGGGAGGTGGCGGACATCGGTAGCGAGGACGAACTGAGGCGGCGGTGGGAGGAGGGGCACCTGACGCTACCGTGTTTGGCGACGGCGCGGCGCGTGCGCCTGACGCAAACGGGCGCCCCGGAGTGGCAGCGCTGGTCGATCCACGGGTTCGACATCGTGCGCTGAGGCGACCCCTGCGACACCCGTGCCCCGATCCCGAGCTGTAACCGAGCCCGCGCGGTAGGGGGGGGACGTCGCAACCGCCACCATCCGAGCCCAAGCGGTAGCGGGGGCACATCACGCGGTTCGCCCACACCGTCGGAAACACGGCGATTTCCTCGTAGAGAGCGCCGCGGCGAGCGGTGGTCGGCTGATCTTCCCGTTTTACTGGGACACGCACAGCATCACGGACGAGGGCGAGCCGCTGGCGGTCGCCGCCGGCGAGCGGCGTGCGCGTGCGGCTGGTCTGAAGCGGCGCGTCGGTGCAGGGCTCACCGCCACGACGCGGGGGCCACGGGTGCCGAGAGGGCACCGGGGCAATCCGGTGGCAGCGCACTGGGAACAGCCATTGGGCGGAGTGGCGGACCGCGGGCCGCGCGGTCGCATTTGACACTTCAGCAGGGTTCGACGTCCGACGTGAGTGACCCGCCGGGCGCGACGTAGCGCGCCAGCGACGACGTCGAGATGACGGCGGCTTTCACCGGCGCCTTCGCGCTGGCGGATGACGCGAGGCCTCCCCAGCGCGCAACTTACACTTCTCATTGCGACGAAAAGGCCAACTTCAGGCCCATCGCCTCGGGTCGCAGCCGCTGGCCGTCGCGCATTCTGCCTTGCGGCACTCACAAGCTGATGCGCTTCTGGCCGCGCGTTCTGTCTACCGGAATGTCTAAGGACGAGGTAGTCGCGATGGCAGGCGATGCACTTACGAAACCACCTGGGCAACAGGCTTGGAGTTTACCCTACAACAGCCGCGCCATGACGTTGGACTCGCGCCGAGTCTATCTCTACTTCGACCAGGACGGGCGTCTGGCTGCCATCATCGTGCGGGGATGGTATCCGACCGCCTGGTGGCCGTAACGCGCGGGAACCGGACGACGGCGGCGGATCTGGATCCGGCGCTGACGGTGACGTACGGGACGCGGTGAACCCGTACCCGTGGGTGGTGTCGGAGCTGCCGGAGGAGGCGCCGCTACTGCCGTACGATGCGGACGGGAACCTGATCCGAATCGCGGACGTGGTGCCGGCGGGCATGCACTGCGACGGGCCGGCGAACTTGGACGACGGCGACTGCTTCGTGCCGGCGCTCGGCTGCACGGAGGGGCAGAGTCCGTCGGCCGGGTACGCGGGGTGTTTGCCGTGCGACTGCCTGGTGGGCGACTTTGACCAGGACGGCGACGTGGACTTCGACGATGCGGACCTGTTCAGCGCGCAGCTCCCGAACTTTGGGGTGCGGATGCAGCTCGACTGGGACGCGGAGAACCGGCTGATCCGTGTGGCGCCGGAGTCCGGCCGGGAGCAGAGCGGGGATGTGAAGGTCGAGTTCGAGTACGATTACCGCAACCGGCGGGTGGCCAAGCGGGTGTATACGTGGGACGGGACGGAGTGGGACCTGACGGCCAGCCGGAAGTATGTGTGGGACGGCTAGCGGCTGCTGCTGGGGTTGGACGCGGGCGGTGAGACGCTGATGGTGCTGCGGGCGTACACGACGGGCCTGGATCTGGCAGGCCAGAACGGGCAGGCGAACTCGCTCGAGTCGGCCGGGGCGATCGGCGGCCTGCTGGCGGCGTATGACCCGGCCGCTAACCGGCCGCTGTGGTACTTCTACGACGCCAACGGCAACGTCGGCCAGGTGGTGACGTTCATCAGCGTCGGCGGCCCGAACTATCGCATCCTCCCCGCCGCCCAGTACGAGTACGACCCGTACGGCAACCGGATCAACCCCCCGGCGGAGAATGAGTACGAGCAGCCGCTGCGGTTCAGCACAAAGGAGTGGGATCCGGAGACGGGGATGCTGTACTTCGGACTGCGGTACCGGGATCGTGAGCGGTGGATCAGCCGGGATCCGATCGGGGAGCGAGGCGGCATAAACCTCTATCCGTACGTTGGTAATCGGCCGGTGAGTCTGGTAGACCCTATCGGATTGGATTCGTTCGGTGACTGGGTCATCGGCCAGGCACGGCTTCGCGCTGCCTTCTGGCACTACATGTTTGGCGGCTACGGCGATCCGTGGTACCGCGATGATTGGGCGCCAGAAGTTCAAGAGCTCGCCGGGTACAAAGCGCTTGTGAGTGGTCTCACCACCAAGATCCGACAGGCTGCGTGTGCGAATCACAGCACTGCCCCGTGTGATCAGGAGCAGTCCGAGCGTTTTTCAGACAACTTCGACGCGGAGAGCGCTTGGAACAAGCCCTCTTTGATGCCATTGGGACGTTTCATAATCTGGGCGGAGGCTGAGTGCCGCTTCACACGCAGTTGCTTGGACTGCAAGGTGCGGCATCGGTGCACGGTGAACTACGAGGTCCGGGATCCGTTCGACTTTGACGGCGGGTTTGACGAAGAAGCGTTGATGTTCGTGACGAAGATACTCAATGGGGTCCCGCGGACTTTCGTGCTAATCTGTGGCATCTTCCATGGTGGTTGCCGCGAAATGGCACTCGCAGAGATGGGGCAGGGTGGTCACCCGTTCACCATCTACATCCGGTGGCGCGACGTAATCAACGGCGACGTCTGCTACGACGGACAGCAAAACAAGGACGCGCAGCATGCTGACACGAAGTAGCGCCACGCTCGTGCTTGGGGGCGCTTGCATCCTCGTGTCGCTCTGCTGCTTCCTCGCAGCCGGCCTGGAACCTCCTCCGGGCCGTGGCGCCTGGCTGACCGCGTTGGCGGGAGATTGGGCCGTGCGCATCAACGATGAATACGAGATAGGGAATGACCCACAACGCGGCGGTACATATACTGTTTACCGAGTCACGACCGCGAGGGGCAGCAGAGGTCAGTCCCAGCAGCTAACCGAGGCCGAGGTGAAAGGCGTTCTCGAATACGCCTCAGATGGCAGGCACATACTGCTCCGGACACGCGATGAGTTTGTGTGGCGGCCGACAGGTGATGAGGGCGATTGGCGCTCGGGCGCGGCGGCGCCACACGAATTGGCTGAACTAAGGAACTTGCTTGCGGCTCCGCGGCCATCACGTAGAGCTCACTTCGTGCTCCTTGGCGGCGCGTTCGCTCTTGGAGGAATGATCGTCGTTGAGGTTGCGAAGCGTCGCCGCGGCGGCAGACACAGCTGATTCCGGCTCCGATGTTGGGGCCTACGATTGGGACGCCGGCAGGCCGACCAAGGTCACGCGGTTCGTGTGGAGCGGGTGGCTGATGCTCCTGGAGCTCGATGGGCTCCGAGATTGCGGCTCGCCGGCAAGTCCGGCGGAGTGCATCGTGCGCAAGTACACGTGGGGGCTTGATCTCGCGGGGCAGAACGGGCAGATCAACTCGCTCGAGTCGGCGGGCGCGATCAGCGGCCTGCTGGCGGCGTATGACCCGGCCGTGAACCGGCCGCTGTGGTACTTCTACGACGCGAACGGCAACGTCGGCCAGGTGCTGACGATGATCAGCGTCGGCGGCGCCAACTATGACATCCTCCCCGCCGCCCGGTACGAGTATGACCCGTACGGCAACCGCGTCAACGAGCCGGCGGCGAATGAGTACGAGCAGCCGCTGCGGTTCAGTACGAAGCAGTGGGATCCGGAGACGGGGCTGCTGTACTTCGGACTGCGGTACCGGGATCGTGAGCGGTGGATCAGCCGCGATCCGATCCACGAGCTTGGATTCGTCGTGCACCTTCTTGAAGTGGTGGGCGAGGCCCATCGCATCGCGCTTGCAACTCGGGCGTCCGATGAACTGGATCACTTGCTGCTCCATAGCGTGGTCTACTTTGAGCGTGATGCGCGACGACGTGACAGAGACACGGTAAGGAACGAAGTAGGGGTACGAAATAGACGGCAAGGGCTCTACGAGTACGCCCTGAACAACCCGTGCGGTCAGCTGGACCCCTTGGGCGATGCTGTGCCGGCAATCGTCTATTGGGCCATCCGAGCATATATAATCAAGAATGCGGCATGTATTTTTGTGGCTGGGTCGTGGTCGGCCGACAAGATGTCGGGATCCAGCAATGACAAGTATCGGCATTGCCATGCGTCGTGTGCGATCCAACGCGCGTGTGCGCCAATACCCTCGTTCTCGGCCGGCGTTGTCCGCGAGATGGCTGACGAGCTTGAGGAGTGGCTCGGAAGAGAACCGGGCGGTTGGGACTGGGCCGATATCTTCGCGAACGTCGATGGCTACAATTGCGCAGGATGGGAGACCTGGATCCCGATCATTGGACGCCTGAATACTATTTGGCGCGAGGACTGCGATTGCTGCTGTGCGCGCCTGCATTGCTCATAAGGGAGGCGGCACAATGGACTGGAGATCGGTCAACGAGGCGTTAAGCTGGCGCGTCGTCCTGGCGATCGCCGTCTTGGCCATCGTCGCCGGGGTACTGCTGCCCTCGGAGCTGGATTACGGCCCCAGACATGTCGTGGCTTTATTACTCCGAGCAGTAAACACTTGACAGTTCAGGGTTCGGCGGCATAGCGGACGGGCTCGGCATGGAAGTAGTTTTGTACGATGGTTGGCGAACGCTGGGTGCCGGCCAGGTATCCGCGCACGTTC
>Ga0209101_1000239_pt1 | contig 46644 bp, 26 predicted proteins | sample ConPoolayeCmetaG_FD_185481 | JGI IMG/M metagenome (GOLD analysis project Ga0209101, IMG submission 185481) | Hot spring microbial mat communities from California, USA to study Microbial Dark Matter (Phase II) - Cone Pool mat layer C metaG... ... | reverse complement strand
GTGCTGCGGCGGATGGCTGTCGGCAATCACCTGCTTGTCGGCGGCGACAACATGGACCTGGCGCTGGCTCACTTCGTCGCCGGACGGTTTGCGGAAAAAGGCATCAACCTCGATCCCTGGCAGTCGGTGGCCTTGTGGCATTCCTGCCGCAACGCCAAAGAGGCGCTGCTGGCCCCCGGGCACGACAAACCGGATACATTTCCGGTATCGATACTGGGGCGGGGCAAGCGGGTCGTGGGCGGCACGGTTTCGGTAGAAATCGACCGACACAGCCTGGAACAGTTGCTGCTGGAAGGCTTCTTTCCCCATTGCCGTGTGACCGATCGACCCGCTCGCCGCCGCGTCTCCGGCTTCCAGGAAATCGGTCTGCCCTTCGAGACCGATACGGCCATAACCCGGCATCTGGCAGCCTTCTTGCAGGCGCATGGCGGCCAGCAGTCGGGCGAAGGCGAGGCCGGTCAGTCAAGCCAGCCGGTGCGTCCCACCCACGTGCTGTTCAACGGCGGGGTGTTCAAGGCCGAAGTGCTCCGCCAGCGGCTGCTAGAGGTCATGGGAGCATGGTTCGGCCAGCGCGCAGCCCCGCGGGTGCTAGAAGGCTCGATGGACCTGGATCACGCCGTCGCCCGCGGCGCTGCCTACTACGCCTGGAGCAAGCAGCGGGGCGGAGTGCGCATCCGCGGCGGCACCGCTCGGGCATACTACGTGGGCATCGAAACTGCCGCACTGGCGGTCCCTGGGGCCCAGCGTCCGTTGCGGGCGTTGTGCGTCGCGCCGATCGGCATGGAAGAAGGCACTGAAACCGATGTGCCTTCGGATGAGATCGGGCTGGTGGTTGGCGAGCCGGCGTGTTTCCGCTTCTTCAGTTCTTCGGTACGCAAACATGACCGGCCCGGCGATTTGCTCAGTTACTGGTCGCCGGACGAGCTTCAGGAGACCGACTCGCTGGAAGCTCTGCTGCCGGCCGACGAATCGATCGACGAACCGTGCGTGCCGGTGCGCTTCCACACCCGATTGACAGAACTGGGCGTGCTGGAACTGTGGTGCGTTGGCACAAGGATTCCCGGTCGCTGGAAGCTGGAGTTCAGCGTCCGCGAAGATAGCCAATGACGCCGCTATGTTCCGGTTGCTCTCGCCGCTGTGGGTGCGATGTGCCATTGGTGCGGCGCAGCGGACCTGCTGGTGTTTGCGGTTGTCGATGCCCGGCGTCACCTTGAGCGGCTTCGGAAAACTTTGCGCCGCTTTTCCCGCGCGTCTGCCAGGCAGAGTTTTCGCAATCGCTGCTTTCAGCTTCGTTCTGCCGAGACTTTCCAGCTTCGCAGCAGCTTGTTGATTGCCTTGGCAACGGCCCGGTGTATGGTTTGTTGTGGAGCTGGGCAACGTCCGGCGCCCTGAATAGCCCATCCGGCACGTTGACCGCCTTTCGAGTACACCGTCCGGCGCGCTGAGAACATGGCGCTCGGCATTGGCAGCGCCGTGATTGTGTCGGCCGGATGCCGCCGGGCCGCACGACTTCGGCGCAGTGAACCACCACCCCTGCGAGGACCAGTTATGCCACGTATAGCAGTGAGCTTGTCGTGTCTGGCGCTGGCCGGGGCAGCGCTTTGGTGGAACATTGTCAGTTATCCTGCCGTCTGGAAGATGCTTGCCCCGGAAATGCTTGCCCCTGAGGACCGCAGGGAACAAGCGGCCGGTTCGGCGGCTGCGGCGGCGCGTCCGCAAGAGGACAACCGGAGCGGTTCGTGCGGGGAATCCAGAACCCACCAAGTGCACGTGTGTGACGAGCAGCCCGGCGCCGGGCAGCCACAGGCGCCGGCTTTGGCGATGTCATCGGGTAGTTCAACGCAGTCGTTGAGTATTTCGACGCAGTCCTCAAGGATTTCCGCACAGCCGATGCCGCCAGTCCAGTCGCTTACAGGTGCCAGTCCATCCTATGGCGCCGCCCCCAGCGAGCAATCCGCAACTAGCGCCCCCGGACAATTCGCAGAGCGCCGCTATCCGCCCGAGCCATTCATGGAACAAGCCGCTATGCTTTCTTCGGGCGATGCTTGCAAGGGTGGATGCTGCCCGATCAAACCGGACGCAGCGGCTACTGGCGGCGCGACGATGGCCCGTGACAGCACGATGGCGTGTGATAGCAGAATGGCGTGTGATAGCAGAATGGCGTGTGATAGTAGCAGCGGGCCGCTGCGATGGTTGCCCTCTGGCAGCCAGCAGGTCGGGGCAACACAGCCTGCCTTGCAGCAGGCAGAACAGTCGCCTGCCAAACCCAGCGGCATACCGTTGCCGGCTGTTGTTGTTGGTTTGGGTCGCACGGCGCAGGAAGTATCCGGCCCGGCTAGTACCCAGCTTTCGCCGAAGTCGGGAGCGCTTGTGCCTGTTACCAAAGAATCGGGACCGACCGATGCGTCGGTTTGTCAGGTCCGCCGGTTGCCGCCGATAGAAGACGAGGAGCGGCCGACGGCAGCAGCGCCGGTGCTGGAGGCCGAGATACCCACCGGCTACCCAAGCACGGGAATCGAGTGACACTATTGACATTCGCAATACGCGGTGACACGCAACACTAGAAAAAAGCTTATGTCAAGCGGTCACTGCGTTTCGCAAAGATCACTAATTGCCCCTGTGTCTTCTTGCCCGCAAAGGCACAAGCGCCCAACAGTGGCGATATTTGGGCAATCGCTGACTCATACGCGCAGGAGCGTATCGCGCACAACAGCCTGCTGAGGCAGTCACGCATTCGTTGCCGGCGGATACACCTGCCGCCCTTGTTTGAAGACCGTCAGCGTTCCCGGGGAAAGCCTCTGCCAGTGTTCCTGTTCCCCGCTTGTCAACGGGCGAGTGGCGATCACCACGCCTGTTAGCTCCGGGTTTTTGGCCTCGTCGAGATCGATTTGCCAGTCTTCGTCTTCGAGGGACACTTTGCCGAACGACGATTGGCGCTGAACCACAAAAAGACCGTTGCGCAGTCGGCCAGCGCCGTTGCCCTCCTCTGGCTGATACGCAGTCCTCTCGGTGTAAGCGTAAAGATGCTCGCCCTCGGAAAACAGCACGTTCATCGTTCCGCAACGGTTGTACTGCTGCAAAAGCTGCTCGATAGCCCGGTAGGCGTCGAAGCCGATGCAGCGCTGCGACATCTCGCTCAGCAACAGGCAAAGCAGCAGTTCCGAGTCCGTGTCGCCGACAGGCCGATAATGCTCCGGCGTTCCCGCTTCCAGCTCCAACGTACCGTTGTGGGCCAGCACTACTTCCCTCCGACCGAAGGCGCGGACGAACGGGTGGGTGTTTTTCAGTGCCACACCGCCTTTGCTGGCATCGCGCACGTGGGCGATGAAAATAGTACTCTGCAAAAGCTGGCAATCGCACAGAAACTCGGCCAGTGCGCTCTTGTCGGCCTGGAGTGGTTCTTTGAAGACCTGGCAAGCCGGGCCTTCGAATCGGGCAATTCCCCAACCATCCGGGTTGTCCTTAGCACGAGGGCGAAAGCCCCGGAACGATACTTCGGTACGAACCGGCTTGTTAAAGCACAGACCTAGCAGTTCACACATTGATCAGCCTTTGCCATCGTAGAGCTGGACGGCCCAGCAGCTCGCACAGCCACCGGGCGCATCGACTGACTGTGTTACCAAGTCCCAGGCGAGTTATCTTTGAAGCGCTCGGCAAGTGCCGGCTGCCCGGCCAAACGGTTCGCGTAGAACCGCCAATCGCTGTGTCGTTATCAGCAACATTCACTGCGTCATAATACGCAACGCGACATCTTCGGTGTATTTCGACGCCGGCAGTTCTTTAGCTCCGCCGGGATGCTCAAAGGATTCTTCCTTATCCACCGCCCCGGTCTTGGTGTTTACCCACTGGGCGCGGTAGCGGCCGGCGGGCAGATCGAGCTGTAGCTTTTCCAGGCCGTCGCCGAGGACATAGATGGCATACTGCTTGCCCGGCTCGGCCAGCGCCCGGGCAGTAACTTTGCCCGGCAATTTTCCGCGCAGCACCTGGTTGGCCGGACGCATACGAACGAAGTCGAAGCTCTCCATGAAATCCTTCAGTATCTTCAACTGGCGTCGCAGCGTCCGGCCGCCGCCGCCGGGGGCGTTGGGTACGGCCGTGCCGTCGGGATGCTGAGGCGTGAAAGAGTAATCCAAGTTGCTGTAGATCGCCCCGCCGGCGATTATGAAATCCCAACCCTCGCTCCGATAGGTCACATCGGCGCTGCCGCGAAAGCCGGTCTCGTCGTCGGCGATGACCTTGTTCAGGTGATAATTCTCCTCCACGGCCACCGGCGGAACGGCGTAGTGGAAATTGAATATCGACACGGCCGGATTCGGGTCGACGATCTTCTTGCTGCGGTTGGCGATGTTCTGGGCGATCAGGTGCTTGTGGGGAAAGTCCTTTTCCGTCTCCACGATCGTGGCGATGATCCGATCCTGCCACTGCTGGGTCACTCCGCCAAAGTACGGTTCGTTGCACACTTCGTAATACAGGTTGTCGAAGTCGCGCAGTTCGGAAACGATTTTGCGCGTGACCGCCTCGTGCACCGCCAGCATCTGCGGATGCTTCAGCGTGTACACCTCGGTGCGAGGCATGGCCCCGATGCCGTTGATGTTGTTGCGGGCATTCATGGGGCTGATCTCCCAAAGCGAATCGTCGTAAAACGGGCAGAACAGCACCAGCTCGACCACCACGCCCCGTTTGCCGGCCTGAGCCACGAAATCCTTCAGCCGTTTGAAGTACGCCTCGTCCCATTTGGTCAGATCGAACTTATTGCCGCCGCGTGCATAGCCGGGCTGGTCGCTGCGGGCGAACGGGCAGATCAGCCTTTCCGGGGCCGGGGCCAGCGTATTGCCGGTGATCTTGAACGACTTTTCGTGCTCGCAGTACACGCCGGAAAAAGTGCGCGTCTGGTTCAATCCGCAGGCCTTCAGCTCGTCGAGATACTTGATGTAATCGAAATCCAGGTTCAGCACCGCGCCATAATGCTCACCCGAGGTGATCAACACCGTCGGCTTTCCCCGCCACAGCAAGTAGTGCGGATTCTGCGGGTGCAAGGCGATGGGTGGCTCGGCCGCTGCCGCGCCCATGTAGCTTCCCGCAATAACCGGCAAACATGCCAGGAAGAATCTCGCCAAAGCAACTAGCGCAGTCGAAGCGGCAATTCTCATGGTCGGCCCTTCTTATCAGCAAATTGCCGGCCTGATTGGCTCGACGGCAATCGACAAATAACCCCCCAAGACGACCACGAGTATAACCGCCGGGCGCCAGCGTAACAACGGCGGCGATGCGGCGATGCCCATGTGCCCAGCGGCCCAGCGGCCGGACTGCCAAACCGCCCGAGCGACTGCCCCACGGTACTGAAGCGCCTAAACCGGGCAGAAAGAGGGCCTTTTCTGCTACAATAAATGCATGAGCGGCTTTTGGGCACAGGTGTTTGCTGCCGGTTGCGCTGTGGTGAAGCGTGGGCGATGGCACTGCTGTTGGACCTGCGCTGGCCGAAGCTGGCCGCACCTTTACGGATCAACTGTGCAGCGCTGCTACGCGACGGCTGTTGCTAGCGTCGTTTTGGTTCTCGTCTGGCTGTTATCGGCGCCAGTCAGCAGGGCGGAAGTGTTTGATTGGCGCAACATCGATGGTCGTGACTTCACCACGCCCACGCGCAGGCAGATCGATCAGGCGTGCTGGGCATACGCGGCCATCGGGGCGCTGGAGGCCAAGTACAAGATTACCCGCAACGATCCCAGCTTCTCACTGGACCTGAGCGAGTTGCAACTGATCGAAGGCGGTCACGGCGGCGGCCGCGATGGGGGCTGGCCCAGCGATGCCCTGGACTGGATCGCCGCCAACGGCGTGGTGCGCGAGGAGGACTATCCGCTGCGGCCCGATTGGCGCTCGCGCATGGTACGCGTCAGCGGCCATCGGAACAACATCTTTGCCCCCGTGGCGGAGATCAAGCGGCTGCTCAAGGAGCACGGACCGCTGGCGACAGTTATCAGTGTGGACGACAACTGGTGGCCCGACCCTGGGCCGCGGCGCAGCTTGCACGCCGTGGTAGTGGTAGGCTACCGCGACGATCCGGCTGTGCCCGGCGGAGGCTACTGGATAGTCAAAAACTCGTGGCACGAAGGCGACGACTGGCGGCAGGTGCCCTTTTCGGTAAGCACCATGTACAGCGCCATTACCGGCAGCGTGTTCTACACGGCGCCGCTTCGAACTGTGGTGTGGGATGTGTCTGACGAGTCGGGCTATCAAGGCGGCAACGGGTTGTGGTCGACTGGTGTAGCGTGCTGGTCGGCCGACGGCGCTGCCCGGCAAACGTGGCGAAACGGCGAAGACGCGGCAGTTTTCAAGTCGTCCAGCGGGCGGCACGTCGTGACCCTGGAATCGGGCCTCAGCGCACACGCAGTGGTGTTCGAGGCCGGCGCAGCGTACACCATCGAAGGCGGCTCGTTGATCGTCACCGCCGGCGGGATCACCGCGGGCGAAAACGTGACCATCCGCACACCGCTTGTGGTAGGCGCGCCGCAGCCGTGGCAGGTAGCCCCGGCAAAACTGCTCGAAATCCACTCGCCGCTGGATACGCACATCAATCACCTCAGCATAGACGGCGAAGGCGACGTGCGACTGTTCGGCCCACTGGTGGGAAAAGGCCCCCTGACCAAGACCGGCCCGGGCACTTTGGTGCTCGGTGCAGGCGGTCATCACCGGGGAGCAGTAACGGTTCAGCAGGGAACATTGGCGGTCGAAGGGGTGCTGGAGTCTCGCTCGGTAACGGTTGCCAGCAGCGCTAAGTTGCGCGGAAGCGGCACGCTCGCCGGCAGCCAGGTGGTGGTCGAAGACAGTGCGGTTCTGGAGCCGGGCAGCAGCGTCGGCATGCTGGTCATCGGCGGGGATCTGCAACTGGGCGGTACGCTGCGCTGGCAACTGGCAGCGCTTGCCGACGATCAGACCCCTCAGGCGCCCGGCACGCTGTTCGACCAAGTGCAACTTGCCGGTGGAAGACTGACTCTCGGGCAGCTGCGTTTAGAGCTTGAGCTGGCGCCGGAAGCGACGCCGCAGCAGGTGCCATTCTGGGCGCAGCCGCACACCTGGAGCATCATCACCGGCTTCAGTGAACTGACAGCAGCAGGCGAGTGCACAGTAACCGGCTACTCCGGAGCGCTGGGTGCGTTTGCCTTGGAAGGTTTGGATGGCCAAACACAGGCGATTCGGCTGGTGTGGATGCCCGTGCCAGAACCCTCCACGTTGTTGCTGCTGGCCGCTGCTATAGCGACAATGGTTTTAGCTCGAAGCCGTGGGAAGCGCTCAAAGTGGAAATCGAGCAGTTAGGGGCTGACATTGTTTGGTTATGTCCCAAGTTGCAGACACTGCTGGCCGTAGGCGGCGCTAGGTTTGGGAAAGCAAAGTATCATACTTGGAAATGTGCCACAGCGGCCACTGGATGGCAGCGGCTGACGTTGTACGATCGGTAACCGATGGTCATTCGCTATCTGTTGCAAAGTTGGTTGGAAGCGGCTGTGCGTCGGCGGCTGCAAGAGGCTCTGATGCAAGCGGCCGCTCAGCGCGCCACAGAGCGATCTGCTGGCCAGCCGCAACCCGATCAGTCGCAGCCGGATCAATCCCAGCCCGACAACACAGCCAGGAAAGACGAACCTTCGATCGACCGCGCGCATGTGGGCGTAGTTTTTGCACTGGGCCTGGAAGCGGGCGGGCTGGAGGACATGCTTTCTGGCGTGGTGACTATCCGCGGTTACGGTTTTGCCTTGCGCGAAGGGGGACTGAAGGGCCGGCGGGTGTTGGTAGCTTGCTCGGGTCCGGGCAAGGCCCGCGCCGCGAAGGTAACCGAGGCCCTGATCGTCGGGCACAGACCATTGTGGGTGATTTCGGCCGGTTTTGCCGGCGGGCTGGACCCCAGGCTCCGGCGCGGCGATCTGCTGATCGTCGAGCAGGTTGTCGATTCCTCGGGTCAGCAGATCGGCGTGGACATCGGCTTGGATAACGCAGCGTTGAGCGAGTCATCCTCAATTCACGCCGGCCGGCTGCTGACGGTCGATCGCGTGGTGCGCCGCCCGGAAGAAAAACGCCAGCTCGCCGAGCGATTCCAGGCCGCTGCCGTCGATATGGAGAGCTTCGCGGTGGCCGAAGTATGCCGCCGCCACGATGTACACTTCCTCGGAGTACGCGCCGTGACCGACACGGTCGATGACCCGCTTCCGGCCGACGTGGAACGGTTGCTCCACCAGCACAGCGGCGCAGCCCGCCTGGGCGCCGCCTTGAGCACATTGCTGAACCGTCCCGGCAGCGCAAAGGATATGTGGCAGCTCCATCAGCGGGCAGTGGTGGCCTCGGACCGGCTGGCAAAGTTCATCGCCGGTCTGGTCGAACAACTAGCGCCGGAAAGCCGCAAATGACTGTCTGCGGCACGCGCCGGCGAGTGGTGGAGCCGGGATGATGTCCTACACCCGCGCTTGCAGCGTGCAGGACATAGGCACTGCACGTGCCTGGAGCGCGGCAATTGGGGACGGCGGATGTTCAGGAGAAATACTTCACTGCATTGAGGAATAGTTGCATTCCATCACCGGTCGGGCCGGCCAGGCCCCGGGTCCATTGGGGATGGTGCGTGCGGTCGATATGCCGTTCCGGATGCGGCATCAGGCCCAGCACTCGGCCGGTCGTATCGCACACACCGGCCACATTTCCCATCGAACCGTTGGGATTATCGGGAAAAGGCAGCACGGCGGCCGGATCGGCCGAAGCGCTGCCATCAAGCGGCGCGTAACGCAATACCAGTTGACCGGCGGCTTGCAACTGGTGGAAGACCTGTGGCGAGCGGGCGACGAACTTGCCTTCGGCGTGGGCCACGGGCAGGTACATGGTTTCGATGCCTGCGAGGAACACGCACTTGTCGCCTTCGACCCGCAGACGCACCCAGCGGTCCTCGTAACGGCCCGAATCGTTGTAGGTGAGAGTGGCTTTTGGCCCCACGCCCGGCTCCCAGTCGAGCAACACGTCCGACTTCAACAGCACCTGGAAACCGTTGCAGATTCCCAGGATCAGTTTGCCGTCGGCTTTGAAGCGGGCAATTTGTTCGGCCAAGTGATGCCGGATCAGGCTTCCCAGGATGCGGCCTGCGCCCAGGTCGTCGCCGTAACTGAATCCGCCAGGAATGCACAATATCTGGAAGCGTTCCAGCAGTGTGGGCGCTTCCAACAGGCGGTTGATGTGGAGCACCTCAGCCCGCGCCCCAGCCAACTGGAAAGCGTAGGCTGTTTCCTGGTCGCAATTGGTGCCTGGGGCACGCAACACTAATACGCCTGGTTGAGCCATTTGTGCGTCAGTGGGATGTGCAGCGGCTGTCTCTACCGGTGTGTCTGTGGCTGATATCTACGCTTTTAATGACTGTTATTTGTGCTTGCCGACGGGCTTTCGATTCCATCGTGCTTGCGCCTGTGGCCATCTGGCCGACACAATGTCGCGGCATCATGTTCGCCGGTTATTTACATCACCAATCCAAAGGCAACTGTATTTCCCTCACCAATCCAAAGGCGACTGCCAGGCCTTTTTTAGCTGGTCGACCTCTATTTTCATCAGCGGCTTTCCGCGATAGTAAACCTCGAACAATTGCGAAGCAGTTACCTGGCCGATGCACGCCAGCGCCACGCCATCGAGTATCTGCTGGAAAGCAGCCGCATCGGCAGGGCGGACTTCGCAGAGGAATCGGCTGTTGGATTCCGAAAACAGCAGCACCGTGGCAACGTCGGCTTCCGGCAAGAGGGGCTGAGCTGGCTGTTGTGTCTCGCCAAGCTGTTGTGCGTTTCCGGGCTGTTGTTGCAAGTGGCTGGGATATTGTGTGTCGCCAGTGGGTGACTGGCCTTGCTCGTACGGCACCCCGTCCAGCTCCAGCCTCATGCCGAGCCTGCCAGCCAGCGACATTTCGGCGGCCGCCACTGCCAGCCCGCCTTCGCTCAGATCGTGGCAGGCACGTACCAGGCCGGCCGATATCGCCGCGTGCATGGCGGCGAAGGTGCGTCTGGCCGCCTGGGCGTCGAGCGTAGGAACCTGTCCGCCGGTCATCCGATTCACTAGTGCGTAATGCGAGCCACCCAGTTCGTCGCGAGTGATGCCGACGATGTAAACCAGGTTGCCCGGCTCTTTCAAGTCCATCGAAACGCACCGTGATACATCCTCCACCTGGCCCAGTGCGCTGATGAGCAGCGACGGCGGAATAGAGATAGGCTGCTGTGCGCCGGCCGGGCGGAACTCGTTGTTCAGGCTGTCTTTGCCGCTGATGAAGGGAGTGCCCAACGCCACTGCCACATCGTGGCAGGCCAGGGCGGCGCGGACCAGCGAGCCGAGCGTCTCGGGCCGGTCGGTGGCGCCCCAGCAGAAGTTATCCAGCAGGGCGATTCGCTTCGGATCGGCCCCGACAGCCACACAGTTGCGCACCGCCTCGTCGATTGCGCTGGCCGCCATCCAGTAAGTATCCAGGTCGCCGTAGCAGGGATTCATTCCGCAGGCCACCACCAGACCGCGCCGCGAATCCAGCCTCGGGCGCAGCACCGCCGCATCGCTGGGGCCGTCGTTGCACAGGCCGACCAGCGGTTTGATAACGCTGCCACCTTGAACTTCGTGGTCGTACTGCCGGATGATCCAGTGCTTGCTGCACACATTAAGCGAACCGAGAATCCGCAGCAAAACGGCGGCGTAATCCGATGGCTCGATGTTGCGGGCGTCCGCACCATCCACTGGCCGCAAGGGCGATACCGGCGCAGGAGTATAGACCGCCTCGCGCACCACCTTGGGCCGCCCTTCGTGAAGAAAATCCATTGCCAGGTCGGCAACCTGGTGGCCGTGGTATTTCAGCACCAGTCGGCCGGTGGGCACGAACTGTCCGATTACCGTGGCCTCCACGTCTTCGGAACGGCACAACTGGGACAGTTCTTCCCATTTTTCCGGCGGCACGGCAAGCACCATGCGCTCTTGCGATTCGGAGATCCAGATTTCGGTGTAGGAAAGACCTTCGTACTTCAGCGGGGCGCGTTCCAGCCAGACCTCGGCGCCGATGTGCTCGCCCATTTCGCCCACCGCGCTGGAAAAGCCTCCTGCGCCGCAGTCGGTCACTGCGTTGTACAATCCCCGGTCTCTGGCAGCCAGCAGCACGTCCAGCAGCATCTTTTCGGTGATGGCGTTGCCGATCTGCACAGCGCCGCCGGAGATGGTCTCGCTCTGGCTGGTAAGCTCGGCCGAACTGAACGTCGCACCATGGATTCCGTCGCGTCCGGTGCGTCCGCCGATGGCCACGATCAGGTCGCCCGGCCGGGGCTGTTTGAACGACTTGTCGCGGGGTATCAGTCCGATGTTGCCGCAGTAGACCAAGGGATTGCCAAGATAGCGCGGGTCGAAGTACACCGCCCCGTTGACGGTGGGAATGCCCATCCGGTTGCCGTAGTCGCGCACCCCAGCCACTACACCTTGCATTATCCGCCTGGGGTGCAGCACGCCGGGGGGCAGGCTCTCCAGGGGCGTATCGGGCGGTGCGAAGCAGAACACATCGGTGTTGCAGATGGGCTTCGCCCCAAGACCAGTACCCATCGGGTCGCGAATCACACCGCCGATACCCGTGTTCGCTCCGCCGTATGGCTCCAGTGCCGAAGGGTGATTATGGGTCTCGACTTTGAAGACCACGTTGAACTGTTCGTCGAAGCGGACAATCCCGGCATTGTCCTCGAAGACGCTCACGCACCAGTCGTCTTGGCCCAATCGACGACGGATTTCGTTGGTGGCCGCGAAAATCGTCTCCCGCAGCATGTTGGTGAACTGTCGCTGGCGCTGCGGGTCGCGGTAGTTGATCTGCCCGGTAAGGGTCTTGTGGCTACAGTGTTCGCTCCAGGTCTGGGCGAGCGATTCCAGTTCCACGTCGGTCGGATCGCGTCCCAGGCCCCGGAAGTACTCGCGGATGGTCTGCATTTCGGCCAGCGACAGGAACAACTGCCCTTGGCGGCTGAGGCGTTCCAGTTCCGCGTCGTCCATCTGGCGGACGGGAACCGTCACCAACTTGAAGCTGTACGGCGCGCCGAGTTCTAGTCGCTCCAGACGCAGCGGGCCGATAACCACCTGCTCCACCGCCTCGTTGGCCAGCACCTTCCAGCACAACGCGGCCAGTTTGTCTTCGCCTATGCCAGCGATGAAATACTTCTTCAGCGTGCGGACGGCCTGGGCCTTCATGCCGAAATCGGCGATGGCTGCCAGAGCGCTTTGCGCCACGGGGTCCATGACGCCGGGCTTGGGCAGCACGTGGATCATCCACGACATGCCGGCAGGCAGTTGCGCCAGAACTTCATCGCCCACCGGGGCGACTACTGCGCGCTCTACCACCGGGTCGGAAAGCAGCTCGTCGGCCAGCAGTTGAATCTGCGGGCGGTCCAAATCGCCCTGGATAAGAAATCCCCGTGCCGCGGCAGCCGACAAGTCCTCGGCCAGCCCCATTGCGGCGGCGGCAGCGGCCGCTTGACGGGCGGCGATATCCAACTGTCCCGGCGCCGGATAGATGTCAACTTCCCAAAGCATCGCGGTTTCTCTTGGCTTGTGCGAGCAAGTGCAGTAATCTTTCGGCGTCGCAATGCCGGATCGCTTCCCGGAAACTGTGCAGCTTTTCGCCCAATTGTTCCAGGGCCGATAGCATGAAATCGCGGTTGGACAGGAGGATTTGTTGCCACAACAGCGGATCGCCGGCGGCCAGCCGGGTGGTGTCGAGCAGGCCGGCGCCGCACAGGCGGAACAGCTTTTCCGGCACGCTCAGCGCCAGTGCCGCCGCCACCACGTGCGGCAGGTGGCTGGTCACCGCCAATGCCCGATCGTGCTCCTCGGCACTGAGAGATATAACCACCGAGCCAAGGGCTTCCCAGAACTGCTCGATCAGGTCGAAATCCTCGGCCCGGGTGTTGGCCGTGGGCGTGATGATCGCCACCCGACCTTCGAACAGATCGGCTGCGGCGTGGGCCGGGCCAGATTTTTCGCTGCCGGCCAGCGGATGGCTGCCCAAGAATCGGCAACCCCGCGGCAGGCTGCCATCCAGTTGATCGACGATCTTCTTCTTGGTGCTGCCGGCGTCGGTAATCAGCGTGCCTTCGGGACAGTGTGCGGCGGCCTCGCGCACGTGCTCGACGATCTGCCCTACCGGAGTGCAAACGACCACCAGTTCGGCGTCGGCGACGCCGCGGGCGATATCGACCGTGGTGGTGGTCACGGCGCCTACCCGTCGGGCGATGCGCAGACTGGAGTGGCGTCGGCCTATGCCTACGACTTTCTCGGCCAGGTTGCGTTTCCGCAGGGCAAGCCCCACCGAGCCGCCGATCAGCCCCACGCCGATTATCGCCACACATTCGAACCGCCGCATATTGTCGCCCCGCTTTGGATGGCCGAATCGAGCACAGAATTGTAGCAGCCCGGCGCCAATGCCGAACAGAGGAGCCGACGCCCGACCTCCCCCACCGCCAGGCCTCCTGTGCACTGCCACAACGCCACCGCCTGACGCGCTAATGGGTGCTCGTGGCTTGGTGGGCAATCAGGGGCGTCCTGACGAGAGCTGCTGGCCGCCGGTGCGTTTGCCTGGACCGCGCTGCCGAGCGTCATACCGATCCTGCCTGTAGTTAGGCGCACGATCACGCTCGGGAAAGGAACTGGCCAGTGCGGGTATCGACCTTGATCCGCTCGCCTTCGGTCATATACTCGGGTACCTGCACCACCAGACCGGTCTCCAGCGTAGCCGGTTTACCCCGCCCGGTTGCCGTCGCCCCCTTGATCGCCGGATCGCAGCGGACGATCCGCAGCACCACCGCCACCGGCAGTTGTATCCCTACACACTGATCATTGTAAATCAGCGCCTGTAGCCCCTCGGTCTCTTCGGTCAGATAGCGGGCCTGTTCTTCCACGTCTTCCCGAGGGAGCGAGTACTGGTTGTAATCGTTCTGGTCGAGGAAGTGCAGGTGGGTGGTGTCGGCATATATGTACTTGACCGGCCGGCGCTGGAAGTCGGCTTCCTCCAATGATTCGCTGCCCCGCAGCGTTATATCCACCTTCTGCCTGGTGATGAGGTTCCTGGCGCGGAACTTGTACAAGGTAGCCGCGCCGCGCGCCGACGGCGCTTGCACGCTGACCGTCTCGATCAGACACGGCGCACCATCGTAGCTGACGATATGACCGGTTTTTATGTCCTTGGCAAGCATGGCATCCCCTGTGTGAAAGCTTCTCGAATCGTCCTGTTTCGCTTTGCTGCAACGACTGCAACGACGCGCCAACCCGCTACTGCTCATTCAGGATCGTGCCGCTTTGTGGATCGACGGCAATTCCGTCGGTCAGCCGGGCCAAAGCGCCCAGCACCAGCAGCAAGGCAGTCGGGTCGAGCAGCTCTTCTTCGTCTGCGTCTTCAGGCGGATCGGGCAACTGCTCGAAGTGGAGCACGTCGAAGCGGGCGTCGCACTGCACCAGCCGCTTCAGATAGTCTTCCAGATTGGCCTCGATGGCGGCAGGACGCAAGTCTTGCGCCAGCGCGGCCGCCTGCTCGAGCACTTCCGCGCCCGAGACGTAGCATATATCCATGGCTGCGAAATCGTCGGGCGAGATCAGCGACATCGATTCCAGCCGTCCCTGCTTGTCGGCGCTGAGGTTAAGCAACTGGTAGTTCTTGTTTATCGCCGAGAGGGTCTGTTGTACCTTTTTGAGCTTCGGTCGGCGGCTGGAGCGAAACAGCACCAGATACGTTTCCCGCCAGCGATAGCGACGATCGGTGAACATCGACATCGCATTTTCCTCCCACTGCCGGCGGCGCCACTTCAAAGCTGCTGTTTTCCCAGTTCCACCGAGCGGCTCGTGGCCGCCTCGACTGCCGCCATTACTGCCGCACGCAGTCCGCCTGACTCCAGGGCAGCCAGCCCGGCAATCGTCGTTCCGCCGGGACTTGCTACCCGATCTTTCAGCACTGCCGGATGCTCGCCGGTAGCCAACACCATTTCGGCCGCTCCGCGAACCGTCTGCGCAGCCAGCTTGCTGGCCAGGGTGCGCGGCAGTCCCGCACGAACGCCGGCGTCGCTGAGCGCCTCTATCAACACGTACACGAAGGCTGGTCCGGAACCGGACAGTCCGGTGACCGCATCCAGCAGAGTTTCTTCCACCTGGCAAGCGACACCCACGGCCGACAACAACGACTGAACCAGTTCCGAGTCGTCCGGCGTCGCCCGCGCCCCCAGCGCGTAGGCGCTAGCGCCCTGGCCGACCAGGCATGGTGTATTGGGCATTACGCGCACCAGCCGCACTTGGTCGCCGAGCCAGGCGGTCAGACGCTCGAGGCTGACGCCCGCGGCGATCGACACCAAAAGTTTCTGGGGCGTGATCTGGCCGTGCAATTGGCGGCACACTTTGGCCATCTGCTGCGGCTTGACTGCCAGCCAGACCACATCGCTTTGTTGCACAACTTTCAGGTTGTCGTCGGTCGTGGCAGCACCGGTCGACTTGGCGAAGCGCTCGCGGGCGGTGGGCAGGATGTCGGAAGCTAGTATGGTCTGTGGCGAGGCCAGCCCGGCGCGGATGAACCCTCCGGCAAGTGCGACGGCCATTTGGCCGGCTCCGATAAAACCGATCCGCCTTTGCATTTGCGCGATACCCTCCTGCCCACACCGGAGCGATGAAGCCCACAACGCTTCAGGCTGCCCAACCCCGGAAATCCTCTCCGCCCGATGTTGCTGATTTGGGTTAAGCAGAGCCTGGACCAGCAAAATCGCCGACCAGCAACATCGCCCGGTCGCCGGGCACGGCATTATGCTACGTCAATTAGGGTTGTTGCACAATCGGAGGGGATTGCTGTTTTGAACCCGATTTGCGGTTGCCAGTCGATGCGCGTAACCTGGAGCCGATGGCGGCTGTTTCTCGTGGGCGTCGAACGGGCCGTCCGTTCAACCCGCGAAGGCAGCCGAGCGCCGCTTGACCGAGCAATTGCCGGTTTAGTAAATTGGCTTATTTGGAGAGTGGGAAACCGTTGTGCCGTTGCGCGGTGAGGGCGATTGCGGTGCCTGTAACATGCATTGTCGGCTTGCAGTGGGGCGACGAGGCCAAGGGGAAAATCGTCGATCTTCTGACAGAGCATTTCGACATCGTAGTCCGCTATCAGGGCGGCTCGAATGCAGGGCACACGGTAGTGACCGGTGGGCAGAAGTTCAAGCTTTCGCTGGTTCCCAGCGGCATATTTCGCCCCGGTGTACAATGCGTGATCGCCAACGGCGTGGTCATCAATCCGGCGACTCTGCTGCGCGAGATCGACGATCTGCGCCAACGCGGCGTCCAGGTGGGCAAGAATCTGCTGGTCAGCGACCGGGCGCACGTCATCTTTCCCTGGCACATCGAGGAAGACAGGCTGCTGGACCAGCAATGCGGCGGCGAGGCCATCGGCACCACGCAACGCGGTATCGGCCCTTGTTACCGCGACAAGGTGGGTCGGGCACACGCTATTCGTCTAGGCGACTTGTTTCGGCCGGGACTGCGGGAGCGCATCGAGCATATCGCCCGAATCAAACAGCGCATCCTGCAAAGCATGGACGGAGAGACTCGAATATCGCTGGACCCGGCAGCCATCTTCGCCGAGTACAGCCAGTACGCCGAGCGACTGGCCGAGTTCGTCGGCGACAGCACTACCTATTTGCTCGACTCGGTCGAGGCCGGCAAAAGGCTATTGTTCGAGGGCGCTCAAGGGGCGTTGCTGGACATCGATCACGGCACGTTCCCCTATGTGACCAGTAGCAACAGCTCCGGGGTGGGCGTGTCGGCCGGTTCGGGCGTGCCGGGCCGGTATGTTACTAAAGTGCTGGGAATCGTGAAAGCATACAATACGCGGGTCGGCGGTGGGCCGTTTCCTACCGAGCAGGATAACCAGATCGGACAGCACATCCGCGATCGGGGCAACGAATACGGCACCGTCACCCGGCGGCCGCGGCGCTGCGGCTGGTTCGACGCCGTGGCCGCACGCTACACCGCCCGCCTCAGCGGTGTGGACTCCCTGGCCGTTATGCTGCTGGACGTGCTCAGCGAACTGCCAGAGCTGAAGATATGCGTTGCTTACGAGTTGGACGGGCGGCGAACGATCAATTTCCCCAGCCAGATGGATGATCTGCGCCGCGTAACACCCGTGTACGAGACGCTTCCCGGCTGGCAGGAGGATATCCGGCACGTGCGCCGGCTGGCCGATCTGCCCGCCAACGCCCGACGGTATCTGGAACGCATCAGCCAACTGTTGGGCAGACCGGTGGAGTTGGTCTCCGTGGGGCCAGACCGGGAGGCGACCATTTTTGTCTGAGATCGGCATTATCGATCTTCGCCAAAGGTAACGACCGCCTGAGATAATTTTTTGTTATGTGGCGTGTCGCCGAGTTTTGCGAACGTCAATAATTGCTGGCCGCCGGCAGGTATCGAGTCAGACCGGCGCTGATTGCCGGCCGCCGGAAGGAACACTTTTCGGTTATCCGATGCCCGAAACCATCGCAGCACACGCTCGTGAGCTTCTCGGCATTCCGCCAGAGAAATTGCCCCGCCATATCGCCGTGATCATGGACGGCAATGGTCGGTGGGCCCAGCAGCGCGGTCTGCCGCGGATCGAAGGCCATCGGCGCGGCGCCGAGAGCGTGCGCCGCGTTACCGAAGAGTGCGCCCGATTGGGCATCGAACAACTCACCTTGTACTGCCTGTCCAGCGAGAACTGGAAACGCCCGCGCGAAGAACTCGATTTCCTGTTGGAGATGCTGCAACAGTATATGATCGAGCAGCGGCCGCGGGTGATGGAACACAACATTCGCGTGCGGGTAATCGGGCGGCGCGAAGGACTGCCCGAACAAGTGCTGCACGAAACCGATCACACCGTGGCGCTAAGTCGCAATAACACCGGATTGGTGTTGTGCCTGGCGATAAACTACGGAGGTCGCGCAGAGCTGGTCGACGCTGTGCGCAGGATCGCTCAACAGGTCGCACGCGGCCAGTTGGACCCCGAGTCGATCGACGAACAGACCATTTCGCAAAGTCTGTACACGGCCGGGATGCCCGATCCCGATTTGCTGATTCGCACCGCGGGCGAATTGCGGGTGAGCAATTTTCTGCTGTGGCAGATCAGCTATGCTGAAATCTGGGTCACCGACTTGTGCTGGCCCGATTTCGACGAAGCGCAGTTGCACGCGGCCATCCGTGCTTACGCCGTCCGACAACGCAGGTTCGGTGGCTTGCAGCCGACCTGAACTGCTCGGAAAATCCGCCTTCGCTCTGACGCGGTTCCGCAGGCTCGAAGGCTGAACTCCAAAGTAGAGCCGACGCCGTCTGCGGTCTGCTCAAACCGGTTGCTTACGGGGTGCGGCAGCCGCCGGGCCGTCTGTCGGTTGGATCGATTTTTGGCACTGGGGTCCATGCTGCGCCGCGGTCTCGTAAGTGCGGCGCTCGATGCGCCGCCGATAGTTTTCCTGGGCCAGTTCGGCCAGTTGCGCTCCGCACGGGGTAGGATACACCCCCGTGATGCAAGCCTGACACAAGCGGTCGGCCGGCAAACCAATCGCCCGAGCCACCGAATCCACCGGCAAATAACGCAGCGAATCGGCGCCGAGCTGGCGGGCCATCTGAGCCTCGATTTGTGGGGTCAACGGGCCGCCCTGCAAGAAAGGAGGCGCGAACAGCTCGCCGACCGTGGACATGTCGATCCCATAGAAGCACGGCGAGATGATGGGCGGGCAGGCCACGCGGACGTGAATCTCGCGCGGATTTCCCAGCCGGCGAATCCGCTCCAGCAGCACCTTCATGGTGGTAGAACGCACAATGGAGTCTTCCACCAGCAATACGCGCTTTCCTTCGAGAACTTCGCGCAGCGGGGTGTATTTGATCTCCGCCTTGCGGCGGCGATCGTCCTTGCCCTCGATGAACGTCCGCCCGGTGTAACGGTTGCGGATCAGCCCCTCCACGCACGGCACCCGCAGCTTGTACGCCATGGCGTCGGCGGCTGCTTTGCTGGTGTCGGGCACGGGGACTACTATCGTGCTGTCGTCCAGCGGCAGGGTTTCCAGCCGGGCAAGCTCTTCGCCCAGTGCTTTGCGGGCCAGATACACGGCGCGGCCGTCAAGCGTGCTCGCCACATTGGCGAAATATATCCACTCGAAAAAACAATGAGCATGGCGCGGAGAGTCGGCAAACTGCTCCACTTGCAGCCGGCCGCCGGAGATAATAATGGCATGGCCGGGCGGCGCCGGCTTGATGCTCTCGGCGGAAAACCCCAGGTTCAACAGGGCTACGCTTTCGCTGGCAGCGGCAAACAGTCCGTCTTCCACGGCGTAACTGAGCGGTTTGATTCCTAACGGGTCGCGGACTACGGCCATTTGCCCCAGGGCGTCGAGGAAAACCAGGCAGTATGCCCCGTCGAACTTGGCCGCTAGTTGGCGAAAGACCTCCACCAGCGGCACCGGGGTATTGGGCGATAGGGCCTGGCTTATCTGCTGCATGAAGATTTCGGTGTCGGTATCCCGCGCCAGGTAGATGTTTTCGTCGCTAAGCAGCTCCTCGCGCAGTTGCATGTAGTTGGCCAACTGCCCATTGAAAGCGAAGCTGAACCACTTGTGCTTGCGAATGTGATGTCGCTCGAAGGGCTGGGCGTAGCTTCGCTGGTCGGTGCCGCAGGTGGCGTAGCGTACGTGCCCGATCGCCGCCCGCCCCGCGTATTCCCGCATCAGGCTTTCGAACTTCCCCCCGTGGTTCAGCCGGAACACCTCGCTGACCGTGCCCAAAGCCTTGTAAGTGTCGATAAGCTGGTTCCGATCCGGGTTGTACGTGGTCATCCCCGCCGACAGTTGGCCCCGGTTCTGCACGTCCAGCAGCATGCGCGGCATGAGCCGTGAGACTTCATCGGGACCTTGGGCGGGACACAACCGGCTAGGGGCGCCGGGGAGGTGGTAAATAGCGGCTACGCCACATTCTTCTCGCAGTTCATCCATGGGCTTTCCCATTACCTCGCTGGCACTGGAAGATCGCCCGGACGCACTAACATGTTCCGCCGACGATCGACTGGGCCAGCAGTCCACAGCCACTGCCGAGCAAGCAACAAAGTCACTACCGACAACCTAGCAGCACTGCCTGGCGGAACAACGGGGATGCGAAATTTGATCTGGATACCTTTTTCGCTACGCCGCAATGACTGCCCGGTATTACAATGTGCTGAGCAATACCGTGCATCCAGTTCGCCGTCCCCACGCACATCTATTGTACGACTTTTACCGACCGCTCACAATCAGCCGTACAGGCCAGCCAACCGCAACACAATTCCCAGCAGGCGGTTGCGACTTGCCGGTCGGCAATAACCTCCGTGGGCAACTTTGCGGCCACGCAATTGCGGATATACTGGCGGATATGCTGGATGTGAGTATTTCTGCTGCCTCGCCCAAAGCGGTCTTCGGCCCTAACCCATTTGGGTAGTGGAGGAACGCGCTGCGGGCGCATCGGCCAGCAATGCATATGCGGTCACGAGGGAGCGTGGCTTTCTACATCGCCAGAAAGCGTGCTTGCACAAAGTACTCGTGACATACTCCGCACGGGTTGAAATGAAATGTTTTTCCCAGCGCCAATGATATGTTTTGCCCGCGCGAAGTATACTCCACATGACCTATGAGATTCCACACGACTTTATTCTGCGCTGCCTGACTGGCCGGTGAACCGGAAGCAAGAAATCAACCATTCGCCGAGCCAATGGCGCAGCGGGTGGATGATCCGACGATGCCATGTCAGGCATGTAATTCCATATTGCCATGTCAATCGACTTGTTACGCCAAGAGATTGCGGCTGAAGCTACTACGATAGTGGTGAAGGTCGGCACCCGGGTGCTGACCGATGCGGCCGGCCGGCTTGAACAGTCGCAAATTGCCAACCTCGCCGATCAGATGCACGGCATCATTTCCACCGGACGGAAAGTGGTGCTGGTAAGCTCGGGGGCTGTGGCATCCGGCATGGGCAGGTTGGGATTGACCAAGCGTCCGACCGATTTGGCCCACCTACAGGCCATAGCAGCCATTGGGCAAAGTTTGCTTGTCGAGGCCTATGAACGGGAGTTGTCCAGCCGCGGCTACCACGCGGCCCAAATACTGCTGACGGCCGACGACTTGAACCATCGCACGCGGTATTTGAACGCCCGCAATACCTTGCTTACGCTGCTGGAACTGGGCGCCGTTCCAATTATCAACGAGAACGACACCGTAGCCGTGGAAGAACTGCAAACCACATTCGGCGACAACGACCGGCTGGCGGCAATGGTTACCAATCTTATCCGCGCCCCGCTGCTGGTGCTGCTTTCGGACGTGGAAGGGCTGTACAACGGCGATCCGCACCAGCCCGAAAGTCGGGTGATTCCGACCGTCACCAAGCTCGACCGCTCAGTTTTCGACCTGGTGCGCGACCGCGCCACCGGCCTGAGCAAAGGCGGAATGGCCAGCAAGCTAGAGGCTGCCCGAATGGCCACCGCCGCGGGAGGAAATGTGATCATCGCCCGCGGGAAGACCCCCAACGTGCTGCTGCGGATTATCGGCGGCGAACTATTGGGAACTCTGTTCCTGGCCCAAGGACGTGCCGTGGCTGCCCGAAAACGCTGGATCGGCTTCACCGCAGCGCCAAAGGGGAAGTTGATAATCGACGCTGGGGCTACTCGGGCGGTGGAAGTGCTGGGGCGCAGTCTGTTGCCGGCCGGAATAGTAGCGGTCGAGGGCCGTTTCCGCAAAGGGGACGTTGTCTCAGTCCACGACACCTCCGGACGTGAAATCGCCCGCGGACTGGTCAACTACGACCACGAAGAGACCGCCCGGATCAAAGGTCTGCACTCCAAACGGATCGCCGAGGCGCTAGGATACTCCCCCTATCAGGAGGTGATACATCGCAATAATATGGTGGTGACGAGCAATAAAGTTGCGTAGTATCCGCCGGCAAAAGTCTGCCCGTGACTGTTCTGGAGGCGGTAAGAAGCACACAAGTTGGGTAGTATATGTCCCACAAAGCGGGTGAAGTGCTATTAATATGTACAGTTTATAGGCTCATTGCACACTGACCGCCGAGTTGCTGAGAGTTTTCACCGCCCGGGCAGGCAAAACACTGGATTATCTGATTGGCATTGGAATTCCGCTATGGACTATTAGCCACGGCAATGTTAAATTATGCCACCATTGGGTGAAATATTAGGTGGTATTATTCCACCAATTTGGCCGGGTACAACGGCTGGCCTTTGCTGAAAGGCACATTGCGGTCGTCTCATTGGGGCGGACTTTTCTTTGCCGTCCCAGACGAGGTTCAAGGAGGAACCAGCGATGCATCGCACAGTAGCAAGACTCTGGCAATCGATCGCCGCTGCCATATTGCTTCCGCTGGTGGCTGCCGCGGCAGAAAGCCAGGTTGATGCGCACCACAGCGCGCCTCGGGCACTGCGCGGGGCGCAATCCCCCCTTCAGGCCGCCCAGCAGGCTGCAAGCCAGCGGCCCGATGTGGGGCAACAGATCGGGCGACCGATGAGCCAGTTGCTTTCGTCGGCGCGTGGCCAGGCTGCCGAGGCAGCTTGGTCGGGTGCTGCCGAGGACGGCGCGACATTTGCCGGCTTTGCTGGTGAACCGCAGCCAACACCCGCGGTCCGGCCGAAAGACGCGCCCGCGCAAGATCAGTTTATGATGCAACCGGCGTACGCGCCGGGGGCCGCCGGACAGACGGCACGCGGGGCTGCCTCTGCCGAAAGCCCTCCGCCCGCCGCAAGAGCTTCGGCAGCAGAAGACCATTCGGGGGTTCCTGGAGTCCGCCCGGGCAGCGCTGAGGACGAAGAAGAACTCCAGCCCATACCCGACCCCACTCAATCTGCCCCCGCCGCCATTGAAGCGGCCAGTTTCAAGGGGGTGACGCCGGGCGTTACGCCGCTGGCCGAGGTGGAGAAGTTCTGGGGGCCTCCGAAGGAAATCAGCAAGCGTGGCGGGATGCTCGTACAGTTGTACAGCATCGAGCCGTTCGAGCAGGTCGAGCTTAATGCTATCGACGGCAAGGTGGTGGCGATCGTCATCCATCTGGCGCAGGCATTTCCGGTCTCCGCGGTCGCCAAGCAGCTCGAACTGAACTCGATCCGCCCGGTGCTGGTCTCCAACGAATTGGGCGAAGTACTCGGCCAGGCCTACCCGGAGCGCGGCGTGCTGTTCGCGTTCGCTCCCTCAGATGACGCAGGCAAGCCGTCGATGAAAGTGGCTCAGATAATTCTTGAGCCGATCAACGCAGAACCATTTGTGCTTCGGGCGGAGACTCATCTGGAGACTCATTGCCGGGCGAGTCTGTTGGACCTGGAGCAGGCTTTAAAACTTCAGCCCCGCAATCCTCGAACTTTGTGGCTTTACGGGCGCGTGTTGGCGGCAACGGGGCAGTACGACAGCGCGCTGACAGCCGCTTCGGACGCAGTGCGTTTCGAGCCGGACAACCCGCGCTATCGTGTCACCAAGGCGCAGATCCTCGGTCAAGTGGGCCGTCTGAAGGAAGCCATCGCCGAGGCCCAACAGGCGATTTCGCTGGCAAAGAACCGCCCGCACATTCAAGCCAGGGCGCAGTGCCTGATCGGCGATCTGTTGGCTTCCGGACCGAATCCGGACTACCGGCAGGCCATCCGCTACCACATGGAGGCGATAAAGACGGCCGACACAGTGGCCAACGACCGGCATCCCGCGATCCGCCAGACGGCTAAGGAGGTGCTGCTGGATGCTCACTTGGGTGCTGCCCATGACATCGCCTGGGGCGACTGGAAGGACAAGGAAACGGCAGTCAACCGCTGGCTCTCGCGGGCTGCGGCGCTGGCCGAGAACCTGATCAAGACCGAGCAAGGCAGCCCCGAATACCGCTTCCGCGTGGCTACCCGCGCTCTGGCGGCGTGCGTGGGCTTGCGGGGCGCCATCGACCCAAGCGACTGGACGAAACAGGCCATCCGCACCGGCGAAGAGCTGATCAACTCGGCGCAAGACCCCATCCGCAAGGCCCAGCTTCGCTGGGACCTGGGCATGGCCCTTTACGACGCCTTGCAGGTGTACCAGCTCCGCGGCGATCACGACACGGCGCTGAAGTACGGCGAATGGGCCATCGAGCATCTGGAAGAAGGCGACAAACAGAAGCAGTCGCCCACGACCAGTTATCTGCTCGGCAGATTGTACTTCCGGCTGGGGGCGATCTACGCCATCCGCGACAGCAATCATCGGGCGGCGATTTCGTGGTTCGAGAAGGCCATTCCGCTGCTGGAAAAACCGCTTCCGCGCGAGGCGGCTGCCGACCTGGGCCGACACGGCGAGACGTTCGTCAGCATGGGGGTCTCGTACTGGGAGACTGGTCAGCGCGACAAGGCGCTGGCCCTTACCGAGCGCGGCGTAAAACTAATGGAACAGGCCGTGCAGGAAGGAACCCTAAGCGAGAACGCCCTTGCCGTGCCGTACAACAATCTGGCCACCATGCACCGGCACCGCGGCGCCGAAGAAGAGGCCACTCGCTTCCAAGAGATGGCTACCCGTGTGCGCCAAGGACAAGTGCAATAGCCACGCGGGAAATACTACACTCCCCACGCGCTGCAATGTCATCTTCTACCTAACGCGGCCTTCGGCCGCAACCAAATAGTGTTGGAGGGACGCGCTCCGTCGCGTCCGTTAGCACCGGGAATGCGGCCACGACGGAGCGTGGCCCTCCAGATGGCCCGACGACGCGCGCAGAGTTCACACATGATGCGGCATAAGAAATAAGCCCCGCGCGCTGAAATAATGTTCTTCCAAGTGAAAGTGATTTGTGATTGGCCGCGTGAGGCGTAAACGACCGCGGTTCACAACTGCCGTCGTACACACCTTACGGCTTCTCGGCAGCGTCGGCGACGGAAAGACATCGCACCAGCGACATCAGCGCAAAGGCGGTTCCGTATTGCTGGTGGTAGTCGTATAGCGGGAAGTCCCACCACGACCCGTCCTTCTCCTGGAGGCGCAACAGCACGTGCGCCAAGTGACTCTGGTAGGCCGTGCGCTGCTCGGGCGGCAACAGCTCGATGCATCGCGCCGCATAATAATGCCCATAGTAGAAGAAGTAGCCGGCTATGGCGAAGTGCGACTCGTGGGGAATAGGCCGTTTGCGCCCCATGTCCAGCCACAGGTTCCGCGCGAACAGCCGGTCCAGCCACAGCCGCACCACCGCGTCGGTTACCTCCGTGTCGCCCCACAGGCGCATCGCCAGATTGCACACCTGCGAGCGGCCCAGACTGCCGGCTGGGCGATTGACCGGGTGCATCGGCGCGTACTTCAGATACTCGCCGTACAGATAGCTGAAGTCCGGCTTGCGCTGGCGGAGGATGGACGCGGTGCCGCGCTGGACGATCGGCTCGGGGATGTCGAAACCGGCCTGTTTGGCCTCGTGCAAGGCCACCAGCACCGTGGCGGTGACGAAGCTGATCGTCGAGCCGCTGGGTTTTTGGGTGTGGGCGGCAAAATCGTAATAGGCCCAGCCGCCGTCCAGAAACTCGTAGCGCTGAAGCATTTCGATCTGCTGGCGGACCAGTTGGCGCAGTTTTTCCTTGCGAGCCTCGTCCAACCCGGGCCGACGGAGCAGCCGCACCAGCGCCTGGATGGAGTATGCATGACCCCAGTTGTTGTAGATCGCCTGGGGAGTTGCACGGCGCAAATTGGGCAGTTCCCGAAGCATCCACGCTTCTGCCCGGTCCAGCGCACTGGCCACGTCGGCACGTCCCGAGCCTGCCTCGACCAAAGCCGCCACACACAGCCCCGTTGTCCCTGCCCGGAAAGCATGGTGAGCACCTGGTACAGGGGCGAAGACTTCTATTGGCCGCAAAGTGTATGGCGAACCCCACGAGCCGTTAGGATTCTGTCGCTTTAGCAGAAAACCTACGCCGCGCTGGATGGCCGAGTGGATTTCCTCGGGCGCAGGCGGGTCGATCGGTTTGGGCTGGGGGCCGTGCAAATGCGGATTGCCGGGTCGTTCTCCGCCGGCGGTTTTCTGGTCTGCCGCCGGTGCTGCTGCCAGGCCCGCCAGCGTCGCAGTCAACAACAGCCCCACCAAAACCTGCCACAACAGCCGACCGGTTGTCATGCGATCCTCACCGGGAATTGATCCTCACTGGGGTTTGTTCGCTGCCGCCACTTGATTGTCACTGACAATTGATTCTATACCGTGATTCTCTCCAGGGATCAGGCCGCAGCCGGAATTGATGCCCAGCCACACTTGATGTGCAGCGGGAAATAGTCGTCAGTCCGAATCGACAGCGTTTCGGCCGGGAAAACGACCAGAGGCTATTTCGCCTCGGCAGGATATTCGGCCAGCACCACGTCGCCTTCTGCTAGTCCTTTGAGAATTTCGACCATCTTGTCAGTGCGCTTGCCTATTTCGACCTCCTGCTTGCGCTTTGTGCCGTCCTTGCCCACTACTTGCACATAGTGCTTTGGCGGGTCGGTGTCGGTCGTGTGAATTGCACTGGCGGGCGCCAACAGGGCGTCGGGCTTTTCGTAAACCACCAGTTTGACATTGCAGGTCATGCCGGGCATGATTTGCGCGGCCTGAGCGTTTTGCGCCAGGCTCATTCGCACGTCGAACCCGCCCGAGGGCATCGGCGCCTGCGACACCCGGTGCACAATGGCCGTCAGCCGCATCTCTGGGAAACCAGTCGGTCTTACCGTGCCCTTCAGTCCGGCCGTTACCAGATGCAATTCCTTTTCGGCCACCGTGGCGCGGATGGCCAGCGGCTTTGTCTGCACCACAGTCATGAAGACCGAATTGGCGGTCACGGTGGTTCCGCGGGGCAACTCTTCGGCAGCGGCCGGACCGCTGCTCCATTTTCCCCTGGTAAACTTGCCGTAGTAAACCACGCCGTCGTGCGGGGCGCGAAGGGTCATCAACTCCCGGTCGGCCAGCAGTTTTTTCATGCGCTCTTCCAGCCTGGCCCGCTGGACGCGCAGCTTCTCCAACTCCATCCGCTGCTTCTCCAGGGCAAGCGGCAGCAATACCCGGTCGCGCTCCCACTGGATCGTAGAGCGCTCCGTGGCCTCTTTGATGCGTTGGTCGGCGCGGGGAAGTTCGTACTTCAGGCTTTGCTGGTGGGCGATCTGGGCGCGCTCGTACAGGAAGCGGGCGCGTTCCACCGCGTGGCGCGCGCGGCGCAGCACGATTTCTTCGGTCTCCTCGGTGATGTCGTCGGCCTTGTACATCTTTTCCAGTTGCCGCAATTCTTCTTCCTGGTACTCGAGGGTTTCCTTGGCCGTCTTCAGATTGAACTCCAGAGTACGCAGTGCCAGTGGCCGATTGACATCGAAGTACTCTTTGTAATCTTCTTTGGCCATGCGATCGGCACGTTCGGCAGCCGCCAGGTCCAGCGGAGTAAGCTTTTCCAGTGCCGCCACGGTCAGTTCGGTCTGCCGCAAGGTCAGATCGGTAAGCTGCTGTTCGGCCCGCAAGTCGGCAATCGCCCGGTCGAGCTTCTCCGTCTCGAACGCCACCAGCAGGTCGCCCTGCCGGACGGTGCTGCCGTGCTCGACCGCGCTGAGAACGGTAAAGCCCGTCCATTCTTGCGGGCGCAAGACTATCTCGGTCATCCGTTGCGGCTCGAAGACGCCATCCAGCGAAACTTCGATCTTAAGCGGTCCGCGCTTGATAGTGTGCGTGGCCGGAGCGGCAGGGGGCTTCTTGGATTGCTCTTCCGCGGCTGGTTTGGAATCGGCTGGCTTGTCGGCTGCGGCCTGGGGCTGCTCCTTTTGCTCACCGGCTTCGCCGGCCCAGGACGGGCCGCACAGCAAGGCCATCGCCAATGCAAGAGCTGCCAAAAAAACCGTCGATAACCTCATTGCCTTCTACTCCCTGTTGCAAATTGCTGGCCGATTACCATCAATACTCCGCAAGCGCAGAAATGAGATGTTTTCCCCAGAGAGGATGATTTGTTCTTGGCCGCCTGAAGCATAGAAATCGCCGGTTTGCGATTCATCAGCCCAAGTTGCTGAAAGTGCCCGGCCGATGCTTCCCATGCCGCGGGCAACCCCGCACCGCGTGCTGCATCACAGGGCAGCGCACAATATGCATTGTAGTTAGCGGGAAGTTGAATTGTTAGTCGAACTGCCCAATATCGCGCCACCCTACTGCGAAGGGAAGATGGCTTTGTCGGCTCTTGCAGCTTGCCCGCCCTGGAAACAGCGTTCTAAGCCTACAGACCTTGCTAGGGCGCAACGGCAACCGGCGCATCGGGCAGAAGAACCCGCGCCTGTGGCCCGCCAACTACTCTCGCGCGAAGCGGTGCAGCCCTTCCTCTTTGGCGATGCGCAGGGCTTCGCGGTATTCGGCCATGCTGAGCGGGCGGTCCAGCGGTGGGTAACGATGAGCATATCCGGCCGGATGGTACTGGGCCATTACGTTGACGAACGTGTCGGGCGAAATCTCCCTGGCCAGGAAGCGCATCACCCGACGCGTATCCTCCAAATGACCAGGCATCACGAGGTGGCGGACCAGTACGCCGCGGCGGGCCAGCCCGCTAGAATCCAGCTCCAGCACTCCCACCTGCCGGTGCATTTCCCGCAACGCATCGCAAGCCACTTGCGGATAGTCTTCGGCGTTCATATACGTTTTTGCGGCGACGGGATCGAGCAGCTTCAGGTCGGGCATATAGATGTCGAACACCCCTGCCAGCAGACGCAACGTTTCCACGCGGTCGTATCCGCCGGTGTTGTACACCAGCGGTATGCGCAATCCCTGCTCGACGGCAATCACCAGCGCCTCGAGTATCTGCGCCACCACGTGCGACGGGGTGACGAAGTTTACGTTATGACAGCCGGACTGCTGGAGCCTGAGCATCATTCGAGCCAGAGTTTCCGCCTGCACGGGCCTGCCGCAGGCTTGCCAACTGATGTCGAAGTTCTGGCAAAACACGCAGCGCAGATTGCAGTTGCACAAGAAGATCGTGCCCGAGCCGTTCCAACCGCGCAGACAGTATTCCTCGCCGTGGTGCGGAAACGCGCTGCTGACGATGGCCAGCCGGCCTGTGCGGCAAAACGCCCCGGTGGGCGGTTCCTCCAGTCGGTTGGCATGGCACTGCCGGGGGCACAGCGCGCAGTCCGAAAGCGCCGCAAGGGCCTGCTCGGCCCGCTGCTGCAACTGGCCAGTACGCCAAAGTGCAAGATAGCTGGGAAACTCCGCAGACATGGTTGCGGAACAGTCGGTGCGATCGCGCTTACGAGAAAACCAAAATATCTTGTGGTGAAAGCCCCAAGAGCATCACAACGGGTCGTTGCTAAATGGCAACTGAGCGCTGTCGTGTTAGCACTTGGCCGATAGCTTCAAACCGCGGCGTAACCCGCCGGACGTCCGCCGGTCAAAGCCATTTGAAACCAGCGGCAGCGGAAGTTTCCGCCGCCAGCCCTATAGCCCTGCTTGATTGACCGGCAGTCGGAGCTTGTACACAGGCGATCGATACCCGTTTACGGCAAAACTTGTGCGCGTCTTGCGCGCATGCTGTGGTGCGATCTGGAGCGACGCGCTTCGTCGCGGCCGTGCATACTGCTGTCTGGAACAGCCCGCTTTCTTCTTAGCAAACTCAGCACTGATCGCAATACTGACAACATACAAGGGCAACGCTGCTTCGTGGCCGTGCGCGCCGCGCTACCGGACGCGACCGCAGCACAGCCAGAAAGCCCGCCTAAATGTCAACCGAGCACTTCCGGCAGCTTGCTTACGAACTCCCGAATCTCGTCGCGCACCCGGCGGTAAGGCGCAATACGTTCCGCCTCTGTTGCCGCCCCGGCGGCCAGGGTCGGTGGATCGTCGAAACCGACATGCGTCACCTTGGTTGTGCCGGGAAACACAGGGCAACTTTCGTGCGCATGGCCGCACAACGTTATCACATGATCGAACTGTATCTGGTCAAGCTCTGCCAGGGTTTTCGATTTCTGGCCGGAGATGTCCACGCCGGCCTCGGCCATCACCTGCACCGCTATTGGGTTTAGCCCATGGGCCACGATTCCCGCCGAATACGCCTCGATGCAATCTCCTTTCAGATGCCTTGCCCAACCCTCGGCCATCTGGCTGCGGCACGAATTGCCCGTACACAAAAATAACACCCGCAGTTTGCGGTTCTTCGAGTCCGACTTTTGCTCGCCCATGATGAAATCTCGGCAATAACAGTCTATGCGTTCTGAGTCAAGAAATTTGGAGATGTCTGTGCGGCGCCGGCTTCGGGTCAGTACGTTCTGGGCACGCCCCGGAAGACGAACCATCCGAAAAGCCCTGCCCAACGCTGCCGTGCAATCCTATGCAGAGTGTAAAGGGCGATCAAGGCCTGCGGGGTCAATCGCGCAGGCCAGCGGGCGGTTTGTATCTTTCAGACCATCGCAAAAGTAGCGCGCGGCTAAGATAACGTTTTGCGATGTGGCCGTATCGCCGAGTATTGTCAGCAGCGTCAACGATGCTCAGGCTTGGCCATTTCCCGCAACAGCTCGGCCGTGTGCATCAGCGCCCGGCCGTTGTGATAGGCCGCTTTCCACACGGTGGCTTTGTCTTGATTGGGTCGTGCTTGTCCGTCAGGAGATACCTCTGGAAACCACTCGCCGTGTTTGCGGTCGTGTTGGAAGCGGATGATCCAATCCCATTGTTTGAGGAACGCATTCCAGTAAACAAGCGGCTGGTCTTTGCGGCCGGATTGTTCCCCCGCGGTGTTCTCTGAAGTTGCGGCTGCCTGGGCAGTTGTGCTTCCCGCCGAAGTTGCGGCTGCGGCGCGGGTCGAGTGCTCGTTTTTGCCGGTTGACGGCCGCTGCGCAGCGTCGGCATTCTTCGCACGCCATTCAAACCGATGGTGCATCAAGAGCAGGGCGTTGAGTCCTTCGGCCTGCGTCCACCATATTTTCTGTTTTCCACAAGCCGAGCCGAAAGCCGTTCCGTGATCGTAGAAGCCGCCCAGCCGATTGTCCCAGCCATACTGAAGTGCATGATCGACCAGGCTGCGGGCGACGCGCCAAATTTCGGGGTCATCAGGCCGTTTCAGCGCGGCCGCCGCCTCGACCAGCAGGAAGGCCGTTTCCACGTCGTGGCCGAACGAGTCGTGCTCGGGCACTGCGCGCCAGTCGGGCGTGAAGAACTGGTTCAGGCAACCCGGCTCCACGTACACCCGCCTGGTGATTACTTCCACCAGTTCGCGCAGACGTTTTTCCACCAGCGGATCGGGCCACACCCGATACAAAGCGGTCATCGCCTCCAGCAGATGAATGTGGCTGTTCATCGACTTGTAGCCGTACACTGTGCCAATCAGGTCGCGAGTCTTGTTGGCTGCCGGCGGCCGGAGGATGGGTTTTCCCTGGCGCGTGAGGGCCTCGAAGTAGCCGCCGTTGGTCTTATCGTGTGCATGCTGCTCCAGCCACCGGAAGGTACGCTGAGCCAGTTCTAGCGCGCGCTGCTCGCCGGCCGCCTCGTAAACATTCGCCGCCGCATAGATTCCGAACGCAATGCCGTAGGCGTGTTTTTCATCGCCGTAGCGGGAACTGATTTTTCCGCTGGCGTCCAGTCCCCAGAAGAAGCCGCCGTGCTCGGCATCCCACATTACCCGGTCCAAAAACTCCAGCCCGTGCCGGGCGTAAGCCAGATATTGTTGCCGCAGATCCGGATAGCGTTTTGCCACTTCGGCGGCCACCCAGGTTTGACGGGACTGGAAGACGATAGTCTTGTCGTTGTCGGTTCCCGGCGACCAATCCTCTCGGAAGTTCGGCAAGAAACCTCCGTTCTGGCGGTCCACGCAGCGGGGGAACCATTTTTCGAGCACCTGTTGGCGCAAGTGGGCTTCGATCTGCTCGGCCAGGCGGAGATAGCTTTCTGCCGGCGCAGCCAAGTGTCCGGCAGAAACGCCTTGCCCGGGCGTGGATGGTTCCGCAAGGCTTTCCCCGCATCCCCCAACCGCGAAACAAAGGAGCCAAACAACGCTACCCAGACAAAAAAGCCAAACAGCGCTAACCAGAAAGCAGCGATCAGTCCAGTGTAATCTCATAGCGATTTCCCTTGTGGCGAAAGCCCCTATCATGCGATGTTTTGTGCCTGGGCGAGTAGAATAGTTCTAGAGGCCAGCAACTACTGCCGCTTGAATGTTATGAACGCGACAGTTTAACATAGCAAACAGCCCACGGCGATTGAAGAAGATGTCTCATGTCGCCTGATGCGACGGGGTGCACGTCAGTTTTTTGGAGGTTGCCGGTAGGCAAGAATGTCAACAGGAGAAGTTGCGGATTGTCTGGCAGACCGACCACCTTGTGGTGGTGTGGTCAAGCTAACGCATTGAAAGTTGGAGGGCAACGTGCCGCGCATGGAGGGGGACGCTCTGTCGTGGCCGTATTTCGCGTGCTGATTGCCCGCCATCTAGGAAAACACAACGGACGCCACAGCAGCGCGTTCCTCCATCGTCAAACGCGACGCCAATCACACCAGAAGCCGACGTGCAACCGGCGGCGGGAGCGGCAGGCGGGCAATTGCCGGTTGTGCAAGGCGCCCGCCAGTTGCGTAGCGCGTTGAAGGATTTGAAGAATATGAGCGATCCCTACCATGGCAGCCAGCACGGCGGTTTGCCCGGTCGGCTGGAACTGTTGGCCCCGGCCGGCGATCGGGAGTCTATGGAAGCAGCTATCGAGGCGGGTGCGGATGCGGTGTACTGCGGGCTGCGTTCGCTGAACGCCCGCCGCCGGGCGAAGAACTTCTCGCCCGAGGAGTTCACCAATGCCGTGGCCGCAGCCCATCGGCGCGGCGTGCGCGTGTACCTGACGCTCAATACCGACTTGACCGAGCGCGACTTGGGTCAGGCGGTGCGCATTTTGGAACTGGCGCGCCGCAGTGGAATCGATGGCGTGCTGGTGCGCGACCCGGCGATCCTGGCCTTCAAACGGCACTATCCAGAGGTGCCATTGCACTTCAGCACCCAGACCTGCATGGCCAACAGCGCCGACGTGGCTGCGGCCGGCGAGTTGGGCGTCGCTCGGGTAGTCTTGGCGCGCGAAATGTCGCTCAGCGAGATCGCGGCCGCGTCGGATGTCGGGGTGCAAACTGAAGTCTTCGTTCAAGGGGCGCTGTGTTTTTGCGTCTCGGGACGTTGCCTGCTGTCTAGTTGGGCAGGCGGGCGGAGTGCCAACCGCGGCCTGTGCACCAGCCCTTGCCGTGTGCCCTGGACTGTCGAGCGCCGCCAGTACGGCACGCCGCTGTCGATGCGCGATCTTGCCACCGTGGATCGGTTGCGGGAAGTAGCAGCCGCAGGCGTCACAGCCCTGAAAATCGAAGGCCGCATGAAGAATGCGGCCTGGGTGCGACAGGCCGTCAGCCTGTACCGCCAGGCTTTGCTGGGAGGCGACCCGGTAGCGTTGCGGGCGGAAGCCGACCGACTCGGCGATTACACCGGCCGCCAGATGACCTGCGCATATCTGGACGGCCGGCGCGATCAGCTTACCGGCACCTTCGGCCGGCCGCAATCAGAAGCTCCCGCCAACGCACAACGCCAGACAATCCCCGACCAGCCGGCGCAACAACGACTAGAAGACGATCAAGACGATGCGGAACGGCAACAGTCTGTAGATCAGTCGGAGCAAGCCCATCCCGCCGAAGTCAAGCCGGACACATACGATTTGGAACTGGAGGTCGGGCCGAAGCAAATTACCGTCCGCTGCACATGTGGGGGCCAGACTGCCGAGTGGCCGGTCACCAAGACCGTCGTCCACCGCCCACACAAGGCGGTCTCCATAGGGCAGTTGTTCGAACGATTGGAGTCGCAAACCATCGAGGGACACCGCGCCGGCAAGCTCTCCAGCGGGGATACCGATTATCTGCTTGTGCCGCGTGCGGCAAATGCCCTGGTGGATCGCATCGCGGCCGCCATCCGCCAGTCGCGTAAAGGGGCCGATCAGACCGTGCGCATCGACCTGCCCGAAGAGGTCCGAAGCGTGCTGGAAAAAACCGACCGCGCCGAAGCAAACCGCAAGCAATTGGGCGACACTCCCACGCGGGTACGGTTGGAGCCTGGCATGGTGGCCAAGTTTCTCCGTAACGTGCAGCCGGCAGGGGTGATCGTAGAAGGGCTTTCGGCCGGGCGATTGGCGCCGATCCTGGAAGCCTGCAACGGCATACCGCTGATTGTGGCCTTGCCCCAGGTGTTTTTCGAGGACGAGATTCCCAACATCCAGCGGCTATTGCGGGAATGCAAGGCTGCGCGGCTATCGGTGGAAGTGAACAGTTGGGGCGGCTGGCGGCTGGCCAGGCAGGCCGGGGTGCGGATGGAAAGCGGCCCGGGATTGCCAGTGCTCAACTCGCTGGCGGCCCGAGTACTGATGGAGCACGGCATTCGCTCGGTGACTTTGTCGTTGGAGGCCGACCGACGCCAGTTGGAAGAACTGACGGCTCATTGTCCGGCGCCCTGTTCGCTGGTGGTATTCGGTCGACCGCCGCTTATGATTACCCGAGTGGGCCTGCCCGACGACGCCGAAGGGAAAGTGTTCGAGGATCGCCGGGGAGTGCGCATCACGCCGCGCCGGGAGCGGGGGCTGTGGGTTTTCCGGCCGGTGGAGCCTTTCGACCTGCGCGGTTGCACCAACCAGCGTATCCGCGTGCAGCATCTGGTGGTCGATCTGGTCGGCTCGCCCGATCCGGTCGGCGAATGGTTCGACGTGCCCCTGCCGCACTTCCGCACCTTCCGCTTCAATTACGACCGCGCGCTGGCGTAAGCCGGGCCGATCGTGGCCGGGCGCGGCGGGTCAGCACGCCACAGACACTGGCGTAGTTTGTCGGCCAAAACCTGCACCGCCGGCTCGAGCACCATGCGGATGTGACTGGCCGGAATGCGATGCACTTCCACGCCGCCGCGCGCCCAGCGCTGCCATCCCAGCATCGGGTCCCGGCTCGAACCGAACCAGTCCTCATGGTGCTCGGCCACAAACAGCGTGACCTTGCCCGGATACGGCTTCTGGCGATACTCCAGAATCGCTTCCATGTTGCTCTTGAAGACCTCGAACACGTGCCGGCCGCTGGCCAGGTCGCCGTCGGGGACGATGTCGCCCTGCGCCGCGCGCTTGAGGAAAAACGCCAACTGCTGCTGAGCGGTCATTTGCTGGAGTTTTTCCAGGGGCAGGTTTTCCTCGTGGGGAAACAATGCCATGAGCATCGGCAGGAACTCGGATTGCTTCGGCGCCCGGTCTTCGTACAAGGCGGCAGTATCCAGCAGAGCCAGCAGGGCGACTTGCTGGCCGTGGTCTATCAGCAGCCGGGCGGTCTCCAGCGCCAGATTGCCTCCCAGCGACCAGCCAGCAAGCAAATATGGACCGTCGGGCTGTACGCTGCGGATGGCCTCGGCGTAGCAGTTGGCCATGTCCTCGACGCGCCGGTGCGGCTCGGCCAGGCCATCCACCCCAACGGCTTGGACGCCGTACACAGGCCGATCATCGCCCAACTGCGCCGCCAAAGCTCGATAGCAGAAAACGGTGCCACCGGCTGGATGAAAACAGAACAAGGGTTTGCCCTGGCCGGCATTTCGCAGGGGCACGATTACCGATTGCCCACCGCCAGGCGTCGCCTCCAGCAGCCGCGCCAGATGCTCTACCGTCGGCTCCTCGAACAGTGCCGCCAGCGGCAGGCGCCGTCCTGTGCGGCGTTCGATCTGGCCGATCATGCGAACCGCCAGCAGCGAATGCCCGCCAAGCTCGAAGAAGTCATCGCGCACTGCGACAGACCGCACGCCAAGCAGCTCTTGCCATATCTGCGCGATCAGCACTTCGTTCTCATTACGCGGACGCTCGACGGAGGAAGCGTCACACAGCGCCTCGGGCGGCGGAAGGGCGCTGCGGTCGAGTTTCCCCTGGGAGGTGAATGGCAATGCCTCGAGCACCACGATCGCCGCCGGCGTCATGTAAGAAGGCAACCGCTGCCGTGCGTACGCCAAGAGTGTCCGCGAAAGCTCGGCTCGGGCAGGTGCGGTCCTGGGGCCGTGATTGCCGCCGGAGGTACCGCATCCTGCTCTTGCATCGAGCGATTCTGTGCGCTGCGGCGCCGCAGCCACGTAGGCCACCAGGCGCTGCGTTCCGCAGTCGTCTTGCTGGAAGATTACGGCCGCCTGGGCAACGGCTGGATGCTGCTCCAGCACGGCGGCGATTTCGCCCAGCTCGACCCGGTAGCCCCGTATTTTCACCTGCTCGTCGCTGCGGCCGAGGAACTCGATGGCGCCATCGAACAACACTCGGCCCAGGTCGCCGGTGCGGTACATTCGCGCGCCGGGTATGCCCAGCAGCGGATCGGGCAGGAACCGTGCCGCGGTCAGTTCCGGCCGGTTCAAATAACCCCGGCCAACCTGCACGCCGCCGACGCAGATTTCGCCGGGCATTCCGGGCGGCACCGGCTGAAGATGCTCGTCGAGCAAATACAAGTGCACATTGTCCAGCGGCTTGCCGATCGGCGCCCGGCCACCCAGCGAGTCGCTCAGCCGCGCAAGGCACAGTCCGATGGCTGTCTCCGTCAGCCCGTAGCCGTTCAGCAGCCGGCGACCTCTGGCCCAGCGCCGGGCAAGCTCTGGCGATATCGGTTCGCCCACCGAGCAGACCGTTCTCAACAGCGGCAAGCGCTCTGGACGCAGCAATGCCAGCACGGAAGGCGTCAGTGTGGCGACGGTTACTTGCTGATCGATCAGCAGTTGTTCCAGCGCTTCTGGCTCTCTGACCGTCCGGTCGTCGGCGATTATCAGACACCCACCGTTGGCAAGCGCCGAAAAGGCGTCGGACAGCGATCCGTCGGAACTGGGCGAGAAAAAACCCAGCACCCGGTCGCTGGGTTTGATCGCCAGCCGTCTGCTGAAAGTGCGCACGAAGTTAACCGCCCCGCGATGCTCGACCATCGCACCTTTTGGGCGACCAGTGGAACCCGATGTGTACATGATGTAAGCCAGCCGGTCGGCCTGCCAAGCCGAATCGGCGGAGTGACGCTCTTGCTCTCGCGCTGCGGCGCAAGAACCTTGCGCTGCGGCCGGAACAGGCGACAGGGCAGGGCTGTCTTCCAACGCATGCGAAGAAAAATCGCCATCTTCCGCCAGCAACTCGCCCAGCCGCAGTACCGTTGCAGCGCCATTTGCTATGCGGCGATAGACTTCCGCTGGCAGATTGTTGTGGGCTATTACCACTTGGGCCTGGCTGTCCTCGATGAGCATTTCCAGCCGCTGCGGCGGTTGACATGGATCGAGCGGCAGGTACGCCCCGCCGGCCTTCATCACCCCGAGCATCACCGCCAACAGAGCAGTAGAGCGAGGCACGCAAACGGCAACGGGCTGCTCTACTGCAAGGCCGTGCTGCCGCAAGCGGCTGGCTACACGGTCGCTCAGTTGGCTTAATTGCTGGTATGTCAACTGGCAACCGTCTTGCCGAATGGCCACTTTGTGAGGGCGCCGCGCGGCCTGCACTTCGAACAGCTCGTACAGCGTGTATGGCGGCCGTTCGGGCGTACGGTTTGAGGTCCACCCTGCCACCAGTCGCCGCTGCTCCTCCGGGTTCAAAAGCCGCAGCCGTGATACAGGAGTATCGGGATTGGCCACTGCATCGGCCAGCAGACACCGCAGAGCATCGACGTAACGCCGCACCGTCTTGCGGCGGAACAGCGCTGTGCGATACTCGGCCTGGCCGACGAGCTGCTCTCCTCGCTCCGACAGCAGCAAAGTGAAATCGTACTTGGCCGTACCGTTGTCGACCGGCATGGGCGTCACTTCCAAGTTCAGTTCGGCAGGCGGCTTCACCGGCATGTTTTCCAGCACCAGCGCTGTTTGAAAAAGCGGGGATTGACTGGCATTTCGATGCGTCGGGAGCATTTCCACCAGCTTGTCGAAAGGCATCTGCTGGTGTTCGTATGCCTCCAGGGCAATACGGTGGGCCCGGCGTACCAACTGGCGAAAACTGGGGTCGTCGGAAATATCGGTCCGCAGTACCAGTGTATTGGCGAAGAAGCCTACCACCGACTCCAATTCAGGCCGGGAGCGATTGGCAACGATCGTGCCCACGGCGATGTCTTTGTGCCGTGTAGCCCGGCTCAACAGCGTGCTGAAAGCCGCCAGAAAGACCGGCAGCAACGTGGTATGTTCGCTGTGCGCCACCCGGCGGATGGCAGCCGATAGTTCTTCGCCCAGCTCGAACGGCAGCCAGGCGCCATCGAAGGACTGTTGCGCCGGGCGAGGCCAATCGGCAGGCAGTTCCAGAATCGGCGGCAGCGGGCTGAGTTTTTCTTTCCAGTAGGGGAAGTGTCGGGCGATCGTCTCTTCGAGCGTGCGCTGCTCCCAGGCGGCGTAATCGCTGTATTGAAGCACTGGCGGCGGCAACGAAGCGGGCTTCCCATCACAAAAAGCCTGGTACAGGACCGCCCACTCGCGAAGCAGCACCCCCAGCGACCAGCCATCGACGACGATGTGGTGCATCGCTAGTAGCAGAACGTGCTCTTCCGCAGCCAAGCGGATCAGCACGCACCGCAACAGGGGCGCTTGCGCCAGGTCGAACGCGGCCCGACCTTGCGCAGCCAGAATGTCCCGCAGCCGTTTTTCGCGCTCGAGGAAAGAATATCCGCTCAGGTCGATCTGCTCGAAGGGGACGTCAACGTTGGCCAGCACCTTTCGCACGGGGCGGCCGAAGTTGGCCGGGTAGCAGGTGCGCAAGTTTTCTTGCCGCTGAACCAGCTCTTCCAACGCGCGGCGCAGCGCAGGCAAATTCAGCGGCCCTTTTAGCCGCACCGCCACGGGCAAGTTGTAAAAGGGATGCTTCGGTTGAAGCTGGTCGAAGAACCACAGCCGCTGCTCGGCAGACGATAGCACCGATCCTTCGCCATCAGTGGACCGTGTGATAGGCTCTTGGCCAGCAGAGCGTACGGCCCGCGCGAGGCCGGTGTCGCCAGCCGACCGTTCAGCGCTTTTCGCGGCAGGTGCAGCGGCGCCGGTCGGCCGCCCCGAACTATCCGGCCCTGGGTGGAAAACGTCCGCTTGGGGCGTGGTGGCAGCAGCCTGGGCGGTAACGGCATCCTGGGCAATGACCGCATTCTGAGCAGCGATGGCGCGGTCGATCCACAGCGCCATCTGGGCCAGCGTGGAGTGCTCGAATATAGCCTTCAACGAGACTTCCACACCATACCGCTGCCGGATGCGAGAGGCCAACTGGCCGGCCTGCAACGACTGACCGCCCAGCAGGAAAAAGTCGTCGTTGCGTCCTACGACCGGCAGCCCGAGCACCTCGCACCAAAGCTCCGCCAGCGCACACTCCCCAGGCGTCCGCGGGAGCTCTGCCGGCTCGGAGAGTATTGACTCCGAAGCAGCCGCATCGCGTCGCCACTGCGCAACAGCGCTGAACTGATTGTTCAGGAACATGTCGCGGCAAGCTCGCCGTCGTGTCTTGCCGCTGGAGGTCTTCGGCAGCGTCCCGGCAGCAATCAGCACGATGGCGTAAGGGACGGTCTCGAACTGGGCCGCCAGTCGATTGCGAACCGCTTGCAATACTTCGGCCGGGTCGTACCGCTTGGGGCGAAGCACTTCGTGCACCACCACGAGCTGCTCGCAGTTATCAATTTCTACAGAGAACGCTGCGCCGCCGTCTGCTTTCAGCCCCGGGTGGGCACGCTCCACGGCAAGTTCGATGTCCTGCGGATAGTACTTTCGCCCACCAAGGATTATCAGTTCCTTCAGCCTGCCGGTGACAAACAACTGCCCGGCGTGGACGAATCCCAGGTCCCCCGTGCGCAGGTAGTGGCGGGCGGTTGGTGCATCGGCCGAAGGCGCATCGGCCGGCAAAGCCACCTCTTCCTCATCGGCCAGCGTAGCCTGGAAAACCTGCCGAGTTTCCTCCGGCCGCTTCCAATACCCGGCGCCCACGCTGGGACTGCGAACCCATATTTCGCCAACCTGCCCGGGCGGCAGCGGCCGGCGGGTGTTGGGATCGACGATAATCAACTGGCCGTCGGGCAACGGCTTTCCACAGCCGACGGCGGCGCACGGTCGGGGATCATCCGCAGCGGCTTCCTGCACGCGGTCCTGGGCCAGCGCCAGGGCAGAAAAATTGCACATCAGCGGCCCATCGCCGCGGCTGCCGCTGGAGATCAGCAGCGTCGATTCCGCCATTCCATACGCGGGAAAAAAGGCCTCGCGGCGGAAGCCATACGGGGCGAACCTTTCTGAAAACCGCTGGATGGTTTCGGCCCGAACCGGTTCGGCCCCGCTGATTGCCACCCGCCAGCAACTCAGGTCCAGACCCTCGCACTCCGCGGCAGTGATCTTGCGCAGGCACAGCTCGTACCCGAAGTTCGGGGCGGCCGAAGTCCGCGCCCGATAACGCGATATCGCCTGAAGCCACCGCACCGGCCGCTGCACAAAGCTCAACGGCGAAAGCAGTACCACTTGCCTGCCGCTGTGCACCGGCAGCATTATCCCGCCGACCAATCCCATGTCGTGATACGGCGGCAACCAGCACACAGCCACTGCGCCGGGCATATCCATGCGGTGGAGCGCCGCCAGGTTGTGCATCAGATTGGCGTGCGTGATTATCACTCCCCGGGGCGTGCCGGTAGAGCCGGAGGTGTACTGGAGCAGTGCGATGTCCTCTTGCCTAATCGGCACGGGCTTCCACCCGTCGGCCGCATCTGCCGGGACCGATTCGGCGGCAATCACTTCCGCCCCACCAAGCGCACCGGCAACGCTGGAGGCCCAACGCGCTGTTGCGGCCGAAGTGAGTACCAGTCGCGATTGGGCGTCGGCCAGTATCGACTGCAATCGGGGCAACGTGGTGTACGCCCGGAAAGGGTCTGGCGGATAAGCCGGCACGGCAATAGCACCCGCGTAAAGGCACCCGAAGATTGCCGCGTTGTACTCCAGCCCCGGGTCGAAAACCACCAGCACAGGCTGTCCGCGCGCCCCGCGCGAAACCAATTCGGCCGCAATAGCGCGGGCGCGGCGGTCAAGCTCGCAGTAGCTCAGATGGGCCTCCTGCCGCTGGCCGTCGATCAGGAAGGTGAATGCTAAGTCGTGCGGCTGACACTCGGCACGCCAGCGAGCGATATCGACCAGGGTAGACAAGTTGCAGGGCGGCAGCGGAGGGCAATCGGCCGGAGTGGGCGCACTGCAGCAAAGCGATTGAACTTGGACGCTCATAAGCGCTCGGCTGGCTCGCTACATACCATCGGCGGGAGACATGCCCGGCAATGGGACGATGCGCCCGTCGGAACCGGTGCCACGGCACACTTGGCCAACATATACTTCGCGCGGGCAAGGACTACCCATTGTCGCTGCAAAAAACATCTCATTCAACCCGTGCGGAGTTAGCTCTTACCGACCCAGACGGCGCAAAACTCACAACTATTGCAACAAACGCAGCCCCTCTGAGCCGACGCCCGAATTGGACTGTTCGTGTAACTAACGTCGATCCCGATGGCCGCTGGCTCCCCCATCCGCTGCAAACCGCCTTGCCCCGATTGCGGTAACAGCATATGCGGTTCTTAGCAGTGCGGCACTGTTCAAGCCAGCAGTGCGGCACTGTTCAAGCCTACAGTGGCATTCTTAAAGCCCATAACGGCGTTTTGCAAGCTTATAATTATAGAAGCCTATAATTACAGATAGATAGCTGCTGATGATTCTTTGACGGCTATATCGGCGTTTTGAATATCTCTCGGTCAGCGATCTACGGCCTGCCGGTACGGCTATTTGCTCAGCCACCAGGGCGTGCATCCAAGTTTATGGTGAGGAGGTTTCGTGGCCAGCGACAGCCAGTCATTCGTCGATGGGCTGCCAGTTGCCTGGTATAACTTGGCTGCCGATCTGCCACAGCCGGCGCCGCCGATGTTCGAGCCGTCGCGGGACGAGCCGCTCGGGCCGTCCAGGCTGGCAGCCTTCATGCCGGTGGCTCTTGCCGAGCAGGAGTTCTCCACCCAGCGCTGGATAGAAATCCCCCCAGAAGTCCTCGAAGCCTACCGCAGTTGGCGTCCTACTCCGCTGGTACGTGCCGTACGGTTGGAGAAATACCTGCGCACTCCGGCACGCATCTATTTCAAGGACGAAAGTCGCAGCCCGCCAGGCAGCCATAAACTCAACACCGCCGTTGCCCAAGCGTACTATGCTAAACAACAGGGATTGCAGCGGCTGGTTACTGAAAGCGGCGCTGGCCAGTGGGGATGCTCGCTGGCGATGGCCTGTTCGATGTTCGGCCTGAGTTGCAAGGTCTTCATGGTCAACTTGAGCTGTCAGCAACGGCCCTACCGGCGCACCCTGATTCGCCTGTGGGGAGGCGAGGTGGTTGCCAGCCCGTCGCTGCAAACCGCTGTTGGACGCCGACTGCTGGCCCGTGACCAAGACTTCAAGGGCAGCATCGGCATCGCCATCGCCGAGGCGGTAGAGAACGCTCTGGGCGAGACCGGCGCCGCATACGGTTGCGGCAGCGTGTACAACTACACGATGCTGCATCAGACGGTCATCGGCCTGGAGACCGCCGCGCAACTGGCCGCCCTTGATGAGAAGCCCGACGTAATAATCGGGTGCATAGGCGGCGGTAGCAACTTCGCTGGCCTGGCATTTCCTTTCGTCACTCAGCGGTTGGCCGGGCAACCGATTCGCTTCCTGGCCGCAGAACCACGCGCATGTCCCACGCTAACCCGCGGACGTTACCGCTACGACCACACCGATGCCGCCGGCCTGACGCCCCGGGTGAAAATGCACACGCTCGGTCATACTTATATACCGCGTGATATTTACGCCTGCGGGCTGCGCTATCACGGCTGCGCGCCTCTGGTTAGCCATCTGGTAAACTTAGCAGTGGTGGAGCCGGTCGCGTTTTCCGAGGCCGCCGTGCTGAAGGCTGCGCAGCTTTTGGCCGCCACCGAGGGTATAATCGCCGCCCCGGAAAGCGCCTATGCCGTTCGGGCCGCGATAACCGAGGCCGTCCGCTGCCGCAAACAACAGTCCTCTGAATGCATAGTTTTTTGCCTCAGCGGCCACGGACTGTGCGACATGGAAGCCTACGGAGCCTACTTGAGCAAGCATGCGAAGACCGTCGCGGAAAGGCCCAGCTTGGTCGATTTGCTACGTTGGAGCAAACTGGGTTACACGTAACGCATCGCCGCTGCTGATGGGAAAACAGTCGCACCGCAGCGGTGTGCAACAAACGTCAGTAGCGCGCACGCACCGCAGCCCTCGGCGCTAATGCCGCGATAGAATATCAGACTCTTCCGATGCAATTCACTTCTCCGCCGACGGCCTATGAGCAGTATCGAAAAACACGCTCAACAGCAGTCTCCGCACGCCCTGTCAGTGGACCTGTGGTGGGTGCAACTAGACGAGTCGATCACCCCGGCGCTGCTGGCCCAGTATCGCCGGTTGCTTTCTCCCCAAGAGCTTCAGCAGGCCGAGCGTTTTCGCAGCCAGGCCGATCGGCTGCGGGCGATCGTGGGCCGCGTGCTGATGCGCTGGGCGCTGTCGCAATACCGGCAGATAGAACCCGCCGAATGGCAGTTCGCAGCCACCGTGCTGGGAAAACCATACATCCAGCATCCCCAAGGCCTCGACTTGCAACTGAACCTCTCGCACAGCCGCGATGTGACGGCATGTGCGATCACGATCGACCACAATGTGGGTGTGGATGTCGAGGCCATGGACCGCGATGCACGGTACACCAGAATCGCCGAACGCTTCTTCGCCCCGCAGGAAGCCCAGATGCTGCACAGCCTGCCGGCCGACAAGCAAGCCGAAACCTTCATCCGGCTGTGGACGCTCAAAGAAGCTTTATTGAAGGCGTGCGGCCGCGGGCTGAGCGTCCCGCTGGATTGCATGTGCTTCAGCCTGACCGACGACCGCGCGGCACTGGTTCGGCTGCACGATCCCTGGCTGGGCGATCCGGCAGACTGGCAACTGGCCGAAGTGCGAGTGCAATGTGCTGGCTCGCCCAGCGACGCCACCGCATACCATATCGCCGTCGCGGTGCGCAGCCGGCGGCCGCTGCGACTGTCGATCCGGCAGACTGTGCCGCTACAATGGATCGCCGATGTGCACACGCTTCCGCCGGACGGCGCTATGGGCCGCATCAGTGCTGCACAGTTGCAGCAGCGCGCGTGAGCGCGCCTTGCCCGGTCAGTTGGTTTGCAAGGTACGTTTCCGCGCAAATGCCCTGACGCGATCCGGGGCCAAGACCGATCGATGTTTTACTCCGCCCGGGTTGAAATCAGATGTCTGCCCTTTCCAAGAAAAGTCGCACTTCGTTGTGCCGTGATGGTGTGCGACAAACAGTTTCGGTATGCCACCGAAACTCCAAGTTGTCGATAAACAGCGACTTGCGCGAATAGCCGCGTACGTTTTTCGGAAAGTGCAGATGTTTTTCCCAGCGACAACGATTTGTTTTTGCCCGTGGGAAGTATAACGTATTGGCAAGTTGCTTTGAGACGAAAGGACGCGGCGAAATCGATTCCGCTCGTGCTGGTCCATGTTTGCGATGAAGCGTCGCCCTCTGCATAACCCCGAAAATATTCGCACAAAACGCCCACCAGTTCCGCCGTAAGGACTAAAGCTATGAGGCAATCCAAATCGGTTGCAGATAAGTTCCTCTCACGCGCTGAACAGCTATTGATGCAGTTGCTGGCCTTGCCCGGCAAAAGCGGTGAGGAAAAGCAAGTAATGGACTTCATCACGAGGCGGTTGCGCCAGGCCGGCCTGCCGCAGCAGGCGATGTGCTTCGACAGCGCTCACCGCCGCAGCCCATACGGAGGCCAGGTCGGCAACCTGATCCTTCGGCTGCCGGGAAGCATCAAAGCGCCTCGCCGGATGCTCGTGGCCCATGTGGATACCGTACCGCTGTGCCAAGGAGCACGACCAGTACGGCGCGGCGCGTGGATTGTGCCGGCCGACAACCGGACGGCTTTGGGTGCCGACGATCGAGCCGGCGCCGCCGTGCTGCTGGCTACCGCATTAGAAATCGTAAACCGCCGCTTGCCGCATCCGCCGCTGGTCTTGCTGTGGACAGTCCAGGAAGAACTGGGCCTTTACGGCGCACGGAACGTGGCAGTGGGCCGGTTGGGAAAGCCCCGCTGGGCCTTCAACTTCGACGGTTCCTCGCCGGAAAAGGTAACTATCGGCGCAACCGGCGGATATCGCATGCACATAACCGTACACGGCAAGGCTAGCCACGCCGGCAACGCCCCTGAGGCCGGCGTCAACGCCATCGTGATCGCTGCGCGAGCCATTTTGCGGTTGCATGCCGAAGGCTGGCACGGCCGGGTCGAAAAAGACGGTCGCACCGGGACCAGCAATGTCGGTGTCATCCGCGGGGGCGATGCCACCAATGTGGTCACGCCCCTGGTAGAACTGCGCGCCGAAGCCCGAAGCCACGACCCCGAGTTCCGCCAGCAGATCGTTGACCGCTACCATCAGTACTTTCGCGAAGCCGCTGATGCGGTGCGCAGCAGCACAGGCATTGCTGGTCGGGTTGCCATAAAAGGCCAGCTCGATTATGAATCCTTCCGCCTGGCCGACGACGAACCGGCCGTTCTGGCCGCCGAAGCGGCAATCCGCCATGCCGGCGGCCAGCCGCAGCGGGCGATCTCCGATGGCGGCCTGGACGCCAATTGGCTGACCGCACACGGCATTCCCACCGTCAGCTTAGGCTGCGGACAGGAAGACGCTCACACCGCCGGCGAGCGGCTCAACCTGGAGAAGTTCCGCATGGCGTGCAAGATCGCCCTGAGCCTGGCCACCGCAGCGGTCGGATAGGACGACGTGATGATGAGTTTAAATGAATCTGTCTTCTGTCCCGGCCGAGCTATTCACGTTCGCAACACGTGTAAATGCGTTCAGTTCGGGGTGAAACGATATGTTTTTGCACAGAGAACGCTGCATTGCTGCCCGCGCCCATTATAAACTGATATAAAAACGCCACATCAGCCGGTCACTACATTTCGCCAAGAGCAACAATAAGCTGACGCGTGGCTCAGCCCGAACGATCTCAAACAACCAGCCAATTCAGCGTACCCAAGCCTTACTGCCTGCGTGCCGGGCAACGCCTCGAGATTATGACGCGCCGAGCATTGGGTCGGTACGCCCTCTCGCTGCCGGGCGGATTCCAGAGACCCGCCGTACAGCTTGGCCGACCGATCGATGACAATCCAAGCTAGCCATTGCGCGGCCGACCGAATGCGGTACACCACGCTATGGCGTGGCTCCAATTGGCTTTCCCGCTCCCCACTGCCGCAACTATGCGCGTCAATATCTTTATCTTTGGTCGATAGCGCCGACGCAACCATAACGGTCGATTGCGAAACAACAGATTGTGTGTGCGTCAATTTTGTAGGCAGCAGTTGTGCGATAGGTCAGATGGGTAGATTGGGAGCAGAGGGCTTGTCGGGGACCTTGCGGCGGCGGCTCGGTTTTGGCACCCACGATTCCGGCGAACCTAAATATGGGTAAGCTTCCTCCCCAAAGCTGACCCACCCAGATTTTCCACGTACAATCGAGATGCACAAATTGTTGAATTTCGCAAAACGTGGCCACACGCAACACTAGGAAAAACCTTGCATCGGGTGGTCACTACGTTTTGCAAATGTCGATAGCAACTTAGCGCCTTGGTGCTACCAAAGGCGGGCGCCGGCCTTGCC
>Ga0209101_1000238_pt1 | contig 46843 bp, 41 predicted proteins | sample ConPoolayeCmetaG_FD_185481 | JGI IMG/M metagenome (GOLD analysis project Ga0209101, IMG submission 185481) | Hot spring microbial mat communities from California, USA to study Microbial Dark Matter (Phase II) - Cone Pool mat layer C metaG... ... | reverse complement strand
AAAGAATGTGAGTGGAGATATAAAAAAAGTAAAGAACAACTATACAATGAGCTTATAGTTTTATTGAAAAAGAAAAAGATATTATAAATTTTCTAGTCGAGAGCCTTTAAAATTAAAAATTTAATTAATTTCTTTTTTGAATTAGGACAGCTTAAAAAAAATCAACATCAAGGATGGGGATTAATTGGGGTGAAAAATTATGAAACAGTAGCTGAACATAATTTTCGAGCCGCTCAAATTGGCTATTTTTTAGCAAAATTAGAAAATTACGTGAAACCTGAAGAGGTAGTGACAATGCTTATTTTTCATGATTTAGAAGAATGTCGTATCGGTGATTTTCATAAAGTTGCCAATCGTTATATTAGTGTCAATCGAGAAAAGATAGTTTTTGATCAGGTAGAGAATCTTGATCATTTTTCTGATGAGATTTTAAATTATTGGAGACAGATTGAGGAAAGATCAATAGTTGCGGGAACAATTGCTAAGGATGCTGATTTATTAGAGCAAGCACTAACAGCAAAAGAACTTTTAGAAAAAGGTTATAAATATGCTCAAGATTGGATTAACAATGTTGGCAAGAGACTAAGAACAAAAAGCGCCAAAAAAATTTGGGAAGAATTACAAAAGATCGATTCTAATAGTTGGTAGCAGAGATTAAAAAAGATATAAATTAATTTAAAAAGTTGTGATTTTTTCTAATATTTATAACCAAAGCAATCACCGTTTTTATTTTTTTAATCTTTTTAAATGAAAAAAACCAGTCAGGTATTTCGTCAGTTAGGATATCGAACACCTACCTGGTTTAAAGAAAAGATAAGAAAGAAAATCATCAAAATAAAGACAAGCGTCTTTAGAGTTAAAGACAGTTCTTTAAAAATGTTTTTTTAGTTGCAACCGCCGGATGAAGCGGCGCCGGCAACTTGTTCATCGGTTTCAGAAAAAGAAGTTACCACTGCGTTTTTGGAAAATTCTTGATTACAATAAGTTAATTTTTTATCAGCGCTGCAGCATAAAATCTCCTTAATAGCGTCAGCAGTTCGACCGCCAAAACCATTCTCATCAACCAGTTGTTGATCGTTTAAAACTAAGGTTGGTGAGCCGGAAACACCTAGCCGTTTTGTGTTTTCAAAGTCTTTTTTGGCATATTTTAAACCCCGATTTTTATCATCCATACATCCATTAAGACTGCTGATATCAACCCCAGCTTGAGAAAGACAGTTTTCTGAGTTATTTTCTTTGAGCATATAGCAGGCAACATAGGGCCAGTAAAGATCTTTCTGCTCTTCTCGTAAGCAAATCTGACGCAAGTTTTCTTTCGCCTCTTCCTGGCCATGGAGCGAGTTTATATCGCCGGTTTCAAAGTTGCTTTCCTGGTTAAAGATATACTCAACCTTTAAATTATCTTGGGCCGCAACATTAGTGTTAATCACATTTTTAAAAACCCGCTGCATTTGCAGTCCGAAAGGACAGTTAGCCATTACATAGGCAGTTAGTTTGGGTGTTTTTGACTTTTGAAGATCGTTACAACTTTGTTTTTTAGTCGATTGATTTTGATTTGTCGATTGCTGATTAAATAACTGTTCTAAGTTAATTCCTGAAGTAAAAAAAAGTTTTCCATTTCTGGTAATATAAGAAGTGTATTTTTGGTTATTTTGATCCTTGAGAGTTAGTTGAAATTCATAAAGACCGTTTGAATCTTTTAGATTACTAATTTCAAAATTGGCATTTTCATTTTGCAACAGTCTCTTTACTACCTTTGGAATGACGTTGTTTTTGAGATTATTTTTTTTGGAGCTTTGATAAAAAGAATTTAGAATAACAAGGACAATTAATCCGCTGATAAAAAGATATAAAAATGAACCTTTATTGCTAAATAGATTACCAAAAAAGTTGGTAGATTGGTTGGGTTTGGTTTGGGTAGTTTTTTTCATAGTGATTAATATTAAAATAATTAGTAATTAAAGTCAAATGAATTTTTTATCGGCAATAGAGACGGTAAAGATTAGCGCCGATTTTTTCAAATTTAAAGATCTCAATTTTACCTATTTCTTTGGTGTTTTTTACATGAGGTCCGCCGCAAAACTCTTTGGAGTAGGCATTTTCAAGATTTTGACCAATGTAGTAAATCTTAACTGTTTCCGGATATCTTTCTCGAAAAAAAGATTTAGCCCCAATTTTATACGCGTCATTCTTTGATAATAAGATAAAGTTTACCGGTAGTTCTTCCCTAATTTTTTGATTAATGATCGCCTCCACCTTTTTTATCTGTTCGTTGCTTGGTTTGTTAACACAGTAAAAATCAAAACGAAGTCGCTCGCCAGCAATATGGGAACCTTCTTGGCGAACAGTTTCTCCCAAAACATCAAACAAAGCCTGATGAAGAAGATGGGTAGCGGTATGATAACGTAAAGTTTTTTCTGAATGATCGGCTAATCCACCTTTAAACATTCCAGATGAGGCAGTTCGTGAAAGTTGTCGATGTTTTTCAAATTCTTGATCAAACTGTTTTTGATCAAAAGTTACCCCTTTTTCTTTTAAAAGTTCTTCTGTTAACTCTTTTGGAAAACCATAACTTTGATATAGATCAAAAACTTGTTTTCCATTTGGTTTTTCAATTTGTTGTAAGATGGAAAGACCTTTGTTTAAAGTCTTATTAAAACGATTGATTTCCTCACTAAAAATATTTTTTATTTCTTCAAAATCTTTTGATTGAAAATAAATATCTTTATAGATTTCAATTATTGACTCAATGGCTAGAATTAAATCTTGGGCTGAGATTGTTTTTCCTTTTAATTGATATGTTTTGACAGTGATTCGTCTTAAAAGTCGACGAAGATAATAACCACGTTCTTTATTTGATGGATAAACGCCAGTTTTTATAAGAAAAGCTGCTCCTTTTAAATGATCAGCAATCACTCTTATTTTCTTTTTATCTTCTTCATTTTCGTATTTTTTTCCAACAGTTTTTTCAATATTTTTAATAATTGGTAAGTAAATATCAGTTAAAAAAACATCTGGATTATTATTTAAAGCGGCTAATATTCGTTCCAATCCTCCGCCAAAATCAACATTTTTTGCTGGTAGTTCTTCGAAGATACCATTCGGCATCTTCTTAAACTGCATAAAAACAGAGTTGCCAATTTCCATAAAGCGGCCGCAATCACAGTTAGGGTGACATTTTTGAGAAGAAAATGGAGAATTTTCATGAAGTTTTAGATCTTGACCAAAATCATAAAAAACTTCACTATCAGGACCACCAGGTTCACCCTCAGGCATATTATCAGGAATCCCCGCCCTTGACCACCAATTTTTTTCCGGACCATAAGAGAAGATATGATCTTGTGGGACTCCAAGATCTAACCAGATTTTTCGTGTTTCGTTGTCAGGTAGCAAATTATTTTTTTTATCGCCGGCAAAAACTGTTACATAAAGTCTTTTTTTATCAAATCCCAAAACTTCGGTTAAAAAGTACCAAAACCAGGCAAGCTGTTTTTTTTTAAAATAATCACCCAAAGACCAGTTACCCATCATTTCAAAAAAAGTCGTATGGCGATTATCACCAACTTCCAAAATATCCTGAGAGCGAAAGCATGGTTGGATATTGTAAAGTCTTTTTCCTAAAGGATGAACTTCACCTAAAAGATAGGGGACTAGTTGCTGCATACCAGAACCGGTAAAAAGAGTAGTTGGATCATTTTGGGGAACAAGAGGAATTGGTGGTACTTCTTTGTGATTGTTTTTTTCCCAAAACTGAGAAAATTTTTTTCGCAAATCGCGATGAGATAACATAATGTAAAATTATATAATAAAAATATAATTCGTAGCTATATTTAACATGGTGTAAAGTTTTATTGTGTAATGTGTAACATAAAATGACAGACATAAAATATATAAAAAATAAAAATGAAAAAAGAAAAATGACAAATAAAAATTAAAAATCTTTTAAAACATGTTTACTTTAATAAAAACAAAAGATTTAAATGCAGTAAAAAAGTTTTTTAAAAAACTATATCTTCCAGAAGAAAACTCTCATAAAGGCCAAAATGGAAAAGTTTTGATTATTGGAGGATCATCACTTTTTCATGCTGCCTCTCTTTGGGCAGCCGAAGTGGCTTCTTATTTTGTTGATATGGTTCATTATAGTTCGACTGAGGAAAATCAAAAAATTTTTTTAAACTTAAAAACAAAGTTTAGAAATGGAATTGTTGTTTCGAAAAAAGATTTATTAAGTTATGTAAAAGAAGATGATGTGATTTTGGTTGGTCCAGGAATGATAAGAAAAAATATATCAAATATCAAAAATCAAATATCAAAAATACATATTAAAAATCAAAAAGAATTGATTAATATTAGAGATGAAGGTTTATATACTTACTTTTTAACAAAGTTTTTAATTGATAGTTTTCCAGAGAAAAAGTTTGTTTTTGATGCTGGAGCGTTGCAGATGATGGAAAAAGCGTGGTTGTTAAAATTAAAAACACCAGCGATTATTACTCCTCATCAAAAAGAATTTGAGCAGTTATTCGGAAAGAAAATTTTGAATTTAGATTTTGATAAAAAAATAGATTTAGTAAGAAAATATGCAAAAAAATATCAGGTGATTATTTTACTTAAAGCAATAAAAGATATTGTTTCTGATGGGGAAAGAGTTTATGTTATTGAAGGCGGTAATGCCGGATTGACTAAAGGCGGTACAGGCGATCTTTTAGCTGGTTTAACCGCTTCTTTTTACTGTAAAAATTCCGTTCTTATGAGCGCGGTTATGTCCTCGGTGCTTTTTAAAAAAACCGCCGATGAACTTTATGAAAAATTTAAATATTGGTATAATATAGATAATCTAATAAAAACATTACCGAAGACTTTATCTAAGATCATATGAAAAAAGAAAGTTTAATGGCTATTTTTTTCGGATTATTTCTTGGTTTAATCTTTAGTCTTTTTTTAATCAATCAGTCAAAAAATCAAAAGATTAGCCAGATTAAGCCGATTAAAAATCAGACAAAAGTAGTTACTCCAACCGTTAAATCATTAGAAACTGCTTATCTTGAAATTTTAGAACCAAAACCAAGCACGGTTGTTAATAGTTCTACTTTAACAATAAAAGGAAAGGCGAACAAAAACTATTTAATCTTAGTTGTTTCTCCTCTGAAGGAGATAATCTTTAAAAATGAAAAAGAAAGTTTTACGGTTGAGATGCCTTTAGCCTTGGGTGAAAACCCAATTCAAATTAATTTATATCTCAAAGATAAAAGCATTCCTTTAGTAAACAAGTCCTTAACAGTTTATTATTTAACACAAAACGATTAATTAGTATGAAAAAAGTTATTCTAAATCTGTTTTTTATTTTATTTTTAAGCGCTACCTTTGTATTAGCCGAAGAGATCGCTACTTCTTCCCCAACCTTAGATGTAGATAAAGATGAGATAAAGATTTTTAAGGAAAAGATTGCTAGTAAGGTAGCTGAGATAGAAAAGCAAAAAGGAGATGAGGCTGTTGCCGGTTTTCTTGTCTCATCAGACAATAATAAATTTTTTATTCAGTCGGAAACCGAAAAGTATCAAATAAATACAGACGATTTATTAACAAAGTTTTATAAAATTGCTGGTAGTAAGATTAGTAGTCTTGGAAAAAACGACCTTAAAAAAGATGAGTATATAATTGCGGTTGGTTTAAAAACCGATAATGTTTTAGAAGCCAATGCGGTCTATCGTGATGAAAAATATTTAGTCAGAACCGGGCAGATTACTGAAATTAATAAAGAAAACTATCAAGTAAAGGTGGTTACCTTTGATAAAGAAGAGTTATTGCTTGACATTGAGATCGAGACAAAGCAACTCATTCTTAATCCAAAAACATTAACGATTGAAAAAACCGGTTTTTCAAAAATAAAAGCGGGTGACACCGTTCATTTTATTGTTAAAAAAACTCAAATTAAAGAAAAAAACAAACAGTTTTCTGCCATAAAGATCATCATTGTTCCTCAAGAACTTTTTGTTAAATAATTTTTATAAAAAAATGCTTAGTTTTTTAAAACGGTTCTTTGATTATAATGAAAAGCAGTTAAGACGGTATCGAGTAATTGTTAATCAGATCAACAACTTAGAAGACAAAGCTCGGCACCTAAAGGATACCGATTTTATTAATGAAACGGAAAAATTAAAAGTAATGGTTGCCGGTGGTAAAAGTTTAGACGAAGTTCTTCCTTGGGCTTATGCTTTGGTTAGAGAAGTTTCCCGACGACTCCATTATGAACGACACTTCGATGTTCAGTTAATGGCGGGAATTGCTCTTCATGAGGGAAAGATTGCCGAGCAAAAAACCGGTGAGGGAAAAACCTTGTCAGCGACAACCGCTTTATACCTTAATGCGCTAACTGGCAAAGGTGCTCATTTGGTAACGGTTAATGACTATTTAGCTCGAAGAGATTGTGGTTGGATGGGTGAGATCTTCAGTTTTTTAGGAATGAGGACGGCGGCGATTATTTCTGACCAGTCTTTTATTTACGATCCTAACTATAAAGATAATCAAGCGCAAGATTGGCGCTTGACCCATCTTAAACCAATCTCGAGAAAAGAGGCGTATCAGGCCGATATTGTTTACGGGATTAACAGCGAGTTTGGTTTTGACTATCTGCGTGATAATATGGCCAGAACAACCGAAGAATTAGTACAACAAGACTTTAATTACGCAATAATTGATGAAGCCGATTCGATTTTAATCGATGAAGCAAGAACACCTCATATTATCTCTGCTCCTTATGACGAAGATGTTTCTAAATATTATTTTTACTCTCGAATCGTAAAGAAACTTGATCCAAAAACCGATTTTAAAATTGATGAAAAGAGTCGAACGGCTAATCTTACTGAAGAAGGAATTAAAAAGATTGAGGAAATCATTGGGGTAAAAAATATCTACGAAAAGGACTTTGATACTCTATTTTATATCGAGGCCGCTTTAAAAGCGGAAACATTATTTAAACGGGACAAAGACTACATTATTAAAGATGGTGAGGTGATTATTGTCGATGAGTTTACCGGTCGACTTTTGTATGGTCGACGTTTTTCTGAAGGACTACATCAGGCAATTGAAGCAAAAGAAAATGTTGTTATTCAAAAAGAGTCAAAGACCTTAGCGACAATTTCGCTCCAAAATTATTTTAGGATGTATAAAAAACTGGCTGGTATGACGGGTACGGCTGCGACTGAAGCAGAAGAGTTTAATAAGATTTATAAAGTTGATGTGGTAATTATTCCTACTCATCGGCCGATGATTCGCAAAGACCACCCCGATATGATTTATAAAACTGAAAAGGGAAAGTTTAAAGCAGTGGTTGAGGAGATTGCTAATAATTATCAATTAGGTCGGCCAATTTTGGTGGGTACAACCTCAATTGAAAAGAATGAATATCTTTCTCATCTTTTGAAACAAAAAGGAATCCCCCACCAACTTTTAAACGCTAAACAGCATGAAAAAGAGGCAATGATTATTGCACAAGCAGGAAAAAAAGGGGCGGTAACGGTGGCCACCAATATGGCTGGTCGAGGAGTTGATATTATCTTAGGCGGAATGTTACCGGAAGATGATCAAAACAAGAAAAAATCGTGGCAAAAACAGCATGATGAAGTAGTAAAGCTTGGTGGTTTATACGTAATTGGGACCGAGCGACATGAGTCGCGAAGAATCGATAATCAACTTCGCGGAAGGTCTGGTCGACAGGGTGATCCCGGTGAGAGTCGTTTTTTTGTTTCTTTAGACGATGATTTGATGCGAATTTTTGGGGGTGAGCAGATTTCCAAGCTAATGACTTTTTTTAACTTCCCCGAAGATCAGCCCTTATCTCATCCAATGGTTTCACGGGCAATCGAGGAGGCGCAGAAGAAGGTCGAAGGTTATAACTTTGATATCAGAAAACATTTGGTTGAGTACGATGATGTTTTGAATAAACAACGAGAAATAATCTATGGTCGGCGCCGAAAGATCTTAATTGAATTTGACCAAGATCAAAATAACTTTCGGCAGATTATCTTTGAAATCTTTAAGGAGGAAATTGCCTGTTTAGTTAACAGTTTATATTTAGTTAAACAGGAAGATGATGAAAAAACCAAAGAGATAATTATTCAAGAGTTAAATTTTATCCTCCCTTTTTCTGACTCTTTTCAAAATCTTTTAAATAAAGCAACACAAGAGGCCTTATTAATAGAGTTAATAAAAAAAATAGAAGCCGAGTATTTGAGACGAGAAAAAAAATATGGTCAGAATATTTGGAATCAGGTAGTAAGAGAGGTTGTTCTTTCTTCTTTTGATAAGTATTGGACTGACCATCTGACAGCGATTGAGGATCTAAGAGAAGGAATTGGTTTAAGAGGCTATGCTCAACTTGATCCTTTAGTTGAATATAAAAATGAAGCCTTTTCTATGTTTGAAAAGTTGATTGATCAGATAAACTATGAGATTACCCGACGGTTGTTTCGGATTGAAATTACCCAGTTAGCCGCCGCCGAAACGGACAAAAAAAAAGAGAGTTTAATTTACCGATCGGCTTCATCAGTTGATCCTTTTAATCAAAAAGAAAAAACAGCTGATCAAAGTCAAACCATTGTCTCTTCACCACCGCCAGATCAACCCGAAGAAAGCTTAGGCTTTAAAGTTATTCCGGCAGGAACAAAAACAAGAAAGATCGGTCGAAATGATCTCTGTTGGTGTGGTTCAGGAAAGAAATATAAGAAGTGTCATTACCCAAATTAATTTTACCTCAGTTATCAGAAAGCCTTGTTTTATTAAAACAGGGATTAAGAATAATAAAAAAGAAGTCATTGACCTTCAATCCGTGGAGTCTCACTTAAAAAAGAGAAATTTGATTATCTTGGTTATCGGTTGCTTTTTTTTTAATTAATTTTTCTTTTTGATTATTAAAAACTCTTTTTACTAAAGAATAAATTTGATAGGTTTCAAAAAAATTTTTTAATTGATCGTTGAAACCAGTAAATTTTAATTCCTCAAGATTAACCTTAATATCAACATTGGTTAAGATTTGGGCTAATTTTTTTGATAAAAAGACAGATTCTTTTCCTTTTAATAAGATCTCCTTTAGTCTTTTTGATTTTATCTGGTCAATGTTTTTATAGATCTGATCAATAGTTCCAAACTGATTAATTAACTGAACGGCGGTTTTTGGACCAATACCCTTAGCCCCTGGGTAGTTATCAGAAGGATCGCCGGCTAATGCTTTATAATCAACAATTTGTTCGGGAGCGATGTTTAATTTTTTGATAACTTCCTCTTTTTGATAAAGAATGAAATCAGAAATGCCGGTTTTTGGGGCAATGACTGAGACGTTAGGTTTAATTAACTGAAGAATGTCTTTATCCGATGAAAAAATAACAATTTTTAGATTGTCTTTAGAACTGAAATTGGTTGACAATGTTCCAATAATATCATCGGCCTCAAAACCATCTTTTTCCAATCTTTTAATTCCACCAATATCAAGCCCTTCTTTTAATAAAGGAATTTGGACAGCGAAACTATCTTCAATCTTTGGTCTTTGGATTTGATAGTCAGCAAAGAGTTTGTTTCTAAAGGTTGGTTTAGGCGTATCAAAAACCGCGGCTAAGTAATCGGGTTTTAATTCATTGATTGTTCGATAAAGCATCGAGAAAAAACCATAGATAATATTGGTTGGTTGACCGTTTTGACTGGTAAGAAGAGGTAGGGCGTGATAGGCGCGATGCATTAAACCATTACTATCAATTAAAAGGAGGGTGACCATAACGGTTTTTATTTTAAAATTTGGATTAACTATTGGTTTCTTTTTTGGGTTTTTCACCGACAATTTTTTCAAAATCTTCTTGATCAAGACTTTCGCGTTTAATTAGTTCTTGAGCAATTAGGTCAAGATACTTCCTTTTTTGACTAAGAATATCCTTGGCTTTTTGATAACTTTGATTGATAATTTTTTTTATTTCTTGATCAATCTTTGCCAACATTTCTTGTGAGATATTTGTTTGTTCCATAAAGCTTTTACCCCATTCAGTAACATCGATAGTTGGGCCAAGATTAATTGGTCCTACATCACTCATGCCATATTCAATCACCATTGCTCGAGCAACATTAGTTGCTTGATCAAAGTCGTTGGCCGCTCCAGTGGTAATTTCATTAAAAATAAGTTCTTCAGCGGCTCTTCCACCCATCATTACGGCGATTTTTTCTAAAAGATTGGTTTTGGTTTCATGGAGTTTGTCTTTAGCTGGGGGAATTAATGTATAACCTAAAGCCATTCCTCTTGAGACAATTGAGATCCGGTGAACTGGATCAGTATTGGGTAAAAAGTGAGAAACAATGGCATGACCGGCTTCATGATAGGCGGTTAATTTTTTGTCAAAATCCGACTGGAGGCGTTTTTTTTCTGGTCCTAATTTAACCTTTGTGGCGGCTTCTTCAATGTCTTCCTCACTAATTTTGTTTTTTTCCGACCGAGCAGCATAGATAGCTGCTTCATTAAGCATATTTTCTAAATCGGCACCGGAAAAACCAACCGTTCTTTTGGCGACTCGATCCCAGTTGAGATTTTCTTCAAATGGTTTTCCTTTAGCATGAATTTTGATGATTGCTTTTCTTCCTTCTAAATCCGGATAGTCAACAACAATTCGGCGATCAAATCGACCAGGTCGAAGAAGGGCCGGATCTAAAAGATCACCTCGGTTGGTAGCAGCTACTACCACAACCTGCTCGGTGGGCGTAAAGCCATCCATCTCAACCAAAATTTGATTAAGAGTTTGTTCTCTTTCGTCATGGGAAGGCATTACACCAAAGGAACGAGCTCGACCAATAGCATCAATTTCATCAATAAAGATAATGGCTGGGGCATTTTTTTTTGCTGAGTTGAAAAGATCGCGAACCCGGGCCGCACCAATTCCGACCAACATTTCCATAAACTCGCTGCCGGCGATAGAAAAAAAAGGAACACCAGCTTCTCCGGCTACGGCTTTGGCTAAAAGAGTTTTTCCACAGCCTGACGGTCCGACCAAAAGAACGCCTTTCGGGGTTCGGGCGCCTAATTTTTTATACTTTTCTGGATGTTTTAAAAAATCAACTACTTCCTCAAGTTCTTTTTTTGCTTCATCAACACCAGCCACATCATTAAAGGTTACCTTTGGCATATCTTTACTAAAGCGTTTGACTTTTGCTTGACCAAAAGAAAAGACCGAGTCTTGAGCGCCTTTTGCCTGACGAAAAAGAAAGATGAAAAAAACAATCATTAAAACGGTGGGGATAACATTGCTTAAAAAGTTAATAAAACCAGATGATGTCTGCGAGTCTTTAATTATCAGATTAATTTTTTCTGGGTCAATGTTGCTGTCGCGGAGAATCTTAAGAAAACTATCGGAGGTCTCTTTATAACTGACAGCCATTTTTTTATTTTTATAGTAGATTAAAACTCGATTTTCAATGATTTCGACCTTTTCGATTTTATTTTCTTTTATTTCTTTAACAATTGTCGTGATTGGTTTTTCCGGTAAGACGGACTTTATTTCTTGATTAAGCGATCGAAAGATTTGAAAAAGAAAAAGCCCAATAAAAAAAACAATAAAAAGATGACGGATATTGAGGTCCATTTTGAACTTAATAATTTTCTGAATATCATTAGTTTTTTTATTATTTTTTGCCATAAATTAAATTTTAACACAATTTTGATAAAATTGAGAGAAAGATTATGAAAAAAATTTATCTAACAGAAAAAAACTGGTCGGAGGTTTTTAAGACAACAAAAAAGATTTTAAACCGGTCGGGATTGGTAGTTTTTCCATCAGATACCGTTTATGGGCTTTTAGTTGATGCTCAGAATGAAGACGCCATTAAAAAACTTATTAATTTTAAAAATCGACCACCAGGAAAACCAATTTCAGTTTTTGTTGATTGGAGTTTTATTGATGATTTGGTGGAAATTTCTTCATTTCAAGAAAAAATATTAAAAAATATTTTACCCGGACCTTTTACTATCGTTTTAAAGTCGAAAGGAAAAGTAAACCCTCTTTTAGAATCGGAAAGGAAAACTTTAGGAATAAGAATTCCTGATTATCAGCTAATTAATCAATTAATTAAAAAAATTAATAAACCGGTGACCGCAACCTCAGCTAATTTAAGCGGTAAAGCACCTTATTATTCTGTTGAGAGTTTATTAAATCAATTACCAGAAAATAAAAAAAATTTAATTGACCTTATTATTGATGTCGGAAAATTACCAAGAAATAAGCCGTCAACGGTGGTTGATTTAGTTGAAGAAAAAATAAAGATAGTCCGTCAGGGCGACTTAGTTTTTCATAAAATTAATCATTATGTTTCAAAGTCAGCTAATGAAACAAATAAAATAGCTCAGTTTGTTTTAAAAAAAATATTAGAAAGAGATTTTAAAAAAGCGTTAGTTTTTATTATTGAGGGTGAAATTGGGGTTGGAAAAACAATATTTGTTAAAGGAATAGGTGAGAGTTTGGGGATTAATAATGTTATTTCTCCCAGTTTTGTAATAATGTATGAATATGAAATTAAGCACTCAAAGATTGAAAAATTAATCCATTTGGATTTATATAATGTTGAAGAAAAAGAGGAGTTTAAATATCTCAAGATTGATCATTATTTAGCACCGCGAAATTTATTGGCGATTGAGTGGGGAGAAAAGGTGGGGGAGATATTTGATTTGCTTAAAGAAAAAGGGGAAATTGTTTATGTGAAGATAAAATATGAGAGTGAAAAAGAGAGGATTATAGAGGTCAAAAATTAAAAACTAAAAATGAAAAAAGAAAAATGACAAATAAAAATTAAAAATTTTTAATTTATTTCTTTTTGTATTTTTTCACTGTCATTTTTCATTTTTATATTTTATTTTTTATTTTTATATGATATTGTCAATCGATACCAGTTGTGATGAGACGGCGGCAGCGGTTGTTTCTGGTCGGCGGGTTTTGTCAAACGTAATTTATTCTCAAGTTTTGCTTCATAAAAAATGGGGTGGTGTGGTGCCGTCAATTGCCAAAAGAGCGCATGAGGAAAGAATTGATTTGGTAATAGCTCAAACATCTACTCGTTGGATAAATTTTTTTGACTTTATAAAAGCGATAGCGGTGACAATCGGTCCCGGGTTGGCGCCGGCACTTGAGGTGGGGATTAAAACGGCAAAAGAATTGGCAGAAAAGTTTAATAAAAAGATAATTAGCGTTAATCATTTGGAAGGACATATTTATTCACCTTTTGTCCAAAACTCAAAAGGCAATCCTAAGATCGATTTCCATTTTCCTTATTTAGTGCTTACAGTTTCTGGAGGGCATACTAATTTGGTGATATTTGAGGATCATTTAAAATACAAAGTCATTGGTGAAACAATCGATGATGCGGCTGGTGAAGCTTTAGACAAAGCGGCTAAACTTTTGGGACTTGGATATCCAGGCGGTCCAATAATTGAGAGATTGGCAAAAGAAGTTGATAACCGAGATTTTTATCATTTTCCAAGACCGATGATTGAAGGTGATAACTTAAATTTTTCTTTTTCCGGACTGAAAACATCTTTTTATTATTTTTTAAAAAAAATGGATCAGGAGGAAAGAATAAAAAAACTTAGAGAACTTACTTCCTCATTTCAACAAGCGGTTTTTGATACTTTAATTATCAAAACCGAAAAAGCGATTAAAAAAACTGGGATTAAAAATTTGGCTTTAGTTGGGGGAGTTTCTGCTAATTTTTATCTTCGAAAATTATTTCGTCAATTAGCTAAAAAATATCAAGGTCAGGTTTTGTTTCCCTCATTTAAATATTTAACTGGTGATAATGCGGCGATGATTGGAGTAGCAGCTTCCTACAAAGCCCAAAAAAATCTTTTTGTTTCTGATATTAAAAATCTTGACCGTCTGCCCCGAATGAGTTTGTAGTGATAATTTTTAATTATGTTAAAAAAAATAATCAACGATTTAAAGAAAATTAGCAATAAAGAGAAGGCTTTGATTTTCAAAAAGTTTTTTAAGACCGGTAAAGGAGAGTATGGGGAAGGAGACGAGTTTTTGGGAATAAATGTCCCCGATGTAAGAAAAATAGCAAAAAAATATAAAGACTTGAACCTAAAAGATCTTAAAGAGTTTTTAAAAAATAAATTTCATGAGTGCCGACTTTGTGCTTTAATGATTCTTCGTCTTCAATATGAAAGTTTTGAAAATAAAAAGGAGTTAGTTGATTTCTATTTAAGAAATACTCAATATGTTAATAACTGGGATTTAGTTGATCTATCTTGTGAGTATATTTTGGGTAACTGGCTTTTGGATAAAGATAGAAAGATTTTATATCAGTTGGCAAAGTCAAAAAATCTCTGGGAAAGACGGATTGCGATTATTTCTACCTTTGAGTTTATCCGTCATCGACAGTTTATTGACATCTTAAAACTTTCAGAAATTTTAATCAATGATAACCATGATTTAATTCATAAAGCCGTCGGTTGGATGTTAAGAGAAGTTGGCAAAAGGGATGAAAAAGTCTTAAAAGATTTTTTAGATAAACACTATCAAAAAATGCCACGAGTAATGTTAAGGTATGCGATTGAAAAACTTTCTAAAAATATAAGAAAGAAATATTTAGGATAAATTAATTTATCCCCTTTACTTTTTTTCCTTCCTATATTAAACTATTACTTATAAAGTAATAATTAATTAAGTTAGTGATTGTTACCATCTTAGCGACGGCCGCACAAAGATGGTACAGAAAATAAGCTAAAAATTATGTTTAAAATTTCAAAACAATCAGATTATGGTTTACTGCTTTTGGGATATTTAAGAGATAAAAAAGACTATATTGCCCTATCGGAAATTGTGGAAAAAGTAAAGTTGCCAAAACGATTTTTAGCCAGAATTGCTTCTTTGTTGGTAAGAAACGGAATTATTAAAAGCTTTGAGGGAAAAAAGGGTGGTTATCAGATCATTAATAAAGCATTGAGGACAAATCTTTATGATTATCTTTCAATTTTTGAAAAAAAATTAAGTTTTCTTCCTTGTTCTGATGAATGCCGTTGCCAAAAAAGTTGTCGCCACAAAGATTTTTTACAAGAAAAATTAGACAAAGTTTTTATTAACAGTTTAAAAAAAATAAAAATTAAAAATATCTTATGAAGAAGATCTATTTAGACTACGCTGCCTCAACCCCAATTGATCCACGGGTATTAAAAGTGATGAACTTACATCTTAAAAATAATTTTGCCAACTCGATGTCTTTGCATCTTTTAGGTCAAAAAGCCGCCACAGCAGTGGAGCAAAGTCGGCAAAAAATCGCTCAAGTTATTAATACAAAAGTCGAAGAGATTATTTTTACTTCTTCTGCTACCGAAAGTAATAATTTAGCTTTAAAAGGGATAGCTTTTGCCGCAAAAAAAAGAGGAAAAGATCATTTAATTGTTTCTTTAATCGAACACGACTGTGTTTTGGAGTCGGCTAAGTGGTTGCGGTCGCAAGGATTTAAGGTTTCCTTTTTATCGGTTGATAAATATGGTCTTATAAATTTAGATGAGTTAAAAAAATTAATCGGTAAAAATACCTTTTTAGCTTCGATTATACATGCCAACAATGAAATTGGGACAGTTCAAGATATTACTTCAATTGGAAGAATTTGTCGGGAGAGAGGGGTTTATTTTCATACCGATGCCGCTCAAAGTTTTGGACGAGAGGAAATTGACGTTGAAAAAATGAACATTGATTTATTAACTGCTTCTTCGCATAAAATTTACGGTCCTAAAGGAGTAGCTCTTTTATATGTAAGAAAAGGGGTTATTATTGAGCCAATTCTTCATGGTGGAGGTCATGAAAGTGGTCTGCGTTCTTCAACCTTAAATGTTCCGGCAATAGTTGGTTTTGCCAAAGCCGCTGAGATTATGCAAAAGGAAGCAGAAAAGGAAAACGAAAGATTAAAAAAATTAAGAGATTATATGATTGAACAGATTTTAACCCAAATCCCCCGTACCCATTTAAACGGTCATCCTAAAAAAAGATTAGCCAACAACATTAATATTTCATTTAATGGCGTTGAGGGAGAGTCTTTATTAATCGAGCTTTCTTTTGCCGGGATTGCCGTTTCTACCGGCTCGGCTTGCTCCTCAAAAAATTTAATGCCATCTCATGTTTTAATGGCGTTAGGACTGCCACCTCAAGAAGCCCATGGCTCACTACGAATTTCCTTAGGCCGTTTTACCACAAAAGATGAGATTGACTATACAATTGAAATATTAAAAAAAATTGTTGCCAAGTTAAGAGCAATTTCACCATTCTAAAATTATGAAAAGCCTATATACAAAACAAACCTTAAAACATTTTCGTTCGCCCCATAACTTTGGTGAAATTAAAGATGCTGATACGATAGGTGAGGTGGGAAATATTGTTTGTGGTGATGTTATGACTTTGTATTTGAAAATTGATAAAAATAAAAAAGGCGAGGAAATCATTAGTGATGTTAAGTTTAAAACTTATGGTTGTGTGGCGGCAATTGCCACCAGTTCGGTAATTACTGATTTGGTCAAGGGGAAGACAGTAAAAGAGGCATTAAAGATCAGTAAAGAAGAAATTGTTAAAAAATTGAAAGGACTACCACCGATTAAGATTCACTGTTCGGTTTTAGCCACCGAAGCCTTAGCAGAAGCCCTTTATCAATATTTTTTAAAAAACAAGAAAAAGATACCGCTGAAGTTATTAAAAAAACATGAAATAATTGAAAGGTCAAAAAATGTTATTGAAGAGCGGTATCAACAATGGATTAAACTACAAAAAATGATTGATAAATAAAAAGAATATCTGTCGTTTTTTTTCAAACTTACAAGTTGCAAAATTAATGGTGTTAGGTATATTATTTTAATTATGGTTGATTTTACTATAAAAATTGGTGGTGAGGCGGGATTTGGAATCATGACGACCGGACTTTTTTTTTCTAAAATCGCCAGTCGCTTAGGATATCAGATTTTGGACTACGTTGAATATCCTTCCTTAGTTCGTGGCGGTCATAATGCCTATGAGATTCGTGTTTCTGATACCGAGGTGATCGCTCTAAAAAAAGAGATCGATCTTTTAGTTTGTTTGAATAAGGAAACGTTAGAAAAACATAAAGATCGGTTAACGCCTGAAAGTTTAGTTATCTATGATAGAGACGAATTTGATTTTCAAGATAATTTTCAAAAAATAGCCGTTCCTTTTAAAAAAATTTTGACCGATTTTAATGGTCCGGCGGTGATGAAAAACACAATCGCTTTAGGAGCAAGTTTGGCGATTTTTGGAGGTAAAATTGAGATTTTATTAGATCTTATAAAAGCACAATTTGAAAAAAAAGGTGATCAAATAGTAAAGTTTAATCAACAGTTTGCTATTGCTGGTTATGATGAAGTTAAAAAAAATTATCCATCTTTTATAAAAAATTTTTTGACCGAAAGACAAGAAAGAAAAGAGCAGTTAGTCATTACCGGGAACGACGCTTTTTCTTTGGGAGCAGTGGTGGCTGATTGTCGATTATACGCAGCTTATCCAATGACGCCGTCATCATCGGTTCTTCATACCTTGGCTTTATGGCAAGATAAAACCGGAATGGTAGTTCGTCATGCTGAAGATGAAATTTCAGTTATCAATACGGCGATTGGCGCCTCTTTTGCTGGAGTAAGATCGGCGGTTGGGACGTCGGGTGGGGGATTTGCTTTGATGGTCGAGTCATTATCCTTAGTTGGAATTACCGAAACCTCATTGGTTGTTTTTATTGCTCAGAGACCTGGGCCGGCAACTGGAATGCCAACCTGGACAGAACAAGGTGATTTATTATTTGCTGCCTTTTCTGGTCATGGAGAGTTTCCAAAAATAGTTTTGGCCCCGGGTGATCAAAAAGAGATGATAGAGTTGACCTTAAAGGCTTTTAATTTAGCTGATATTTATCAAACACCGGTAATTATTTTATCTGATATGTATTTGTCTGAAGGACATAGGAGCGTTGAACGAGATTGGTTTGAGGAGATTGCAGCTAAATATAAAATTAATCGGGGGAAAATTAGTATTAACTCAAAACTCAAATCTCAAAATTCAAAACGACAACTTAAAACTAAAAACTTTTTAAGATACAAAATTACCGAAGATGGGATATCAGAAAAAATTTTACCTGGAACATTAGGATATTTTTATCAAGCGAATTCTTATGAACATTTAGAAGATGGACACACGACTGAAGATTTGGCGGAAAGAGTTAAACAGGTTAATAAGAGAAATAGAAAGATTGGGGCTTATTTAAGCCAAGATTTTCAATTACCAAATTTTTATGGCGACAAAAATGCTGAAGTTATCTTTGTTTCTTGGGGATCAACTAAAGGGGTGGTTTTAGAAGCGCAAGAACAATTGAGAAAAAAAGGAATAAAAACCGGATTTTATCATTTTAATCATCTTTATCCATTAAATCAAAAAAGGGTCGGACCCTTGTTTAGAGTGAAGAGACGCTATATTTTAGTGGAAAATAATTCGTGGGGACAGTTAGGAAAGATTTTGGCGATGGAAGTTGGAGTTCGAATTAAAGAAAAAATTTTGCGTTATGATGGAAGGCCGGTAGCAGTTGAGGAGATAGTAAATAAAATATAACGATTATAATCATTATAACCTTTATAATAATTATATGAATTCATTAAATCAAGACTTTACTGGTTATTCGCCAACCTGGTGTCCGGGCTGTGGTAATTGGGGAATTGGTTCGGCAATAAAACAGGCATTAGTTCAATTAGATTTTTCCCCGGATCAGATAGTGGCTGTTTTTGGTATTGGTTGTTCGGGAAATATGAATGATTTTTTAAACGCTTATGGATTTCATGCTCTTCATGGACGAGCAATACCGTTAGCTATTGGGATAAAGTTAGCCAACCATAAATTACCGGTAATAGTCATTGTCGGTGACGGTGATTGTTATGGAGAAGGAGGAAATCATCTTATTCACGCGGCTCGGGGTAATCATGATATAACAGTAATTGTTCATAATAATAGAGTTTATGGTTTAACAACAGGACAAACTTCGCCAACTTCAGCAAAAGGTTTTAAATCAAAATCTACACCTTTAGGGCTTCTTGAAGCATCAATTAATCCATTAACTTTAGTTTTAACTCAAGGAGCGACATTTGTGGCTCAAGGATACGCTGGCGACGTTAATCATTTAACCCAAATTATCAAGGCTGCCATTAGTCATCGGGGTTTTTCGTTAGTTAATATTATTCAACCCTGTGTTAGTTTTAATAAGATTAATACCTATCAATATTATCAGGAAAGAATTTATAATTTGGACGAAAACTATATCACCGACGATTTAAATAAGGCATTAATAAAAGCATCGGAAATTAATCAGGAAAAATTTCCTTTAGGAATTATCTACCAAAAACAAAGCCCGACCTTTACTGAAGATTTAATTCAATTAAAAGAAAAAACATTAATAGAGAAAGAAAGATTTTCTAATACTGACTTATTAATAAAAGAATTTATTTAAAATAAGTTGAACAAATATTAATATTTAGATTGTCATTAAAATCCTATAGTAGTTTTAGTTGATAATTAGCAATTTTTATGTTATACTGCTAATATCTATGAAACTTTTACTTAGCGCGTCAAATCAAGAAATTTTTCCATTAATTCCTACGCGGGAGGTTTCTCTTTTTCCAAAGACAGAAAACGTGTTGGTTTTTGGGCGGCAAAAAAGCGTTTTAGGATTAAATGAAGCACTAAAAAAAGATAAGCGAGCTGTCTTAATTAGCCAAAAAAATCCTAATATTGAAAATCCGAAAAAAGAGGATTTTTATCAAATTGGTGTTTTGGGTTTAATTGAAAAAACAATTACCGGAGAGAAGGGAGAAGTTAATGCTTTATTTCGTGGTTTATACCGGGTAGTTATTAAAGAATTCATTAAAGAAGAACCCTATTTTGAGGTAAAGGTTGAAAAGATAGAAGATAAGGATGAAACTAATGAAGAGATTGAAGCAATGGTTAGGTATATATCAAACCAGATCAAAAGAGCAATTAATTTAGGAAAAACCGTTGACTTTACTTTTTTAGTTAATATTCTCAATGTCAACAATCCTCTTGATTTTTCTAATCAGATAGCAATGGTTTTGGATCTTCGTTTAGATGAAAGACAAAAGCTTTTAGAGGAAAACAGTTTAAAAGAAAAACTAAAAAAGGAAGTGGAGTATATAAATCGTGAGATAAAAATTTTGGAGATTGAACAGACAATTTCTTCAAAAACCCAAAAACGATTTGAGAAAGGAATGAAGGAGACGCTTTTGAGAGAAAAAATGAAAACAATTGAGGAAGAATTAGGACAAAAAGGGGAGAATAAAGAAATTGATGAATATCGACAAAAAATTAAGAAAGCTAAAATGCCGAAAGAGGTTGAAGAGAAAGCTTTAAAAGAGTTAAAGCGACTGCAGCAGATGTCGCAGTTTAATCCTGAGTCTTCTTATATTAGAACCTATTTAGATTGGTTGGTAGAACTACCTTGGTCAGTATCAACCGCTAATAACGTCGATATAAAAGCGGCCGAGAAAATTTTAGAAGAAGATCATTATGGATTAAAAAAAATAAAGGAGAGAATTTTAGAGTATTTAGCGGTAATGAAGTTAGGCTCCAATCAGATAAAAAACGAGGAGAAAAAAGAAGAAAAAAAATCACCGACAATTTTATGTTTTGTTGGTCCTCCTGGTGTTGGTAAGACTTCCCTTGGCCGGTCAATTGCCCGAGCTTTAGGGAGAAAGTTTGTCAAAATGTCATTAGGGGGTATCCGTGATGAGGCAGAAATTCGTGGTCATCGGCGTACTTATGTTGGCGCTTTACCGGGAAGAATTATTCAAGGAATTAAGCAGGCTGGAAGCAAAAACCCAGTTTTTATGCTTGATGAAATCGATAAGGTTGGCCGGGATTATCGAGGGGATCCTTCAGCGGCTCTTCTTGAGGCGTTAGATCCAGAACAAAATCACTCCTTTTCTGATCACTATTTAGAGGTTAACTTCGATCTTTCCGATGTTTTTTTTATCACCACTGCCAATATTTTAGATACGATTCCTGATGCTTTACTTGACCGCCTTGAGATTATTCACTTTCCGGGCTATACCGAAGACGAAAAATTTCAAATCGCCAAACAGTATTTGATTAAAAAACAAAAAGAAGCCCATCATTTAACTGATATACAGGTGTCGGTGGTTGATGACGCAGTTAAAATAATTATTCGACGCTATACCCGAGAAGCCGGTGTTAGAGAGTTAGAGAGACAGATAGCAACAATATTTAGAAAGGTTGCTCGACAAATTGTTGAAGGAAAGATTAAAGAGAAAATAGTTGATATTAAAGATCTATCTTCTTATCTTGGTCCTTATAAATACTCTTCCCAGATAATTGAAGATAAAGATAAGATAGGAATTTCAACCGGTTTAGCCTGGACACAGGCTGGGGGTGATATTTTATTTATTGAGGTGGCGGTGATGCCGGGAAAAGGAAATCTTACCTTAACTGGTCATTTAGGCGAGGTAATGAAAGAGTCTTGTCAGGCGGCTTTATCATATATTCGCAGTCGGTGGAATCTTTTTGGTCTAACGAAGGAGTTTTTTCATCGCTTAGATATTCATGTTCATGTGCCAGAAGGAGCAGTGCCAAAAGATGGTCCTTCCGCCGGTATCGCGATAACCTTGGCGATGATTTCTGCGATTACTAAGATTCCGGTAAAAAAAGAGGTGGCGATGACTGGAGAGATTACCTTAAGGGGAAGAGTGTTAGAGATTGGTGGAGTAAAGGAGAAGATTATCGCCGCTCATCGGGCAGGAATTAAGACAGTAATCCTCCCTAAAGATAATAAAAAGGATTTAGAAGATATTCCATCTTATATCCTAAAAGATCTTAATTTTATCTTTGTTTCTCATATGGATGAGGTAGTCAAAGAAGCGCTAAAGTTTTCAAAAAAAACACCGATGGAAGTTTTCTTTCCAAAACAGTTTGCTAAAGTGGAAAAAGAGATAAACTAACCATTTATTAACGAATTCTCAAATAAATTTTTCGTAACTGAAAGATAATGTTGTAAAAAAGATACATAAGAGGATTAATTATTAGATCAAAACTACCAATAAACTCAGTAAACCTGCCCCCATATCCCTGTTTGAATCGGGTAAAACCAGCCCAAGGATGATTAGTTGAATAGTTTGGTGGCAACGATCCCCACATATCAAACTTTTTCGCCCTATTTTTTTTAGCAAATTTGATTGCTTCCCACATTAAAAGATTAGCACCCATCAAATGTCGATTCTTTTCCGAAGATCCGCCATAGACGTAATAAGCAATTTGATCATAGATCCAGATTTGATATGCGGCTAAAGGTTGATTATCATAAAAAGCGATTAAGATGTGGGCGATCTGATTTTTTAAATTATTCCAAACAATTTGGTGATAGTTTAAGTTGTGACCGTGATAATGTTGCCGATTACAGGTGTCAAAGTAAAGCTTTGAAAAAATTTTAAAACCTTGATTGTCTGACATTTCTTTAACAAAAACCCCCTTTTTTTGAGCTAAGCGAATGTTATAGCGAGTTTTTGGATGGAAAGATTTTAAAAGATCATCTTCCGACTTATTAATATCTAATATCTGCGTCCAATTAGGAAAGAGAGGATGAGATGATTTTTGAATTTTATATCTTTTATTATTTGTTTCGAATTTCGTGCTTCGAATTTCGGATTTATAAACATATGGTTCAATCTTAATAAAAATAAGATGATTTTTTTTGCCAAACTCAAAGAATTTTTTAAGAGTTTCTTCTGAAGGAAAAAAAGTAGATCGGGGCAAATACCCAATTTTCAAAGTAGTATAAGGAATTTTGTGAATTGTAATCAATAGACCATCAATTCTTTTGGTTTCGATCCCCATTTGTTGACGGGCTTTTTCCCATTGTGTTGATTGAAGAGGGTGGAGCATCTTTTTATTTAACGCTATTAATAATTGTTGATAAGGTTTTTTCGCCGCAATTATTCCAAGAAAAGAACTTAATTCGTTGGCAGCCCTTTTTAGTTAATTCATTTCTTAGTTTTTCGTTATCTTTTAACTTTAATAGTTTTTCAACTAAGTCATTAACGTCTAAGGGATTAAAATATAAACAGGCATCGCTGCCAATTTCCGGTAGACTTGATGAAAAAGAGGAAACTACCGGACAGTTAAAACTCATTGCTTCAAGAAGAGGAATGCCAAACCCCTCATATAGCGAAGGCATAACTAAACAAAAAGCATTTTGGTAAAGATAAGCCAGTTGAAAATCAGTTACATAGTCGGTAAAAAAAACTCGATCTTCGATGCCAAGATCAGAAACTTTATCAAATATTTTTTTATATAACCAGCCTTTTTTTCCGGCAATTACCAGTTCGTAATTATTATAGATTTGGTTGAATTTATAAAAAGCATCAATTAGAAGAGAAAGGTTTTTTCGAGGTTGGATTGTGCCTACATAAAGAAGATAAGGACAAGAAATTTTTTTGATTTTAAACTTGGACGGCGTCACCGTTTTTGGTTTTTCGTAACCGTTGTAAATAACCTCAATTTTTTCTTCTGGAATCTTATAAATTTTGATAATATCTTTTTTAGTTGATTGGGAGACAGCAATAATTTTTTTTGCTTTTTTAACTGAGTAGGCGGTCCAGGTTTTTAGTTGATAGAGATCTTTTTTTAAGAAGTCTTGTGGGTAATAAATAAAAGAAAGATCATGAATAGTGACGACCGAACTTACTGGACAAAAACGAGGTATATAATGAGCCGGTGAAAAAAAAACATTAATATCTTTTTTTTGACATAGATACCATGGTAAAAAAATCTGCGACCAAAAGAAACGCCCTTTAATTACTTGATATCGAAAATAACGACCTTCTTCTGGCATATCTGGTTGTGGTTGATTTTTAAGAAAGATTTTAAATCGAAGATTTTTTTCAGCCTTTTTTTTAAAAAAAGAGAGAAGATTAAAAGCATAGGTCGAAACACCAACCCGTTCTTTTACATTAGCCTCATTGGCATCTACTCCAATAATCATAGGTGATATTTTACCATTTTTTTATTAATTTTTGATAGACTAACTCAAGATTTTTACTTACATTTTTCCAGTTATACTTTTTTATAATTAACTGATGGGCGTTACTTCTTATTCTTTGATAAAGGGCTTGGTCATTGAGAATTAATTTTATTTTTTTGACAAAGTCATTAATTGAGTTAGCAATTAAAACAGTATTATTATCTTTGACCTCAAGCCCACTGATACCAGTTTTAGTTGCAATTACCGGAAGACCATTAGCCATTGCCGCTAAAATTTTTAATCGGGTTCCGCCAGGTCCATAGATAGGGGCGATAAAAACAGTTGCTTTTTTATAAAGCTTTCTTACAGTTTTGTTGTCATCGATAGGAATATCAATTATCTTGAGACATCTATCACTTAGATTAGCCAATTTTGTTTCGGCGTACTGACCGGCAATAATTAGTTTAAAATCCTTAATAGTTTTTTTTAATAAGGGAAGAATTTTTTTGACTAAAACATTGGCCGCTTCGGTGTTTTGTAACCATAGGAAATTACCTTGAAAAAAGAGAACCGAGGGAGTTGTTTTTTTTAAAGAAAGTTTTTTGACAATCATCTCATCGCCGGCACAGTTTGGAATAACAACCGGTTTAATTTTTTTTTCTAAAGTTTTAATCAGTTTTTTATCCGAGTCAGAGACGGTTGCTACCTGAGTTGCTTTTCGCCAGTAATATCTTTCCCAAAATTTTAGTTTTAAGATGTCAAGATAAAAAAAGGGTTGAATAAAAAAGGGAAGAGAGTGAATGAAATGTTGATAAACCTTATACTCGATTGTTTGTTCAACTAAAAGAGTTGGGATGTTAACCTGGGGTAAATGGGGCATAACATAGAAGGTTTCCGCATGGATAACATCAAACTTTTCTTTTATAAGTATTTGATGAAGAATTTCTTTTGCCTGATTAGAAAAGTTTCTTACAATTAAGAACGGATTTAGAGAAAAAACCGAGTTGATAATCGTTTTAAAGGACCAAGGAGTAGCTGGCCGTTTACAAAAAAATATTTGATGACAAAAGGGCCTAAGAATTTTTAGATGTTGTTTTTCTTGATTGAATTTATATAAACAAACTAAGGTAATTTGGTTAGTCTTACTGAGATACTTTAATAGATTGAAGGTACGGATTTGGCCGCCGGATGAAGGCGGATAAGGAACATAGGGAGTGATCATTAAAATTTTCATAGTTTAATGACGGCAAAATTATTTGTTTCAAAGATAACTGAATACTGTTTTTTAAGATTTTTGACGTAGTCCATATTTTGGGTCACTAAATATTGGTACCCAAGAGTTTTAAGATCGGCCGGATCTTTATAAACCGCCGGCGCTCCCTTTCGATTCATTAAATATAAAAGAGTTGTGTCGCCTTGACGATCAGTAACAATTTTATCGGTTGGTTTGGTTAGTTTTTTTACGATATTGGCAATGACAATCAGATCATTAGGATACTGATAATAAAATCGTATTTTTTCATAAGAAAACAAAAAGGAAAAAACAAAAGCGATAATTAATAGAAAATAAAATACGATGCCGTTTAAAAAAAATTGATTTTTATGGCGAAATAAAAAATCAATTCCGACACCAATGTTTAACGCTATTACTGGTAAGATAATAATTTGGTAGTATTCATGTTGAACGTTACCGCCTTGAAAGATAAAAAGATAAGAAAAAAAAGAAAGATTTAAAAATAAGAGCCAGTTGTTTTTTAACTTTCTAATAAGACCAACAACAAAGAAGGGAATAAGATAGCCTCCTAAAATTAAAAGATTCAATCGTTCAAAAAATAACCAGCGGAAAAAAGCCGGCCGAAAAAAAATTCTTTTTAGCCCTTCTGGCGTATTAACTGAAGTGATTAACCACTCATTAGCCGGAACTCCTTCAGAATAGTTAAGAATATATAATCGCCATAAAATAAGAGGAACAACTGAAAGAATAAAGTACAGATAAAAATAAATTTTTTTGAAAACAAAGATGGAATATTTTCTGATGAAAAAGTAAAGAATTACCAAAAAGTAAAAAATCGTAGTTGGTTTAATCAACAAAGATGATGAAAAAAAGAGAAGCGAAAAAAAATAGCAAACAAAACAGTTATTTTTCTGTTTTTTTGAAAAAAGATACGCCAAAAAGATTGAGATAAAAACAAAACCAGTCGCAGTTGTTTCGGGCAAAACCACTCGGCTATAAAAAACAAAAAAAGGCATTATGGCAAAGGTTAATCCGGCAAAAAAACCAGCCGTTTGACTGATTTCTTTTAATGAAAGATAATAAATAACAACCAAGATAATTAAAGAAAAAAATAAACTCGTTAATCTTCCCCAGATTTCTAAAGAAAAAAAACCAAGATGTTTAGTTAAAAATCCGAAGATAAAGTTGTAAAGCGGAAACTCAACCATTCGATAGCCATTAGGATTTTCTAAACCGGTTTGAATACTAGAAAGATCATCGTAACGGGGATGAAAAAGATCAAATCCGTCTTTAATAAAGTTTCGAGCAACGGCGGCCGTATCCGCTTGACGCCAAGAGTGAAAGTCGGTCAGGGGAATATTGATTTTATAAAGTCGTAACAATAGACCAATAAAAAGCAAGATACTAATTATTAACCAGTCTTTTTTTTGCCATTGGTTATTTTTCATGTTTAAACGTTAAGATATAACCATAGAATATTCCTAAAAGCGACCAGAAGGTAAAGGCAACCTTTGATGCTTCAAAAACATCAATATAACTGGCGTTAATCATTAGGGCAAAAACGCCAAAAACAAATCCTAAAAGAACGGTTTTATTTCGATTATTAAGATAGGCCTGAAGTATTTTGTAAATTATTTTTATTAATATGATAAGGAAAATCGAAGTACCAACCAGTCCTAACTCACCTAACCATCTTAAGTAGTCATTATCAGTTGCTTCGGTAATTGAGGAGGGGCCGGCGCCAAAAAGAGGCGATTTTTTAAAAGCATTAATCGCCCTTGGCCATTCAATTTGAAGACGAGTGGCAAAGGAAATATCAGAAAGAACGGTGTTAACTGGTTTAAGATTAGCTTCAAGGCTAGCGACATCAATTTTTTGACCACTTTTTGTGGCTTGAATTTCTTTTTCTAAAATAAGTTTTTTCTTATACTCTTCCAAATCTTTACTATTGGTATTTTGATTTTTTAAAGGAATATAGAATGAGCCAGCCGGCAATTCTTTTGTAGTGATTTTTTGCGGGATATAGACAGCGCCAGTTCTTTGATCAACTAAAATTCTTTTTACTTGAAAGGTTCTTTTTAGTCTTGAAGTAAGATTGTTATTGGCCAAAGTTAAGACAATTGTTAAAAAAAGGATAACGAAAAAAAGGCGAAACTTTCTTAACCAAATTAAAAGGGGAAAGACAGTGAGAATATAACCAATATAGGAAATACGGGAAGCGGTAAAAACAAGATTAATTAAACCAAGAACGAAAAGAAAAAAGTATTTTTTTTGATGAAAAAAAAGATAACCAGAGATGATTAACGGTATGATGAAGATAAGGTAAGAGGCTAAATCATAATGTCCGGAAAAAGTTGAAGAAATTCTTGCCTCCGGTGTTAAAAAAAGAAAGTAGCCGCGAGCATATTCCGGGTTCATTGTTTGAACCGCCGGCCAACCAAAAAGTTTTTGACCAATACCATAAAAACAAACAATAAAAAAGGTAAGAAGAATAATTTTTAAATAGTAATAAAAGTCGTTTTGGTTTTTGGTTGAAGCCAGACCAATAAAAAAGACAAACATATACTCGATACGGCGAAAAGAGTGAAGAAAGCCAATGTAGTTTACCGGAACGGTTTTTATCTGCCAATGTCCCCAGTAAAAAGAGATAAAAACCGAGAGCCAAAATAATATAAATAAGCGAAATAAAGACCAATTAATCTTAACTTTCTTTCTAAGAAGTTGGATTAAAAAAATCAGATAAAAAAGACCAACAAAGAAGTCTTCGAAACGAATATAGATATAAGTATACTCGATATCAATCAGCGGCAGTTTAGGATAAAGGGGGATTAAAACAAGAAAGATTGAGAAAAAAATTTTAATTAAATTTTTATCTAACCAGAGCCAAAGCTTTTTCATAGGTTTTTATTAGGTATTGGTTATTGATAACTTTGCCAATAAGAATTGAGACGACTGCTTTTAATTTTAACATAATTTTAAGAATAAAATAAGATAGAGAAGAAAAGTTTTTTTTATAAAAATAGGTTAAACCTTGGTAAACTTGAAGGATGGGATAGGTTCTTTGACCGCTAGAAGCACTCCCTAAATGAATAAATTCTGCTTTAGGATAGAAAAAAACCCGAAGATTATTTTTTTTAGCCCGGTATAAAAGATCAACCTCATCCATATACATAAAGATTTTTTCGTCAAAGCCGCCAATTTGGTTAAAGGATTCTTTTTTGGTAAGAATACAGGCGCCAGAAATCCAATCAACCTCTTTTATTTTGTTAGGTGAGTAACGAGTAAATCCCCAGTAATCACCGCGCAGAAATAAATGGGCAAAGATCATTGGCAAGGAGTAATTAGGACCACAAGAAGGCTGCGGCGATTGATCTTTGTTCAAAAGTTTTCCACCTAAAAAGTTGATCATTTTTTCATTTTGTTTATAAAAGTTATACAATTTTTCAATGGCGGAGTTTAGAACAATAATATCTGAGTTAAGAAATAATAAATAATCACTATTGGCGATTTTTACCGCTTGATTATTAGCTTTCCCAAATCCAATATTGGTTTTATTTTCAATTATTGAGAAGTTGAGGTTTTGATTTTTGATTTTTGATTTTAATTTTTTAATAGCAAGAACCGACTTGTCTTTTGAACCATTATCAACAACAATAATTTCATATTTTAAAGAAGAATTTTTAAGGGATTTAATAATTGATTTGAGGCAATTGAGAGTTATTTTTTTTGTGTTATAGGAGACAACAATAATTGAAAGGTTAAGTTTGTTCATAAATTAAGTGCCAGCAGCAGGATTCGAACCTGCGACCACCCGCTTATGAAACGGACGCTCTACCGCTGAGCTATGCTGGCGATTTTATTGATATAAATTATAACATTATTTTAAGTGGTTGTTATATGTATAAATTATTCGGCAAGATTCGGCAATTTTTGGCAAAAATAGAAATTGAATATATTAATTTAACCCCATTTTCTCTTTCACTTCTTTTAATGTCTTCTGCGCGACTATTTTTGCTTTTTCAGCTCCTTCTTTGATAATTTTTTCAACATAATTAAGATTGGCAGCAATTTGTTTTCTTTTTTCTTGAAACGGTTTTAACTCTTGATAAATGGCTTCGGATAAAGTATCTTTTAATGCTACAAATTTTAAACTTTGATTGTGATATTTTTCTTTAAATTCCTGATAAAGATTTGGTGGTAAAAAAATTTCGGCGAATATAAAAAGAGTTTTTATACCGCCGGTAATTGGTCCGCCAGAAACAGTTGCCGTTGGCACCGCCCGAATTTTTTTTCTGATCTCATCAAAAGAGTCAGTCAGATTGATATAACTTCCTTCGATCGATTTACTCATCTTTCCTTCACCGGTTAAAGAGGGAATATACTCACCTTTGGTAGCAAATCGTTTTGGTTCAGGAAATTTTGTTCCATAAATCTGATTCATTTTTCTGGCAATCTCGCGGGCGACTTCTAAATGAGGTTCTTGATCGATTCCAACCGGGACAAGATCGGCTTTATATAAAAGAATATCGGCCGCCATTAAAATTGGATAGTTTAATAGTGCCATCGTATTGTTTTTTGGATATTGTTTGACTTTATCTTTATATGTTGGCAAATGCATCATTCGAGCAATTGTCTCAATTGATGAAAAATAAAAAGATAGTTCAAAGTGTTCACTAACTTGAGATTGGATAAAAAGAGTTGATTTTTTCGGATCAAGACCAGCGGCTAAATAATCAATAATAATTTCCCGTCTATCTTGGCGTAATTCGTTAACAGAGAAAGGCGTTGTGATGGCGTGAGCATCGGCAACCATATAAAAGGTTTCGTAATTGGGGTTATTTTGTAATTCAATCATTCCTTTAACCCCGCCTAAATAATTGCCTAAATGTAACCTGCCGGTTGCTCGACATCCTGATAAAACTCGGTGTGACATAAGTTTATTATAAACAATTTTTAATTATTTTTTGGATTTTCTTCGTCATTTTCCCATTTTAAAGGATTATTTTTGATATATTGACGGATTTCATCTAATGATTTTTCGTTGCGGATGATGTGATCGTAAAATCGGGGTTGCCAGTGGAAAGGAATTTTATTTTTATTAGCATATCGTTTTACAGAGGATTTGAATTGATTAATAATTAATGAAATAGAATTTTTTACCATTTTTGAGAATTGATTGAAATTATTTTCGTTTTTTTGTAGAGACACGCCATGGCGTGTCTCTACATTTATTTTATCGATTTTATATTCAATTACAATTATTCCATGGATATGATTTGGCATAACAATAAATTCATCCAATTTAATATTTTTGAAATGTTTAGGAATTTCAAGCCAATATTTTTCAACAATTTTTCCAATTTTTGATAATTTCATTTCCCCACCAACAATTTCCCCAAAATAACAATATTTTTGATAAGTACAAATGGTAACAAAATACCATCCCACTGATGAATAATCCCAATGTTTTAATCGGCTTGATGGAATACGATATTTTTGACGAAAATAAAAAGATAGATCCGCCATTAAATTTTTTTCAAAAATTTTTACTATCCAAAATAATTGTTGCCGGACCATCGTTTATGATCTCAACTGTCATATAACTTCCAAAACTACCGGTTTTTACTACAAGGTTTTTTTCCTGAAGTTTTTTTATTAATATTTGATAGAGCTTTTTTGCCTCTTCTTCTTTTAAAGCTTTGATAAACGATGGTCGTCGTTGTGAGGTGTCGGCGCATAAAGTAAATTGAGAAACTAGAAGAATTTCGCCGCCAACCTGTAATAAATTAAAGTTCATTTTTCCATTTTCGTCAGCCATAATCCTCAAATTGGCGATTTTTTCCGCCATTTTAGAAACGATATTTTCATTATCATCCTGATAAAAACCAACTAAAATGACATAACCTTTACCAATTTTGGCGTAAATTTTTCCATCAATTAAAACTTTTCCTGATTTTACGCGTTGAATTAAGCAAATCATTTTTTTGTTATAATAAGTTTAATATTAGTTAATTTTAACTAGTATGGCTTCAGAGACACAACCTTTTGAACTAGCTGGAGGGTTAGTTTCTGAAATAATTGAATCATTTTTTCTTCTTTTAATTCTTCCTTTTTTGGTCCTTCAAAAATAATATTTTTTACAATTTTATAATTTGTGGTATTTCTTTATCGTGATTGCAGTCAACACAGTAATAACCAAACATATCTTTAATTAAAGTTTTTTCTTTCATTTCAATCTCTGGCCAGTTAGGTGGGGCTAATTTATCATCTTTTGTTACGGGAACAATTTGTTTAAATATATGAGATTCTTTTGGTTCTGTTCCTTTGATAAAGTACTCAAAACGAGCGGGACAATTTTCTGAACCATCTTCTTTTTTTGTCATTAGATCGCCTGAGTCCCAACAAACCTGCCGACCAACAACAGTTTCTGGTTTTATTGGCCAAAGATCGGGTTGATTTTTTAACACATAAGTCATTACTCGATTCCAGATTGGAGCAGCACCAGTAACGCCGGAGGTTAACCAGGGATTCATTGGTTTATTATCATTATTACCAACCCAGACTACGGTTAAAAAATTAGGCGTATATCCGATTGTCCAGTTGTCTTTTTTATCATCGGTGGTGCCGGTTTTTACTGAGACGGCTTTATTAGAAATAACTAAATAAGAATTGGATCCGAACGCGGATGAACGAGCATTATTATCAAGAAGAATATGAGAAATAATAAAGGCGGTTTCGGGTGAAATTACAGGCTTTCCGGAAATTGCAAAAAAATTTGGCATTTTGACTGGTTTTTTTATCTCTTTGACAAAGTTTGGGTCTTTGTATTGATAAAGAGTTTTTCCATTTTTATCCTCAATCTTTAAAATTGAAACTAAGGGCTTTGTTTTTCCCCGATTGGCAAAAACAGAAAAAGCCTGTGCCATTTCGGTCATTCTTATTTCGCCGCCACCTAAGGTTAGTGATAAGCCATAGTTTTTTGGATCTTTAAAGGTAGTAAAACCAAAGGCTGAGGCTGAAGCGATAAAGTTTTCTACCCCATTAAGTGCTAGCATCTTTACTGCCGGGATATTATATGAGTTGCCCAGAGCGAATCGAAGTTGAACTGGACCATGAAACTGACCGTCATAGTTAACCGGACAGTAGGCGTTTGGTTGTCCAGCAGCAGAAAAACAGGTAGGACTATCGATAAAAATCGAAGCCGCATTAACCAACCTTCTTTCAATACCAATGGCATAGTTTATTGGTTTTATGGCGGAACCAGGTTGTCTTAAAGCCGTAGTAACATTGAAAGCACCGGACTGACTAGCAAAGTAATCAACCGAACCAACCATTGTTAAGATTTCGCCAGTGGTTGGCCGGGTAACAAGAATAGCGCCGTTAGTTACCCTTAGATCTCTTATCTTTTCGATTTCTTCTTTAAGAATTTTTTCGGTTTCTTCTTGAATTTCAACATCAAGTGTGGTGGTTATCTTTAATCCTCCTTCCTCAATCGTTCTTAGATCATAGATTTTCTCTAATTGAGACTTAACATAAAAAACAAAATGGGGGGCTTTAATTGTTTTTTTAGGCGGATTAATAATTAATGGTTTTTTGATCTCCTTTTCATAAGTTTTTTTATCAAGGTATTTATTTTGATACATTGCTTTTAAAACAATATTGCGGCGTTTTTTTGCTTCTTCTGGGTAATAAAAAGGTGAATAAAGAGACGGAGCTTGGGGTAAACCGGCTAAAAGGGCGGCTTCGGCAATGGTTAGATTTTTAGCGCTTTTATTAAAATAATTTTTTGCGGCTTCCTCAATTCCATAAGCGGTGCCTCCGTAAGGTACTTGGTTGAGATAAAATTCTAAAATTTGATTTTTATTAAAGAGTTGTTCTGTCCATAAAGCCAAAATAATTTCCCGAACCTTTCTTCTGATTGTTCTTTCTGGGCTAAGAAGAGCGCTTTTTACCAACTGTTGAGTAATGGTGGAACCACCCTGAAGTTGTCTTTTAAATAAGGTATCCTTTACGGCTCTTAAGATACCACCAAAGATTGAGATTCCCCGATGGTGATAAAAGTCTTTATCTTCAATAGCAACGGTGGCATCAATAACATATTTTGGTAGACTGTTGATTTTAATCGGTGTGCGTTTTTGACTCCGATAGATTTCATAAAGAAGTTTTCCGTTGCGATCAAGAATATGAGTGGCTAAAGGAATAATCTGATAGTTTTTAAGTTGATGCGGTGAGGGGAGTTGATAAAAAATAGAGAATAAAAAATAAAAAAGAAATAATAGGCAGCCGCCAATAAAAACAATTTTTTTATGTCTTAAAAGTTTTTTTATCATATTTTTTTAATTTTATTAAAATTTAATCACAAAAAATTTTCTGTGGTTTTATCCCAGAGTAAATAACTAACTAAGTTTGTCATTCCGAACTTGTTTCGGAATCTCATTTTGAGATCCTGAAATAAATTCAGGATGACAGATTTAGATACCCGGCGCATTTAGCGCAGAATATCTCATTATTCTTGGTTATTTAAGTCTAGGAAAAAGGGGTGGAATTTTTTTAATTTGACCGCGACAAGCACTAATAATTTTTTCGGCGGTTTTTGGTAAAAAAGGTTGAAGTTGGATAGCAATATTTCTTAAAGACTGTAATGATTGAATGAGAAACTTTTTTCGTTGAATTTCTTCTTTATTCCATGGCGCAAAACTATCGATTTTTTTATTAAGATTCTTAATCTCTTTCCAGATATCTTCAAGAATAGCGTTAAACTGAAATCGATTCAGACTATCAATTATTTTTTTTGTAAACAGTTTTGGTTGAGGGTTGGCGTCAATTTTTAGTTTGTCTTTTTGTCCTAAATTAGTAAGACGGGAAAGTAAGTTGCCTAATTCATTGGCTAATTCCGATTGATAAAGTTGATTCATTCGTGAGTAGGAAAAGTTACCATCATCAAAAGAAGGAACTTCGCGAAGAAGATAGTAGCGAACGGCATCGATTCCATATTTTTTTACTAAGTCAAAGGGACTGATTACATTACCTAAACTTTTACTCATCTTTTGACCTTCAACGTTAATAAATCCTTCAATGTAGATCTTTTTTGATGGTTTTAAACCAGCAGAGAAAAGCATCGCTTGCCACATTGCCGCTTGTTGACGAAGATTGTCTTTACCGGCAACCTGAATTCCTGGCCAATAATGATTAAAGTTTTTGATGTTATTTGGCCAACCCAAGGTTGAAATATAGTTTATTAAAGCATCAAACCAAACATAGATTACCTGTTGAGGATCGTTAGGAACATCAATTCCCCAGGGCATCTTTGATTTTATTCGGGAAATACTAAAATCTTTCAATCCTTTTTGAACAAACTCAACAATCTCTTTTTGGCGAAAATTTGGTTGAACAAAATCAGGATTTTTTTGATAAAAATCAAGCAATTTTTTTTGATAACGGGAAAACCGGAAAAAATAGTTTTCCTCTTCTATTATTTCTAATGGTCGGTTAGGATGAAAAAGGCAACGATTATCCTTTAATTCTGAATCACTTTTTTCCATTTCACAACCAACACAGTATCGGACTCTGTATCTTCCTTTATAAATATCACCATTTTTTAAACAGCGCCGCCAAAATTCTTGAGATGCTTTAATATGATCATCATCGGTGGTTCTTATAAATCGATCATAACTTAGATTCAAAAGAGTTTTTAAATCTTTAAACTTTTGGGCGTATTGATCACAATAGATTTTAGCCGGGATTTTTAACTGTTGGGCTCGTTGGTAGATTTTTAAACCATGTTCGTCGGTGCCGGTACTAAAAAAGACTTTATAACCTAATAATCGATAAAAACGGGCGAAAGCGTCAGCACGAATAATCTCCATCGCAAAACCAATATGCGGTTCGTCGTTAATATAAGGAAGAGTGGTGGTGATATAAAAATATTTATTCATAAGATTATTTTATCAAAAAATTTAAAGTAAAAAAAAGAGAGGTTAGGAGAAAAAGAATGATAAAATCAAAACCAATTAAAAGATTAATAATTAAAAAACTCAAGATGTACCCAGTTAATAGAACAGTAGTTTTTTTAATAAAAAAAAATGAAAAAAGATAAAAAAACATTAACAAAATTAAAATAAGAAAGATTATAATAATATAAGGATTATTTGGAGGATAAAGGAATAGGATAAGCAAATTAATAATTAATAAGATAAAAAAAATCAACAGTTTGTATTTGTTAAATTTCGGTTGCATCTTTGTTTTTTATCCATTATAATCTATTTTTATGATTAAATTATCCGATGATAAAAAAAAGATAATCGAGAGATTTGCTCAAAAAAAAGGGGATACTGGTTCACCAGAGATTCAGGTGGCTCTACTTACATATAAGATTCAAAAATTGGTTTCTCATCTTGAAGAAAATAAGAAAGATGATCATTCACGGCGCGGTTTATTGAAAATTATTGCTAAAAGAAGAAGAATTCTTAATTATTTACAGAAACTTGATGAGAAACGATATAAAAAACTAATTAAAGAATTAGGGTTAAAAAAATAACTGTCCAATGAGTAACTATACTGAAGAATCAATAGAGATTAACAATCAAAGGTTAATTCTTCAAATTGGAAAATTAGCCAATGCGGCCACTTCATCAGTTTTTGCCCGTTTGGGTGATACCTGTGTTTTGGTGACGGTGACTGTTGGTAATGAAAGAGAAGAGATAGATTATTTGCCGTTAACAGTAGAGTATGTTGAGAAACTTTATGCCGGAGGGAGGATAAAAGGATCACGTTGGGTAAAACGAGAAGGCCGACCATCAGATGATGCGATTTTAAAAGCCAGATTGATTGATCGGTCAATTCGACCTTTATTTTCCGAAAACTATCGCCGTGATATCCAGATTATTATTACTCTTCTTTCGGTTGATGGGATTAATTCGCCAGAAATTTTAGCGGCAATTGCCACCTCGGCCGCCTTACATTTTTCACCAATTCCTTGGCAGGGTCCGATGGCGACGACACGAATTGGTTTTGTTAAAAATAACGGTACCGGTTCGTTTATTATCAATCCAAACGAAGATGAAATGCGCTACTCGATTATCGATTTGGTTGTTTCTTCAACCAAGGACAAGGTGTTAATGATTGAAAATGAATCGGAAGAGGTTCCCGAAGATTTACTTTTAAAAGGAATTGATTTAGCAAAAAAAGAAAATAAAAAGATTATTGATTTTATTGAAGGTTTAAGAAAAAAAGTTGGTAAAGAGAAAGAGATGATTGAAAAACCATTAATTGATCAGAAATTACTTGAGATTTTAAAAAAAGAGTTTAAAAAAAATATTGATCGGCTGATTTTAAAGAAGGCAGAAAAGGAGTTTGACGACGGCGAAGAGTTAGCGGCAACGGTTGAAGAAGTGATTGAAAAATACAAAAATGAATATGATAGGAGATCAATCGCTAAAGCAATTGACTATCTAACCAAAAAAATAATTAAAGAAAATACCTTAAAAAATAAAAAGCGAGTTGATGGTCGTGATATTGATCAGTTACGAGAGATAACGGTTGAAGTTGGGATTTTGCCAAGAACTCATGGATCGGCAATTTTTAGGCGGGGTGATACTCAGGTGCTGTCAATTGTTACCTTAGGGGCGCCATCATTAGAGCAGTTAATTGAAAGTCCGGAGGGAGAGGAGGCAAAAAGATATATTCACCACTATTATATGCCTCCTTATTCGGTTGGTGAGACTGGTCGAATTGGTTGGCCATCGCGTCGTGAAGTTGGTCACGGAGCCTTGGCAGAAAAGGCAATTGAACCGGTTTTGCCATCGGAAAAAGAGTTTCCTTATACGATTCGGGTAGTCTCTGAGGTTTTATCTTCTAACGGTTCCACCTCAATGGCTTCTACCTGTGGGTCGTCATTAGCATTAATGGATGCTGGTGTGCCGATAAAAACGGCGATTGCCGGTTGTGCTATGGGATTAATGTCACGGTCAGATAATGACTATTTAATCTTAACCGATATTGCCGGAATTGAGGATTTTTCTGGCGAGATGGACTTTAAAATCGCCGGATCGGTAAATGGAATCACTGCTATTCAGTTAGATGTGAAAAATAATGGTTTGACCGATGAGATAATTAAGGAAACTTTTATTAAGGCAAGGGTAGCACGTCTTAAAATACTGGAGCAAATGAATGCAGTTATTAGCCGACCAAGAAGTCAGGTATCTCGCTTTGCCCCGAAAGTTGTTGTTTTAACTCCGCCAACCGATAAAATTGGTGATATAATCGGACCGGGTGGAAAAAATATTCGTTCTTTAATTGCCAAGACCGGCACGGAAATTAATATTAGTGATGACGGTAAGGTTACCATTAGTGGTATTGATCGGGAAAAGGTTGAACAAGCAGCCAAAGCAATTGAAAACATTACCCGTGAAATTAAGGTTGGTGAAGTTTTTGATGGCGAGGTAAAAAGAATTCTTTCTTTTGGGGCATTTATAGAAATTTTACCGGGAAAAGAAGGGCTGGTTCATGTTTCCAGAATGGGACGCGGTTTTGTTCGTGACCCAAACAAAGTGGTAAAGATTGGTGACAAAATAAAGGTGAAGGTAATTCAGATCGATGATCAGGGAAGAATAAACCTTGCTCTTTTGAGATAATCAAGACTAATTAATTCTTTTACTCTCAATTTTTATTTTCTTTAAAGACTGTCTTTAATAAAGACAGTCTTTAAAAAGATCTTATTTAATCTCTTGCAAATCGATAACTTAAAGTTATAAAATAATCTGTATGGCAAGAAGAAAATCAATGATTAAGGTTCCGATTTTCAAGTTTAAAATCAATAAAAACACCATTTTTAATATCGTGGGAATCTTTATGGTGACGGTGGCGGTAATTTCGCTTTTGGCGACATTTAATTTATTTTCCGAAGATCAAGGTCGAACACTTTTTTTAGCTAATCAGTACTTTGGAGATTATTTTGGTTCATTAAAGTTTTTTTTTCCATTGCTTTTAATTTTATATGCCGCTCACTTTTTTTCCACCAAAAAGTTTAAGTTAATCAAACCGAATATAACAATTGGGGCGACCTTTATTTTCTTTTCTCTTTTGGGTATTTTCCAATCGGGACAATTTGGTCAGTTAATTTTTAATAATCTAAGTTTAGATTTTTCGACAATTGGAGCAGTTTTAATTTTAGGCACAGTTTTTGTTATTGGTTGCGTTTTATTTCTTGATACCTCCCTTGATGCTTTTTTTATTTTTGTTTTTAATATCATTAAAAATGCCTTGATTTTTATTAAAGAATATCTTTTTCGTCAGACCAGTAATAAAGTTTTGATGGAAAAAAACAGTAAAAAGAAGGAAAAGGAAAAAGAGTTTATTGAGGATAAAAAATTAATGGAAAAAAAGCAAACGAGCAATCTTCCTTTATTAGAGAAGTCGGTTGAAAAAAAACTAAGTGAAGAGATTGTTATAAAACCAATTACTAAACCAACCAGTTCTACTTGGGTTTATCCTCCTTTAACTCTTTTAAGCGAGGTTGAACAAAAAGAAGCCGATTGCGGTGATGTTAATGAAAATGCGGCTAAGATTGAGAAAACCCTTGATAGTTTTGGTATTAAGGCTAAGGTTAAGGAGTTTAACAAAGGACCAACAGTGACCCAGTATGCCTTGGGAATTACTATGGGAACAAAGCTGTCCAAAATTACTGCCTTAGCCAATGATTTAGCCCTGGCTTTGGCCGCGCCAACTGGTCAGGTGCGAATTGAAGCGCCAATTCCGGGTCGAGCGCTGGTCGGGATTGAGATTCCTAATCTTCGACCAAAGATTGTGGCTTTAAAAGAGATGTTATCGTCGCCGATTTTTATTAATAGCACCGATCCTTTACTGGTTCCGTTAGGCTTAGATGTTTCCGGTGAACCGGTAGCCACCAGTGTTGGTAAGATGCCGCACGCGCTAATTGCCGGAGCGACTGGTTCTGGTAAGTCGGTGTTGTTGAATTCTTGGATTACTACCTTTTTGGTTCGATCAAGACCGGAAGAGTTACGATTGATATTGGTTGATCCGAAAAGAGTGGAGTTAACTTTATATAACGATATTCCTCATCTTTTAACGCCGGTAATTGTTGATAGTGAAAAGATTATCTCTGCCCTAAAGTGGACGGTTAAAGAGATGGAGGTAAGATATAAAGAGTTTTCTAAATATAAAGTAAGAAATATTGAGGGTTATAACGCTTTAGAAGGGATTGAAAAAAAACCATATATTATTTTTATTATTGATGAGTTGGCTGATCTGATGATGTTTGCTCCTGGTGAAGCAGAGGAGTTAATTACCCGAGTGGCACAGATGTCGCGGGCAACCGGAATTCATTTAATCTTGGCAACCCAAAGACCATCGGTTGATGTGATTACTGGTTTAATGAAGGCAAATATTCCCTGCCGAATTACCTTTAATGTTTCTTCAATGATTGATTCGCGAGTGATTATTGATATGCCCGGGGCAGAAAAACTTTTAGGTCGAGGTGATATGCTTTATTTACCTCCAGATCGAGCCAAGCCAATAAGAATTCAGGGACCTTATGTTTCTGAAAAGGATGTTAATCAGATAGTTCGGTTTCTAAAGATGCAGTCACCGGAGGTGCATTATACCGAAGAGATAACGACACAGGAAGTGGTTATTGGTGGTCGGGGAGGAACAGTTTTGTCAGATGATTCAGAAAAAGATCCCCTATTTGATAAATCGTTGGAGATTGTTATGCAGCATGATAAGGCGTCGGCTTCTTTATTGCAGCGTCGATTGTCAATTGGTTATGCTCGAGCGGCGAGAATTTTAGATCAATTAGAACAAGCAGGATATGTGGGTCCGGCTGAAGGATCAAAGCCACGAGAGGTAATAAAAAGGAGTGTTAATCCGGTGGAGGTAGAGGAATAAAACAAATCCTAAACCCTAAATCCTAAACCCCAAATTCTAAACTCTAAATCCTAAACCCTGAACGAGAACAAGTTCGGTTCAGGGCAGGCAAATCTAAAATCCAAGGCACGAAGAACGAAATAAATCTAAAATCTAAAATTCGAAATTCGAAACCCTGAACTACTCCGACGAACGTCGGAGAATTCAGGGCAAGCAAGTTAAAAATTCTAAATCCTAAGCTTTATCCGTTAATTTACACTAATTTACACCTTTAAAGTGTAAAAATAAGTTACAATAATCTTACCAGAAAAATCCAAAAGTAAAAACTTTAATTGGACCATCTCAGCGACGGCCGCATAAAGATGGTAAAAAAATCCCAAATAACCAATAACCAATAACATCTTTCTTTTTCTTGCAAAAAAGGAAGGGATTTGGGAGAATAATAGGTAGAAGTATGAGCAACCTATCTATTTTTAGAATACAAAATAATAAACTTAAAGAAATTAGAACAAAAACTTTTTCTACAGAATTAGAGCTTCAAAAATTAGTTGATAATAATTTAGAGGAAATTTTTGGCTTTGAATTTGTTAAAAGAGAGTTTGGCGGTCAAGGTCTTTCAATTGATACGATTGCTTATGATCCAGAAACAAAATCACCAGTTCTAATTGAGTATAAAAAAGATAGTTATCAAAGCGTTGTTGATCAGGGGATGGCTTATCTTCATTGGCTTTTAACTCATAAAGGCGATTATCAAGTGGCTTTAAATGAAAAATTAGGAGTAAGAGAGATTGATTGGAGTCAGCCAAAGGTAATTTTTATTGCTAAAAATTTTAATCCGCATCAAATCTGGGCTTCTGGGTTTAAAAACGCTCCATTTGAATTATATCGTTATGAACTTTGTGGCGATATTTTTATTTTGGAAAAAGTAGAGACTCCAAAATCAGATGTCTCTATCACTAGTGTTTTAAAAACTAAAGAGACAAAAAAAATTATTCAACAAGTAAAGACGTTTACCCTTGATGACCATCTTAAAAAAGCCAATGATAAAACTAAACAATTATTTGAAACTTTAAGAAAAATGATTTTTTCTATGGATGAGCGGATAAACGAAGTTCCGGTTTCTTGGTATGTAGGATATAAAATTAGATATTTTAATTTCTGCGCTGTTATTTTTAAAAAAGAAAAATTAACAGTTCATGTCAGAAAAGAAAAAATTGATGATCCAAAAAATGTATTTAGCCGGATTCCAAAGGAATGGGCTTGGGGAAAAACAACAATCTGGCGAGCGGATATAAAAAATGAGGATGATATTAATTATGTTTTTCAGATTATAAAACAAGGCTACCAATCCGCGCCGGATTTATAAGTTTAAGGGAAAATGGATTAACATGAGGAAGGAAATTAAATACAAACCAAAGAAAGAAAAAATTGAGATTAAACCCTCTAGTAGGGTTGGATATATTAAAGATTTAGGAACAGTAACATATATTCCTATTAATAATAAAAAAAGAAGGGAATTCGGAGCTCATCTTACTTCAATAGATATCTTTAAAAAATTTATTTTTCCGGAAATCAAAGATATTCTCTATAAATATACTTGGGTGGATTTGTTTTGTGGAGAGGGCAATCTTATTTTACCGATATTGGAAGTAATACCTAAAAAAGAAAGGATAATTTTTTTCAAAGACCATATCTATCTTTTTGATATTCAAAAAGAAATGGTTGAGAAATCAATTGAAAACGCTAAAAATTATGGAATTCCTTATAAAATAGCGAAAGAGAATATTCAATTAAGAGATACTTTACAAAATTATCCAGATTTTAAATCTTTAAAATATCCTCTTTATCATATAACAAATCCTCCTTATCTTTATTTAGGGTATATTGTGAAAAATTCTGAAAGAAATTTAAAATATTTTTCTGGTCAAAATGAAGGATATCAAGATTTATATCAGATTGGTCTTATTAATGATTTGAGACACGGATTAGAAAAATTAATTTATATAATTCCCACCAATTTTTTATTTGGTTTTTCCGTGTCTAATAAAATCAGAAAAGATTTTTTGCCATTCTATGATATTAAAAAAGCAATTATTTTTGAGAGAAAAATTTTTGAATTTACTGGTACTAATGTTTGTATATGTTTTTTTGAAAAAAAAGCGCAACTTTCCCTTCGATCCATTTCTTTTAGGGCTTTAAAGATTAATAGCAAAATAGTAGAAAAGGAATATAATTTATCGCCTAAAAATTTCTATAGAGCTGGTGGAGAATTCGATGAATATGTTTCGTATTTTAAATCATCAATTCCATTAAAAATTAAGTTTTATTTAACATTGGACGAGGTAGAAAAAAATAAGGGTCAAAAAATGGTTAAACTTTTAGACGCAAACAATTTTTCTAATGGTTGTTTTAAATTTAATACTTATTTAGTTAATGAAAAACTTTATAATAAACTAAATAACAATTCTTTATTTGTAAGAACGTTAGATACAGGAGGTTGGGAAGGAAGAGCTGGAATTTATAATGTTAAAGAGACATTTTTTGTAGATGGGATAGTAGTCACAAAAGAAAAATATCGTACTCACCCCATTCAGATTTTTATAATTCCGGAACTCTCAGAAGAGGATTTGCTTTTGTTAAAGAATTATTTCAATCTAATGCTTGAATATTTTAGAAATATCACTGATAGCGAGTTTTTGACTACATTTAAATACTCTAATTCTGATTACATTCGTAAATATTTAGGATTATCCCAAATAAAAAAATTGTTAGAAACCTTCCCGGTTCATTTAATGTCAAAAGATCATAAAATGATACTAAAGGTTTTAATAGAACAAAAAAATATAGAAGGAATTAAAGATATTTTATTAAGTTTAAATAGAATAAATTTAAATACAAAAGTTGAAAATCAACTATCATTTTTTTAGAAAATCAATTATGAATAAATGGGTGAAAAAAAGTTTTAATTTGGCAATAAGCGATCATTATTTAGATAATCTTTTAGTAATTTATCCTCCAGATGAAATTAAAAGAGATCTTGTCGTAGAAGAAAAATCACCTAAACTTAAAAAAATTTTTCAAGAAAAAAAAGCAAATGAACTCTTAATAGAACTTATTAGATTAAAAAAATTAAAGTTTAAATTCCCAATAGAACATCCATATATTAGTTTTTTATCTACTTATCCAGAAGCAATTAATAAAAATCCAAAGATAGTTAAAATAATAGCAGACGATTTGTTTAAAATGGACTTTGTTGAGCTTAAAAATAAGCTTGAAGCTCCAAAAAAAGCAAGTCGCAGAATAGGACCGATGTTTCAAACTTGGTTAAGTAAAAAATTTAATATGTTGGATCCCAAAAAATTTAATGAGTTAACGAAAGATAAATTAAGGTTTTTGGCTGGAGGAGATAAACAATTAAAAGAATACGCTGAAAAGTGTTTTAAGTGTAAATTCAATAGATTAACAAAAGGATTAGATTTTGTAGGTAAAATTAAAAATAATTTTTTAATAGGTACTGCAAAATTTATAACAGATTTTGGGGGAAGCCAAGATAATCAGTTTATTGAGGCTATACGTTTTATAAAAGAAACCATAGCACCACCCAATGTGATAAAAATAGCAATTATTGATGGTGTTATTTGGCTTAAAGGAAAAAGTAAAAAAGGAAGAAAATCTGAAAGAATTTTAAATAATTTAAAACACAATGATATTTGTTTTAGTGCTTTATTATTAGAAGAATTTATAAAAGAGCGAAAATGAAATATTTAGGAAGATAAAAAAATAACTTTTGAAAAAGCAAAAAAGAGAGACTAAGAAGTCAATTGAAAAATAAAATAACTATTTCAAAAGTTAAAATATTAACTGATACATTTAGAAAAAAATTTTAAAAGCAGAACTTATTGATTAGTAAAAATGTTTAAAAATGAACAATTTTAATTTTCAATCACCTATTTTTGCGGATAAAATTCAATCGGTAGTTGCAATAGATTTGAATAGTTCTAAAACATATGAAATGAAACGAAAACTTGAAAGAAAAACGGGTAAACTTAGTGTGTGTCTTTTTACATCTACTGAAAATAAAATACCAAAAAAATCACAAAGGGGAAATAATTATTTTTTAGTTTTCAGACTGGATTTTAGCGATTTGAGTAAAAATAATGACCCTAAATTAGATATAGATTTATATGATACCAACAATAAGAAACTAAAAATAGGAAGACAACGAATTCATCATATTAGTAAAAAACTAAATAATAATATTTGGACATATAAAGTAAATGACTTTATTAAAATTAATAATGATATTATTCCAATAAATTTTGAATTTCAAATAAAAATGACAATTAAACAAACAATATCTGCTAAAGTAAGTATAAAAAACTGATTTTATTGGTTTCAACCCTTGGGGTTGTTTTATATTTGACATTCAAGGATTTGACAAAAACATAAATCTTAGTATAAGCATATTTTTGATTTTTCTTTCAATAATGATAGTAATTATTTCTTTAATATTAGATAAGTTCATTGAAAAAAAAGTATTTACAGAAAAAGGTAATGAGGTTAACATAAAGAGTAAATTTTTTAATTTTTGGGATGTGATAATTTTTATTTTGTATTTATTATCAATAATTTTTTTAATGATTAATTTAGTTTCTTTTAAGAACCTTATTAAGTAAATATTGATGGGTTTATACCCATTTTACTCTGGTTTGCAACTTTTCTTATTTTTTGTCATTCCCGCGAAAGCGGGAATCTATATAATTTGACAATACAATTTTATAGATTCCTGATCAAAGTCAGGAATGACATAAAGTTGTACATTCAAGTACAAGGGGTATATTTTGATGTTTTAGCTAAAAATTTAAAAGCTGATTTTAGTAATTGGAAGGATTTAGTTTTTTAAATATGTCTTCAAATTTAATTCAAAAAATTATTGCAGAGAGAAGCAAGGATTCTTGGTGGTTGGAGTCAGAGAGACGGGTAATTGGGAAGTTTGGGAAGATGTTTGATCCTAAAAATTTAGATAATTTAACTAAAGAAGATTTTAAGTCATTTCTTTTAATTAAAAACAATCTTCACTGGGAGGCAATTCACCGACAAGGAAATATAATCACCACTAATATGCGTGCCTTAATAAAGTTTTTAAAGTTTCTTTTAAATGAAAAAATACCATTAAAAGAAAGATTAGATAGTCCATTTATTGAAAAAGGCGGCCAATGGGTAAAAGGAGTAGGAAGAGCAATAATGTCAGCTATTTTGTTGGTTGTTTATCCAAAAAAATATGGTGTATGGAATTCAAAAAGTGAGGCAGCATTAAAAAAATTAGGACTTCATCCTGCGTTTAAACCAAAGGATAGTTTTGGCGAACGATATATAAAATTCAATCAAGTTCTTTTAGATTTGGCCCAAAAATACAATATTAGTTTATGGCAGTTAGATGGAGTTTTAGGCGAAATTGCTGGTAATTCGCCATTTAGCACCATTGTTAATGAAGAAGAAATGGTTGAAGAAGACGCTGAAAGTCATGGGGTTGATATTGTTAATTTTGGAATGGAGAAACAGTTGGAAGATTTTTTAATTGCCAATTGGGACAAAACTATTTTTGGTAAAAAATATGATTTGATTTATAAGGAAGGTGATCTTTTAAGTCAACAGTACGAAACGGCGGTTGGATTGATAGATATTTTAGCAATATCAAAAAATAAAGATGAATATTTGATAATTGAACTTAAAAAAGGAAGAACAACGGATGCAATTGTGGGGCAGCTTCTTAGATATATGGCTTGGGTTAAGGAAAACTTGGCAAAAGATAAGAAAGTGAGCGGGGTAATTGTAGTATTGGATTTTGACGAGAAATTAAAATATTCATTGAAGGGATTAAATAATATCAAGGTTTATACTTACCAAGTAGATTTTAAATTAGTTCTTCAGGATTTTGATTAAGTGTTTATTTTAAATTAAATTTTTTGCTCTTTTAACTCCTTTATTATTTTTATAAATTTATCACGTGCGAATACCATTTTTCGATAGCAATATGTAAATTCAGAATTCACGGTCCTTGGGGTTGTTTGGGTTTATATTTAAAAAATAAAAAATGAGATCCTGACCCTCCGAGTTGGAGGGCAGGATGACAGAAAGTTGCAAACCTGAGTTAGTTGGGTATATGGTAAAAATACCAGAGAGAGGGAAATGGTTTCAACCCTTAGGGTTGTTTTATATTTGAACCTTTAGGTTTTTTGACGGTAAATTTTGGTCTTTGCCTGAAGGGACGCTATTTGGGGCATATAATAAAAATGCCAGAAAGAGGGAAATAAAATAATATAAGTTTCATTTTTTTCTGATAAAATATCTTTTTTAAAATATGTCAGAAAGAATTTTTAGTATAAGCAAAAAATTTTTACAAGAAGCAGAAGAATTTGGTGGGAGTGATGTTAATGAGTGGGGCGAATATCATAAAAAATAATAACGAAGTTTATTACGATAAATAATCATTTTTAAAGAAACTTGTTTCATCAACCAAATCATCGAAATAATCAAAGAAGAAATAATAGAAAAGAAAAGTAAAAAATTACTGCAGATACTTTCTTATATTCTCGTTATGTTCCTCTAATGTTTTAGCATAGTGCATCTTGCCGGTTTTATCGGAAAGATAGTACCAGTAGGGTGTGTTTTCATTAGCAT